>Ga0114933_10000025_pt1 | contig 183762 bp, 171 predicted proteins | sample 4SBtaG_FD_89691 | JGI IMG/M metagenome (GOLD analysis project Ga0114933, IMG submission 89691) | Deep subsurface microbial communities from Kolumbo volcano to uncover new lineages of life (NeLLi) - 4SBTROV12_W25 metaG | ecosystem: Environmental > Aquatic > Marine > Volcanic | place: Kolumbo...
ACTGAACTTACTGAACTTACCGTAATACCAGGGTATGTTTTTGCGTGTTCTCCTCGCCATGATGCATGGGTAGTTGGCGTGATGAAACAATCGTGAGTGAATTCAACAGCACATGGAAGGATTGGGCGGTCTGGACAGAATCCTAAATGATTGAATGCATGTGACCTCCTGATATGTGATGGCAAGGAAATGATGTATCATATGCAAACAAACTTAAACACCGGAGGAATTATGAGACCCAATAAAGTAAAACAAATGTGGGCCAATAACGAGCCAGTCTTAGCTGGATGGTTATCTAGTGGTGACCCTTATTGTGCGGAAGCTATGGCGAATGCTGGATTCGATGCAGTGATTATAGATATGCAGCATGGGTTTGCGGTAACGCCGGATCGTGCTGTTGCTTGTCTTCAAGCAATTTCAACCACGGATGCGACACCAGTCGTTCGAATGTCATGGAATGAACCTAAAGACATCCAATTCGTTCTAGATGCAGGAGCATATGGCGTGATCGTGCCTTTAGTTGACACAAAAGAGCAAGCACAACAAGCAGTGGGTGCTGCTAAATATCCTCCTGTAGGATATAGAAGCCATGGTCCTAACAGGGCAAGACTATATGCCGGAATGGATTACACCCGTCACGCCAATGATGAAATTTTTGTGTTAGCTATGATAGAGACTAAGACGGGGATTGATAATATTGAAGAGATTGCAACCGTGCCAGGATTAGATGGGTTTTATATCGGCCCTGCAGATTTGGCAATGTCCTATGGAATAGATCCTTTGCTTGGTCCAGACAACTGGAATAAGGATCCTGTCCATATGGCTGCCTGTCAGAAAGTTTTAGATGTTGCTCAAGCACATAATTTGGTCCCGTGTCACCATAGTTCAAATGCAGCTGACGCTAAAGCTAAGTTTAGTCAAGGGTTCATGATGGCTCAGACCGGAGGAGACGTGAACATGGTTTTGAGCACTAGCATAAACGACGTGAAAACTGCTAAAGGTTAAAGGCTCTAGGGGAGAGATAACTTCAGGCTCTCTCCCCTAATGTTTCAGAATGATTTGGACAGAATGGCTTCCCAAAAAGCTTTAAAGTCCCCATTTATGATATCAATAAATGTTAACCCTGATTGTTTTGCGTAGTACTCATCCATGTTGGTGTCTCCTATGTGGAAACCTTGTCTAGGCTTTAGCTTGTTTACTAGTTCAGGTAAAGTGTGCTTGAGCACGATGAAATCCATTTCAATATTGTTTCTTTCCCATATTTGGGTTTGGTCAGTGATGGTCCTATCCGATGCTGATCCTATGATATAGCCAAGTTCTTTGGATCGTTTAATCATGTCCATTGTGATGATTCCAGGCGGGTCCCCCGCTATAACGGTACCGTCTATATCATAGCTAATGATTATGTTTTCTACGTTTTCCATATTTTAATCCGGGTTTTTTCCTAACATTATCCAACCTCCGCTACTGGGAGTAGTGAAAGCTGCTAGTGCAGTCTCTGCTCTGGTGGTTACTTGTCTGGCGCCTGCAGTGCCTCTTAATTGTTCGATGCTATCAGTATACATAGCGGTCCGAGTCCGACCGTTTCCGAGGTTTCCTCCGCTGGAACACAATGGGTGCGGGCCTTCTACTCGAATGTCGTCAGCATAAAATGAAAATGCATCACCTCTTTTTACTCCGTGCCACTGGAATCCTTCCAGAAAGAATTGGGCCATTATCGAATATCCGTCATATGGATTGAAAATGTCCACTTCTCCAGCTGTAAGGCCTGAACCTTCATACATGCGCTTGGCTGCTATGTCTGTCCATAGCTCTATTTCATCCAATGTAGGTTGTGTGGTTTTGAAAGTGAAATTATGCTGTGAATGATTTAATACGTATACAGGTGTTTGTTTTGCATCGCGAGCGCGTTCAGCGGTAGTAAACAAGTATGCTCCAGCAGCGTTTACTGGTCGATCGCAATCCCAAAGTCGCAACGGGCGTAATATGTATCTAGAACTCACGTAGTCGTCGTGGGTTAGTTGAGGTATGTTATTTTGATAATTGAATCCCCAGGGAGTGAGAAGTCCGTTACGGTGTTGATTGATTACAAACGGAGCTACATCGTCATGTTCTCCTCCATATTTTCTGCAATATTGTTGGTGAGGGAAAATGTTTATGAAGTCATTACCGCCATGGTTTCCCCAAGGGGCAGTCCATTGATTCCCTCCTTCTGCGAAGTCAGATGCATTAGGCCCCCCTCTGCGATATCTTCCTGCCATATTTCCCGTCGGATAAATCATAAGGCAGTTGTTACATAGTCCGTCGCCCACCGCTTGAGATGCTAATCCAACCATTTCGCTTATAGTAGGCGCAGCACTAGGAGCAAACTTTACATTCTTCAATCCTAAATTGTCGATAAGCCATTGAGCATTGACTCTAGTTAACCCCCATTCTGTGTCATAGGGCGGATCAAAATACGGCCTGGGAGCCCAATTTGAGGCAGAACCTCCGCTATCTCCTGAGATAGTGGTTGGGCAGCATACTATCCCGTCTATCTCATCTAGCGACATACCAGCATCTTCCACCGCTTGTTTGCATGCAAGGAGAGAGTAAGCCCCCAATGTTGTTTCTAGGTTCACTTCATCCCATCTGCGGTCTACTGGAGAATGCCCGAAGCCAGCTATTGCCACTTTCCCTCTATGTTCCCACACTCCGAGGCCATCAGAGTCTCTCTTCCACGAATTGTCTATGTCTGTAATCATCGTAATTCTTTCTAAACCTCCTTGATATCTACTGTCCATTCTGGGATTAATTGATCGGGCGAAACTTCCTCAAAGGTAACTGATACTTTCGCTCCTATTGGTGCTTTGTAAGGCTCTGTCCCAGGCAAATTAGAATAGAAATTGATTGTGGGATCTTCATCCAAGCTGATGACAGCCAGATTGTAAGGCTGGTCTGGCATTCTTCTGTTTAATCGTCCGTCTTCAATTACTATGGCTGCTATTATTTCTCCTTTGCCTTCTACTTCTTTCCAACCGAGCGAAGTTGCTTGACTACAGTGATAACAGGATGGATTGATAGGATATTGAAGTTTTTGACAGTCAGAGCAATATTGAATCAAAAGTTTCCGAGAGTTGACTGCATCCCAGTAAGGTTTAGTTAGTTCATTTGGGACAGGTATCAATTTGGGCATATAGTTGACTCCTTAAAAGTTGATATCTTCTACTAAGGAAGTACCGATCCCATATGTGCCATAAAAAAAATGGCCGTAATGGGTGGTGCCACCTGTAATGTATAGTAAATATTGTTCAGGGGTTTGCAATGCAGGAATTGTGGCCCCTGTAGTTGACTCTAAGTGCTGAAGGTCTGGATGTGAGAGCCAATTTCCCCGTTCGTCTACCGGAATCGGCCTCTTGGATTGGATATCTGATAGGGCCACTTGAGTGTTTTCATGGAGCCACTCTTGGACATTCTTTTTGCTGTATCCTGCTTCTGAAAGTACCACTGCTCGGGACGGGCTCAATAAGACAGGATGGTACGGTCCTTGATAAGGTATATGTTGGTTCGTATTGCCTACTTGAGCTGTCTTTTGCCCTCTTATCCAGTCTCCATTACCTGCGTTAGGGTAGGACATCATGCTCTTAATGTTATGTAAAGTATCGATGTATGTTTTGGAGCCTGGGTCTAATATATCTGCCGGGCCGGTAACGGTAATCACTGTTACCGTGCTCTGATTCTTGTCATAACCAAGGTCCACGTGGTAGGGATCCCAAGGGCTATCCTCTTCATTTTCTGATATGCACATTCCAAACTTTGTAGGAAGACCAATGAAATTAGGGTCTCCGGACCCTGCCTTGCAATATCCTATGTTTATTAGGCATAGCCTAAGTGCTCTCCCTATGGCAGTGTTTGCTTTATTCACTACTCCTGGACCCATGGCGGAAGTTCCGTGGTTTATCCCAGCGTGCTTGGCTAATGGTCCGTTCACTAGTATCAAGGGAGCCTCAGTATGACCAGAAACCTGCATGTCCCGGTGATTCATTTCAGGCTTAGAAAGACAGTCTAGAGTAGCTAAGACTACAGGGAACTGCTCGGGTTGGCATCCAGCCATCACAGCATTAATCGCCACTTTTTCAACCGTCGCAATTCCGAATCCAGGCTCCATTATCATTACGATATCCTGAGGAGCTCTGGTAGTTCCTTTTAACATTTGTTCTACAGCTTCCGGGGTGGGAGGGATCACAGGCAACCCGTCAGTCCAGTCACGTTCCTCAAGGAAAGAGTTAATTGCATTCAGTCCATTGGGAGAATTAGAGAGTTGCACTGTGTACTGTTCAACTTGGGATTTGAACTTTGAAGTGTATTCATTAGTGTTCGTGAATGTTGTTAAATTTTCTATGATACTATCAATTTGTTCGTCTACCATGTTGTGGATGAAATCTTGTTGCTGACCGGTTGTGGCATGAGGAATAATCACATATCCAGTATATGGTTGTCCCCATCCGGCAACGCACGATTGCCAAGCTTTTTCAAAGCTTTTAGCGGCGATTCCTATCGCCGGCACCCCTGCCTTTTCTAGGGTAACCATGTCATGGGCAAGCCATGACGTGCAGCCTCCTCAATGAGCCGTAGCACCTATAACAGCGTCTACTTCTGTTGCAATGATGGCGGCTTCTTCGTCATCTATGTGGACTTGACGACTCAAGGAAGGTCTGTCCGGAACAAGATCTCCTCCATACGAAACAAAATTAATATTGGTGAAACGTTCTTTGAGATGGTGAGCTACCCTGTTCACAGCAATATCCGCCCCGCCTGTCATATTGTTGTATAAACCTATAGTCTTATTATCTAAAGAGCCTAGTCTGGGAGCTGGAGTTATTTTGAAATCTACTTGGTTTGCTGCAGGGGATAAGATGCTGATGTCCATGAAGATGATCCTCCGTGTTTATAAAGACTCTTGGCTTCAACCGTTATACTATATGGGTGCAAAATAACCTGCAAGTCGGTATAGTATTAACGGGCGCAGCGTTTATTGTGCCACAAGAACACTATTAAGGAAAATATTATGGCAAAGTTATCAGGCGGAGAAGTAATTGTTCAATCTTTGATCAGAGAAGGAGTGGAAGTAATTTTTGGTCTTCCAGGTGTCCAAATGTATGGACTCGTATCAGCTTTGAGAGAACATCCAGAAATCAAAATGATTGTTCCTAGGCACGAACAAGCGACCACTTACATGGCGGACGGGTATGCGCGCGCTAGTGGGAAAGTGGGAGTAGCCACCGTGGTTCCTGGACCTGGGTTATATAACGCAGCTGCTGGAATGTCTACAGCGTATTCTACTTCGTCGCCTATCTTAATGATTGCCGGACAAATCCCTCGGGCTACTATAGGTATGGATTTGGGTGGATTGCACGAAGTCAATGAACAACTGGATATAGTGAGACCAGTGACCAAATACAACAAACGAGTACTCAGGCCTAATGAGATACCCGGAGCTATAGGAGAGGCGTTCGACGCTATGCGTAATGGTCATCCTAGACCTACTCATATAGAAATGCCTCCGGAAACCTTGGTCGAGAAAGATGAAGTTGAAATCGGAGAAGGAACACCTCAGATTAGAGTGCCAGCATCTGAGGCAGCTATAGCCGAGGCAGCATCATTGATTGTTAACGCCAAGACACCTGTGATATACGTTGGGACAGGTGTTATCAGGTCTGAAGCTGAGGCACAATTTCAAGAATTCACCGAGACTACAAACATACCTGTCATTACTAGCCCTTCTTCCAAAGGGGTAATCTCTGACGATCATCCCCATAGTCTGGGAGCAGGGTTACGAGGTAGCGGGCAGTTAAAAGATCTCATGGAAGCAGCCGATGTGATTATAGCTGTTGGTACGAGGTTTGCTCTGCGAAACCCTTCAGGCCAGTCTGCGAAACTGATACACATTGATATTGACGAAGAAGAAATTGGGAAACACCATAAAAACGTTTTGCCAGTTGTAGGGGATGCGCAAGCCACACTGGTTAAATTGACTTCCGAAATACAGAGACTTGGAGGTACAAAGAACGAATCTCCAGCTCCTAAGGTTAAAGAGATTCGGGACCTACTGGACTCTGGTTCTGAGAGTTTAGAGCCTCAGAATTCCATTTTGAATTCACTTCGTGCAGGTGTACCCACTGATGGAACTATGGTATTCGACATGACTCAAATGGGATATTACTCCAAAGCATTCTGGAAGACTTACGAGTCTAGAACTTACATCGACTCTGGCTACTCTGGTAATTTGGGTTTTGCATATGCAACGGCTTTAGGGGCTAAAGTTGCAAAACCTGACTCTGCTGTCGTAGCTGTTTGCGGCGATGGGGGATTCATGTATAACGTTCAGGAACTTTCGACTGCTGTTAAGTATGGAATCAACGTAGTGGCGATCGTATTTAATGACGGTCACTACGGAAACGTTAGGCGAGACCTTGAACATGACTGGTCCGGAGATTACGAAACTGACTTCGTGAATCCAGATTTTGTGAAAATGGCTGAATCTTTTGGGGCTTTGGGAATTAAAGTTGATGATCCAACTAAGGTTGGAGAAGCAGTCAAGCAAGCGATTGAGGCAGAACGGCCAGCGATTATTGACGTTACCATGTTTGACACAAACGAATTGCCTTTCCCTTATGAGGGCTCAGCTCCTTGGAGAGTTCCCCAGGACGGCTTATTAGAGAAATAAAGGATGATATCTCAACAGGGTCAGCAGTTGGGCGGATCCTGTTGATGCCACTTAGTTGCTTGCTCGAAAGCATGAGCGCATTTGAACACCAGGTCCTCTCTGAATGGCATCGATGCGATCTGCAGACCCACAGGGAGGTTGAAGCCTCCCTCCTGGGCAAACCCGGAAGGAATTGAAATAGCAGGGCCACTTACGGCGCTAAATAAACCCCTGTACATGCTTTTTCTAAGTCCTTCTTTGGCTGCCTCAACAGTTTTGAACCCTGGTTCGGGATTCATTATTCCGGCAGGAGATTCGTCTGTAGGCATGATGATGACATCATAATTTCGCAGAACCGCGAAGACGTCGGACCTGATTAAATCTCGCATTTTCTGGGCCTTGTAATAAGCCTGCGCGGGGATCAATTCTCCCGTCAAAAATGCAGTTCTGGTGTTGGGATGGAAATCTTGGGGGCGTTCTCTAATCCATTCTGGATGAATGCTGACCCGTTCGACAAAACTGATTGTGCGGCTAGCTGTTCCTGCGTGGTTAGCGTTAGGAATAGATATTGTATCAACTACGGCTCCTAGGCTTTTAAAGGTTCGTATTGCATCTTCTATAGAATGCCGTACGGCCGGATGGAGTTTGGCGCGGGGTCCATCTACAAACTCATGGAGTACGGCGATACGCATCTCGGATATGTTGCCGGTCATGGCAGAAGTATAGTCAGGGACTATTTGGGTGGAAGTCGTTGGGTCTAATGGGTCATAGCCTGCAATAGCTTGGAGAACTTGGGCAACGTCTTCGACCGTTCGGCCTAATGGTCCCAGAGTGTCCAAAGACCAAGATGCTCCATCTAACCCAAATCTGCTTACCAATCCCCAGCTCGGCCGGATCCCTGCAAGGCCGCAATGAGCTGCGGGTCCTCTGATTGAGCCTCCCGTGTCTTCTCCTATTGAAGCTGCTGTCATAAAGGCTGCGGTAGCAGACCCAGCGCCCGTGCTGGAGGTCCCAGGGTCTCTTCCGAGTCCCCAAGGGTTATGGGTAATGCCGTAGTGGGATGTAACAGGGTCTCCCATAGCGAATTCGGTCATATTAAGCTTTCCGATGATGATGGCTCCTGCATTCTTGAGACGTTCTACTACAGTTGCGTCTTTTTTCGGAACGAATGTAGACCGGATCTTGGAGGCACTTGTCGTTGCAATCCCAGCGGTATGGACTTGGTCTTTGATAGCAATGGGTACACCATGCAGGGAGCCTAGAGGTTTATTGTTTTTTATTGCCTCATCGGCTGATTTAGCGTCTTGCAAGGCTTGATCTCTAAGTACGGTGATAAAGGCATTAAGGGTGGGGTTCATTCTAGAGATTTGGTCAAGGTAAGACTGAATAAGCTCAGTTGAAGAAATCGCCCCTTGCGCGACAAGGTGAGCGGATTCAGTCAATGTATGTCTATGAAGAGGATTAGTCATTTTTTCCTCCTTTAGTAGTAGAAAGTGGCTCGATCATTGCAAGTTGATCGGTGGGTAGTTCTTCAATGGCTTCAAGGACTCCGTTAATTCCTAATAGAACATCTTCAATGTCTTCAGGTCTTATATCTAAGGATGCTGCCTTGGCAAGTGAGAGTAAGTCTTTAGACGTGAGCATTGTGTCATCTCCTGATTTTATTGAATTTTTATAGGTGGTTCTATGTTTAATTGTTTAGCGATGTTGTTCAATTCCAAAGAAATGGTCAGGATATCCTGGTTTTCTTGTGGGTCTGAGCCAAATCCGTATTCGGTTTCCCTTGCTTCAAGGTAGTGTTCCAGAGAGGATAATAGAGTAGAATATGCTTCATCCCATTGGCCGTTTGACGACTGGATCAAACCAATATACATCAATGCCATTCTTGATTCAATTGTGTCGCGGCCTGTTATCTCTAAGGACTCCCTAAACAGGAGTTCAGCGTTTTCATAGTCTCCTAAGCTGAAGTAGATGTATCCAACGTAGTCCTTCAGTGGGTACGACCTAGGCGCTTGCCGAAGCATAGTGTTGTACAGAGATAAGGCTTCTGAATCTTGTTTTATGTTGTATGCTGCGCTGGCGGCCTCAAAGGTGGTGTTCCAATTGTATCCGTTGAGCGTGTAGGCTCGTTTTGCATTAACGTAAATTTCGGAATACATGCAGTCTCTTATATTATCTGGTTGCTCATAAATAGAGCATTGAGGGGGAACTGTTATCTGTGTTTTACCTATGTAATCAGTAAGATTTGTTATTGCGGCATTCTGATAGTGGTAATAGAAGGGGATTCTCGGGGACAACGCTATCGAGCGATTGAATGCGGTATAGGCATCTTTCCAATTCCCGGTTGCGTAGGAGTTAACTCCTTCGGCGGCTATAAACCCAGACCTTAAGTAGTTGATGTTGTGATTAAACGTTATAAGAAAGACGATAGTTACCAGGCACACTACAGAAATTCCTTGGATGACCTTTGGGTACGCAACAGATTGTTCAAAAACGGCATTGGCCCTAGCGCCAGATTCCCCAAAATGGTTGGTAGATAATGCTGCATGGATTATACCTAAGATTGCAAAATGCAACATCATTCCACTCACTTTGGAGATTCCCACTTGTTGCTCAGCTGCATAGCCTACCAGTGTGACGCAGAGCCCAACGCAAATCCATATATTTTTATCACCATTTAAACGATGGTTCTTTACTGTTAAAACAAGTATCCACGCAGGGATAGCGAATAGCAACAAAGATGCTATGAGGCCTAGGACACCTTGTTCGATCCAGTAGTGAATTATTATGTTATGAGCTTGATCGGGAGTGGCTGGGATTCGAAGGGCTCCATAAGGAGGGGCAGATGTCAGGAACGCAAACTCCATCATTTCTGGTCCGTGTCCAACTAAGAAACGTGTTAGATGACCGTAACTTTGTGCTTCGGGGATTGGAGGGCGTTCAAGTGCTACCTTGATGCCGGTTGACCATATGTAGGTTCGGCCATTCAACCCTCCAGCTGCCACTGTAGGTATAGAGGAAGCTCTCCCCAGAGGTGATTCTGACATGAGAGAGGTGGGCTGAGGAGCGGATGCCTCTGATCCTTGGTTGTTCTTAAGATTGGTCAACCCCGTTGATAGTGCCATAGCTATGCAAATGGCAAGACTAACAATACCAAATGCAATAAATCCAGTTCTCCGATTAGAAAATATAAATCCCGTAAAAAAGAAGGTAGTCAATAGAATGGTTGTGGCTATCCATGGTCCTCTACTGCCTGTGAATATTAATGCGGTGAGCTGTATAAGCAATGCGGCGAAGAGGAGGAATATGAGGAGTTTAGGCCACCGGAGGGTTGAAGTTGCGTTGTTCACTGTCAAGTAAATTGTAGTGGTCGCGACCCCTATTGAAACCAGGAAATAGGATCCTGCGATTAATGAGTTCCCTAGGGTACTAGAAATCCTTTGATAACCACCTGTTTCATTGACAGACAAAAAGTCTATGCCTAGATACTCTAAGACCCCATAAAGAGCTGCTATTGTTCCCGACAAAATGATTGTTCCTAATAATCTATAGACCTGATTAGAGGACTTAAGATTGCTCGCCACAATGGCAAAAATGGCGAAATAGCATACCATTGAATACAGTGAAAATGGATCGTTTCCAGGTTGATGACCCCACAGACTTGTTATGAAGTCACTTGATAAAGCTGATGCTATGATTGTCGTTACTAGGATCGTCAAAGCTCCGACCGTTAAAAGTTGTGCTCCCCGTATATTACGCAGAAACTGTTGAACTGTTGCTTGAATCCTCGTAAAACTTAGGTTGGAGAACCGGTTAATATCTTTAAGAATCCACAAAATGATCATTATTCCAGCAGTTGTTTTAAGGAACACCGTTTTAGGAACTTCGAAACGAGAATAAGTATCTTGAGACAAAAATGATGATTCCGTCGTAATCAGAAGGGGTAAAAGGAGGACAAGCATTAACCAGCAGCTCTCTAATCCCTTTGATAGGTAGTCGTGATAACGAAACATGTAGCTATTTTAGGTTAGCATGTTACACCTTACAACAGTATGCATAGGGATTTTGGTTGATTATGACAAAAATGTAACGAGGTCTAACGGAAACAAAACAATGTACAGAAATACTAGGGACAAGGCCAACATCAGCACGGAAATTCCTAACACGAGGAAAGCTCCTGTAATAGAACCATAAATACTGGAATGCAAGCCAGAATTTATCTCAGGGATAGTGGTACTGTGCCCTAAACAATTTTGTCCAGGAACTATTTTGAGTTGACTTACGGAAGAGCTATGTCTTAAATTCGTGGCATCTAGCACTGCCAGAGCGAATATCGAAGATTTGCTTGGTTTGTGGAGCATTTGACTTTTAAATCCTTGAGGGCAGAATTCCTTATCAGTAGAGTCTATACAATCGTTGTATGAACTGAAGTTTTCAAACCACGGAATGTTTTGTAGAATTAACTTCGCTTTAGATTTGTACGGTGAGGATAACATGGATTCTTATATAAACATAGGTAAATACCAAGTAGCACAAGGCTACCATTCTTTGATGACTGACAAAGTGTTAAGTCAAATTGGAGTGCCCAGCGATAAATTTTGGGAGGATGTGTCGACGCTTTTAGATGAACTGATTCCTCTGAATGAAAAATTGCTAGAAAAACGAGAACAATTACAAAGTAGGATCGATGCTTGGCATCTAAAAAATCCAGCACCTTTTGCATTTGAAGATTACAAACAGATGCTTCTGGATATTGGGTATTTAGTTCCCGAAAATGAAGATTTCCAAATTTCTACATCCGAAGTCGACCCAGAAATTAGTACCATTGCAGGGCCTCAATTGGTAGTCCCCATCACTAATCCTAGATACGCATTAAATGCAGCTAACGCTAGATGGGGAAGTCTGTACGACGCATTATACGGTACTGACATCATACCTGAGAGCCCCGGTTTGGAGAAAGGAAGCAAGTACAATCCTAATAGAGGGTTAGAGGTGATAAACCGCGCCAAATCTATTATGGATGCCTCTGTTCCCTTGGCTAAAGGGAAATATAGGGATGTGGTGAAATTTATCATCAAAGACGAGGAATTTACGTGTCTGCTTTCAGACGATTCAGTAGTAGGCTTAGAAGATACAGAGAGTTTTGCCGGTTGGACTGGTGATTTAAACTCCCCGAGGTCTATCGTGTTGAAGCGGCATGGGTTGCACATAGAATTGATGTTTGACCACAACAGCGTCGTGGGGAAACAAGATCCTACAGGACTGTCTGATATCTTGTTAGAATCCGCTATCACTACGATCATCGATCTTGAAGATTCTGTTGCCACAGTAGATTCAGAAGATAAAGTCGCCGCTTATAGTAACTGGCTTGGTCTAATGGATGGTTCTTTGTCCTCGTCGTTTAAGAAAGATGGTGTAGTTGTTGACAGGACACTGAATCCTGACAAAGACATTACACGTCCAGATGGAGAGGAAGGCCAACTCCGAGGTCGATCATTGCTGCTAATCCGTAACGTGGGCCACTTGATGACCACGAATCTTATGAAGACTAGTGAAGGGAAAGAAGTCCCAGAAGGAATTTTGGATGCCATAACAACGGTTGCTATTGGAATGGTTGACGTCACCGGGGATCGAATGAATTCACCTGCAGGCTCCATATACATCGTTAAACCCAAAATGCACGGCCCAGAGGAAGTGAAATTTGCCAACGACACATTGTCCAAAATTGAACACCTTCTTGGATTACCCGCTAACATCGTGAAAATGGGCATCATGGACGAGGAACGCAGGACTACAGTGAACCTGAAAGAATGTATACGTGCGGCTCGAACTCGAGTAGCTTTCATAAACACAGGATTCTTAGATAGGACTGGAGATGAAATTCACACATCTATGGAAGCTGGTCCTATGGTGCGAAAAGGAGACATGCGGCAAGCTGGCTGGATCTCATCATATGAAGACTGGAATGTTGACATAGGAATCGAATGCGGGCTGGTAGGCAAAGCTCAAATCGGAAAAGGTATGTGGGCCATGCCTGATCTAATGAATGCTATGCTAGAACAAAAGAAAGGTCATCCAAGAGCGGGAGCCAATACTGCATGGGTGCCTTCCCCTACGGCAGCGACGATCCATGCATTGCATTATCATGAAATCGACGTAGCAGCTACCCAGAAGGAATTATCTTTAAGAGAACGAAGTAGTGTTGACAGTATTTTGAATATACCAATTGAACTTAATCCCTCTTGGTCTGAGGATGAGATTACAGCTGAGTTAGAGAATAATGCCCAAGGGATCTTGGGTTATGTTGTTCGTTGGGTAGATCAGGGTATAGGATGTTCGAAAGTTCCGGATATAAATGACGTTGGATTAATGGAAGATCGAGCTACGCTGAGGATTTCTAGCCAACACATAGCGAACTGGCTGCATCACGGTATATGCACTGAAGAGCAGGTCAATAATGTGTTTGAGCATATGGCTGGAGTTGTCGACAGGCAGAACTCGTCTGATTCAGAGTACAAGTTGATGTCAGATGACACAGAGACAAATATTGCTTATCAAGCGGCGAAAGCTTTGGTATTCGATGGGTTAACGCAGCCTTCTGGTTATACTGAACCGATTCTTCACAGGGAACGTCTACAGATCAAGTCTCTTTAGGTGAAAATTGGTTAGGTAAAGAACTGCTTGTTCTTTAAAATATACCCATCATATTGAGCAGGGACACTGAATCCATCAAATATGGCTGACACAGGGCACACTGGTTCGCAGTAGTTACAATTAGTGCAGGTTCCTGGGTCTATAAAATATTGCTCTTCCTCATCATTCGATTTTATGCAGTTTACGGGGCATACGTCTACGCAGCTTGCGTCTTTAACTCCTATGCACGGTTCTGTTATAACAAACGCCATTTTCTACTTCCTAATAATAATTTGATAGTATCGGTTCTTCTCTGGTTATAAACTCCAAGACAACAGGTTGATTGCTTTTGGAGACCTCCACTGCTCTTTTGATACTAGCAGCTATTGACGCAGGGTCAGTAATTCTCTCTGAGTGAGCTCCTAGACTAGCCGCCATTTCTGAATAATTCCCTGTTGTGTATTTGGAATTATATTTTTCTATCGCTATTGGCATATGTTTCTCGTAACCACCCATTGCCCCATTGTTAATAATCACTGTGATGGTCCCAATTTCTTCTCTTACTGCCGTTTCAAAGTCTGTACCCATCATACCAACTGCTGTATCTCCCATCAGGTTAACAACAGTCTTATTCGGCTCGGCGAGTTTAGCTCCCATAGCTAACCCAAATCCAGCCCCTAGAGGAGTGGAATTACCCCACCCTAAATATCCTCTAGGGACTGTCGCTGTGTAAAAAGGAACTATTTGGTCTCGAGGGTTTCCTGAATCGTGGGTCACGATTGAGTTCGCTTTGTCTAGATTGTTTTCTAACTCCCACACAACACGATAGGGACTTATTGGTGTTGTGTTAGAGGTAAGCCTAGGTTCCCATTCTGATAAAAATTCCTGTCGGAGTGAACTAATCTTTTCCATCGTTTTGAATTTCCGTTCCTCGTCTACAGGCAGGTTCATCTGCTTAATCACTTCTACCAATTGTTGTAACACCAATTTGGAATCGCCAATGATTACCTCGTTTACTTCATATTCACCGTTGATGTCCTTGTCGTCTATGGTAGATTGAATGATTTTTTTACCGGGGGTTATAGGCGCAGAAGCCAATGTTTTTTGGAAACTGGTACCTATGCCAAAAACCACATCCGCATCTCGTAAAAATTCCCCTACCATTTTAGTGCAGGTGTTTCCTCCGGTCCCTAATGAGAGCGGATGATTTTCTGGGAATGCGCTTTTTCCTAAAGTAGTAGTTAGCACAGGGATCCCCAATAATTCAGATAATTGCGTCAATTCGTCAGAGGCTTCGGCGTATAGAACACCTTGGCCAGCATAGATTACCGGGCGGTCTGCGTTTAGAAGCAATGCCGCAGTAGCTTCAATATCTCTGGGATCTCCCGCGGATCGTCTGCTATCAACGTTATTATACGATGCGGCTTCATCAGAAATTTGAGAAGTCATCACATCGGTAGGCATCTCTAATAGCACCGGTTGAGGGCGCCCTATCCTTAGGTTGGTATAAGCTCTACGCATCATTTCATTGATACGATCCGGAGAGTTCACAAAATCAGCCCATTTTGTGACATGCTGGTAATTGGATGAAGCGTTAAAATCGCTCGTCATTCCCACTCTTTTATTACCCTGGTGGCCTGGTAATATGAGAATAGGAGATGAATCTGAATAAGCTTGCGCCACGCCGGAAAATGCATTTTCTATTCCTGGCCCTGCCTGAAAAATACAGACCCCATTCTTTTTGCCGTTATTGATTCGGGTATATCCATCAGCCATGTTAATCGCTGTTCGTTCCACTCTGGAAATTATAGGTCGTATACCTGCATCGGCAACAGCGTCTATGAGAATATTGTTAGGGAAACAGAAGACGAATTCTACTCCTTCCTGTTTCAGAATGTTTGCGACTCGAGATTTTCCGTCCACTGTAATACCCCTTTATATGGTTTATACTTGATTTGGGTAATATCACATAAAACAAGAGGGATGTAAACATCCTTCGAACATCATAGAAAGGAGATTGTGAAGAGTTGGCAGACTATATAAAAAGAGTATTTGGGCTAGACTTACGATCTTTGGCTTTGTTTAGAATTATGCTCGGCGTGCTGTTAATGGTCGACACTTCAATGCGTATTGGGGATTTGAAAGCACACTACAGCGATCAAGGGGTCTTACCCAGAAATGTCTTAATTGACCCAACTTCGAATTTGCTATCCGACTTTTCTGCTTCTTTATACTTCATATCAGGAAGTGCCCCTTTTGTGCTTGGCCTTATGTTGTTGCAAATTGTCATTGGAGCCCTTCTAATAGTTGGATTTAAGACTAGATTAATGACCGTCTGCGCTTGGCTGCTCGTAATTTCACTCCATGCACGAAATCCCATGGTTATTACCGGCGGTGACTCCTTGCTTAGTCTGCTGTTGTTATGGTCCATTTTCCTTCCTCTAGGTGCCCGATATTCCATCGATAAAGCCCTTAACAAAGAAACTTACTCTACGCCTAACCATATATTTAGTGTTGCGACACTCGGTATCATAGTTCAAATAATATGTGTGTATATTTTTAACTGGTTTAACAAATTGGATCCTGTATGGATACTGGATCACACAGCATTGTATTACGCTCTGAATGCAGATCTTTTTGTTACTCATTTGGGCAAAGTCCTGAGGAATTTCGTAGGAATGACTCAGTTCCTCACCATGACTGTTCATATGTTTCAATTGATTGGTCCAGTATTATTATTACTACCATTCTGGAATCAAACCGCCCGGGTAATCGTTATAACATTTTTCATCGCATTTCATGTGGGCATTGCATTGACTTTGAATATTGGATATTTCCCGTATGTCTCTATTGTCTCTTGGATGATACTGATTCCTTCCGTAGTATGGTTATGGGTTGATAAGAGACGACTGAAGCGTAGAGAACCTTTCATTATGTACTATGACGGGGGGTGTGACTTTTGCGTAAAAACCGTTCTGATGTTTAAAACCTTTCTTTTCTTGGATTTTGCTCCTATGAAGGAAGTGCAATCTGACAAAGAGATAAAGGCTGTCTTTGAAGAAAATAACACATGGGTTATTCGTAGGCACAACAAGGGCCTGATTACAAAATGGGATGCCGTCATCTATGCTTTTGAACAGAGCTATTATTTGTCCTGGTTCGCGATAATACTTCGCATTCCACCGTTATCGAGGTTGGGAGACAAGCTCTATGAACACATTTCTCAACATAGAAGTTCTTATTCTAAGTTCACTTCGAAGTTACGATTCAATGATTACAAGGTCAGTCTGGGGATCTTCCCCAGTGGTGTTGCTGTAGTCGTTTTGGTGATGGTGGTGTATTGGAACTTAAGTAATGTACGACAATTAGATATTTCACGTCCTAATTTCATTTCACACATAGGGGCTACGACAAGAATATCTCAGAAGTGGAGCATGTTCGCACCACATCCTATCCGCGCCGACGGATGGCTAGTAGCTCCAGGCACTCTTACAGACGGTTCTGTGGTAGACGTCAGGTCAAGAGCAGCTGTTGAATGGGGTAAGCCCAAACATGTTGCAGAGAGCTACGACAATAACCGGTGGCGTAAATACTTGGTTAATTTGAAAAAAGATAAACAATTTGAACGCAGAATTTTTTATGGCAAATATATATGCAGAGAGTGGTACGACGGTGCCATCGTAAACGGCGTTTCTTTGAAACGATTTGAACTGTATTTTATGAAAGAGACGACTAGCCCTCCAGGGTTGCCCCCTGTTATGGGTAAGGAACTGTTATGGAGTCATGAATGTTTCTCTGACTAAACATTTGTGGGTCTTTCTGGTTGACGAGCTAACACTGTAAAGCAAGCACAACTCACATAAGTTATGGTTATCAGAATATATAGCAAGTGATACGACCCTGTGAAGGTGTGAATGATAGCCCCAACTGCTGGCCCGCATCCCAGAGCAGTTATCTGCATAGGCCCAATCGCTCCTGTGATGGTCCCATAGGACCCTCGCCCGAAATATTGAGCTAGTACCATTTGTTCTAATGTACCAGCCGCTCCCGAGAAAACTCCCCAGAAGATTGCGAATACCCATGCTTGCCATGCTGCCTCTATATTCATTAGGGCAATCAATAAAAGTGCGGCGATAGCAAGATTACATATCAAGATTTTTCTCGCGCTGTATTTGTCAGCCAACAAGGCCCACAACAAATTAGAAAGTGCTAATACAGTGCCTAGACTAAAGATAGAGGCTGCCTGAATTTTAGACAAATTCAAGGTTTCAACATAGTAAGGGACAAGGGTAAACTGGACGCTTGAGGAAGAGAGAGTTACCAGAGACGTTACTATAGCTAGGAGCCAAAAGGCTTTGGTTCTGATAGCAGATTGGAACATCCAACTGTATTCAGTGTCACCGGTTTGGCCTGCCGCAATTTCTTTAGGGTTCTCACTTGATCCATCTGGTTCTAGCCCTATCTCTTCTGGAGTTTTCCTCATGATGAAGAATAACGGAATTGTTAACATTAGGCTGAAGGCTCCGAGTACATGGTATGCATTCCTCCAACCATAATGCTTTGTGATGTAGGAGATCAAATGAATATTAAATGCACCTGCCACCGGACGGGACATTGTTACGAGCGACAAGGCAATATTCCTTCGTTTCCTAAAAAAATTAACGGTGACGGTCCGTGGTACTACATTTATGAGGATAGGTTGAGTTATAGTTCTAGCTACAATGTAGGCTATACCAAAAGAAACAAACGCAGGAATGCCTCCAATGATGAAATAACAAATTGCAACAATTACTAAGGCAATAGGCATCATTTGCCTAGGCCCATATTTGTCAGCAAATCTCCCTACAAAAGGACTTATAAATCCTGAGAGCCAGGTTCCAATGGCGATTGTTATAGAGAATTCTGTCTCCTTCCATCCGGTCTCCTCTAAGATAAATACTTGAACCCCACCCAAAACAACTTGTGCCACTGAAGTGGCAGCAAAGGTGGAAAAGAAAGATGCTGCCAATATGGCCCAACCGTAATAGAAAGGGAACGATGGGTTCCAGTTATAGATCTTCCTTAACACTGCGCATCCTTTTGTGCCATTAAATGCTCCGAATAATAACATTTTATAACCGAAGTGTTTGACTGTGTGGAGAGACCGTATTAGGATGAACAAAATTAGAGGGGGGAAGATACACATGAAGAGTATAGCTGCGATCAATCTAGAAATAGGCAAAGATTTAGTAGTGGACGAGATAGAGATCCCAGATCCTCGACCAGACCAAGTGGTGGTTAAATTAAGCTCAAGTGGGGTATGCCACTCTCAACTTCATCAGATTCATCAGCCGGACCTCCCTAGACCGTGGATGCTTGGCCATGAAGGGACCGGAGTAGTGACTCATATCGGTTCCTCTGTGAATCATGTAAAAGAAGGGGATACAGTTATCGTAACTTGGGTTCCGAGGACTCCTGTTAAGGGGAGGCCTACGAGCACATTGTCAGGCGTGACCTATCGTGAAGAGCCAGTTAATGGGCAAGTATATACCTGGGGTGAGGATGTTTTACTAAACGAACAGTACGTGGTTCCTATAGATAAGAAATATCCTGCAGACGTTACTTGTATAGTGGGATGTGCAATTTTGACCGGCGCAGGAGCAGTACTAAATACAGCTAAGGTAAGACCTGGCGATTCAGTAGTGGTATACGGAGTTGGAGGGGTAGGGTTGTCAGCTATACAAATGGCAAGTATTTTAGAAGCTTACCCAATTATTGCTGTGGATTTAGACGATCAGAAATTAGAATTCGCTAAAGAGTTTGGTGCAACTCATTTCGTCAACGCCTTGAACACTGAACCTATTGAAGCAGTCCTTGAAATTACAAATGGGGGCGCTGATTACGCATTTGACGCTATAGGAGTCAAAGCAACTAACGAACAAATTCTACCGTCTGTTAGAGGCGGGGCAATGGGAGCAGATAACCACGGAGGCACAGCTGTCCTTATTGGAATACCTAACCAAAGTATCACGATAGACCCTTCTCTATTTGTCCGAGGGCAACGAACATACCGAGGAAGTTTGGGCGCAACGTACCCTGAAAAGGATTTTGAACTATTTCTTCGGTGGTATGAAGAAGGGAAATTTCCATTAGACAAAATGATCACAAAGAGATACTCATTAGCCCAGATAAATGAAGCCTGTCATGATCTCGAATCTGGGCAGATTTTCGGAAGAGCAATTCTGGAATACTAGAGAGCCGGCTGAGGGACGGTTTGCACTTACTCTTACCGATTTAGTTATGTTAAGCTCAGTTTGACTTGAGAAGGAGAACATTATGCCTCTAGATTCACAAATGCAAGACATATTAGACATGTTAGATGGACTAAATATTCCACCTAACGAAACATTAACACCTGAAGAAGCGCGAGAATGGCGTAAAACCAGACCAATTCCTCAAGGACCAGAAGTTGGAAAGGTCTCCAATGTGACAGTAGAATCTGAAGGAGTTGCAATTCCGGTAAGAATATACCAACCAACACAAGATGGAACGTATCCGATATTGGTTTGGTTTCACGGAGGAGGCTGGGTTTTAGGCAATATTGAAACTGCTGATCCGGTTGCCAGGCGGCTTTGCATTGAAGGGAAATGTGTGGTCATGTCTGTCGATTACAGGTTAGCCCCTGAAACAAAGTTCCCTGGAGCTGTTGAAGATTGCTACGCTGTCACCGAATGGGCGGCCAAGCAAGGACATATCTACGGTGGCGACCCTGATAAGATCGCCGTAGGGGGAGACAGCGCAGGAGGAAACCTTGCGACAGTTGTATCGATCATGGCAGCACGAGCGGAGGAAGGTCCAAAGATTTCGTTTCAGATGCTGATTTATCCCGTAACCGATTATGACTTTGATACCAGTTCCTACAATGACAACGCTAAGGGGTACTCTCTAACTAAAGCGGGTATGATCTGGTTTTGGGACCATTACCTGACAGGCCCAGAAGATTCCAAAGATCCGAGAGCTGTTCCGATACACGACCCAAACTTATCTGGTCTTCCTCCAGCCATTGTAATTACAGCAGAATTCGATCCGCTGAGGGACGAAGGAGAAGCCTATGGACAAAAACTTTTAGAAAATGATACGCCGGTGATTATTTCAAGATATGACGGTGTAATTCACGGGTTCTTCAGCATGGCACCTGCTTTGGACAAGGCCAGCGTTGCTATAAAAGAAGCCTGTGATGCCATGAATCAGTGGATGTAGCGAGGAGTTAATGCCAAAAAGATTATACGAGCCAAACGTTTCGCAGCCTTTCCCTATCAGTAGAACGAAAATAGACCTGTCGGTTGAATGTTCGCGCTGTTTTTACTTGGACGTGAGACTTGGAATAGGTCGTCCATCTGGACCTCCATTCTTGTTGAATTCTGCAGTCGACGTATTACTGAAGAAAGAGTTTGACATCTATAGGAGGACACAGACCTCTCACCCGATCATGGATTCATTGAGGCCTGGCCTCGTGCCAGCATCAAGGTCGGATCTGGAAACTTGGCGGTATAATTTCAAAGGAGTGAGGACTCACCACTCGGAAACCAATTTCGAATTATTCGGCGCCATCGATGACTTATGGCACGATACCATCAATGATGTGTTCATTGTCGTGGATTATAAGAGTACTTCCAAGAAAGACACAGTGGCTGTAAACAATGTATATCCAGGCTACTGGAGGCAATTGGAATTCTACCAATACTTGGTCGCGAAACAGGGGCTTAATGTTACTAACCTAGGAGTCCTTGTCTACGCCAACGCGAAAAAAGATGTCGAACAATTTGGAGCGCAGTTAGTATTCGACGTTCGTTTAGTTCATGACACTCTTAACAATAACTGGGTAGATAATGCTGTCTTGTCAGCATGGAGCGTGCTTAATAGTGACACTATTCCCCCGTTTAACGAAGAATGCAAATACTGTGCCTATGCGGAGAAGAATTCCGTCCAAAATACCACATCTGACAAACCAGTAGAATCTCAGTTTACCCTTCCTTTTTGATATAGGTTTAGGACAAGTCTAACCCTACGCAAAGTTCTTCTATAGTGTCATTCATGTTAAAGAATCTTTGGGCAGGATTAGGAGCTACCGTTTTTGATAACCAATAGTTTAATCTGTGCCACTCTGTGTTTTGAGGGATTAATGGGTGTTTTATGTTCAGATGGCCTTGCTTGACTGATTCGATTGAAGTGGTCATAAAAGGGAGCTTCCCGGTTAGTAGATGCAATACCGTTAACCCCAATGAATATATATCTGTAGCTGCGGAGGCACGTCCCAGATTCCACAGTTCCGGAGCCATGTACTGATAAGTTCCTTCGGGAACATCAGAGAGTTGATCGGGCGGGGACCCCAATAATCTTGAAAGCCCGAAGTCTATAATCACAGGCCGAAAATTGTCAGCTAGAAGAATATTAGCAGGCTTAACGTCTAAATGAAGGACGCCCTGGTTATGGATGTGTTTAATCCCTTCGCAGATTCCTAACAAAATCTGAGGGATTGCGTCCCCAATCTGTTCCGCGCAGCCTACATAGTCTGATAGTGATTGTTCCACCCACAAGGCAGTGTAGAATTCTAAGTCTGCATTTTCCCCTACCTGCATTGGTGTCTGGACGTTAGGATGGGGTGGTAGATTCTGAATTATTGTTAATTCTTTCCTGAATGCTTTTAAAGATGAAGGCCGCCCTTGTATCGGAGTTTTGACCGCTATCTGGATGCCGTCCAGCATTGTCTTATATAAGTGACTCTGTCCACCTTGCTTGTACAGGTCGAGATTGTGAAGAAACCCTGACATAAAAAAGTACTCCTATGGCACCAATGGTACCATCTACAAAAGGGTTATAGGTTATTGTCAGTATGCTTAGTTTTCTGTGGCCTGTAGCTTTGAGTCTTCTGAAGAGGCTGCTTTCCTCTTATAAATATTAGGCTCAGGCATTTCAGTGTAGTAAGTTCTTCCACATTGGCAGCATGTCCACTCATAATCGGACCAGATCAGATCACCCTTGCACTTGGTACATCCCTTTAATCTGATTGCCATAACGAATCTCGAGCCTCCTGTTACGGTTTAGTTTATATTGACGTCTTAAATTTACGCGCCGCAATCATAGAATTAAAGAAAAGAGAAGTCAATACCTTTAAAGGGTCAAAATACCGAGTTTTTGATGTATTACGAGGGAGTGTGGGCAAAAAGGGCAAATAAACGAGGATTATTGGAGCCGTTGTCGTTGTTAACTATTTAAAGATTGGCCTATGTAAGGTTCCATTTGGGGTTCAGGGCACTCATTTCTTTCAGTTTTGCAAGAAGCCAAGGCTCTACATCGGGATCAACGTAGAAATGAGGTTTTATTAGTTCTTTTTCGTCATTTATACGCCCAGATTGGAGCAATGCTTCCGACTCCGCTGTCCCGGGCATGACGCTAACGCCGTATCTCAGATAACTGATGGTAGCATTGGCTTCAGATAGGAATTTCAATTTCTTGTTCACGCTGTCTTCAGACTCCCCGATTCCTCCAAATCCAACATTGAGCCCAAATCCAAGCTTTTCACGGGTACATATTTTGTATATGCTGTCATCATCCGCCGTCAGGGCATCATCCGCCGTAATTAAACTAAACACGCACCCAGCTTCTTTCATTAATTTGATTAATTGTGAATCTGGGTTGCTAGGAGAAAGCACTGTGCTCCAATGCAATCCGAGTCTAGCATGGATTAGAGCCTCACACAGAACTTCAGCATCTTTGCTAGGTACATTAAAGGCATTATCAATAAAGAAGACCTTCTTAAAATTCTCTAGGCGGCTCAACGTTTTTAATTCAGAGATGATGTCTTCAGGGCTTTTGGATACTCTTAATGAGCCGGAACCGTATTGCCAGCTAGTCAATTTAGTCACTACGCCGATGCCAAACCCAGCTTTATTGTAAAGGTCTAAGTTAAGACCTTCATAATAAGGAGTTGGGGTAAAACTGGAAGTGCACACGCTGCCATCATATTGAGTCTCGGTGGAGTCTGTATATACCAGGCCCTGGTAAGCTGTAGGATCTAGGTCATCAGCCTCAATATCACTGATCAAAGCGTTAAAAGCTTCTCCTGAGTCGCCTACCAAACCAAAATCTGCACCTACATATTCATAACAGGGTACAGGTAAGGTGCTGAAACCAGGGCCTCCTACAATCACCCGTGCTTGTGACACCTTTTTAATCGTGGTAATAACCTGCTGAGTAATAGGCACTGCCCATCTGGTATCTATGTAGCTATGATTGCTCAAGTTCCTAAGTGAAATTCCAATAACATCTGGAGCAAATGTTTTTATAGCGTTTATTACATCTGCACTGTAATCCTCAGAAAACATAAGGTCCAAGAGTCTGACCGAATGAAGTTCCTTGTTCACGAACCCACCGATGTACGCTAGGCCAATAGGGAGCGGCTGGGCGTTCATCCTGTTGTTCATCCGTGACTCCATATTTGTTGCGATAAGCAGTACTTTCACAGATCCTCTCTAGCCGTTGGTTTCCTGCATTGTACCTAAAAGGTTTATAAAACTCCAAAATTCCCTAAATTCGGCCTGAAAATATGTGTTCCTCACGGAGGAGTCATATAACATGTTGGCGAGGAGAATAACATGGGAAAATTAATATTAGACTGTCTACTTCTGAAGCAATCGGCTTTCGAGCATGTGGAGGAATATAGTAATTTTACTTTATATTCTGCGGCCATAGTCCTCATAACTGCAATCTGTTTGGCGGTAGGAGCCATACCGCTTGTAGGCGGGTTTGACGCGGTGTCCATCATCTTCGCTCTTCTCAAATGGGGTATCCTCGCTGGGATAACATACGCATTAGGGGTGACCATACTAAAAACCCCTAAGACTCACGCGACCATTGGGCAGGTTGCCCGCACCTTGGGGTTCGCTCAACTACCAGGGGCGTTTTATTTACTGGGATTGATAAATCCACTATTTGTGCTTGGAGTGTTTATATGGCAATCCTGGGCGTCAGTCCTTGCAATTCGTTCAGCTTTAGACTACGAACGTAAACTGAGGGCGTTGTTAGTATGGATGATTGGCGTCATAATGACAGCAGTCCTACTTACTACACTTAGAGACATTCTAGGGATCTAATAATTATCCGTGTTTTCAAATGCAAGGGTAGCATGTCTTAAAAATATACCACCTCTTGGCTCTCCAAGCGGCCCATTAGCAACGAGACACGCTACTACTATGGTCCGCTCGGTTGCTAGTTCCTCCGTGATTTCTATGCGCTGCGGCAAATTCAATCCTACTATCGTGCCCACGCTTCGATCTATAAGTCCGTTAACCCACACTTCCCCGTAATTGTCCGCATTTGTTTCAAAGAAGACTCTCCAGCCGCTCACGTCAAGTCCTTCTATCGTCGACGGAACAGACATAGTAATCCTGTACCATCCAAAAGTGAAACCTTTGGAATGGCTCCTTCTTATATCGGTGCATATTTCCCAATCTGAGTCATCATAAGAAGGAAGCCTAGCTTCAGATCCTTCTACTTGTGCTACAAGCCCCTCATTTTCCTTCCCTGGAATAAACCCCATTGCGAACTTCCATTGTGCACCTACTTTGGTTAATTCTTTTGAATTGTTCAGATCTATTGTTATTCTTGGCATCAGTCTCTCCTTATTTTATTTGAACCCCCAGTATTTTATGGCGTTAGTATAGAAAATTTTATCTTTTTCTTCGGAAGTTAAATTTAAATAATCATAAGGAAAACTCAAAGAATTTCTGTATCCTTCTCGTGCAGACACTGGAGGATAGTCACTACCCCACATAACTCTACTTGTTCCAAAGGCCTCTAAAGCCATTTCAATAACAGGAGGGATTTCCAGGAACGGCATGGGCTGTGGCAATGGCCGTGGCCTCTCGCAAAACTCACCAAGCCCGGTCATTTTGATAGCAACATTTTCATACTTTGCTAAAGTTAAGGTTTTCTTATACACCTCGTAAGGAATATCTGAGGAAGGCCTGCCTGGGCCAAAAAATGCTCCTACACCTCCTAAATGTTCTATAACGAATTGTAGATTGGGACAAGTTTGTATAACAGTTTCAAAATACTCATCTGCATAATGTTCAGCGGGTCCCATGACTGTAGCAGTCATCCCGACGGATTCGGCACATTTCCAAATATGGTACGGATCAGCTCCCGGGGACTTAGTATCAGCGGTGAATCTAATTGCCTGCACGCCTCGTGAGGACAGGTTTTCTATGTCTTCTTTGGCGTGATTTTTAGTATGGTCAACTAGTCCAGCAACTCTGAATTTCTGAGGGTAAGTCTCGGCTTGCTGAATGAGGTAATCATTGTCATAAACTCCGAAGAATTGCACCAAGAGGGATTTCTCTACAGAGTTTAATTCCATCTGATGAATCATAACCTCTATGGGTTCGAACCAGTATGGTGATGCGTGGCAATGAGTATCTATGGCTCTCATGAGTGCCTCCTAATTAATTAATTTTTCCTAAGCTGGGGTGCTATCAGTGAGACGATCGCTATCAGGAAAATCCCTAACACGCCGTTAATAGCAACTGCGGAAGCCACTCCTATTTCCCCAGCCATCCAACCGGAGAACAGACTTCCAAGAGCATGAGGATAAATCGCTAACGTACGTAGTCCTTGGATCCTGCCTCTATAACTGGGATCGGATTGACCCAGCAAGAGACTTTGAATTTTTATTAACGTTGTCGCCCATGCAAAGCCGGCAACCATCAGGATGATCAACCATATTTCAAAGGTCGTAATGATCGAAAACAAGATCATCATTGAATGCCACACGATGACCGCAATGATTAGCATGAGACCTTGTCTTTGATTCCTGGAAAAGGTTGAGATTATCAAGGACCCACTAAAAGCACCCAGAGCAAATACCATCATCAATAGAGATGCTTTGGTGGCATTGGATTCTATGACTACATTCGCAAACATTGGGAGTAACGTTTGGTGGAACGTGAATCCAGTTACATTGATTAGTACGGCAACCAGGAGAGCGGCCCAAAGAATTTGTCTTGCGGACACGTATTTGAACCCATTTCCTATAGATTTTAGAATGTTTTCTCCTTGATCCATGCTGGATGGGTTCACTATTTTCATGAACAATGGTGATATGCCGGCGATTGCATAAAAGAAAAAGATGACTAAGAATGTTCCTGCCGGACCAAATACATCAAACATAAATCCAGCGAATAAGAGCCCCAATACCATACTTAAATTCCGTCCTCCATTAACCAGTGCCATGGCTCTAGGAATCTCTTGCTGGGGAACGCTGTCGCCAGCGAGGGCTTGGGCTGTCGGCATTTCAAATATTCTAGAAATTCCAGTCAGACATACAATCAAGAAAAGATGCCAGAGTTCTAAAGCGTCAGCCAGCAATAATGCAACTAATACAAGAGAAAGCATGGCTGCCACGAACTGCATGGAACTAACCAACAGTTTCCTTGATACTTTATCTGCAATAGCACCCGAAAAGACAGACAAGAAACAAAACATCAGTCTTGTAGCAGTAATACCTCCGCCCAGAAGGAGTGCCCATTTGGAACCACTAGACAACTCGAGCACTAACCAAATTGCAACAAATTGCTCGGTGAAATTCGCTAATCCAGTAAAGAAGATAGAATTCCATATGCAAAAATAATTTTTGCTTCCAAGTAACTTCAACGGACCAGACACGTTTATGTTGAGTTTTGACATAGAAGACCGCCTTAGGAATTGCTCCATCATACATTCAACCAAGGTAAATTGAAACACTTCTGATTTCTTGCTTTATACAGCATTAACATCCGAGTCCAATTAAGATACAATAGTATCACTCGCAATAATAGAATCTGGAGGCCCTATGTTAGACTACAAACCAAGTATTATTTTATCCAACAAAGAATATAACATCGTCGGCAAGAGAGCTGAGCGCCAGGATGCCTACGACAAAGTTACCGGTAAGGCTCGATACGGTGCAGACGTAAACCTGCCTGGATTGTTACACGGCAAGATTCTGAGAAGTCCTCACTCTCATGCCCGTATTATCTCTATTGACGCTTCAAAAGCTATGGCAATTCCAGGAGTACACGCAGTCATAACTGGATACGATCTCCCAATACTACCTGGTAAAGTATCTGAAATGCCTGAAGGAGCAATGGTCAATATGGGATTCTGGGGACAGAATGTCATGGCCAGAGAAAAGGCTTTATACAAAGGACACGCCATTGCAGCTATAGCTGCCGATTCTGCGCACCTCGCAGAAGAAGCATCCAAATTGATTGATGTTGAATACGAAGTATTACCGCACGTAAGCACTTCTGAAGAAGCCATGAAAGATGGTGCCCCTATACTACACGAAAGACTAGGAACGATCAGCAACCCAGCTCTCCGCCCAGGCGGTTTGATGGATGACGACGACAAAACCCCTGCTTCAAACGTCGCGAACGAATTCGAGTTTGTTTTGGGAGACGTCGATGCTGCATTCAACAATGCAGATGTCATCGTAGAAACAGAGACCAAAACCTCCCCGGTTCATCAAGGATACATCGAACCTCACAGCGGAACTGCAATGTGGCACGACGACGGGAAGATAACCGTGTGGTCAAGCAGCCAAGGGCATTTCATGGTCAGGGAACAAGTTGCTAAACTGAATCAAGTAGCTCTATCAGACGTGAAAGCTATTCCAAACGAGATTGGCGGTGGGTTTGGAGCCAAGACTATGTCTTATGTAGAACCCCTTGCAGCTTTGCTCGCTAAAAAAGCTGGTAGACCGGTTAAGATTGTTATGGGCCGCAAGGACGTCCTGGAAGCTACAGGACCAACCTCTGGTACTAGCGTAAAAGTGAAGCTAGGAGCAACCAAAGAAGGAAAACTTATTGCAGGGCACGCAGTGCTCGTCTATGAAGCCGGAGCTTTTCCTGGTTCTCCTGTATCCCCAGCTTGTCAATGTATATTCGCCCCGTACAACATTCCAAATGCCTATATCAAAGGTGTTGACGTGGTGGTTAATCGCCCTAAAGCGACAGCCTATAGAGCCCCTGGAGCACCTACAGCAGCTTTCGCTATGGAAATCGCTATAGATCAATTATGCGAAAAGCTTGGAGTGGACCCTGTGGACTTTAGGTTAGAAAACAGCGCAGAGGAAGGTACTCGTCGTGCTACTGGACCAGTAAACCCCAAAGTGGGATTTAAGGAGACAGTAGATGCGATTAAAAACCATCCTCATTATTCCGCGCCGTTAAATGGTAAATACACAGGTCGGGGAGTTGCTTCCGGATTCTGGTTCAATGGAACTGGTCCTGCCACGGCTATGGCCACTGTTAATCCCGACGGTACAGTAAACCTGATTGAAGGATCTGCAGATATCGGGGGCACTCGAACGACCTCAGCAATGCAGTTCGCAGAAACATTAGGAATTTCTGTGGACGATGTCAAACCCCAGGTTGGAGACACCGATACTATTGGATTTACGTCTAACACAGGGGGAAGTGGGGTAACATTCAAGACTGGAATGGCTTGCCATGAAGCTGCTTTAGATATCAAATCTCAAATAGTGGCCAGAGGAGCAAAGATTTGGGATGTGTCAGAAGAAGATGTCGAGTTCGAAAACGGAGTGCTAAGTCACAAATCTGACCCTGAACTCAAACTTGATTTCAAGCAAATCGCAGCCAGAATGAACGGAACAGGCGGTCCATTGGTCGGCAGAGCTGGAGTCACACCTCCTGGCCCTGGTCCCGCACTAGCAACTCATGTAGTTGATGTTGAGGTGGACGTTGAGACTGGTAAAGTCAGCATTTTGAGATACACTGCCGCTCAAGATGTAGGAAAAGCGATTCATCCCTCTTTCGTTGAAGGTCAAATTCAAGGAGGGGTGGTTCAGGGTATCGGTTGGGCTTTGAACGAAGAGTACTATTTGAACGACGACGGGCACATGATGAATGCGAGCTTCCTGGATTACAGAATGCCTATATCTCTTGATTTGCCCATGATAGACACAGTCATAGTAGAAGTTGCTAACCCTAATCATCCATATGGAGTGAGAGGAGTAGGAGAGGTTCCTATATGCCCTCCGATGGCGGCTATTGCAAATGCTGTCTATGACGCAATCGGGGTAAGAGTGAATGAGCTTCCAATGAAACCAGGAACAGTACTGAATGCGATTCTGGAGCACGGCGTCAAATAGGCTTTTCGCGGAGCATTCCGCCGTGCTAATAACAGTGTCCTGATTATAGGGAGATGCACTAAGTTGCCGCATCTCCCTATTTTTGTTCACACTTTTGAGAGAAAAAACGACTTCTAGATCTTGATTACATTAATCGATTGCTTAGAAATGTTAACCAATTAATTTATGCAGATATAAAGGAACTAGCGAAATTAGCGCAAAGATGGCATAACACTGGAAGCAAAATCTTCAAGCCCTTTTATCGCGTCGGAGAGAGGCATTCCCGGCCAATTCATCCTGAGGCTCACTTGATCAATACCAAGTTCTTCATACCTTTTCAATTCACCTATACAATCTTCTGGACTTCCAACTATGAATCTATCTTTTGCCAGTTCTTGGAATTCATCAGCAAATTTGTCGTCTTCCGGTAACGCTTTATCTTGGCCCCATTGGGAATACGCTTCGTACTTTCCACTCAAATACGGTGCAGCTACTTTCCAAGCCGTTGCCGCATCTCGGTGTACGAATAATTCTCTACCCATCGGAAGAGCCTCTGGCACTTGGACATTAGCCTCCTCGGCCGTTTGTTGATAAAGAGCTATTTGGCGTTTTATGGTCGGAAAGTTCGCATGAGGATTCACATACCAAGTCAACCCATTAGTGGCGGCTCTTTTGATCGCAGCATCACTGTTAGCAGCTAACCAGAAGGGAGGTTTGGGCTGAGTCACCGGTTTAAGAATCATCTGAGCATTCTCCAGTTGAAAGTGCTTTCCATTGAATGTCACAGGCTCTCCGGTCCATAATTGTTCTACTATTTGAAGGCATTCCATGTAGCGTGACACTCGGTACTTCGGATTTACGTTGAAGGCATTATATTCTTCGTCTCTATAGCCGAGGGCTCCGGCAACTATAAACTTGCCTCCAGTTATGATATCCAGAGTCGCCATTTGCTCAGCCAAATCCACAGGATGCTGAAGAGGAATGAGTAATGTCGCAACTATCTCCATGCCATCTGCTTCGCCTGCTAACCTGGATAACATGGGAATGGTTTGCAATTGTTGATATGGGGCTGTTAAATAGTGTTGACCTTGGTATATAAAATCAAAGCCAAGGTCGTTCGCGTGTCTAACATATTCCACTATTTGTTGGTAATGAGCGTGCATGTCTGTTCCAACAGGTTGTTGACCCATGCCCGTAAGTGATAGCCCTAGTTTCATAGATATTCCTTCTTACGTTTTAGAATTGGGTGAAGAGGGAGGGACTCCTTAAAGGTTCTGCTATTTGTTCTTTTGTAAGGGGAATGACCTCATTGTGATAAACCTGTATTCTATGAGACGCGTAATCGGTTATGTACACATTACCTTCACCATCTGTCTTGACACTGGTTGGACCACGTAGGTCTTTTTGGGGCTCTAATGGTGTCATTTCCCGGATTCGAAGCGCAACGGGGTTGCTATACAAAAACTCAATAGCTTGTTTCCCAAGAGTTGCGTCTCCAGTAATTTTTTGCACAAATTGACCTTCTGAGTTGAACAATTGGACTTTACTTGTAGATTTGTCTGCCACGAATAAGTCACCGTTGGCGTCCACTGCCAACCCCGTCGGCTGATCAAAACAACCGTCACTGTCACCTGGTCCACCTATTTGCTTCACAAACGATCCATTTTTATTGAACATCTGAATTCTCTTGTTCTGCCAATCGGACACGTATATATCATCATCAGGCGAGACTGTAATACCCCATGGCATATTTAATTGCCCTTCGCCATTTCCAAAACTCCCGACAGTCTCTAAATGTTTGCCTGCAGTGGTGAATCGATCTATTCTATGATTCATCGCATTAACAACTAATAAATTGTTTTGTGAGTCAAATGCTATCCCGGACGGACGGTTCAAGAACCCTGGCGCGGTACCTTGTTCCCCCCATTGCGCCACCAGTTTTCCTGAAGTGGTCATTTCTGTAATTTGATGGGTCCCTTCATCTGACATAAAAATATTACCATCAGGGTGATAAGCCAGCGCAGCAGGCCAGATATATTTGCCTTCGATTGAGAAGTCTCCGCCGTCCCCACCGCCGCCTTTTCCAACAAAATTAAATGCCAACAAGTCATCGTCGTCTGTTGATAATGTCCTTAGGAATGTCACCGCTTGTCCACCTCTGCACAATACGTACAGTTTGTTGTCGGCCCCAATAGTTAGATCAGAGGGTGTGTTAGTGAGTCTTCTCATCCCTAGGGTCTTTTTGTAACTTAGTCCTACTCTCAGTAATGCATGCGGGGTAGTCATTTCGCACTCTCCCTTTTAATTGATCAGGGACAACTGTTCGAAGTTGCCTCCCACTATAGACGGACTATCCAATTTAAACCATTGTTCAATCACAGATGAATACAATCCCCTAAAGTCATATTGAAACGCTAGGTCCCCGTTGTCAGTTTTACTAGGTTCTATAGACGGATACTCAGAGTATAGCCCACCATTTACTCTGTTTCCTATTAAGAATGCCCCTCCACCTGCTCCGTGGTCCGTACCGCTACCGTTGTCTACAACTCTTCTTCCGAATTCAGACCATATCATCATGATTACGTTTTCCGCAGCATCATGCTCTTCTAAATCCATAAAGAAATCTTTTACGGCTCGGTTGACATCAATCATCAATTTTTCGTGGCCAGAGTATTCATTCGCGTGAGTATCGTAGCCTCCATGTTGGGTGTAGAACACTTTCACACCTAGGTCCGCGAGATGAATCCTCGCCACATCTCTGAGGTTTTGAGAGATAGGGCTATCTGCATATTCTATAGAGCTAGAGTACATTCCTGGCACAGTTTTTAATATCTCTGCTCCAGCTTGAACATCTCTACCGGTTTGCTTCAAATAATCTCTTACCATCCCAGCACCCGTGTAAGGGCTATACATTTTTTCAAAAATAGACATGGCTTGGGCCCGTTTGTCTTCATGTTTAATGCCAGTCAGAAGTCCATAGGTGTCTAGGTCTCCAATGGAAGTCACAGGAACGTCTTGCGCTACCACTGCTCTGGGCAAACCTCTGCTGATACTTATGGCGGTTAAGACGTTTTCCTTGTTCGGATCCAAATCCCTTATCACTTTCCCTAACCAACCTTCAGTAGCAACTTTGTCTGGTTCGCAAGTATGCCAAATATCTCTGCTTCTGAAATGCGAACGGCTAGAATCCGGATAACCAACGCCCTGCACTATACCCATCTTACCCTTTTTATAAAACTCTTGAAGGGTGGTTGCATTCTTATTGAATCCCAATTCATCGTTGATTGGGAGAACGTCTTCCGGCTTAAACGCGATATGCGGCCTACTGTCATAGTAAAAACCGCTAGTGTAAGGTATCAACGTGTTGAGGAAATCATTCCCTCCAACCAGTTCCAATACTACGAGTGTTGGTTCTTTTTGTGTATTAGTCATTATAATTCTCCGTTATTAGGTTATCCAAATTGGTAGTCCACAGAAGATACTATTTGTTGAAGTGTAGTTGTCAGTCTGTTCTTGGTTTCTGTTCCTGAAATGTAGTCCCCTTGAGATGTTGCATCTTCGTATATAGTCTCTCTGGTATCATCTCCGAGTTCTACATAGCCCAGCAATTCCAGGCATACATCTACAAACCCGTCAGACGACAGATTTCCTCGTCCTTCGACCTCATTAATCATGTCCTCTAGCCCAGGGGCTTGGCCTGAGTCAAACTGCCCAACTGCGAAGTTGATTCTTTCATTTAGGGTTCCTGCATCTATCCATTCCCGACCAGTATGCCAACCCTCAACGGTAGGCGGATACATAAGATTTTGACCCATTGCAGTAGCAGTGAGGGCCAAGCCTACAAACGTAGGTTCAGGGAACTCTAATGTTCTTGATGCCTTCATTGTTCCAACCATCAGTTCGACGGGGCTCTTTATTTTTCTGAATTTAGCATCTTTAAAGAATTCAGAAGTCAACAGGGTGCGCATGATTTCTTTGATGTCCCCATTTGTCTCCATGTATTTATCAGTCAAAACTTTGATCGCCTCTGGGTCCTGCGGCGGGACAATGTTCCACGCTGGAACTTGAGGCTCGTCAGCAACAAAGAAAGTGTACATATGCCTGCAAATAAATCTTGCAGTCGCTTCCCGGGGAATTATCATATCCAGAATATCTTCCCCATTGAAGTTGCCTTCATTCCCTAGAAAGGTTTTTATGCTGTCATCGTGGTCTTCTTCCAGATACACAAATTCACTCGGATATGCTCCATACGGATACACTGAGAGAGGCTGAGTGAAAGACCAGCCTGTAAATGCACGAGCTGCCATCTTCACATCGTCTTCAGAGTAGTTGAATGAGTTATCCATTCCTACTCCCATAGAGAATAATTCGAGCAGTTCTCGTCCCCAGTTTTCATTTGGTTCACCTTTATGATTTTCACAATTATCCAGCCAGAAGTTCATCGCTGGATCTTTAGACAGGGCCATAAGAAGAGTTTTCATATCTGTCAGACACAAGTCTCTGAATGTCTCTATTTGGGTTGTTGAAGCTGGATAATGCATGCTCTTGCCCGCGCCTGTAGCAAACACATAATGCCAGAACAAAGTCATCTTTTCCTCTAAGTGTCTTTGGCTATTCACCATGCGATAGATCCATTCACCCTTTTGAGGGATAACGGAATCTGTATCATTGAGTTCCAAATGATATCTTCTAGCAACGTCTAGGTTCAGTTGTTCTACTTGCTCAGGCTCTAAAAGTTTCTCAACTATCTCGTCATACTCAAATTCTGACAATTTTTGAATTTCTTCGTAAGTAGCACCGAATCCTGCTCTTCTATATAAATGGGCAATTAATGCCGGATCTGTTTTAGCCATAACGTCTCCTGTTAACCGTTTTCTTTTCTTCTAGTACGTGACCTTTGGAGTGGGTCAAGTATTTGTTTCCTTAGCCTGTAATTGACAGGAGTTACTTCGAGCAAATCATCTGAAGACATGAAGTCTAAGCTTTCTTCTAAGCTCATAGTGAACTCAACGTTCAATTTTTCTGCAACATCCGCAGTAGAGGATCTCATATTTGTTAATTTTTTCTCTTTACAAACATTAATCGCAATTTCTTCAGTCCGGTTATGCATCCCTATGACCATGCCTTGGTACACATCAGTACCAGGGGATATGAAGGTCTGCCCTCTACCTTGAGCGTTCAATAATCCATTAGTCACCGCTGTTCCGGTCTCCGCAGCTACCAAGAGGCCCTGTGGAGCTTGCTTTATTGTACCAAGTTTTTCCCGGTATTCAACAAACCTGCTATTGTACACACCTTCACCGTGGGTGGTTCGAACAAAAAATGAGCCGAAACCTATCAATCCCCTTGTTGGAATCTCGTAAGTTAGGAGTACAGAGTGGTTGTCAGGATATTCCATGTTGGTGCACCGCCCCAAATGGGTATTCAAATATTCAGTGACCGGACCCATGAATTCAGAAGAGGTAGAAATTTCTAGTAATTCATATGGTTCCTCTTCAATTCCGTCCTGCGTGCGATAAACAGGCTGTGGTTTTGACACCTGAAACTCCAGGCCTTCTCTCCTCAGGTTTTCAACGAGTATCGCAAGGTGCAGTTCTCCTCTACCAGACACGAGAAACGATTCGGCTGACTCGGTGGTTTCTACTCGCAAGCTAACGTTCGTTTTAAGCTCCCTGTCTAATCTTTCGTGAAGAGTCCGAGAAGTGCAATTAGTGCCTTCCTTACCCATGAATGGAGAAGTGTTCACACCGAATGTCATTTTGACAGTGGGTTCCTCAAATTTAATGGAGGGCAAAGCTTCCAATTTATCAGGGGAACAAACAGTATCACCTATGTGTACATTATCAAGACCTGCCAAAGCGATTATGTCACCGGGCTGTGCTTGATCAGTTTCTGTTCTGGAAAGACCTTCGAACACCAGCAATTTCTCAACCCTGTTCCCGTTCCTAACCTCTCCATCTTGTAGCAGGCTAATCTCTTGTTTAACCTCTACCGATCCTCTTGTGATGCGACCGATGGAAATTTGCCCTACATAATTATCGTAGTCCAAAGCGGCAACCAACATCTGGAATCCACCAGTGTCATCAAAGGTAGGCGGTGGAACTTCTTCAACGATAGTCCGAAATAATTCACCTAGGTCAGAATCAGGAGCTTGCCAATCTTTTCCAGCGTATCCTGCTCTAGCGGAAGCATAAACGATAGGAAAATCCAACTGGTGATCTTCAATCGCTAGGTCCAAAAACAAATCTTGAATTAGCTCCACGACTTGTTCAGGCCTTCTCTCTTCCCGGTCGATTTTATTAACTATAACAATAGGTTTAACCCCATTTTCCAAAGCGGCCTTTAACACAAACCTGGTTTGTGGCATAGGACCGTCTACTGCGTCGACAAGTAGCAAACACCCGTCAACCATGTTTAAGATTCGTTCCACTTCACCACTGAAGTCAGCATGGCCGGGCGTGTCTATAATATTAATCTTAGTTCCTTCGTAAGTGATAGATGTGTTTTTAGCAAGAATTGTGATTCCTCGTTCTCTCTCCAGAGGATTCATGTCCATAATCAAAGTACCGACATCTTCGTTGTCTCGGAAGACTTTACTCTGCATTAACATAGCGTCGATCAAAGTGGTCTTGCCATGATCGACATGCGCAATAATTGCTACATTCCTAATATTGTGTTGTTGGGCTTGTGCCATAAAGGAAAACCTGAGATATTGTCAAAGTTATGTATTTATTTTACGAAAACAATTTTAAAATAAACGAATCCGTTATCCAAGGGGTTTGCAGGAACATTTTATGAATTTATCGCAAAACAAGCCGAATATTGAGGGGAACAAACAATGATTCAATCAGAATCACATAGTTATGTCAACTTAAATGGCATTGACATGCATTATCGAGAAGCTGGGTCGGGAAACCCGATTGTGCTCCTGCACGGTTTGGCCTCCAATTTAAAGATTTGGGATTTGGTTGTTCCCTTACTTGCAAACGACTATCATGTAGTAGCTGTAGACCAAAGAGGGCATGGAAGGAGTTCAAAACCAACCTCTGGATATGAGTTTGAATCTGTAGTCAACGATTTACATAGTTTTCTTCAAGCATTAAACCTGGTTACCCCCATACTCGTAGGTCATTCCTGGGGGGCCGACGTTGTTCTTGAATATGGTTCTAAACATCCTGAGGGCATCAGAGGAATCATCATGGTCGATGGTGGAACTATCCAGCCTTCAGCGCGGAAGGACTGGACTCTTGATATTGCAAAAAAAGAGATGGCGCCACCCAAATTTACTGGCCTTACCAAAGAAAGCCTAAAATCCAGGTTCAGCCAACGTAATGGCGGAGTCCTCAAAGACATAAAAGGTGCGTTTGAAGCGGTTCTGGGGAACTTCTATGAAGTAGATGGGATCTTGAGCCCAAATCTTACATTGCAGAACCATCTTTCCATCATAGAGGCACTATGGAACCATTATCCATCGGAATTATACAAAACTATAGATACTCCGTGCCTATTTTTCCCTGCCAGTCCCGATGAAAGGCCAGAAGATTCGCATTGGGTCAACCGCAAATCCTATTTCTTAGATTGCGCGTTGAGAGACATCAACAAATGTCAGGTGAATTGGTTCACAAATAGTATTCACGATCTCCCTCTACAACGACCTGTCGAAGTCGTAGAAGCTATCAATTCCTATGTAGCCAATGGATTCTTTGACTAACATGCTCACCCAAGTAATAATAAGACCAGAACAAGCAGGGAGAGGATGCGATGAAATATATTATACAACCAGACTCGTTCTTGGATTGCGACCAACAAGTTATGCAATCAGGGCAAGAAATTGTCATTGAAGAAGGAATCATTACTGCTATTGAAGCAAAAGGATCCACCCAAGTTTCCAAGAACTCAGACTTTGAAGTAATCTCCCATCCCAAAGGTTCATTGTTACCAGGTTTTATTGAAATGCATTCACACATGCATATTAGCGGTAACCACGAGAATTACGAAGAACTCACTACAGAAGATGATGATACCCTTCTGATTAGAGCGGTCAGTGTGATGCGTGATGCCCTTCTATCCGGAGTCACAACAATGCGAGACCTAGGAGCAAAAAATAATATTTCTTTGGCGGTCAGAAAGGCAATTCAACAAAAAATAATTCCCGGGCCGCAGCTACTGATTGCCGGATCCCCTATTACAACCACTGGGGGTCATTGCAACATGTTCGGCATAGAAGCTGACACCCAGGAAGAAGCCGTGCTAGCCGTTAGATCTCAGTTTAAAGCAGGGGTTGACTGGATTAAAATCATGGCAACCGGAGGCAACTTCACCCCGGGCACTAATCCTAAGCAACCTCAGTATGACCTCGCTATTCTTTCAGCGGTAGTCAATGATGCTCACAGATTAGGGCTCAAAGTAGCAGCGCATTGTCATGCAACCGACGGAGTAGAAATAGCAGCCATAGCGGGAGTGGACAATATCATACATTGTTCATGGAACTCTGCTGACCCTGTTGAACTCTATGACTACAAACCAGAAATAGCAGACATGATCAGCGAGAAGGGAATCTATGTAGACCCGACCTTGGCCCTGAATTATTTAAACCAACTCAGAGGCAGGAAAAAGCCAGCAGCGCCTAATGCTAACCCTGCCCTTCGCATGGAAATTCTACACGACATGTGGAAGAGGGGGATACAATTTGTCACAGGAATGGATTCTGGCATGACGAATGCTTATTTCGGAGATTTCGCGTACATTCCCCAAGTGATGGTAGAGCAAATGGGAATTCCGCCAATAGATGCTTTACTCAGTTCAAGTAAAATTTCAGCAGAATGCCTAGGAATGTACGACAGCATAGGATCCATACAGGTCGGCAAGAAAGCCAACTTGATTCTAACCGAGACAAATGCATCTGAAGACATACAAGCGCTTCACGACGTGAACATGATCATGAAGGAAGGAATCTTAATCAAAAACAATGGAATCAATTTAATCTAAATTTCACAGGAGTTATTATGGATAATATTCTAGAAGTCCTTAAAAAAATCCCCACACAGACTCTTATGGACGCATTGTGGGTTCAGAACTGGCCTATGGGATTTATTCACGGAGCGAAGCCCTTAAATCTCGGACAGCATATGGCAGGTAAAGCAGTGACTCTTCGCTTTGTGCCACACCGACCAGACCTAGCTGAAGACAAACCCAAAGGGGATCAATCCGCTGAGTACGTTGCTTTTGAATTATGTGGTCCTGACAGTGTACTAGTCATTGATGCAATGGGCTGGGAATATAGCTCCATTGGAGGAGATATCAAATTCCTCAGGCTTAAACAACGCGAAATAGGCGGACTGGTCACCGACGGAGGAATCAGAGATAGCATCTCTCTTACAGAATACGGTTTTCCGGTATACGCTCCAAACAAAACAGCGAAGCAAGGTCCTGCTGAATTTTGGCCATGGGACGTAAATTTACCTATTCAATGCGGGGGAGTATTAGTAAGGCCTGGCGACTACATAGTGGGTGATGATGATGGCGTAGTGGTAGTACCCTCGGGATTAGTAGAAAAGGTCATAGAAATAGCCCATCAACGAGAGGAAGTAGAAGAAGTCATTAAGGCACAACTTATCGAAGAGCAGTGCTCTCCAGGCAAATATTATCCATTCAATGACAACACATGGAAGCTATTTGAAGAGAAAACGGGTAAGCAAAAAATATTTTAGCTTGTGCCATATTTGAAAGGCTCTAAAGCTCCGTATATGACTTTATTTAGAGGGGTGTCTACACCAAAACTTCTCCCTAAACTACACACTTTTCCTGTAAGGGCTTCAAGTTCCAAGGGCTTCCCAGCCGAGACATCAGTATGCATGGACGCAACAATGTCTTGTTGGTTTTCATTTATGAATTTCAGCACCTCTCGTCTAATTGCTCCACCATCTCCACCAGAAATATCGGCAAGGTGTGTTATTTCAGTTACGACAGATTCCATTATTGCCTGCCATGACCTGTCCGAAAGTAATGTTGAAAGTCGCTTGCGAGTGCAAGCCGTGATGCCAGCAACGGATGCAATAAATGTGAATTTTTTCCAGGATTCCTGCACAATATCTATGGCATGATTGAATTCAACTGAACTCCCTGAAAACAATGATTTTAGTTCAGTCAGGGCAATATTCAGCGACGGTTCGTCAGCACCGTATACAATTCTGGCGACTTCACCTTCTTGCAGATATACTCCAGGAGACGTTTGCGTAGCTTCTATATAAGCTATTCCTTGGATAATCTTACCGGGGATACCCAACTTTCTCAGATCTGCAACAGGCTGCAATCCATTTTGTAGAGTGATCACCCAAGAGTCAGATCCTACCAATCGCTCTAACGAATGAACTATAGAATCATTACTGTAGGTTTTAACACATACAAATACTATCTCTTCTGCACTTTGGGAATCATAATCCTCAACGTTAGTAACCTTAAAGTCTCTTGAATCAAGCCTTTCAACCCTTGCATCGGTTTGCAGTTCAAGGCCATTCACCTTTAAGCTGTCGGCAGTAACTCCCCTCGTTACGAAATTCACTGAATGGCCGGCTTTTATCAATTGAGCCCCAAAATATCCTCCGATAGCTCCTGCCCCTACGATGGCAACCCTCATTTCAATTCACCCGCACACTATATCTTGACGTTGCTAGAATTTAAGAATATTCTCATTAAACAAATGAAAAAGCAATCAAGAGGTAATTTAATGGCTAATGAACCAAGAGTGACGCCCCCTGTCCCTCAACCAGAATCAGATTTCTATTGGGAAAAATGCAAGAAACATGAACTGTGGTTGCGTAATTGCACAGATTGTGATCAAGCCTATTTTTATCCCAGAGATATTTGTCCTATCCCAGGATGTTTCTCGAGGAATACTAACTGGATCCAGAGCAGTGGCCGAGGGAAAATACATGCTTTCACTATAGTGGAGCGGGCACCTACCCCGGCTTTCCAGGATAGAGTTCCATTTGTTGCTGCTGTAGTAGAAACTGAAGAAGGCGCCCGTATTCCAACGAATGTAATCGACGTAGAACCCGACCCAGATGTTGTGAGCATAGGAATGGAAGTATCTGTCACGTTCGAAGACCTAGACGAAAACATCAGCCTACCTATGTTCAGGCCAATCTAATACTATAAGGAAGGAATTATGCCTACTCCACGAGACGCAATGAGACAAATCTCACCAAAATTGGAATCTTTAACTGAAGATGTTTTGTTTGGAGATGTCTGGGAACGACCAGAGCTCTCTAAAAGAGACAGAAGCTTGATAACTGTAGCTGTCTTGCAAGCGCTGTATCGGACAGGCCAATTGCCCGGTCATTTAAATAGGGCCTTGGATAACGGAGTAACCAAGGAGGAACTTGGTGAACTTATAACCCATGTAGCCTTTTACGCTGGCTGGCCCACCGCCGCAAATGCTGTCCCAATAGCCAAAGAAGTATTTGATGGCAGAGGGTCATAGTTACGACACCCAATTTGCCGTAGAATGAGGGCCGACTAACCGATAGGAGGAACTCATGGTTAAAATGAGAGGATCCCAGTTCATAGCCCAAACCCTTGACGCCTATGGGATTACGCACGTATTCCTTGTTCCTGTCATTTTGCGGGAAACGATGAGCGAGCTAGAAGATCTTGGTATAGAGCATATAATTACTCACAGTGAAAAAGCTGCTGCATACATGGCAGACGGTTATGCCCGGATTAGACAGTCTCCTGGAGTGTGTTTATCACAGTCTGTTGGAGCTGCGAACCTAGCCGCGGGCCTACAAGACGCCTTCTTGGGTATGTCTCCAGTGATTGCAATCACTGGGCACAGCCCTTTGACCCATCTTCACCGGAATGCATATCAGGAAATTGACCATGTCCTGCCATTCGAATCCATAACAAAATACAGCGTGAACGTGGAGACCCCGGAACAACTTCCTGGGTACTTGCGGCAAGCGTTTAGGGAAAGCATCTCAGGAACATCACTTCCTGTCCATCTTGACCTTCAAGGAATCCGTGGAGAATTTATCGAAGAATTTGACTTAGAAGCAGATCCTATCCAAGAACCTGACTTTGTCAGACGCCCAGCGTTCCGACCAGAACCAGAGGAGAATAGAATCCTAGAGTTTCTCAAATTGGTGAATGACGCGAGAAAACCAGTGATAGTAGCTGGAGGGGGTGTCACCTACTCAGGTGCACAGAGTCAATTGGTTGAATTAGCAGAAACATTGTCAATTCCCGTTGCAACATCGATGAATGCAAAAGGATCCATTTCAGAAACTCACGCGCTATCTGTCGGGGTATGCGGTACTTATTCTAGGGAAGCGGCAAACCGAGTGGTATCAGAAGCAGACCTCGTAATCTTTCTCGGCAGCCAAACAGGAAGCCAAGTTACCCACTTTTGGCAAGTGCCATCTCTCAACACAAAAGTTATTCACGTCGATCTGGACCCTAGTGAACTTGGCAGAAACTATTCCTCCGTGTTAAATATTCAAGCAGACATACGAGCAACTCTTTCTAGGATTTTGAGACTAGCCGAGCCTATGACACGGCAGGACTGGACACAGCGAGTGTCTGAAATCACTTCTAACTGGCGATCAGAGACCGAACATCTCTCAAGTTCATCTCAACAGCCCATCTTACCCGAAAGGCTATGCTCTGCTATCAATAATGTCCTCCCTTCTGATAGTGCTTTGGTTGTGGACACCGGCCATGCAGGCATATGGACAGCATCTATGATGGAACTGCAAGGACCTTCCCAGGCATATCTCCGAGCCGCCGGATCTCTGGGATGGGGGTTTCCAGCCTCCCTTGGAGCCAAGTGCGGTGCTCCTGAGAAGCCAGTAGTTTGTTTCACTGGTGACGGGGGATTTTGGTATCACATAAGTGAGTTAGAAACGGCAGTCCGTTATGGCATTAACACTGTGACCGTGGTTAATAACAACAATGCACTGAGTCAAAATAGACGGGGAGACACAGTAACTTACGATCGCCTAGGGAAGGATCCCTCTTCTCTTTCAGACTTTTCCCCTACTAACTTCGCTGTTATAGCAGAATCTATGGGGGCAACCAGTTTTAGGATTGAAAACCCTAGCGAACTGGAAGACACCATCTCGAAAGGGCTGGAAATGAACAAACCGGTCGTTATAGACGTCCTTACAGATGTGAATCAGTCCGCTCCTGCCCCTTGGGTGCCATAATGAGTTTTTTCAGAAGCAAATTGAAATCCCTGCACAACTGGTAATTACGTTGCCCTCCAGAAAAGATGGGAGGTATTGTATAGAATTGTTTTTGACCAGAGGCAATTAATGTTTTGGCTAATGCGGTCAAACTATCCAGATTATTTGTTTCCCGTTCAACTTCTTCTTTGACTCTATCAGGAACAATTGAAAAGCATAGACTTTCTTGTTCAAGTAGCTGCAGACCATAATAAATTGATGGTTTCTCCATGCCACCAAGCCTTTCCATCAACAACGTTTCAAAATCGAATGCCGGTCCCTCTGAAAATATAGGTTGTGTGATGAAAAATTCAGCGCCGCTTTTCACTTTTAAGCCTGCAAGATCGGCCGCCTTGTCTACTGACTGACCCAAATCTACCACAGAACCCAACACAAAAGGATTGGCTGGATTTTTATGGTCTTGGATTAATTTTTGAAGAGATCGAATTTGCCGTGTCGTGCGTTTAGGCCAGTCTTGAGTGAGCCCTTTGCATGGAACCTCCAAAGGAGGATCTCCTGCCACTATAACAACTCCTTTAACCTCCCACATCATCAAACCAAGCACCATGGATTCTATTGCTAACGGGGATAAGTCACGTAACGTCAACGTTGCCAGGCAATCAGCACTGGTAGTGGCCTGCATATAGCTAGCCCTCGAAGAAGATTCAATCCTTGTGCTTTGTCCAGGATTAGAGGCCACCAAAACCAAGTCAGCATTCAGATCGTAATGTTCGCTCTTTGAACTTTTTTCTGGTGAAAAATCACTAATGATATTGAAGCTAATGTCAGAAATCCCGCTCGAATCCATTCTTGTGAGCGCTCCTTAATGTTCCGAGTCGGAAAAGTAACCAAGTAGCTTCTCAAGCCCCTTATTTTCAGAAAGCCCAGAGAAATATTTAAACCCCCTGATAAACGCTGTAACGTCTTTGGCGCGCATCAAAAGATGATCGAAAGTTTCATTGGTGTTGCATAAGGTCGTCACACCTTCTTCCATTCCAACGTACAACGTATTTTCAAGTAGGATTTTTTCAGAATCGTCCATATCCGGATCGGCGTACCATTTACTAGTAACCAAAGGAAGAGAAGTCCATTCGCTCCATTCGCTACCTAAATCGTATCTGAACTCGTATCCTCGCATACCAAATCTAGTACGGAGCGCTGGATCTCCTATGACGAGAGTTGCATCATGATCCTCAGAAGGGTTTACAAACTGAATATTTTTAAGCTGATGCTTTTTCTCTATCAATAATCTCAGCAGCTTGACCGCAGTAGCGCCTTCAGAACCTACTGCGATATCTTTGCCAGCGAGCTCCCCAATTGGTAATTTTGAGTGCAAGAAAAGATTCCCACTAGCAGCCCTGGTTGAGATCGCAAACCCTGAGACAGGAACAAAAGACTCGTGAATCTTAGGAATGTCCGCAGTAGGCACCGGACCTGCTTTGACGGAACCATTCAGAAGCAATTCTGCAACTCCACTAGGAGTACATTCCTCCAGTTCGAATTCCTGAGACTTCATGTCAAAATAATATGGTTCATAATTCAAATAGGGTACTTTGCAAACCTTGATTGCCATGCGTTACTATAACCTCAACTATACTTAAACAATTGAACATATATTACACCAAGGACAAACAAAGAAGTAGGCACATGAACTATCTTAAGAATCTATTCCTATTTGCGTTTTGCATGTGCACGCTGGCAGTCCCTGCTGAATTATCGGGTAACAGTGCTAAAGTGCTAAATAGCGCTGCTACAGGCCCGTCCCAAGATTCCGGCATACAAGTACAAGTTATCAATAAATTCCCTCAGGGCATCGTATTTGAGATTAACTCTCCTCGATTAGCTCTATTCACAGACGTCAAAGTAACTTACCAGGTAAAGGGCCAAGGGAACAAAACTGGATACAGGACCCAACAAGTGGCAGGAGTCGACTCCCTTACCATTACCGTAGATAGTCAACGGGCAGGTACATATATCCCTCCTGGCACGACCATATCCTATTACGTCGAAGCTTGGGGAGAGAACACCGCAAAGGTCAAAACAGAACAAAAAGATTTCCTGTACTTGGATCCCAATTTCGAATGGAGAAATATAACCTCGGATTGGTTGACTATTTATTATCACGATCAAACCAGCACCAAGAATGCTGATAGTGCTCTCCTCGCGGCACAAGAAACTGCTGACTTCGCATTACCTATTTTCAATCACACACCCCAAGAACAATTTCATTTAGTCCTGTATACGTCCTATAGAGACATGGAAAAAATTCTTCCATTCAGGTCAAGTGCAACCGCAGAAAATTTGATGACCCAAGGAATGGCTTTCACTGAGGAACGGACTGCGGTGATTTATGCAGGCAGTAGATCTCTTATGAGCACAACTAGCCATGAATTCATGCATTTACTGTTGCACGATGCCGTGGGGAGATTTCATACGCGACTCCCCGCTTGGCTAGACGAAGGATTGGCAGAATTCGGTAATCAATATGCAGCTAACGATTACGCAAATCCTCTACAAAGGGCGGTGGAATCGGGAACAGACAAACACATTAAATTCCTCAACACTTTTTCTGGGACACCAGAGGAAATAATAGCGGCCTACGGCAAAGGGAACGCGATAGTAATCTACTTAGCTTCAGAGTTCGGTGTCAATTCATTCGCTGACTTGATATCTAATTTCCGAACTAGTTTAAGTAATGAACAAGCTTTTCAACGGACTTACGGGATGACCTTGGATGAGATCGAATTGGGATGGAAGGAGTCTTTTGGCACAGAATCCAAGAAGCCAATCATCACACCACCTACTTCTCAGACCGAAGACAAAACAGAACGATCCATGACCACAACGGTATCTGGGTCTTGCCTCCCCTCCAAGGAACCGCCTCCAGCGGACCTGGCCACAATATTCGTATTCCTAGCACCATTGTTGATACTTTGGCGAAATACCATTTAACCCTTATGGGACCGAGGATTAAAAGCATCAACTACTGCATCACCCATCAGATTAAATGTGAATAATAAGACAGCTACTACACCCACAGGGAACAATATCATATGGGGATTGGTCCTCAACACGGAAATATTCCCGTTTTCGAAAATCATTACCCCCAAACTAGGAGTCGGCGGTTGTATCCCGATTCCTATCCAGCTCAAAACTATCTCTGCACCGGCAATTCCAGCTAAACTAGTAGACACAGAGACAATTATAGGAGCTAAAGTGTTTGGCAGCACATGAGTAAATAAAATCCTAGGAGTCGAGGCTCCTACTGCTATTGCCGCGTCTACGTACTGTGACTCTCTGATTTGTAAGACTTGACCACGCACAAGTCTGGCCATCCCAAACCAAGAAAACACCGCTAAGGCAAAGGCAATAACGCAATAGTCCACCACTCCTAGTCTTATTAAGCCTTCTACATCTATAAGCGTATCGTATCGATATAGAACTTCAATTAATCTCGGTTTAACAGTAGCTACTATGAGCAGTACCAGAAAAATATCAGGGAAAGAAGACGTGATTTCCCCAATTCTCATCACTATCCCATCGACCCATTTGCCATAGTACCCTGCGATCAGTCCAAATGTGATTCCCAACAACAAGCTTCCTCCGATCAGAGAAGTAAGTGTGATGATCACCGTAGTTCTGAGGCCGTATATAACCCTAGTAAGAATATCTCTCCCTAAACGATCTGTTCCAAAAAGATGTGAAAAACTAGGAGGTTCTTTAGACTCTAGAAGATTTTGTTCATTGTAACCATAAGGAGACACAACCGAAGCAAATATACCCGATCCATACAAAATGCATATGATGGCTATACAGGAAACTCCTACTTTATGTTTCACTAGCCTTTTAAGGGATCCTATAAAAAATCCATCTACTTTAACGTCTACTGGTGACTCAATCATTCCAGCCGCCTTGTATCCTAATTCTAGGATCAATCACAGGATAAAGAAGATCGACTACGAGATTAGCGAGGGCAAATGCTGTCGTTCCAATCATCACCAGCGCCATAATCACGGGATAATCTCGTGAAAAGAAAGATTCAACAGCGAGTAATCCTACTCCAGGGATTCCAAAGAAAGCCTCTACAATAAAAGACCCGCTAATCAAACCTGCTAACGCGAAACCTAAAGTAGTAACTATCGGGATCATAGCGTTCCGGAATACGTGAAAAAACGCAATGTACCCTCCACTCAATCCTTTTGCATGAGCAGTTCTAATGAAATCTTGAGACAATACGTCAAGAGTAGACGCCCTAGTTAATCTAGCTATGATTGCAGTACCTGGCACACCCATCACAAGGGCAGGTAAAACTATACCAAGATCGAAAAATCCTTCTAACCCATGGGTAGGGAATATAGGTATTTTAAGAGCTAGTACCAGCAACAGTACGGGAGCAGTTAGAAACACAGGAATAGATTGTCCTAATAAGGTAAGTCCTATTGCGAGAGAATCTTTGTATGTTCCTTGTTTATAGGCTGCGTAGATCCCCGTGGGCACACCTAAAGAGATTGATAACAGCAAAGCGGCAGCTCCCAATTTGGCTGAAATCGGGATACGATTCTTAATCAGATCAGAGACTTTCCTATTTTTGTATTTGTAGCTTTCCCCAAAGTCTCCTGATAACACATTTCCGATGTAGAGCCCATATTGAATTATTACAGGACGATCCAGATGGTATTCAGCAGCTATTCTTGCAGCAGTTGACGGGTCGTTATATTGCCCCATCAGAACTTCTACTGGATCTCCTGGACCAAATCTGCCGAGCACAAAGGTGATAAAAGTGACTATTAGCACCAAGACCGGGGTCCAAAGCAATCTCCGGAGTATGTAAGTCCTCAATTATGACCCAGAACCCTTTTCAAAGTATATATATCTTAATTTCGGAATCGACAAAGGAGTCAAGTAATAATTTTTGACATGCGGTTTGATCAAAAGATACCCTTCCGCACTATTCCATAAAGGTATCCATGGCGCATCAGACAAGATTTGGTTTTCAGCCTCATTGTAGAGTTCAAATCTCTCGTTGGTATCGGTTTCCACTCTGGCTTTGTTTAACAAAGTATCGACTGCCGGATTTGTGTACCCTGTATGATTATTTGTACTTTCACTATGAAACAATACATCTAAAAAGTTTTCAGGATCGGGATAGTCTGCTATCCATCCTACTTTAAACATTTGGAATCGGCGTTTGTTAAGGTCTTGCAGGAACGTTGCCCATTCTGTTTGTTGAATGTTAACTGTTATACCTAGATTCTGTTCCCACTCTTGAAGCATAACTTCTAGATCCAAATCGATTGGTGCCCCAAAACCTCCTGGGATACTCAATTGAATAGTGGGCATGTTCTCTAAATTATCTCCATACGTTGATTCCTGGAGAAGAGCCTTCGCTTGTTCTGGATCATAGTCATATCCTTTTACCTCATCTGAAAAGCCCGGAAACCCAAAAGGAAGTATTCCGTTTGCTGGCACTATCAATCCTCCATATAACGTCTCAGCGATAGCAGCTTTGTTGATAGACATATTGAGAGCCTGTCTGACCTTAGGATCATCAAAAGGAGGTTCGTTTACATTCATGCCGATGTAATTCACATTGAAGGCAGGGGGAGCTTTCACAACATCAGGATAAATATTGCTTGATGGATCCAATGCGCGATCCAGGTCGTCTATTCCTATTCCAGATATATCGATTTCATCATTTTCGTACATGATCATACTGTTACCGCCGCTAAGAATCATGTCAACAGAATCGAGGTTTGGTGCTCCTAAGTGGTACAAGTTATTTCTCTTTAACTGTAGATATTCTCCTGGAGTATAAGCACTCATAACAAAAGGGCCTGTACCGTTAGGTGAAAACATCCAGGTATCTGGAGCGGCGTTAACTGACTCTTTGTCGAGAACAAATGCCGTAGGGTAGGTAAGTTTTGGCAAGAAATATGCCTTTGGTTGATCTATAGTTAGGGCCAGAGTGTGGTCGTCGATTACTTTCACTCCGGAAATGCTTGTGGCTCTGCTAGCCAATTTATCTGCCACACCTACAATGTCGCCCAGATACGTACTTGCAACAATAGATTTTGTATCTGGTGATGCTGCCCTCTCAAACGACCATTTGAAGTCTTCGGCTGTCACCGATGAGCCATCATGAAATTTGGCATCTTTCCTAATCTTGAATTCGTAAGTTCTACCGTCACTACTCAAATCCCAGCTCTCGGCCAAATCTGGAATGAAATTGAGATTAGGATCAATCGTTACAAGTCCACCAAAGATTTCCACTATTACCGTGGACGAAGTAGCGTCGGAAGTTGTATGGGGGTCTAAAGAAGGAGGATCAGAATACAATCTAACAAATGTGCCCCCTTGAGGGAGATCTGAAGCTTTAGTTACGTCAGAATATCCAGGATTATACACCGGAAGTTCATTATCAGGCGTCTTTCCTTTTGTAGTTGACTGCTCTGACTTTACCTCCGTACTCGTCACCTCAGGAGCGCTCCATTCACTAGAATCATCAGTCCCCGAACACGCTATGACCACGAGTAACATTATTAGCATCATTCCAATTATTATCTTATTCATCTTTCCGGTTTTCGTCATGTCTTCCTCTAGCATCAATATATATATTACTGTAACAAATTCAGTATAAAAGAAGAACCTGGATCAGCAGCTGCGCGAATAACAAGTGGTTGTGTGCGGGACAAATGGTCCTCTCCTTTTGCAGTGATTCTCCATTTTGCTTTCCCTGAATACATTTCTCCTTTTAGTGTGTCTATGAACCCTGATCTACGTCCTTGATTAATTGCATTACCAAGCTTTGAATACCATCTAGGTCGAAAATTGCTGGGAAGCACTTGTCTGTCCTTTTTAAAGTGATTCGGGATATTCAGCAGTTTAGCTTCGAATGCTTCTACTATTTCACGTCTTTCCAGAGGATTGCCTTGTTGCAAAATATTCAAAACAACCACGATCATAAGTTGCATAGGAATCGACTGCACGTTTTGGCTCAATTTGTCCTTTGTTAGGGTAAGTCCTAACAAACTCCGTAAAGCGTTATCAGCCGTTCCAAAGCTGTCAGATAACTCATCTATTTTTGTTTTGACCTCTAAACTCACTCGGATGTTAGCGTATTCCTTGGCCATTCAATTATTCCTCAGCAGTTCCACTGTAATTATTGTATACACTTGGTCCAAGAATTTCATCATATCCTGCACGCATTTCACAACTGAAATACATGCAATCGAGACCTCTTTATATGTGATATAATTCAGCCCCTGTGGCGAGCGTAGCCAAGTGGTCTAAGGCGCCTGGTTGTGGTTCAGGAGATCGTGGGTTCGAATCCCATCGCTCGCCCCAATTGGCATCTGCCAAGAAAAAGGGTATGTGCGCCTGTAGCTCAATGGATAGAGCACTAGTCTTCGGAACTAGGTGTTGGGGGTTCGAGTCCCTCCAGGCGTGCCACCCAGAGTCTCCCTGTGGATGTAAATGAGTACACAACCAAATAATAATCCTAACAACTCAATAAGCTGGCACTCCTGGGATGAGTCAGCCTTCAAAATGGCCCAATTAACTGACAAGCCAATTCTCCTAATGATTAGTGCTCAATGGTGTTATTGGTGCCATGTGATGTTAGAAGACAGTTATGTGGATGAAGGCGTAGTCAACCACGTCAATCAAAATTATATCCCTATACTCGTAGACACCGACCAAAGACCCGAAGTGAATTTCCGGTACAATGTGGGAGGCTGGCCTACCACCGCGATCTTAACTCCGCATGGCGGGATGTTAGCGGGCGCGACCTATCTGACACCAGACCAACTACTATCGATGCTACTAGAAGTCACAGAAGCGTACCAACAGGACAAACCCGGACTATACGACAGATCAAGAGAACTTTTTCTTCAGCACCAGCAAAGAGCATCAAGGGTTGGCCTTTCTCAAGTCAGCACAGAAATAGAACCACGACTTCTTGATAGGGATTTGATAGATTCTATAGCCAGAATGAGTATAGGAACCTATGACACCTTGCACGGAGGATTTGGGTATGATCTCAAATTCCCCAACCCTCATGTCATCTCTCTTATGAATTATTTCTTTCAACAGACTAAAGAACCATTCTATGAGGTAATAATCCGTAAAACTTTAGATGCTCTGACCACCTCTGCGATGAGCGATTCTGAGGAGGGAGGTTTTTTTCGGTACACCAAACATCGAGACTGGAGCGATCCGCAATACGAGAAACTGTTAGATGATAATATCGCCCTTAGTTCAGCTTTTATGTCAGCGGGCATTGCGTTGGAAGACCCGGGGTACATCCGTTTTTCCCTTGACACCATGCAGTTCCTGCAAGGCTCTCTTTACGATCCAAAATCAAGATCTTACAGAGGGAGTATAGGAGCTGATTCTGCATATTACGGGATGTCTCCGGTGATAAGATCCTCAATGGAGTCTCCCGAACCGGACCCTTTTTCGTACATTTCAAGTACTGCTAAAACGGTGTCTTTAAATATTAGAGCTATCACAGCAGGTCTGACACCCCCTCTCGATGCGTCTCAACTTAACATTATGCTGGCCCAGTTATACGACCAAGTGTCGTCTGGTAGTTCCGCACATGCATTCACTTCTGAGCTTACTGGAGGTCAAACCGACTTGCTCATTGATCTGGCTGCAGTAATTGAGGCGTTATCCCTGGGAATCCAAAACTTAATAATTCCTAAATTAGAATGGGAACCGAAGGTTAAGTCGTTAGTGGAAATCTTGATGGAAACCTATTATGACGAACGAAGAGGAGCTTTTTATGACACGCCCGCCTCAAAAGGACAGCCGGGCTACATGGCTATTAGGGAGAAGCCTCTCCCTGACAACATAGTCGCTATAAAAGCCTTAATGGCTTACCAAAACGCGGCAGGCATCACAGAGTACGCTGACGCAATTCGCATCTCTTTAATAGCGTTTCTCGATGTATACGGAGAATACGGAGAACACTCAGCAGACTTTGCCCTTTTAGCTAGCCAATACCTTGACGATATAGGAATGGACAATATCTCAGCTTGACAAAAAACATGTAGCAAATTCAACAAAAAACCTAGATAATGTTGTGAGTAACGGTAAGGAGTATTTTCTTGGATAAAGAACGAACACATTGTGGAGAAGTAACTTCCAGTAATAATGGGCAAATAACCACAGTGAAAGGCTGGGTTTCTAATAGAAGAGACCATGGAGGACTCATTTTCATAGATTTAAGAGACCGCAGCGGACTGCTGCAAGTAACCGTGAATCCGGATGATTATGCCGAGGCCCATAAAATAGCTGAAGACGTGAGGTCGGAATGGGTTCTTGAGATAACAGGAACCATTCAACCTAGGCCCGAAGGCACTCAAAATCCTGCGCTCCCTACCGGAATGTATGAATTGGCCGCTCACGAGATAACTATCCTGAACTCCTCGCTTACACCACCTTTCTATATCGAAGACAACATAGATGTCGATGAAGCCCTAAGACTCAAATACAGATATTTAGATCTTCGACGTCCTGAGATGTACAAAATATTAAAACTCAGATATGACGTAACAAAATTCATTAGGAACTACCTAGACAACGAAGGATTCCTGGAAATAGAAACACCTATTCTCATCAAAAGTACCCCTGAAGGAGCTAGGGATTTTCTCGTTCCAAGTAGATTGCAACCTGGGTCCTTCTACGCTCTGCCGCAATCACCACAGCAAATGAAGCAACTGCTTATGGTCGCAGGAGTAGAAAAATATTTTCAAATTGCCAGGTGTTTCAGGGACGAAGATCTTAGGGCCGATCGGCAACCAGAGTTCACTCAGCTAGATCTTGAAATGAGCTTTGTCACAGAAGAAGATATTTATAACCTGACGGAAAGTCTTTATACTGAAATGATCCAAAAACTCACGCCTGAGAAGACTCTGCCTTCACCATTTCCAAGATTGACATACAAAGACGCAATGGAATCGTTCGGGTCAGACAAACCAGACCTAAGATTTGATCTGCCTATGAAAGACGTGACTTCAATTGCAATGCAAACTGATTTCAAAATATTCCATTCAGTGATAGATCATGGCGGGATAATTAAAGCTATTTGTATTCCTGGCAAAGGCACGGCTAGCAACAACGCCATCAGAAACCTTAACAGATTAGCCTCCGAGGTTGGTTCTCCTGGTTTAGCTCATATCAGATTTACCGATTCAGAAGCTTTGTTCTCACCGGGCCTTTCAATGAACGAAGAACTCCTGTCTGAACTTAGAGCATCTGTAAACAGCGAAGGAGAGGATCTGATAGTAATCATGGCAGGAGAAGAATCCAGGCTGAACGCCATGTTAGGCGCATTCAGGATTGAAGTTGCAACCTTTTTTGACCTTATACCTGCTGATACTTTAGCATTTTGTTTTGTCACAGAATTCCCATTGTTCGAATATGATGAAAGTAATCAAACTTGGACTTCTTCCCACCACCCTTTCACATCTCCTCAGGAAGAAGACTCTTCGAAGCTTGAATCGGGAGATTACGGAAACATCAAAAGTAAAGCCTACGATTTAGTATGCAATGGAATGGAACTTGCAAGTGGTAGTATCAGAATCCATGAGCAAGAAACACAACAAAAAATCTTTGAAGTACTGGGTTACACCGAAGAAGAAATCCATTCTCAATTCGGTCAAATTCTGGAAGCATTTCAGTACGGAGCTCCCCCGCATGGAGGAATCGCCCCTGGGATAGACCGGCTCATCACTATCCTATCCGGGACAGATTCCATCAGAGATGTTATCGCATTTCCAAAAACCCAAAGCGGAACTGATTTATTGTTTGGAGCCCCCTCTGATGTGGATCAAGCTCAATTAAAAGACCTTGGAATCTCAAGCAAACTCAATTAGGAGAAATTAAAATGTCAAACTTCGACTACACGAACCTATTTTCCAAAACATCAAAAAATAAAGCCCCAAACCGTCATGCGCATGCCAGATATGACTTTGCCGTAGCTTACCCAGATCCAGAATCACTGCCATTGGATGAGTTGGTCCAGTCACTGCAAACAGCACTGGATCGAGAGGGCAAAGATTTAGCATATTACGAAGATTTGGTGGGCCTACACGGGCTCCGGGCATTGGTAGCAGACAAACTACAAAGGGACAGGAAAATGGACATTACTGCTGAAGACGTAGTAATCACATCAGGATCAGGGGAAGCCATTAGCATGGTGATTCAAGCTCTGACAGACCCTGGAGACGTTATCATAACTGAGAAATTTGTATATTCAGGAACCTTAAACCAAATGCAGAGATTCGATGCGGACGTTAGAGCTGTCGAATGCGACGACACAGGAATAGATCCCTCAGCTTTAGAGACGTTGATTCAGTCGATACAAAAGGAAAATAAAGCTATTAAATGCCTGTATACCATTCCCACTTTCCAGAACCCTATAGGCTGGACCATGCCTAAGGAAAGGAGAGAACAAATCATTGATATATGTCAACGCCATAACGTTCCTATATTTGAAGATGATTGCTACTTTGACCTTCGTTATGAAGGTGATGATGTCGACTCTTTTTACTCTATGGACCAACAAGGGCAAACAATCTATGTTGGATCATTTTCCAAGATAATTGCTCCAGGAATGAGACTTGGATATTTAATTGCACCTGAAGAAGTTCGTAACAGAGCCTGTAGCTTCAAAGCAGGGGCAACTAATCCGTTCGCCTCATTGGCAGTCCAAGAATACTTGTCAAACCACATGTACGACCACATAGATGACCAAAATTCTGCATTTCGACAAAAGAGGGATTCAATGTTATCCGCACTTGGTGAGTCCTTAGGTTCTCGAGCTGAATGGAATGTTCCCCAAGGCGGTTTGTATATATGGGTAAAATTCCCAGAAGGGACAGACATGGAAGCCTTCCAACAGACCTGTTTCGAAGAAGGAGTGGGATACCTAAACGGGAAAGGGTATTCACCTGAAGGAACAGGAGAAAACTATGTCAGGCTTTGTTTCGGCCATGCTACTGTTGAAGATTGCTACAACGGAACGGTAGAGTTTGTCAGAATCCTTGAAAAACACAATATTATCTAAACCCCAAATAGCACTAGGCGGCTTAAATGGTTAACAAGCATATCTTACTATTAGGCAGCGGTGAACTTGGAAAAGAGTTTTGCATAAGTGCCAAACGTCTAGGTGCAACAGTGACTGCTTGCGACAACTATGCGAATGCTCCCGCAATGCAAGTATCTGACGCTTCATACGTCCTGGACATGCTAGATGGAGACAAACTTAAGAGACTTATAGGCAAAGTCCAACCAGACCTAATAGTCCCTGAGATTGAAGCCATACGAACAGAAGTTCTTCTAGAACAAGAGGCAAACGGAAACACAGTGATTCCTACTGCCCGTGCCGTAAATCTAACTATGAACCGAGACCGCATACGAGATCGAGCGGCAGAACTCGGACTGCGTACCGCTCGGTATGCATATGCCTCATCTGAACAAGAACTTCTAAACGAAATAAGTAAAATAGGCCTGCCTTGCGTTGTTAAACCAGTCATGAGTTCAAGCGGCAAAGGCCAGTCTATAATCACAAGCACATCAGAAGCAGCAAATGCTTGGGAATACGCTGTCACCGGAATGCGCGGAGACCGTATCAGTGTGATTGTAGAAGAGTTCATAGAATTTGATTATGAAATCACACTATTAACCATCAGAACTGCTCAGCAAGGAACTTTATTTTGCCCCAGTATTGGACATGTACAACAAGAAGGGGATTATCGGTATAGCTGGCAGCCCGCACATATCATGAACAAAGGGCCCGTCTCCACAACAGAAATAAGAGCTCAGGAAATGGCCAACATTATAACGAATGACCTGGGAGGACTGGGAGTGTTCGGTGTAGAGTTCTTCATCTGTAAAGGAGAGCCAATCTTCAGCGAACTAAGCCCTCGGCCTCACGATACAGGCATGGTCACCATGTTCACGCAGAATCTTTCAGAATTCGACCTGCATGCCCGCGCAGTGCTCGAGTTACCTATTCCAGAAATCTCATTGCTCAGACACGGAGCGAGCCACGTTCTGTTAGCCACAGAAGATTCTACACAATTCCACTTCGAGGGCATTGAACAAGCCCTGTCTATCCCCGGAGTTGACCTAAGAATCTTCGGCAAGCCAATCACGCGACCCAACAGGCGCATGGGAGTTATTCTAGCACCGAGCGTTCAGATAGCCACAAAAGCAGCTAATTGTATTCGAGTCGTGTCTGACCTCAGCTCCTGAAATCGAACTGTTCTAGCAAGTCACCAATTGATTGTCTGAATCCAGAATACTCTAATTCACCATAGGGTAACATCGCTGCACCTGACCATCCTTGAGCTCTCATTTCGATTCCTTTTTCTTGGGCCTTCAGTCTCGTGTAATCCCAGGAAACATTATCAAAGAAATCTGCATATCCACTTGAAAATGTTCCATCAGCAGCTAACGAAAAGCCCACGCAAGACACCAACGGCAAACAATACATCCCAGTCACTGGTGTGTTGATAGCCACAGGCATTAACGGCATTACGTGAGAGCCTCTTGCATCACCTCCAATAAAATGGGCTTTGGCAAACGGTGAAATGAGTTCTTCTGGCGCAGGGAATATACCCTGATTCCTCACGAGTGCAACAGGATCGTCTTTCCCTGTATAGGTGCCCGCAATGTTATGCATTCTCATAGCCGATACCGCTGCGGCGACCTGCCCTGTATGCCGAGAAACGATAGAATCTATTCCAAATCTTTCGTTATCTCTCAACAATACAGCAATTTTGTAATAATCTTCCGGAGCATTCAAGCTTATAATACTGTCCCCGTCAGTGTTGTCCATATCTATGATGTTAAAAGTGAATCCTTCGCTTAGCCTCGGTAGCATCAATCCCCCACAGTACATAGGATCCGCAAAACCTAAAAACAAAGGCAGGTTATAGGCTCCTGGCCCACATTTATCTGCAGCGAGCACCATAAAAGATTCAGCAGGCCTAATCGGATTAGTCTTTCCCGGTGCATGATCAAATTCAATCTCGGCAATCGCTGGCCCTGCTCCTCTGATATTTCCTGAAGGAGCGTCAGCCAATAAATCTTGCCCGGCGCCATAAAGCCCATGTTGAGCGGCAATATCGGTCGCATGCAAAAATGCTTTCCATGCGAATTGATGTACCTCATCATTATCCGTTCCGTGTACATGAGATGCGGTGATGCAGATGTCGTCTCCCGTATGGCCTACGAAAGCATCAATTAGTAGACCGCTCGCAATTGCATCTTTTGCGTCCTGTCTTGCTGCTTCCATCATTGCCTCGGAAGGTTGAGTGTGTCCCCCTATAGAGCCTACGTCAGCCTTCAATATTGACAAAGTAATCTTCATGGTTCCCCCATTTATGTAAAGTTCTCGTGATACTATACCACGTATTTACCCAAGCATAGCCTATTGTCTGTCTTAATTTTTTGATTGAGTTGAGGTTGCCAATGTGGGATAATTTATATATATCCTAAAAATACATTAGGGAGATGCATGGATCCTGTAAATTTACTATTCACACTTTTCTCTTTGGGTATCGTAACCCTATGGGCTGCACGGCTAGCGATGGGAAGACGCCGCAGTCCTTATCTATGGGGCGGTGCAGCATTGGGACTCTCAATTTTACCTATTATTGTAGGCTTAAATGGTCTTCAAATATTAGGCATCCTACCAGTAGTTGCACTAATGATAATGCAACCAGTAAAAATTCAAAAACAAATAAATACCGGGAACAGATTTTGCCCTTACTGTGGAGCGCAACAAACCCCAACGTACAACATCATTGACGGCAATAACACATCCATAGAATGGACCTGCTCTGGATGTGATAGGTCTGTCACTGAACATCTGGCTCCTCCCACTACCCCAGAACCTGATAAAACCTCTACAGATGAGTCAGACATTCTTCAAGCACCTCTGTTGCTTGAAGAACAACATACTAGAGAAGAAGCGCCTACAAGTGTTACTGAACCTGAAGAAACTACGCCCACGTACATTGTGCCCCCAGAGAAGGAAGCTCCGAACTTTGTTCCTAGCAGTCTAACGGCTCAAGTTTTCACGGACCGAGGCAAGGTCCTGTTATCTGAAAATAAGTTTACCGAAGCGATAGATCAATTCACAAAAGCCTTGGCTATGGATAAAGTTTATATAGAGGCTCTTAACCGACGGATCGAAGCGTACCAACATTTAGGGCTCACAGAATTAGCGGCCAAAGACGAGGCATTGCTAGGGACACTCAGTTAATCAAACAGCCATGATATGAAAGCCAGCGTCAACTGGGATAATAGCTCCTGTAATTCCAGAAGACATTCCGCTCACCAAGAATAAAGCCGTATTGGCAACTTCCTCAGCAGAAATGTTCCTATTCATTGGGGCTCTATCGGCGTGGATCCTTTTCATGTCAAGAAATCCACTGATTCCTCTGGCAGCCAATGTGTCTAGAGGACCTGCAGAAATCGCGTTCACTCTGACCCCTTCAGGCCCGTGTTCATAGGCTAATTGACGAACACTATGTTCAAGAGCAGCTTTAGCGGTTCCCATGACGTTGTACCCCGGATATACATTGTGGGACGCATCAAAAGTCATAGTGACTATACTCCCAGATCCGTTCATAAGTTCAGTTGCCCATTTTGTGATAGGAATCAATGTAAAGGCGCTGATGTCCAATGCGGTTTTAAACCCTTCTCGCGTGGTATCAGTGAAACGCCCCGACAGTTCTTCCTTGTCAGCAAACGCGATACTATGAACCACGAATGAAATGTCACCAAATTCATGTTTCAGCGTTCGAAAAGCCTGCTCCAGGTCAGCATCATTACTTGCATCACACGGAATGAGCAAAGGGTCATGTAATTCAGTACTGAGTTTTTCTACTCTGGATTTCAGTCTATCGTTTTGGTAAGCAAGTCCCACCCTGGCGCCATTTTCATCTAATTTCTTAGCGATGGCCCAAGCTATACTTCTATCATTAGCCACACCAAAAACGATTCCTTTTTTACCTTTCAAGTCCACGTTAGTTCTCCTGTGCTTCGATTAAGTTCATTGTATTAGGCTGTTATACATTTGGCAAAACTTCAGCTATGAAATGTTTCAATTGGTTCATCTGATCCAGGGATGCAAATCTGACAATCACAGTTGTAGCGCCACTAATCTGGTATTCTCTGATGCGCTCGATAACACGCTGTGACCCCCCAAAGGGCCCCCAGGCATCACCCCAAATATTGGACCCATAATACGCTGTAAGGAAATCTTCTGCTTCTTTCCCAGCCTTGTCTATATCTTCTGAAACATTAACTGTAATATACATTACTTTTTCAGACTTGCTGTCAGAATTAGTCTCCCTAATATGAGACTCGGTAAACCATTCACATCCCTGACTAAACTGAATAGGGGTGTCTGTGATAGAAATGAAACCGTCTCCGAATTTACCTGCTCTCTCAAACTGTTCACGCAATTCATGCCTAGCATGAGCAGCAACTAGAATGGTGTAGTCATTATCAGCTCGTTGATTGACCTCCAGGCCAGTCAGGTTATAGTAGTCACCTGCATAATTGAGGCGATTTTCTATTTTAGAAAGGTCAATGATTTCTAATATTTCTTGGAATCTCCGCTTCCTTGTTCTGTGATTTATACCAACATTACTCCATTCCTGTTTCTGAGCGTCGTTAAAGGCTCCCCCTAGACCTAGACCCATGATAAGGCGGCCGTCACTTATCGCATTTACTGTATTTATCGACTGGAGTAACTGAGCTGGGTTTCTCAAAACGGGTAATAACACCGAAGTGCCTAAGCGCAGTCTTTCGCTCTTTGCAGCAAGAGCACCTAGTATAGTCATAGGATCAAACCTAGGTTTAGCTGAGAGTGAGTCGCCTACCCACACAGATTCGACAGATGAAGCTTCGCACAGCACAGCCATTTCTGATATTGTCTCCCACGCAGCATGCCCTTCATTCTGGAATAAAGCTCCCCTAGTAGGTAATAGTATCCCAATGTTACCCATGTTTAGTGAATGGCAGCTTGTGAGTATAATCGTTCGAGCAATCCAGGTTCCATGTATATATAAGAATTTAAATCATCAGTAGTGTCCAGATCGCAACCCAAACCATCACTTGTCTCTATCGCAACGGATTTTTCAGCAGCAGCAGCCTGGGAAAGATGTTTAGCAAAACTTCTTTGTCCCATTTGAGGTTCAAAATCAACTCCCGGAGGTACCAAAATGCCATTCGTGCCTCCGTCTTTCTTAGCGGGAGCCAACGCAATATTCTTTTGGTTTCCACTCGTTCTAATTAGGCTATATACATCGGCGGCTTTTAAAAAAGGCAAATCACCAGCTAGGAACAAGGCTGACTGTCCGGAGGTGAGAATCTCCGCAAAGACAGTCTTTAAAGTGTCATTCAAATCAACGCCTGGATCAGGCACCCATCGGCCACCGGTGTCTTCCCCGACTCTAGCAACACGCTGGTCGCCTCCAACAATTACAAAACTTTCTACCCCTGCACCCTTTACAGCGTTTATTACGGTAGTAAGCATCCCAATCACCAAGTCCCCTCTTTGTTGGTCGGTAAAGACAGAAGCTAACCGAGATTTCCCATCAATTAGAGGTTTCATCGGAATTACAGCCGTGAGACCGGTAGTTTCATTCATTGAAAATTGCCTCTAGGACAGACTGAGCCAAAACTTGTTTATCGCTTTTGGTTCTCATCATTATAGGAAGCATCATAACAGATAATCCCAGCTTGACTAAAGACACCTCGTGCAACCCGTCACTCTCATCTATGACCACACCCGTACATAAACCTTGATAAAATCTCGCTAGCCCCAACACATTTGACTCCATTCCTAACTGGTTCATGAGGTAGCCTGCCGGGCCAGACACTGACTCAGATCCTATTAAGGGACTCACGACTACAGTCTTAGACCTGTTCTGACTCAATAATTCACTCATTTGCTTGATTGCCAGCATAGGACCAATACTTAGGACAGGATTAGACGGACAAATAATAATCGCGTCAGCAGCGGATATACTCTGTACGACTTCTGGAGTTATTACGGCATTATCTTGGACATACTCAACATCAGAAATAGCGGGTTCACAGCGGTGTTTCACAAAATATTCTTGCATGCTTAGGACGCCTTCAGGGCCATGCAAGATAGTGGAGATCTTGTCATCCGAGACTGGCAACACTCTAACTTTGACACCCAAACGTGAGCATAGATGTTGTGTTACTTGTGTGAGTTTATGACCTTCCCTCAACATACGTGTTCTGACGAGATGCGTCGCCAGATCTTTATCCCCTAGGTTAAACCATGTCTCTTCCCCTAGGACGTTCAAGGAGTTTAGGGTCTGGTACGATTCATTAGCTAATCCCCATCCTTTGCTGGTGTCAATCGATCCTCCCAACGTATACATGACTGTGTCCAAGTCTGGAGATACGTTTAACCCGTGGAAGACTTCATCATCTCCTACGTTAACCACGCAAGTAAGATCAGCAGGATCCAACACGGAAGCCAATCCAAGAATCATCTTGGCGCCCCCAACGCCTCCTGCCAAAGCTACAATGCTCTTATTCTTGAACCGTTTACTCAACGGAAGTTGGGCGTTGCCTAGGGTGAGTAAAACTAAAGTGTTGGTCTTTAACCAGTTTGTTATAGGATCCAAACACTTCCTCCACATTTTCGCCTACCTCATCAAGTCTTGTCGTGCTCAAGCCTGTACCTAAATCTACCGATTTGATCTTGTAATTAGTAAAACGTTCGGCTGGAATCCGACCAGCATCTTTTATCATGTTTTTAAATTCACCTGGCCGCATAAGTTGTCCATAAGAAGCGCCGGCAGATGTAGAAATACTTTCGTTTATCAACGTTCCCCCAAGATCATTCACTCCTGCATTAAGCAACATCTGGCACATTTTTGTTCCTTCTTTTACCCATGAAGCCTGAATATTCGGAATCCAGTTATTAAGCATTAATCTAGACACTGCATGAACTTTCATTACATCCATAGCGGAAGGCCCTTGTTTAATATTTTCACCAGCGTTCGCAAGAAACATAGGAGCTTCAGCGTGAACGAAACTCAAAGGTACAAACTCAGTAAATCCTCCAGTGTCTTGCTGGATAGATCTGATTAAATCTATATGATTAGTAACATGGAGAGAGCTTTCCACATGCCCAAACATCACTGTAGATGTGGTTGGAATTCCTAGTTTATGGGCATTCGTAACCACCTCGACCCATTGATCCACTGTGATGCGCCCAGGAGAAATTTTGTCACGAAGTTTTTGATCCAAAATTTCTGCGGATGTGCCTGGCAAACTACCAACTCCTGCCTTTTTCAATTCTTCCAAATAAGACTTGATAGAACACTTAGAGCGAATGGAGCCATATAACACCTCTTCAGGGGAAAAGCCGTGAATGTGCAATCCAGGAAATTCATCCTTAAGAGCTTCGCATAATTTGATATACAAATCCCCTTCCATCTGCGGTGGTAGTCCAGCCTGAATACAAACTTCAGTAGCGCCGTACTCTATGGCTTCCCTCGATCTCCGAATAATCTCAGTAACCGGCAAGAAATACCCCTCTTCTTGTCTAAAGTCGCGGCTGAACGCACAAAACCCGCACCTCTTTATACATACATTAGTAAAATTGATATTTCTATTAACAACGTACGTAACTAATGAACCGTTGGTCTTAACCCTGAGCCAATCGGCAGCAGCACAAGTCGCGGTATATTCTTGTCCTGTCGTTTCCAGCAAAATAGCACCTTCATTTGCAGAGATATCTTCCTCGGACAATGCTTTATCCAATATTTTTGCAACATTGAAGTCGATAGCTCCAAACAGAGCCTCTAGTCTGCTGACGTCTGATTGTGCAGACTTATACACCATACTGCCCTAAGCCTCCTTTGACATACCCGTCATCATCACTTTGAGTTTTCACTTTATCATACAGAGATTCTTCTATGAACCCTTTGTCTGGATCTATGAATTCTGGATATACAGGGAACCTAGCCTTTAATACCAAATTCTCTTCCGAACATGCTTCCGCCAAAGCTCTAATCGTCGGCCATTTCGCCTCGGGATTAACATAGTCAACAGTGACAGGAGATATTCCTCCCCAATCATTGATGCCATCCTTGAGATAATTTTGGTATGAACCAGGTGAAAGATTAGGTGGAACCTGTATGTTTATCTCTGGCCCAAGAATTATCCTTGCGCATACCAAACACCAAGACAAATATTGTTCGGACGGATCCTTACACCCCCCCATAGGAGTATTCCGTTTTGCGCGAAAGTTTTGGATAATAACTTCTTGAATATGCCCAAATTCATCGTTCAGTTCTTTTATAGCGGCAATTCCTTGCAACACGTCCAACCAACTTTCTCCCAGTCCTATCAAAAGACCCGTGGTAAAAGGTACTCGAAGCTTTCCAGCATTCTGCAGAGTTTTCATTCTGACCGCAGGCCTTTTACTGGGAGCATACTCGTGCGGCATACCTTTTTGATGTAATAGTTCAGATGTAGACTCCAGCATTAATCCCATAGAAACGTTTGAATTCTTGAATCCATTTATTTCCCGGTAACTCATCGTGCCTGGGTTCACATGAGGAAACAGTGTGGTTTCTGAACTTACCACCTCTGATACGTGTTTCAAATATTCTAGAGTTGTCCTATACCCGTTACCCGCAAGCCATTCCTTAGCTTCTTGGTATTTCAGTTCAGGCCTCTCCCCGAGAGTGAATAAAGCTTCTTTACACCCCGCTTTTTCTCCTGTCTTTACAACCTTTATGACATCGTCAACCGTCATGTACAAATCTTTAGTCTCACCAGGATCTTTTCTAAACGTACAATAACCGCAATAATCTCTACACAGATGAGTCAACGGAAGAAAAACTTTTGGAGAAAAGGAGATAACATTGTTCTTCCCTGAACGAACTATTTCCCAAGCCAAGGCCCTTGCAGCATCGATGTTTTCATGGGCCAGCATACCTATTCCCCCGAACAGGGTTGGGGGCAAGTCCCAACCTTCTTGGCCGTTCTTCCAGTCCTCGAGAGATGAGCGGATAACCCTTATCACCGCGCTTTCGGTATTGGTCGACATGCTATTGCATTGGAGAGTAGTCAGTCGGTCTTAAAATCATGTTTCTGACCCTTGCATTGATCGGACCATCCACCTCGGACTCAGCCCTGATTCGTTGCCAGTCAGTGTCGTTTTGGAAGTTTGTCCACTTTGTTTCTCGGTCAGCCAAACTCTCAAAGCCTAGCATGTACACGAGCTGATTACTTGTCCCAATGTCCTCGGTCCAAAATCCAACTACGTGTATACCATGCTTGTTGAATAATTTAACTGTATGGGTAGAGAATCTGTTATTAAGATCACCTAATTTCCCAGGAATGGTTTCATAAATACGAAGTTCGTAAATCATTAAGAAGCTCCTTGTAGCATATACCTAGATTTTACCTAGGCGAGAAAGAATTTACAAACCATCAAATCTACCTTGATTGTCTCCGCCTATAGGAAAGTCTTTCCCTAAATATTGATACGCAGCCCTGGTAGCAACTCTACCACGTGGAGTCCGTTCAATAAATCCTAATTGCATCAAATACGGTTCCAGCACATCCATCACTGTATCAGATTCTTCACTAAGAGAAGTCGCTAACGTATCCAGCCCTACTGGGCCTCCACTGAATTTTTCCACTAACGTCTCTAGCAAAGCCTTATCGCTCTGATCTAATCCTCTGTCATCGACTTGAAGCATATCTAGGGCTTCTTGAGCGACCTTTTCGGTAATGTCCCCATCCGCTCTTACCAAAGCATAATCTCTCGCTCGGCGAAGTAATCTATTACCTATCCTTGGGGTACCACGTGATCTTCTTGCTATTTGCTTTATTCCGCCAGAATCAGTATTGCAATCCAATATCTGGGAAGATCTCCCAAGCACTTGCTCCATTTCATCAAGATCATAGTAATTAAGTCGATATACTGACCCAAACCTGTCCCGCAATGGTGCACTCACCATAGAAAACCTAGTGGTAGCTCCAATCAAACAAAAAGGGTTTATTCTAAGGTTGATATTCCTCGCAGCTAAACCTTTCCCCACTACCCAAGACAAGAAAAAGTCCTCCATTGCAGAATATAGCACTTCCTCAACAACCTTATTTAACCGATGTATTTCGTCTATGAACAAAATGTCCCCATTTTGTAGCCCGGTAAGCATAGCCGCCATGTCTCCGGCCCGTTCTATTGCAGGCCCAGAGGTAATCTTGATATCAACGTCCATTTCCTTCGCAAGGATATGAGCCAAGGTCGTCTTACCTAATCCGGGCGGGCCATACAGCATCACGTGATCTAGTGGTGCTTCTCTCATTTTGGCAGCTTCAAGCCCAATCTGAATGTTTTCCTTGATAAGGCTTTGCCCAACAAACTCATTGAGTACCGCCGGTCGTAGGTTCAGTTCAGAAATTACTTCATCCTCTTTTAAGGACTCGTCTACAACCCTTTCTTCTGCTCCCTCATCTTCGAAAACCATATTCCCCTTCTGTTGACACCTGAGTATCGGATAGAATAGGGGTATATTGTATTATATTGATACTTTAAAAGAATATAATTTTGGACCTCAATTTGACAGTATTGAATGCAACGATACCAAACATGTTGATGCAGGCTATCACCAACCTGGAGCACGCTCGTGGTACTCTAAATCAAATAAATGTGTTCCCCGTACCTGACGGTGACACCGGCACGAACATGTATATTACTCTCAACAGTTGTAAAGAATTAATCAATTCGCACACTAAAACAGCAGCATCGTCAATATCAGACATAGCCGATAATATATTCCTTAATTCCAAAGGAAACAGTGGAGTGATCCTATCCAGTTTTTTACATGGTTGCCTTGTAAGCTTGGAACATACTCCCACGGATTCTCCTAGCATCTGGATTAATTGCTTCCAAACGGGTTATGCTAAAGCTTACGCCTCAATCGGGGAACCAAGAGAGGGCACAATGCTTTCTGTAATGAAGGGCATAAGTAACTTTTCAAATTACGACCATCCAGACACTATGAAATTAAACACCTTCTGGGAACAAGTCACTCAGGCAGCGTGGAACGAGACGGAAAAAACAGCCGATGCGTTACCAGAACTCCAAGCGGCAGAAGTTATAGATTCAGGGGCCGCAGGCCTAACCATTGTCTTATACAGTTTTGCCGCCTCATACAATGAAGACTCTCAGAACATAATGATGAGTGACTTCATGCCCTGGTTGGAGAATTATGTAAGTCGCTTCAATCAGCCTTCCCTGAACAATTATTTAAAACTGCACCAAACAGAAACTTGGGGGCAATGCTGTCAAATGTTGATCACGAAGGAGTCTGCATCCACTAAGGAACAGATCGGAGAAGCCATGGGAATGTTTCCAGGAACGTCATCTTTGGTGATATCAGAGACAGATTCTGTATGCAAAATCCATTTTCACTCTAGCGAACCAGAACCTATTTTCAGCAGGTTGCAGGATTCTTTTGAGGTACTTAATTATTCCCAAGAAAACATGGACGACCAAGTCAATAATCATTTTGCTTCAAATATTACAATTGTTACAGATGATATCCCTTCTGCCGAAATCTTCAAACATGGCGGCTTCGAAACTGTACCGATCAATTCCGTTTCTGGAAGTCATGCTGACCAAACCATATTAGGAGATTATTCTGACCTTGATAGACGCCTGTTCCTGTCAACATCGAGAACAACAGCCGCCTGGCTCCAACAATTGCATGAAACCATGGGCCTATCAGTTATTACAGCTGACAGCCTTCCATCTGCTTTGACGGCTTCTACTTTCTTCGACGAAACCCTAACCGTTGATGCCAACCAAACTGAACTCAATGCAATCATTGAAGAGATGAGCATACTAGTTCTCGACGGAAATGACACGATCCCCTCCTCTCCGAAAGAACTCTTCCAATATTTAACGAATGAAATAAAGCACTCAGCCGCACCCAAACAGGCTTTGGTAACCATTTACCTTTCAAAAGATTTGCATCAACTTCTAGAATCTTCCTCAGAAATTGATCTTGGACGGACATTCCCTGATTTAGAGATTCAAATCTTTCATCAACCCCTACCTAAAGGCGTAAGTTATATAACAGTGGAGTAATATCATGACGATCAAAATAGTAACCGATACAGGGGCAGACTTGCCCGCAGACCTCGCTATCAAGCACAACATAAGCGTGGTTCCAGTTAATGTAATGTTTGGTGACGACGTATACAAAGATGGGATTTCCATAACAAAAGAAGAATTCAATAACAAAATGTTTGTAGAAGGCTTGATTCCTAAAACTTCTCAGCCCTCGCCATCCGATTTTCTGACAGTGTACAAAGATCTCACTGACAAGGGGGATTCAGTTCTTTCAATCCATTTATCCAGTAAATTAAGTGGAACCTACAACTCCGCCTTACAAGCTGCAGAATCTATGGACCTAGGAACCGGACAAAAAATCCAAATCGTAGACTCTCTAAAAGCATCTATACCTATAGCCCTGGGAGTGTTGGCTACGGCAGAACACCTTCAAAATAATCCCAACATCTCAATAGGAGAACTTGCGCAATACGCAGACGATGCCCTCAAACGCTCCACTGTCTACGTAGCTTTGAATACCCTAGAATATCTCCAGAGAGGAGGCCGTATTGGTAAAGCTTCAGCTCTCCTAGGAACTATGCTTCGAATAAAACCAATTTTGTCACTGGAAGGCGGAGAAGTTGTACCCGTTGCAAAATGCAGGAGCCTGAGCCAATCTCTTGCACAAATCAGTGATTTGATAGCCAGCCAAGGTGAACTCAGTTCGGCCGCACTCATATACAACACAGACCTTGAGACTAAAGATTCCTTGAAAGCCCAATTACTTGCAGGGCATCCAGGTCTCAATCTTATAGAAACCGAATTCGGACCATCAATAGGGTCGTATGTTGGACCAAATGCGATTGGGGTGGCCACTATACCAAAGAGGAGTTAGGACAAAGAAGCATGACAACCTTTTTATTGGAAACGTTGGTCAAAATCTTAAGTCTTGAAACAGAACAAGAATATCAAGACCGGTCCGTGATAGGTGGCATGAACACTTTCCTCAACACCGCATTCCATACTTCCCATATTCCGGAGCAACTAATAACGGACTCCGAGCTGGTCTCATTGATGAAATTCGATTATTCTACAGCTTCTATTTCTAAGCGCCGTCTTTGGGTATCTACTGTCTCAAACAAGATACAGCGGATATCTAAACCAGATAGTCTAAACATAAGCCCTCCCAAGCGTACCTCTCGGACCTCCCCTAAAAAGAAAATGAACAATAATTCGTTTTCCCTTTTTAACAAAGTAACTGACCTCAAAGGAGTTGATACCAAAACACAAGAGCGTTTGGGACGACTAGGAATTTCAAACATTTGGGATCTGTTGTTCAATCCACCGAGGACATTACTTGATTATTCAAATTTGCTACCAATCAGCGAGCTGAAACCAGGAGAAGCCTGCACCATATTAGGGGAAGTATGGACAGCGAAAACACTCAGATTAGGAGCAAAAGGCAGATTGCAAGTGGGTGAGGTTATCATAGGTGATTCAACGGGAAATATAAGATGCCTATGGTTTGGCAATAGGTTTATTTCAAAAACATTAAAAACAGGAAGTAAAGTTTATATCAGTGGACAGCCTGAGATTTACAGAGGGTCCCTGGTGTTCCAATCACCAGAGTATGAACTAGCCGATTCATCTACCGCTGGCATCCATACAGGTAGGCTTCTTCCAGTGTACCGACTCACTTCAGGCCTCACTGCTAAAAAATTGAGGACTCTATCATGGAACACCTTGAAAACCTATCAGGGACATATCCCTCTAGGTCATGTAGGCCCGACCTTTTACAAAGACCACGACCTAATGCCTTTGGACAAAGCCGTGAAAAATTTACACTTCCCTGAAGATGAAACATCCCATGCAGAGGCAAGAAGAACATTAGGTCTTGAAGAACTTATTCATTTGCAACTTGCTCTAAGCATCAAAAAGACAGCTGAAGAAACACCCACTGGCGTGACAACAATTCAAGTGCCACATCATTTTCTCAGAGAGTTCTCCAGTTCATTACCATTCCAGCTGACAAACAGCCAACTCGATTGTATAAACAATATTCTAAATGATATGACTAGATCCCATAAACCTATGACAAGACTTTTACAGGGAGATGTAGGAAGTGGAAAGACAGTCGTCGTAGCTGCAGCGATACTAGCAAACATAGGATCAGGATTCCAATCCGCCCTCATGGCTCCAACTGAAATCCTGGCAGAACAGCATTTTCTCTCTTTTCAATCATTCATAAACCCTGACTCAGCAGGATATCAATCGTTGCAGCCCATCCAAACCATTGAGTCGCCGGTAATAGACCGTGAAATAACTCTAGCACTCCTGACAGGTTCCACCACACCTTCACAAAAACTGAAGATCTACGAAGGTGCTCGAGACGGAACAATAGATCTCCTGATCGGCACTCAATCTTTAATCAATGAAGAATTAAAAATGAATAATTTAAATCTAGCAGTGACAGACGAACAGCATCGGTTCGGTGTTTTGCAACGCTCAGAATTAAAAGATCCCGCAACTATACCTCCCCATTCGTTAACCATGTCAGCAACACCAATACCCAGAACTCTTTCTCTCTCGATTTACGGAGATTTAGACATTTCAACCATCGACGAGCTTCCAAAAGGAAGGCGACCTGTTAAAACCCGTTCAATCCAATCTGACAAGATCCCAGTAGCCTACGGATTCATGAAGAAACAAATACTAGAAGGACATCAAGCTTTTGTAGTTTGCCCTGCTATAGACGAAAATCCAGAACTCGGTTCCTTGTCAGTTACGGAAGTATTCAAGAACTTAGTCGCAGAATTCCCGGATCTGTCCATAGAACTTCTTCACGGAAGAATGTCAACAAAGAAAAAAGACTCAATAATGGAACACTTCAGGGATGGCTCTATCAATATCTTGGTATCAACTTCCGTAATAGAAGTGGGTGTAGATGTACCGAATGCCAACATTATGTTAATCCATGGAGCCGACAGATTTGGGCTGTCGCAGTTACATCAATTCAGAGGGAGAGTAGGAAGAGGTACCTCCCAGAGTTACTGTGTATTGATTTCTATGGATCCTTCGGAAACAGCCTTAGAAAGGCTAAATGCATTGGAACAGACAACTGACGGTTTCGCACTAGCGGAGAAGGATCTTCAACTTAGAGGGCCAGGGGATTACTTTGGAGTTCGCCAAAGTGGTATGCCAAGCTTTAAAATCGCAAATATCTTTGACTATTCGCTGATGGAACTCGCAAAAGACACAGCATCCATGATTCTTGCTTCAGACCCTAATCTTAAGGCGTCTCACCATCTACATCTCAAATTTAATGTGGAAGCGTTGATTTCCCGTATCGTAGCTGAAGCCAGTTAATTTTCTATATTGAATTTATATCCAACGTTCCATATAGTTTCAACAAATACATGTTCTGCATCTTCTATCTTAGAGCGTAATCTTCGAATGTGGACATCTACAGTCCTAGTGCCCCCCAAGTAATCATAACCCCACACTCTACTTAACAAATCTTCTCTGGTGTAGACGTGTCCGGGGTTTCCCGCCAGAGACACTAACAATTGAAACTCTTTATATGTCAATGCGACTTTTCGGTTTCCAACGTACACATCATATTTGGAAAGATCAACATACAAATCGTTAACCTTAATTATGGAAAGATCTTCTTGCTGCAAATTGTCGCCCGTCAATCTGGATAGTCGAGCTTTTAACTCGGAATGTTCCACAGGGCACACACAAAAATCGTCAACTAAATGCAGATAATCTACATGTTCAAGGCCACCTTGACCTACGAGAAGCAAACATTTTAGTTGACTTCTACTGCAGTATTCAATCGCAGAAATGATATCCGCTTTGGACAATGAAACTTGATCAATAACTATTACTGATCCATGATTCCCTGTGGGCAGCGGGATCTCATGGATATCATACACTTGCGTGAGAATATCTTCATAAGCCAGCAACGAATCAATCCCAACTCCGAAAGGTTGGCCGACAGAATCGCTTTGTAATAAATAATTAACCAATAGACTTCCCTATGCTTCCAGACATTTGACGTAAAACCGCAACCACTATTATTATTGACCAAAAATCATTAAGGTTACTTTTGAATACGAATTATACCACTCCCTACCAATTCAGACAGGATGTCAGAAACACTCTGTGGACGAAACCGACCACTGGAGTAATAGACGCTTTTATTCAAGCGAACGTAGTTATATTGCCAAAATCATACGCGAAAGACTTTGAAGTTTACTGCAATTTAAACTCCAAACCATGCCCTATCTTAGAAGTGTTACAGGCAGGGGATTATAATACACAAACTATCGCGAGTGATGCAGACATTCGCACGGATGTTCCGCTGTATCGGATCTATCATAACGGGAAGTTATCCTCAGAAACCACTGACATTCTTAAAGAATGGAGAGATGACTTAGTGACCTTTTTCTTGGGGTGCAGCTTCTCATTTGAATACGCATTGCAAGAAGCTGGAATTCAAGTCAAGCACCAAACTTTGGGAAAAAATGTGCCAATGTACGTCACAACCATTCAAACCACATCATCAGAAACGTTTTATGGTCCTATGGTGGTCAGCATGAGACCTATTCCAGAACATCAGATAGAGCAATGCATTGATATAACCACTCCGTTCACTAACAATCATGGCTCTCCAATTCACGTAGGATCACCCCATGAAATAGGGATAACAGATATAAACCAGCCCGATTATGGAGACAGCGTGCCAATAGAACCAGGAGAAGTTCCAGTTTTCTGGGCTTGCGGTGTTACCCCCCAAGCTGTAGCTCTGCTGGCGAAACCTGAACTAATGATTACTCACTCACCGGGACACATGTTTGTAACCGACATGCTACTTTAGAACTTTTCATGAGCACAGAGAGAATCATTCTGTCCTACGATTTACGGGGAATTGCGCGGCTAGCCCACCTCCTTCCTAAACATTATTGCGAAGAGGCAGCGTCATATCTTTTGTCACATGGGAATAACGCTGTTATCACAAGTGGCTTTTATATAACCAGAGGTAAATCCGCAGAAACGGATGGCCCTCTTGGCGCAATAGCACTTGCAAAGGCCCTCCTGCTACTTGGGTGGAAAGTCACATTGCTAGTGGATTCTTATTTGTCCAGATGTCTGCCAGTATCTGTTACAAACGAGATTCAATGTGTAGAATTCCCTATGTTAGACCGAGAGGCATCTCATGCCTACAGCGAAAAATTAATCAAAACTTTATCACCAGACATATTAGTCTCAATAGAGCGGTGCGGTCCAAACAAAGAAAACATATACACCAACATGAGAGGAGTAGACATCAGCGACCACACTCCAAAAATAGACACATTATTTGATTATTCCATACCGTCAATAGGTATAGGGGACGGAGGCAATGAAATAGGGATGGGGTTGATCTCGGATGAAGCAGTTAAACAAGGAGTTAATTTGCCTTGGTCCATCACACCCACAGATAAACTGATCTTGTCGTCAGTGTCCAATTGGGGAGCATATGGGTTGATCTCTGAATTATCCAAACTCACAGGTGCAAACCTAAATCCTTCTCCCAATGAGCAGTTAACTCTCCTTAAATTATTGGTAGGATTGGGGGCAGTAGACGGGGTGACAGGTTACCGTCTACCAACAGTGGACTCAATGCATTCTTCAGCAACTACACTAATTCTAGAAAGATTAGCTAATCGTATGAATAACACAGATTAGTCAACACCAGTAACTATTTTTTCTATATTAGTTAATTTGCGCAAATCGATAATTTCATCGCGCAGCTGAGCAGCTTTTTCGAATTCCCAATTTTTAGCTGCGTGCTTCATTTGGACATCCAAATCTTTCATCAAAGTCACCAAGTCCTCATGATTCAGTTCTCTAGCAAGTCTAGTGCCGTTTGTTTCCTGTTCATTAGCATTGATGGCATCTGTGATGTCATGCACTTCCTTCTGAATGGACCGAGGGACTATTCCGTGCTCGAGATTATGCTTCTCCTGTATATTCCTCCGGCGGTAAGTTTCATCAATAGCTCTCTGCATTGAATCAGTGATTCTATCAGCGTACATGATCACATGACCATTCGCATGCCTTGCTGCACGTCCTATCGTTTGTATCATCGAGGTAAATGATCTCAAATAACCTTCTTTATCTGAATCTAATATGGCCACCAAACTTACCTCTGGTAGATCTAATCCTTCTCTCAACAGGTTTATACCAATAACAACATCAAAGGTGCCTAGTCGCAGGCCTCGTAGTATTTCAATCCTGTCCAGAGTTTGGATGTCAGAATGTAGGTAGGTGTTCTTTATACCAATCTCGGACAAATAATCTGCCAATTCCTCAGACATCCTTTTAGTGAGAGTAGTCACCAAAACCCGTTCCCCTTGCGCCACTCTTAAACGTATCTGATCTATTAAATCATCTATTTGGCCTTCGCTGGGTTTTACCTCAATAGTTGGATCCAATAAGCCTGTGGGCCTAATGACTTGCTCGACTACCTGAGGAGACCTTTCTAGTTCATAAGAGCCCGGTGTCGCAGACACGTAAATAGTCTGATTTCCTCGTCCCTCGAATTCCTCGAATTTAAGTGGACGATTATCAAGTGCAGATGGCAATCTGAACCCATATTCCACCAATGTGCTCTTCCTAGATATGTCTCCCTTGTACATAGCTCTAATCTGAGGCAATGTCATGTGAGATTCATCTACTAATATCAAATAGTCTTCGGGGAAATAATCCAATAGAGTCCAAGGAGTGCTTCCCTCTTCTCTGCGTTGTAAGTGTCTGGAATAGTTTTCAACACCAGCACAAGAACCTGTCTCCGACATCATTTCCATATCATAATGAGTCCGGGCCTCTAATCTTGCTGCCTCTAATAACTTCCCATCATGCTTAAACGTCTCTAATCTTGTACCTAATTCTGCGTCGATATCAACCAAAGCAGCTTTGATGCGATCATCTGAAGTAACAAAGTGATTAGAAGGATACACCTCTACGCTCTCCGGGACGGACATCACTTCACCAGTTAAAGGTTCCAAACAAGTTATTTTATCTACTTCATCACCAAAAAATTCAATTCTCAGAGCGTGGTCCGCATAGGCGGGTATCAAATCTACTACATCTCCTCTGACTCTGAATTTACCTCTCACTAGGTCGAAATCATTCCGCTCGTATTGCATATTAACTAATTTTCTTAAAAAAGCATTCCGGCCTTCCCCTTCACCCACCTGGATCTGTGCAACTTTTTTAAAATAATCTTCTGGATCTCCTAGGCCGTATATGCAAGAGACTGAAGCAACAACAAGTACATCGGAACGAGTTAACAGAGAGGTTGTGGTAGACAATCTCAATTTCGTCAGTTCCTCATTAACACTAGCATCTTTCTCAATGAATAAATCTTTCTGTGGGACGTAAGCTTCAGGTTGATAATAATCGTAGTAGGAAACGAAATATTCGACCGCATTGTTAGGGAAAAAATCCCGAAATTCTGATGCGAGTTGAGCGGCCAAAGTTTTATTATGAGCAATTACTAGTGTAGGCTTTTGGACCGCCTGTACAATATTGGCCATAGTGAAAGTTTTGCCACTTCCCGTTACTCCTAACAGAGTTTGATTCATTACTCCTTCATTTATACCTGTAGCTAAAGTGTTAACAGCGCTGGGTTGGTCCCCTGTCATATTGAAGTCGGATATTAACTCAAATTTTTGACTCATAACTACCCCATTCTGCTGAGTACAATTTTGATTCTGTCTTCTAATTCAAGTTCATTTTCCGTAAATTCCACAGACGCTAGGACTGCAGTTATCTCATTTCTAGAATATCCAAGTACAGTCAAAGCAGTGATGATGTCTTCGTCTAAATTGATTGAAGACAGCTCATCGATACCTAGAATTGGCACATCTATCTTATCTTTTAATTCTAAAACAATCCGAGAAGCAGTCCGTGCTCCTACGCCCGGAACCCCTGTCAGCATCACTGTATTTTCAGTTAATACAGCTTCTGCAACTTGACTAATACTCAAATGACTAAGAATAGCTTGAGCATTTCTAGGGCCGACACTATTGACAGAAATCAGCTTATGAAACATTCTCAATTGTTCAGCTTCAGCGAATCCGTATATAGCAAGGACGTCGTTGCTCAGCCTCAAGTATGTGTGAAGTTCAACCTGTGTTCCAATCGCACCCAGGTCAGCGATTTGCATAGGCGCCATAAATACTTCATAAACGACACCCTTTACGTCGATCCCTACTGATTCATCAAAAACACTATGAACGATACCTTTTAGTCCTATGATCATCTATGTCAACTACCTAATTTATTATTCGGTTTTCAATCGTCTCTTGGGCTCTGCTAGAAAGTGCATGACACACAGCTATCGCGATCGCGTCTGTAGCGTCATCGGACGGGGAATCTTTTATACCGAATAAATTGAATACAACATCCTGCACAGCCTCTTTGCTAGCATTACCATAACCAACAACGGAACTCTTAATCTTGGAGGGTGTGTACCGAGATACAGGGATTTTTGCACTAGCAGCAGCTATCAGTACTGCGCCCTGGGCCTGTCCAATAGCCAATGTGCTTTTAACAAATTGTTTAGAACCACTACCCAAAAAGGGTTCCTCTACACATACACATTCAGGTCTGAATATATTGATCATATTCATAATGTGTGAATGCATTTGATACAGCCGCATGTCAATATTCATTTTGGCTGGGAGAGACACTGTACCGTAATCTTCGAGACTCATCTTTCCTTCTTGAATTTCCAGCAGACTGTATCCCATTTTAATAGTACCGGGATCTACCCCAAGAATCATCATAAACCAGCCGTCCCTATTGATCGGAGTATTTGACGAGCACTTCTTCTGAAAAATCTGCGTTAGTATACGCTTTCTGAATGTCCTCTAATTCTTCTAAGGCATCCAACAGTCTCAAAGTTTGCTCGGCTTCTTTGTCCGACAACATAATAGTAGTCTTAGGAACCAAAGATATCTCTGCGTTGGTGATAGTCACCCCATTATCGGCTAACACATCTTGAATCTCAGACAATTTATCTTGTAAAGTATAGATTTCAACAGAACTACCCTCAACTTTTACATCGTCGGCCTCTGCTTCCATAGCTACCAAGCCCACCTCTTCGGCGTCCTCATCAGAGGAAGAGTCAACCATAACCACTCCTTTTGATTCGAAATTCCAAGCGACACAACCAGATTCACCTAGGTTCCCTCCTCCTTTAGAAAAGGCTGACCTGACTTCAGACGCGGTTCGGTTACGGTTAGAGGTTACAGCGTGCACCAATATGGCGCTTCCTCCTGGCCCGTATCCTTCATAGGTTATTTCATCCAAGTCTTCAGAGCCCGGTCCTCCGCCCACAGCCCTCTGGATTGCGCGATTTATATTGTCCAATGGCATGTTGCTAGATTTAGCTTTATCAACAGCTAATCTCAACCTGAAATTCATATCAGGGTCTCCACCGCCTTGTTTCGCAGCTAGTACTATGTCTTTGCTCAATTTAGTGAACAAGGCCCCCCGTTTGGCATCAGTTACACCTTTTGCACGTTTTATAGTAGACCACTTAGAATGTCCTGACATATCGTTCCCCTTATCGCTACTTTGTGTTCTCGTTGTTATTATAAACCTTTTGGAAGGACAACCAACATTTTTTGATCAGCAATATCCACTGCTTTTATTACAGATTTAATACCAGGGATTAAAATTTCATTATCGCTGTTGGTAACAACGTACACATCATTACTACCTGTTTCAATTATATCCGTAATTATTCCTAGAAATCGTTCAAACTCGAAGACTTTCAGACCAATTAGATCTTCGTGGTAGAACGTATCTTTATCCAATACAGGAACACTATCGTAGGGAACTTTTAATTCGCTTCCAATCAATACCAGATCCGGAGATGGTTCCAGTCGTAAAGCAATCTCTTTGGCATTTTTGTAACTGGACTCCACAATTGTATATGATAAACCCAAACAAAATACCTCATTGCCAATCAGAAACCTTGAGGGATTGTCAGACAAATTATAAATTGTAATAAGCCTGTTTCGCTGGTTTTTGCCCTTAACCTTACCAACGGTGATCATTCTCGGAACATTGTTCATTTGAGAACTTCCGAATGGATACTAGACTATCTCTAGGATTACTTTAGTACCTTCTTTGACAGCGGCCACTCTGAGCAATGACCGAATTGACTGAGCCACCCGGCCTCTTCTACCAATAATCTTACCTTTATCTTCATCGGCAACCTCGAGTCTGAGAACAGTCTGTCCGTCCTCTTCTGACTCCACTACTACGACATCTTCGGGTTTGCTAGCTAAAGCTTTAGCTATGTATTCAACTAATTCTTTCATTCTGCAGATTCCACAGCGTTGCCGTTTGTTTCTAAGCTGTTGAGTAACTGCTTTACTGAGTCTGTGGGTTGCGCCCCGTTACTAATCCAATGGGCAACTTTGTCTTGATCAACCGTTATAGAAGGAGGATCCACCATTGGATCATAATTGCCTATCCAGTCGATGAAAGCACCATCTCTTGGGGATGATGACTCTGCCACTACAATTCTGTATGAGGGATTTTTTTTCTTGCCGACTCTACGTAGGCGTATTTTTAACATATTATTTGAAACCTTATTGCTTTGATTGGTAAATTTTACGTTGGACCATTAGTTGTGTCAAACAATTCTAAATAATAAAGGGCCCAGACTTCGTCTACTTGTTTCCCTGTACGAGGGGCGATGATAGACATTAGCCTGAGCCCAACTTATTTTGCTGTTTTAACTGTAGTTATCAGTTGTTAGAACCAGACTGATGCCTACCATCGCCCCCACATATCACTATCTTTCATAAACTTTCACCTCCGCAATGTTATTTCTCTAACGAGTTATTTAATTTTATCAATTCCGTTTTTGGCATGTCAATCATATTTCACCTAGATTTACGCCATTTATTCACATCTAGAGATATGATAATCTATCATTAAAGGATATCCCCACCCTTGCTCGAGGTTTCGATGAATATCATTTTTATGGGCACTCCAGATTTCGCAATACCAGTGCTTGAACGCCTACATAAACACCATGGCATACCTGCAGTATTTACCGCCCCCAGCAAACGGACAGGTAGATCACAAGTGATGACTAACTCTCCGGTCCAACAGTGGGCACAAAGTTACGACATCCCTGTCTATACACCCAAATCATTAAGGCTGCCTGACGTACAAGAACTAATCGAAAGTATCGAACCCGATCTAGTTGTCGTTGCAGCTTATGGATTATTTATACCTGATACCATTTTGACCCTTCCTAGACTTGGATGCTGGAATATACATCCTTCATTACTCCCTAAGCTTAGAGGGCCTAGCCCGGTCGTCACAAGTATCTTGCAGAGAGACATAGTTACCGGAGTCTCCATCATGAAACTAGATCAAAACATGGACAGCGGGCCAATCCTTGCGCAGCATTCTTATCACATGAGTTTCTCAGAGACGGCCAGCTCATTAACAAGATCACTGTTTGAAATTGGAGCAGATTTACTGCACGACTGCATAGCAAGAGCGGATAGAGATAATTTAGTGGAGACTATCGCCCAAAACGATGCTGAAGCCACTTTTACATCGAAACAAAGGAAAGAGGACGGATTAATAAACTGGGACAGTACCAGCCAAGACATAGAAGCGCAAATTCGGGCGTATACTCCTTGGCCTGGCTCATTCACATACTGGAATGGGAAAATTTTAAAGATATTATCTGCGAATCTCCCAACTGCAGACTCAGACCGCCAATTCCCTACCGGTACTGTCACAAAAGGTCCAGGCGGAACATTAAACATCCTCACAGGAAACTCACAAATAGAAGTCAGCATGGTCCAGTTGGAAGGGAAAAAAGCAATGAAACCCGAGGAATTCCTTTTAGGATACCCAAGCATCATAGGGGCTAAATTAGGTTAAAGGAGCGATTATGGCCAAAATACCATCCGATGAAGAACTCATTCAAATGATGTCAGATCTCAGTAACTGGGGCAGATGGGGAGAGGGCGACCAACTAGGATGTCTGAATTTAATCACACCAGACAAAATCATTGCTGCTACCAAACTTGTCACAGACGGTCATACTGTAAGCTGCGCAAGACCTATTACAACAGATCCAGCAGCTGATGTGACATACCAAGTACAAAGATTCATGGTGGACAGTGGAGAAGGGAGGGCAACAGATACCGTAGAGAGACAAATCAACCGAAAGGGAGCTGCTGAATTCATTGGCATGGTATTCCATGGACAAACGATTACGCATATAGACGCGCTCTCGCATTATTCATGGAGAGGACTTATGTACAACGGTGTTCCCGCTGACTTGGTGACATCGAAGGAAGGAGCACTGAGCCATTCTATAGAACCTACAGGAGATGGAATTGTAAGCAAGGGAGTTTTGTTAGATATAGCAAAATTAAAGAACAAACCCTGGCTAGAAGCAGATGAAGCAGTGTACCCACAAGACTTGGAAGATGCTGAGAGATTACAAGGCGTTAAGGTTACTGAAGGGGACATACTTCTAATCCACACTGGAAATTATGAAAGAAGAATAAAAGAAGGAGCTGTAGACAGTGGGCAACCTATGACAGCTTGCCAAGCTGCATGTGCTCCTTGGTTCAAAGAAAGAGGAATCTCAATGCTTGGAACAGACACCTCGAATGACATTAGGCCCACACATTATCCGGATGTAACAACATCTCCGATGCATATCCTTTGTTTGGTCACACTTGGATTGTGGTTGATTGACAACTGTAACCTACAAGATTTATCGAGAGAATGCGATACTAGAAATAAATACGAGTTTATGCTTACTTTAGGTCCGTTAAAACTTAACAAAGTAACAGGATCCCCCGTTAACCCTATCGCGATTTTTTAGACCAACTTTCTCCATCCTTCTTCTAGCTCTCTCAATCGCTGCACCCGAGCCTCAGTCGGCGGATGTGTAGAAAACAACTTAGCCATACTTTTGCCTGAAAAAGGATTCACTATAAACATATGGGAAGCACTTTCAGATACTTTCATTGTGTTGGCATGGGCATACGCATCAAGTTTCTCTAAAGCGCTGGCCAGCGCTAGAGGGTCGCCCGAGGTGTGAGCCCCAGTGTAGTCCGCTTGGAATTCTCTAGACCTAGAGATCGCCATCCTAACGATGGTGGCGGCCAGAGGCATGATTATTGCAACAAACAACAATCCTATGATATTCCCGCCTCTACCATCTCGGTTGCCCCCGAACGAAGAAAATAAGGCGGAAATTTGAGCCATCCATGCAAGCATCGATATAGCTCCTGCAATCGTTGCAACCACCGCCATTATTAAAGTGTCTCTGTTGCCAACATGAGCCATCTCATGGGCCAGTACTGCTCCGAGTTCCCTATCATCCAACAATTTGATTGCCCCGGCTGTAACGGCCACCGTGGCATTTTGAGGGTTCCTTCCCGTTGCAAAGGCATTCGGGACCTCAGTATCAATCAAGTACACCTTAGGCATGGGAAGTTCAGCTCTGTTAGCCTGATTCTCAACAATTTCAAATAATTCAGGGGATGAGTCTTTCTGAATCTGAGACGCATGAGCCATTTTCAATGCGATCTTATCGCTGAACCAATAAGCCCCGAAATTCATAGCTATTGCGAAAACAAGAGCGAACACTACGCCAGCTTCTCCCCCTATAGCGGCTCCTGCAACCAAAAGCAGAAACGACATTATTATCAGAAAGAAAAAAGTTTTGATAGTATTCATTGGAATAGTTATCCTCCTAACTATAGGTGAAATTGTTACACTTATATTTTATAATATTTAACTAGCTCTAACAAACACATACCTGAGCTAGGAGCAGAAATTGTCAATCAAAATCGCAGTACTTGCAAAACAAGTCGTAGACCCAGACATGCCACCTTCGGCGTTCAAAATAGATGAAACCCTGAAACAAGTAACAACTCCCAGCACAATACCTCCAGTAGTAAATGGGTTCGATGAAAACGCCGTAGAGGCAGCACTCATACTTAAAGACGCTCTTCAAGCTACAGTAACTGTTATCTCGTCTGGCACCGGATTTGCTTTGGATGTGATGAAAAAACCGTTATCTATGGGCGCCGACGAGTTAGTCCTTTTAGATGATGAAGCTTTCAGTAATACCATCGACACTTTTTCCATAGCAACTATCCTGGCATCTTCGATTGAAAAACTCGGGGGATTCGACCTAATCATATGTGGAAGACAGGCGTCTGACTGGGATAACGCTCAATTGCCATTAGGCCTAGCCGAACTCCTGAATATGCCTTGCATAACATTAGGGAAAAAAGTGGACATCATAGATGACAAAGTTCGGGTGGAGAGAGTGACCTCCGAAGGGTACGAAATAATAGAAGGAAGTCTGCCTTGTGTTGTTACCGTTAGTAATGAACTAGGACAGCCCAGATATCCCACTTTGAGAGGCATCATGGCTGCAACTCGGAAGAAACCTACTGTCTGGAACACTGGAGACCTTGAACTCGATCCAGACACATTGATACCCAAAGTTCAACTGAGGGATTTATTCGTGCCAGTCAACACACAGGAATGTGAATTCATAGAGGGCGAGGATGAAGTTGACGCTGCAAAAAACTTAGCCCTACGACTTCGTGAAGAAAAATTAATCTGATTCCGCATTAAGGAGATTACTACAATGGCCACCCAAGAAATCTTAGTCCTAACATATATGAAAGATGGATCTCTGGAGCCCTCAGGGCTGGAGTTGTTGAACCCCGCCACAGAACTATCTAACCAAAATGGAATGCAAATAGGCATCGCCATTTTAGGTTCAGAAGACGAATCAATTGCGGAAGAATGCATAAGTAAAGGTGCAGACAAAGTATATCTTGTGTCAAATGACATCCTCAAAACGTACAATTCGGACGCCTACGTACACGCAATGACGCAAGTAGCCGCAAAAATTGATCCTTCAATAATCCTGATCAGCAGAAACATTGAAGGAAGAGAACTAGCCGCAAGAGTCGCGTTCAGACTAGGCACAGGGCTAGCACAAGACTGCTTAGAAGTGTCCATAGACAAAGAAACTAATAGAATGCTAGCAAATAGACCCGTATATGGAGGCAGCGCTATAGCGATAGTAGACTGTCAGAGTGACCCTCAAGTAGCGGCAATAAGACCCAAAGCCTACGAAGCACTGGAGGCAGACACTGCTAGAACAGGGGAGATAGAACTATTCGAAGCCGATATCCCAGAAAATGTTATTAAGGTTCACACTATAGAAACAGTAGCCGAAGAGGCGGAAGGGATTCAGCTAGAAGACGCTAGAATTGTAGTAGCAGGGGGAAGAGGTCTTGGAGGCCCAGAACCATTTGAGCAACTAGGAGAACTGGCAGACCTGTTGGACGGGGCAGTTGGTGCATCTCGAGCTGCAGTAGATTCCGGATGGATACCCCACAGCCAACAAGTTGGCCTTACTGGCAAAACAATTACGCCTGATGTATACATCACCGTCGCAATTTCTGGCGCTAGCCAGCATATGGCAGGTTGCACTGGTTCGAAGGTAATAGTTGCGATAAACAAAGATCCGGAAGCAAATATCTTTAAAGATGCAAAATACGGGATAGTAGGAGACTGGGAAAACATCTTACCGGCCCTTACTGAAACGGTACGAGAATTGACCCAGAGTTAATCTATACTTAAATTATCTATTAGCCTGATGCCTTGAACTGTAATCGCAGCGATCAGGACACATGGTTTTTTATTTGAGTGGAGATGACGTAAGTTTTCTCGGTCAACAAAATCAAAGTAGTGCACCCTATCCACATCGGGATCAGCGTTTAGTACCAGCGACATTTGCTCCTCAATAATCCGCAATGACTCACCTGAAGCTCGTAGAACTGCGGCGTGTTCCAACGCTCGATAAAGACATCCCGCTCTCTCACGGGATTCTTTAGTCAATAAGGTGTTTCTGCTACTTACAGCTAAACCGTTAGGTTCTCTCACGGTATCGCAGATTATTACTTCAGTTCCCATGTTCATATCGTTAACCAATGCGTTGATTATCCTAGTTTGCTGATAATCTTTTTGCCCAAAGTATGCCTTTTGGGGAGTTATGATATTCAACAATTTGCTGACAACAATCCCTACTCCTTCAAAATGACCTGGTCTATCGATGCCTTCGTACACATTACTTAATTCAGAAAAAGTTATCTTGGTTAATAAACCAGTACCATACATTTCATTTTGCGAAGGCATGAAGACTGCATCTACTCCAGCTCTTTCCATAAGGGTCAAATCAGCTTCAATAGAACTGGGATAAGACCGTAAGTCAGTGCCATCGGGAAACTGTAGAGGGTTAACAAAAATACTGCAAACCGTACGAGGGTTCTCAGTTACAGAACGTTCTATAAGGGACATATGACCAGTATGTATCGCACCCATGGTCAATACACAGCCAACTTCAAGAGGAAAACCTTGACGGACTTTTCTCATCTCGTTTATCCCTTTTACAATCTCCATGTCAGAACAACTCGTCTATCTCTTTTTGAAGTTCTTCGGGGGAGCTTGCAGATGAGCTAAGTGATTCATAAAATTCAGGGGTTCCGTAAGTTCGGGTTTTCAGAACTATCGGCATTGGTACAGCATGACCAAAGATCAAAGCCTGCTGCTTGGGTTCCATCCGAGACAACACTGTGCGTAATTGTCTGCTTCCAGACACTCCAGACAGTACGCTCTCCACATCTCTTTCATTATCGAGCAAACACGTCATCCTTGTGCCAAGTTGGCTCATAACTTCATTATCAATGGCGCTCGGACGTTGATCGATAACCATTATAGTAACGTTATATTTTCGTAATTCTCTAGCAATAGTTCCAAAAATGGTTTGATTAGATATGCCCGGATTCAAAAACTTATGAGCTTCTTCGAGTACGATCATCACAGGTCTAGGCTCCCCACTCGCATTCCCAAGAGATTGTTCCTTTAGTTCTACATATCTTCTGTGAACCCTACGAGACAACAGATTGCTGACTAGAATATAGGCAGCCAAATCATCACCGTATCTCCCGAATTCTAATACAACATGATTTCCTCGTTCCACATGCTCTATCATCTGCATAGCGACATTTTGGTTGGAATCTGATACAAGGAAACCAAATCGTTTGAACCGGTTAAGCCTTTCATATAAAGCTCTTAAGGCTTGGGGAGCAACCCCAAGTTCTTGAGCGAGTTCATACACTTCTTCAGTACCGTTCAGCCCAATAAATTTCTCAAACCATTCTCTGGATCCATACTTTTGTTCCAAGAAATAAGCGGCGTTTACTGCAACATCCGACAAATTCAAACTTTCTCTGAGTAATTCTAAATCCTCTGGTTCAATTTCACTGTAGCCTATCTTTGCTGCAACATCATAGGAGGAATTCCTACGCCTGGAACTCTCTTCATCCAAAGTAAATACGCTCACTTTTTCAGGGAATAGTTGTTTCAGTCCCTTTACGGTCATATTTCTATCGGTATCCTGGCCCGACTGACCATATTCACTATGCATATCAAAAATGAGAGCTGAAGCTTTGTCGTGTTGAAGCACACCAACAAGTAATAACCTAGTTAGGAATGTTTTCCCAGTCCCGCTTTTACCAAATACGCCTACTGATCTCTTAACAAATTCATCTAAATCCAGGCACACTTTTGTCTCCATATCTAAAGGACTTCCCACCCAAAAATGGTCTTCATCCTCTTCCCCGAACACAGTTTGAATATCCCTTTCTGATGCCATATGAACTGAAGAAAAATGATCAGGGATCGACTTAGCTGGTTCTACGCCTTCTCCAGACCCTTCAATTAACGGAAGAACTAAATTTGTTGACACAGAAACTTTCCCGTAAGTCATCACGCCTTTCAAAGCGGAAATAATGTGTTCTTCAGTATCTCCAGTCACCTGATGAGTGATACCAGAATCACTATGTTCGAGGGATATATCAGTCACAACACCAAAAAACCTGCGAGTGGAACCACGGATAGTAATAAAGTGTCCAGATTTAATGTCTTCAACAGAAGTAGTTTGCTCAAGTTTTATATCGGTTCCCTGGGACAACGAACCCCCTACCACAGTACCGATACGAACATTCTGGTCCTGATACACATTTTCTCGTTGGTTCATGTGTTTACACCTATGTATTTCAAAATATTCATCAAACGGGATGCATCCCTGGCTAACTCCCTCATCAAATTGCGTTGGACGGAACTCACTAGGCTTGAATACTGCTCCTCTCCTAAGTTCTCTGCTAACTGCCGCATTGTCGCTATTAACAAAGCATCAGGATCAACAGAGGTCGCATTCAATAACGACCTCACAAAACTGGCATTTCTGGCAATCTGATTTTGCACTGATGTATCAGTTACACTAACGAAAGAATGAATCATTGGGGGTACGGAGGCAAGACCTTCCACAATGCCTCTCTCGGTCTCATAACCAAGGATCAAACAATCAAACCTGATAGTTAATAGATCCATTAACTGAGGACTTTCTTCAAATACCTGTTCTTCTGTTTCAAGAATCTTTCCTCTAGCAAGTACGGGGCGAGAGGGATCGAAGGGTTCGACCTTCACATTTTGAACAATTCCGATAGTATTGGGTACATCCTGTCCAGCTGTTACAAACAACCCCAATGGAGGGGGTGATTTAATATCATACCCCTGAGCGACATAATTCACTGAACTTGATTGTATGACCTCACCTAAACGCAAATCTAACTCCTTGAACAAATCTTACCAAAGGCTTTGGATATAATCCGTTCATACTTGTCAGAAATAACTTTCCTACATTCGAACAAAGGTGTATTATGTCGGACAAATGGAGGATAAGTATGACTCAGCACGGACACGGACACGGACATCATGACGACAATTCAGGAATCCGAGGGAATAAAAACTTCATATTAAGTGGACTTACTAGTGGCCATGGTATATTTCACTGGTTTAGCCAAAGTTTCTTTATTATGTTGCCAGCAGTTAAAGCCACTTTTGGTATATCAGATGTACAGGTCGCAGGCATTACCGGGACTAGAGAATTGGTTGGAGGACTAATTTCCCTACCTGGCGGAGTTATAACAGACTATCTAAGAAGGTATTGGGGCCTGGTTTTAGCTTTTTGCATGTTCCTATTTGGCATCGGATGGCTTGTCATGGCAGTATCTGGATGGATCCCTATGTATCCTTTACTTATCTTAGGAATGGCATTGGTTGGAGCCGCCGCTACTATATGGCATCTGCCAGCTATGTCGGCGTTATCACATCATTTCAGCCACGGTCACAGAGGGACAGCTCTCTCTTTCCACGGAGTTGGAGGGCAACTAGGGGATGTCTTAGCACCGATTGCCACCGGTTTCCTATTGGGTTATCTCGTATGGCAACAAATCTTAACAATCTACGTGGTGGTACCCCTATTGTTGACTCTCTTGGTCTATTGGGCTTTTAAAAACATTGGAAACACAGCTGAAGCAAGAGAAGCAACAGGCAGACAGCAACTTCAAGCTACGAAAGAACTAGTTAAGATTCCAGCATTGTGGTTTATAACAGTGGTCGGTGGGCTAAGAGGCACCGCTCAAGTCAGCATAATGACTTTCTTTGCTATATATGCAACGCAAATTTTAGGATTAGGTTTTGAGATTGTAGGGATTCTCATGGGATTACTACTTGCCACAGGTATCGTCTCAACGCCTGTTACAGGTTACCTTTCCGACAAATACGGGAGAAAGCAAATCCTCGTGCCTGGTCTGTTCTTGTTAGCTATAACGAGTATCGCACTACCATTCTCAGGAGGAAACTTGTTTATTCTTGTGCCAGTCCTACTTTTGTTAGGCACCTTCCTTTTTGGTGACCAACCTATTCTTACAGCCGCTGCATTAGACATAGTAGGGGAAGGAGTCGCTGCAACCACTATGGGTTTCTTAGGAGCAGCAAGAGCAGGAATGGTGTTCGTCGGCATCTTAGTATCGGGTTGGATATCAGAGAACTACGGGATCACCTATACATTCTATTTTGTATCGGCTATTTTCGTACTTGCCTTAATCCTTATCATATTCACACCCATAGGGAAAAGACAGCACGATCATTAAGAGAAACACCCAATGAACCTAAACAAAATTGCAATTATCAGTCCAGGAGATATGGGGTCTGACATAGGCAGGTATCTCATCGCTAACGGAGCGACAGTATATACCTGCCTCGAGGACCGAAGTCCAAGAACCAGAGCCTTATCTGAAAGAGCGGGCATTATCGAAGTCACTTCTTTACAGCAACTAGTTAAAACTGTTGACATTATCCTTTCAATCACCATCTCTGACATAGTGGAGGAAGTGTGTCAAAAAGTCGCCTTAGCAATGCAGGAAGTGGACAATTATCCTGTATTTGTAGACTGCAATGCCATATCGCCTCAAAAATGCCAACAGCTTGAAACGATAATTACTACTGCAGGCGCCAAATTCGTAGACGCGTCCATTCTAGGAGGACCACCTTCCAGAGGAGGTACCATGTCAGGCATGGCAGGAAAAAGTCCCAGGATATACTACAGTGGTCATGCGACTGATGAGTTTTGCACATTGGCTGAATTTGGACTGGACTTAAAATACCTCGGGCCTCATATAGGTCAGGCGTCAGCCATAAAGATGACCTACGCAGCTATGAACAAAGGGTCAACCGCTCTATATACTGAGTTACTACTTGCGGCTACCCAAATGGGAGTAGCAGACCAATTAGTAGAAGAATTTACAGCTACCCAGATGGACGCCTACAATCGGATGACCAAAATGATTCCTCGGATGCCAGCCAAGGCTCGGAGATGGGTCAGTGAAATGAAAGAGATTCAGGCAACTTTCCAAGAATTGGGAATGACAGGAAATATATTCAAAGGTGTATCAGACATGTATCATATGATAGGAGCCACGCCCATCGGAAACGAAACACCAGAAACTCAAGATCAGACTCGATCTTTAGAACAAACAATAACCACAATCGCACACTTCATAGAGGAAAGCAACAATTAACAAGAGGTATAAGTTAAGGTATAGCTGAAACAAACAGTTCCTTAGCCCTCGGAATCTATTTAAAGAGGAAGCTCATGAGCCTAAACAACATCGCAATTATCAGTCCGGGAGATATGGGATCAGCCATAGGAAGATTGCTAGTATCAAATGGAGCGAACGTGTACACGTGTCTCGCCAACAGAAGCACTCGCACCAAAGCTCTAGCAGAACAAGCAGGGATAATCGACCTACCTACATTCAATGATTTGGTACGAACAGTGGATGTTGTGTTATCAATCACGGTTTCAGAGATTGTAGGAGAAGTATGTCAGCAAATCGCTACAGCGGCCAAAGAAACGCAGTCATACCCCATTTTCGCAGAATGCAATGCAATATCACCTCAGAAATCCAAGGACCTCCAATTTGTAATGACAGAAGCAGGATGCACATATGTAGATGGTTCCATTATTGGAGGCCCTCCCTCTAGAGGAGACACTACCTCTGGAATCCCCGGGAAAAGTCCACACATATATTACAGCGGACCTGACACAGAAGATTTTTCAACCTTGACAGAATTTGGCTTAGACCTCAAATTCCTAGGAGCCGATATAGGTCAGGCCTCAGCAATAAAAATGACTTACGCTGCGATGACCAAAGGATCCACTGCACTTTATACAGAGCTCCTCCTAGCTGCAAGCCAAATGGGTGTGTCAGAACAACTCGCTGAAGAATTCACAACGACCCAAGTGGATGCCTACACTAGAATGGAAAAATGGATACCGACTATGCCTGCGAAAGCACGGAGATGGGTCAGTGAAATGAAAGAGATTGCAGCAACTTTCGAAGAATTAGGAATGACCGGTGACATCTTCAAGGGAGTCTCGGAAATGTATCAAATGATTGGAGAAACGCCACTAGGTGATGAAACACCAGAAAGCCAAGATAGGAGCCGTTCGCTCAATGACACCATAGACACGATGGCGCAGTTTATCGACAAGGATTAAACTACCTAATATGGTCCTAAGGACCATATTAGGTCATAGGCTTAGGCCTCAGTTTGTTCGGTTTCACTCCCATTTACAGTAATAGTGATATGCGCCATTGCTGTGCTATCAGGAGCACCATGCCAGTGATTTTCACCAGCAGGTATCAAAATCACATCTCCCTCAGTAACTTCCAGTTCTTCACTGTCAGTCGCTACCTTACCAGTACCCTCAGTGACAATTAGAATCTGATCTCCACTGTGCTTGTGAAATTTGTTCCTCACGCCAGCAGGGAATGCAACAATTCCAAAATTAAAGTTATTGCTATCTTCTGGGTTCAAGATCGCCTGCCTCCCTACATTACCTGTAAATAATGGAGCAGTCGCCTCAGTCCTGGGAATATCGTTCATGGTTACTTTTTTCATAAATCCTCCTACCTATGCAATTATCTATGAGTATTATCATAACACGGGACAAAGCGAATTCAATTTGTTTAATTTGGAAAAATCCTAGATACAATTTCCGATACTACACAGGTTAATTCTTTGGGCCTTTCAGCATATTCAGGGGTGGGATACCATTCATAATCCAAACTTCTAAAGATTTCTGAATCGACAAAGCATCTTAGGGAAGAAGCTATAACTTTAAAACCTATTTTCGCCGAGGCTTCCTCTGCTATTTGTTCCAAAACTACATCTGGGCACCCCGTAATAATCAGGAATCCCCCTTCTTTTTGACCATCAGTCACTCTACCTCTAAATACCGGACCTTTAATTTGAACCTCGACCAACTCAAAAGCCTGCGGAGCCCTCCCATGGTCAGGCCATCCAATGCTAATCTTATCTCCAACTTCCCAATCCAATTTAAACATGATTGTCTAAGTCTCCTGTGGCAAATCCCTTATACATTAAATAGCTCAGCGGTATAGCTGCCAAACCAACAAGTAATAAAGCTTCCAACGCAGATTTAGCGAAGAATGCTTCTATCGCGTATGACCAAGTTGAGGTAGCTAAATTGGAAAAATTCAATGGGGCTAAAATCAAGGTGGCAGGAAGTTCCTTCATGATCAACAAAAACACCATAGCAGCAGCTGATGTCAAACTAGGCATCATCAACGGAAGAGTGATTTTGATGAATGTTACAAAATGACTTTTGCCTAAACTGAGAGACGCTTCTTCCACCGAAGGGTTGATTAATCTCATGCCATTCTGAACGATTCCAAAAGCAGGAGAAATGAAAAGTATGAAATAAGCAAATATCATCACAGGTACAGTCTGATAGATCCATCTAGGCAACTGAGCACTGAAAAACACCAAGGCTAAGGCTACTGATATGCCAGGTAAGGCAAAACCAATAGGTACGATAAGTGTTATAAATTTAGACAAAAGTCCTTTGTATCTATAAGAGAAATACACGAGAGGAATAGAACACACGGTAACAAAAACAGCACCTAATACTGAAACATACAAAGAATTCCATATCTTGATCCAAGGAATAGTCAGGATTTCTCCTCTGACACTTCCTCTGATTACCCAGTACACCAAAAGCCCTACTGGGGCGCCCACAGTTACAAAAAACACAAAACTTCCAAACAGTGTGACCCATACACTCCTGAATCGATTAGATATTCCTGACCTCAGCCTCATAGGGACACCACTGACAGCACCAAACCTTCCTTTACTCTGCAGCCAAGTCTCACCTATAGTCAAAGAAATGGCACAGATCACAAGCAATGAGGAGTACACTGCAGCAACACTTCTGTCTAATGCTGTGCCGTATTGGATAAAAATACTCCAAGAGAAAGTCTTATACTTTAATAGTGAAACAGCTCCGAAGTCACTCAATACATAAAGAGACACTAACAACACTCCTGCCAAAATAGAGGGAATCAATTGCCTTAAGATAACTCTAAAGAAAACAGCACTTTTACTGAGGCCTAACGATTCTGCAACCTCTACCAATGAATTGTCTAGTTTTAGGAATCCTGATCTTATAGACAAATACACATACGGATAACTGAAAATCGATAATGTAAAGGTAGCTCCCCACAAACCATAGATGGCAGGTAATCTTTCAACACCGCAGCACCAATCCAGAGCTTGCTGTAACATTCCCCTTGGCCCCAATAACACAACGACAATAAACCCTCCGACATAGGTAGGAATCACTAAAGGTAGAGCGAATGCCACTGACCAAAGCCCTCTCCGTTTGACTCCAGATCTGGTAGTGATCCAAGCACAAGGAACGGATATCAGGACGCAAGATACAGATACAGTAATCATTAGAATCACGGTATTAAGCAGAGAATCCCATAAACTCTTACGAGACAGTAGTAGCAGTAAATCAACATCTCCGGAAAGACTTCGATAAAACAAATACACCGGAGGGAGCAATAGACCTAACAACAAGACTGCAGCGGGTATACCAATAGCTCTCCGGAATCCAGGATTCAGTCTGCCCATTGAGGTTGTGAAGAGAGAAGGTGGATTGGACTTAGAAAACATCATACAATCCTACTATTGTTCTATTTTGTAATCAATAAGAAGGCATCAATAAGGAGGACGGGAGCACATAGAATAGACCGAAGAGAGGAAGTGAATTTTAGGTGCTCCTGCCCAAATTAAGGACTCCTGCTGATGCAAACAGGAGCCCTTAGCGAACCCTAAGGAAGAATACCTTCCTGTTGGAGCAGAGCAACAGCTCTACTTAAATCGCCTAACTGATCAGGCCGGTCAATAGTTACTTTGATCTCAGACCAAGGCCTTGCGTTTGGATCGGGCTCGACACCCGGAAGCAAAGGATACTCATAAGTATTCTCCACGAACCATTCCTGAGAAGATTCTTTTTGTAGATAATTTATGAACTCATGCGCTTCGTCCACGTTTGTTGCTGTCTCTAAGACACCAGCTCCAGATACCATTGCCAAAGCACCAGGACCGCCATCTCGAGGATGGTATCCTCTTGCTTTGAACCCTAATCCTTCTTCAGCTATGAATCGGTGTAGATAATAGTGGTTTACAAAACCAACTTCAACTTCACCAGCCGCCGCTGCAGCAACTATTGGAGTATTTTTTGGGTATACCCCAGGATCATTGGCTTGAATCCCTCGAAGCCATTCAGCTGTTTTGTCTTCGCCCCACTCGTTAATCATCGATAACACCATAGTCTGGAAAGATGAATTGGTAGGAGCCCAGCCGATTTTGCCTTTGTATTTTGCGTCGTGATATCCCCACATATCGTCTGGAAGATCTTTAGGATCCACAGCGTCAGTGTGATATACAACGTTTCTGGTCCTAGCAGTTATACCTGCCCAAGTCTTATCGGCAGGATAAGTCCATTCATCAAAACCAGCGAAGATTCCATTAGGTAAAGGTTGCAACATATCTTGAACCAACCCTAAGGATCCAGGATCTTGTGAATAGAACACATCAGCAAAAGTGTTGCCGCCTTCTTCCAGTATGGTTGCTGCAATAACTCCACTCTTAGCAAACTTGGCTTTCACTGTAATTCCAGTATCAGCCTCGAATTTTGCAATAATGGGAGCTACTAAGCTTTCACTTCTACCGGAATAAAGTATGAGCTGCCTTTTTGTGTTGTCTACCACAGGGCCAGGAACTTCAACTTCCTTAACCTGTGTCTCAACCACCACTTTATCGGTAGCTACTTCAACTACTTTCTCCTGAGGAACCACTACTTGAGTTTCCACTACCTCGGTTGTTGTAGCGGGCGTGCTACATCCGGTCAATACTACAGCAAGAGCCAAAATAGCCCCTACGGTAATCACGGATATAAATGACCTATACAGGCCAGTTTTCTTATATGACATGGCGATAAACCTCCGTACATGTCCTGATTCCAACTTAGTATATACTAACTCTATATCAAGTCAATACTAATCTTTATATTAGCCCTGATGTAGAATTGTTTAATCCTACCCTGCAACTTTTGCTTCATACATCCATTGCTATGACCATTTCTCCCCGCAACCCAACGGTTAGCTGAGATATCTATTTCAGTAAGGGTCAAAATACAAAACCGGTAAGCCTGTCATGGTATAATGGGCCTATATATATAAAGGACTATAGAGGAATGACCACAAGCTGGGACGAAATTAAAAGTTTCTGCGGCACTGGAGCCGGAAGAATATTTCGGGACTTGGGCTGGAGAAGAAAGTCGAGGGATTCAAATGAGTATCCTTCTGTTAGCCCATTACCGCCTGCTCTGAAACTACACCGTGTGTCAAAGGTGTTTGGCACGTTCCCTGCACTTAATTCGGTTAATCTTGATGTCCAGAGTGGTGAGGTTGTCGCATTACTTGGGCCAAGCGGGTGTGGCAAAACGACAACCCTGCGCATTATTGCAGGATTTGAAACCCCTAGCTCAGGAGGGGTTTATCTGGAGCAAAACAAAATAGCTGACGCGCTTATGTCAAAACCAGCAAACCAACGGGATATCGGCATGGTATTTCAAAATGGAGCACTGTTCCCCCATTTGACAGTTGAACAGAACCTGGAATTTGCTTTACCCAAATCAGATCCTGATCCACACAAAATATCAAATATGTTAGAAGTAGTACGTATGTCCGATCTTAGGCACAGATACCCAAGCCAGTTATCTGGAGGTCAGCAACAAAGAGTAGCGCTCGGAAGAGCTCTGATCAATTCCCCTCAACTATTATTAATGGACGAACCTTTTTCATCTCTAGATTCTGCTTTAAGAGCAGAAATACGAGAAGAGGTAAGACAGATTGTAAGAACAGCAGGGATCACTACTATATTTGTCACCCATGATCAGCAAGAAGCTATGTATTTTGGAGACACCATAGCCGTGATGAATAATGGGTCCATAGAACAATATGGAACCCCCGAAGAATTGTTCCATGCGCCGAGAACTAGATTTGTAGCTGAATTCATGGGAGCTGTGGATTTCGTTCCATGCGATCTCAAGGGTTATCAGTTACAATCGGAGTTCAACACTGTATCTGTACAGAACCCGTACGTAGTTCAGCAAATACAAGATGACAAAGATAGCCTGACATTCATGAGTAGACCAGACTGCATAGAGCTTGAACTCGATGAAGTAGGACATGGAACAATTGTTTCCAGAGAATTTTATGGAGCGTTCTATTTATATATAGTAAAATTGCATTCAGGAGCACTTCTAAGAAGCTTAATGCCCCACACTTCTGAATACCAGCCAGGACAATCGGTATCAATCAGTATAAGAGATGGGCACACGCTAAAAACATTCTTGATGGATAAATTGATCGAGGAGGTAATATGAATCTCGCACCAAAAACATCTAAAATTTATTGCCACATGCGCCTAAGCCATTTTGACAGAATCAGCTCCAGCACAGAAGCTAGCAGACTTTCACAAAGCACTGAGAATTACTTGTTAGCCATCTACTCTCTCTGGGAAGAAGACTTGTTCCCAACAGTCACCCAATTAGCTCAATCGCTTAAAGATCTTCCAGAGTCTGAAGGTATAGGAACTTCCCTCCCTTCGGTAACAGCAATGGTTGGCAGAATTCAAAAACAAGATCTTATATCTTTCAGCGATGATAAAAAGATTCTTTTGACAGATTCCGGATTCAACGAAGCGGAAGACATAGTTAGGCGCCATCGCCTAGCCGAATGTCTTGTTGTAGGTATATTGAACATGGATCTGACTGACGCACACCAAGAAGCTCACCGTTTAGAGCACGGTATGTCGTTAGCATTCCAACATCACTTGGCGCAAACCTTAGACTATCCAACTAGGTCGCCTTTTGGGAGAGCGATACCAGGATCAGGAGAACCCATTCTTCCCATAGGAGCCATTGACCTAACCCAAAGCAATATTGGGCAGCCATACAGAGTCATCAGAATCCCACAAGAGGCAAAAGACCTAGTCAAATATCTTGCTGACTCAGAATTGATACCTGGAGAAGAGGTAGTCACAATAGAATCGGCCGAAACAATATCTGTTTTGCGAGTAGCCACTCGCTCTACGGAGGTGTCCATGGGGTTTGACGTAGCGAAACAAATTATTGTTTCACCTTCTACTTAACGCTTAAGAGTCTCTCGAACTCGATTCCAACTCTCTGCGTTGTCGCCTTCAGGATAGGAGGCTGCAAACCCGTCAAACTCTACGTCTATCACAACCATGATAGGCCCTGTCTCTTGCATCACAGATTCCATTCCAATCAACAGATCTTCTAAATTAGTAAACGAATACGACTTTTCATACCCCGCTCCTAATGCCATAGCTCCAATATCTATCCTGTCGAATCCTCTCACAGGGAGACCCTCGGTAGAATGAAACGTTTTGTCGTTAAAGACAAAATGAACAAAGTTTTCAGGTGCTGTTTCGCCTATTGTAGTAAGGCATCCTATATCAGTTCTGATAGTAGAATCGCAATCCAAAACCAAAACTTTACGATCCTTGGATGCTAATGATATGCCGAGACCGACTGAAGGAGCTTTGTCCATGCAATCAACTAGATCAATATCCAATTCTCTCTTGAGGGACACAGTCTGCCAGTCTTTCAACGTCTGAGAGGTTGAGACAACCACACTGTCTTGCCTATGGTAATTAATAGCGTTCGCAGCATCACTGGACTTAATCACTTGAATCCTCTTCTGGGCTTCTTTTAATTTCGCTCAGCATTTGCCTTCTAGCTCGGATAATCAGCCCGAGGCTTATAGGAATCAACATCCCTCCAATTAACCCTATGACCCAATCACCTTCTACGAATCGGGTCATAAGCACATACCATCCCAGGGCAAATAGACTATAGCCTAGTAGCCTTTTCCCTATTTGCCCTAAGATGAGTCGACCCAATTCGATTAACCTTAACGGTTAAGACAGAGCCTTTGGAAGCTCTATAATAGCGTCTTTCATGGTGCGCCTTGGTCTCTCTCTGTATTGAACAGGGGTGTTTTCTACTTCTTTATCAACCGCTAATCTGATAAACACTGGACCTTCGGTGGAAAACACTTCATCAATCCCGGTTACCAAATCCTCTAGATTTTCAAACGAAAAGCTTGCAGCATAACCTGCCGCATCTCCCATAGCTTTCCAATCTAATATTCCTGCGCCTGGGACAGGTTGTCCTCCAGTAACGCAGTATGCTCCATTATCGAAGACGAAATGGTACATGTTCTTAACAGACTTATTCGCTACGGTTACCATTGTGCCAAGGTTCATTAATAAACTACCATCACCGTCTAAGCACATTACTTTCCTGTCAGGATTGGCTAAAGCAACTCCAAGCGCAAAGTTCCCCGCTTTCCCCATAGCTCCAGATAATGGTACGTCTAAAGAGTCGTTAGAACTTACTGTAGGTAGGCCGAATCTGGCATTGCCAGCATTCATTGTAGCTACGATGACGGAGTCATCTCTTTTGCTGTTAAGTAATTTCACAGCCTCTGTATTATTAATCATTTTTTCTCCTAGTCCGCGCCGAATTCTGTACCAACAAGTACACCGACCGGTTTATTTGTTCTATATGCTTCTTCCATAGCTATGCTAATTCTATCAGCGTCAGCATCGCTTTCTACAAGGTAGTAATTGATGCCCCAAGTGTGCAGATGGTGCTCGATAAATACTGCCGCACTATCAGGAGTAGGACCTCTTCTAGACCATCCCCTGTAACCGATTAACATTACTAATGGTTGATTGATATCTAAGCCCAAGCCTCTAATAGAATCTCCTGACTCAAATATTCCTGTATTCTGGATTAGCACTACTGGTTTCTTGCCTCCAACCCATAGACCGGCAGCTACTGCCATTGTTTCACCTTCTCTGCATACAGGTACCAAATCCAAAGAAGGAGTACTGGTCATCAATTCATACAAGAAGTTGGTCTCGCTGTCAGGCAGCCATACAACGTGGGTAACGTCATTCTTAACCAACTGATCAACAAGGGATTTTGGGTGCAATATAGACTCATATGTTGTCATTTAAAAACTCCTATATCTAGTTCTACCGGTACTTTACTTGGTTTGCAGGTTCTAGTCAAATACAAACATCCCATTGTTCTTTCCGTGCCGACATCCCAGTTAACATTGGTCTCACGGCCTGTAAGAGAACGTATCCAGATCGAGGTGAAATTGTACTAATCAAACACCGTAGTATTTCGACCAAGCAATCAGCATTGTCAGAATTCACTGCATCAGGGACCGGAGTCCGAGGTTTTTTAGCCTTTAAATAGTCCAGAAAAGAACTACAAATATCATCAGCAACTGCTTTATTGAAACCATGCAGCATTCGGAGTTGCGCCGCATTTATGTACTGTTCCATGCGGTAAAGCATCCAATCAAGATAAAAAGGTATCATATATATTTTCTCTGTGTATCCAACGATTGATAAGAAGGTCGAATTCACATCATCCTCATTCGTTAAAGAATTGGCAACTTGATAAAAGACCGGGGCAAAATGCCAATCATTTCCCACATCTTCAAACTCAATTAAACGATCAAGGAACCAAGCCTTTGCCACTACCCCGCTCAGAGTATTATCATGATACACAGCAAGCCGCGCCAACAAGAATTTACACTTCTCTTCAGGGTCCATAGGACCTTGTGTGAGCATCTGGGAAGCTGCCCAGTCAAGCTTAGATATGCTACCTTCCTCGTTAAGCAACACAAATTCATTCTCATTGATTGTTACTTGAGATTTGAAGGGTACTTCCGCAAGTCTATCAAGAAGATGAGTGGAGCCGTACGTCTCCACCATTCCTTCAAGAATGCCAGTTGCGACATGTTCTTGGTCCAAAATTGTTCTCAAATTATTGCAATATTGACCTATTACGGATTGTGTCCTGTCGTTATATATCCATGAATACACATCTTCATCAAAAAAGTTAGCCAGACCTATACCACGCAAGGACTCGCCTGATAGGATCTCATACAGCTCAGGATCCCTATGCCTCGGACTGAGCCGAGATACCTTGAAACTAGAAATGACTTTGAGATCCAGGGAATCGAGCGATTCCATTAAAAATGTTTCAATTTGATCGTTGTGTGCCTCTGGTAACAAGGCGTTATTTAAACCTTGCCAAATTTGGAAATGCGGCTGCCATAAAGACGCAAAAGATTCATTTGCCATAAATCCACGAATCGTCTCTTCAATAAAGGAGCGATTCATGGATTTATATCGCGGATTTCAGGGTTACCCAGTCGGTACTACGTTCATATGCCATACCAATATTATATATTCTACTTTCTGAAAATCTGGGGCCTATAATTTGTAATCCCACTGGAAGATCGTCTACGAATCCACAAGGGACAGACATACCCGGTAAGCCTGCCATATTAGCAGGAATAGTTAATATGTCACTCAAATACATTGATAAGGGATCCCCAATTTTCTCTCCTACTTCAAAAGCGGTGGTAGGAGATGTAGGAGAAATGATCGCATCTACTTGTTGGAATACTTCGTCAAATTCTTGTTTTATCAAGGTCCGGACTTTTTGAGCTTTCAAATAGTAGGCGTCGTAATATCCTGAAGACAAGGCATAAGTTCCTATCATCATTCTTCGTTTAACTTCTTGACCGAAACCTTCTCCACGGCTGTTCTCCATTGCTTGCCACATGTTGTCTGTTCCTAAAAATGAGTGGCCATACTTTACTCCATCATATCTAGCCAAATTCGAGGAACATTCCGAAGGAGCTATGATGTAGTAGCAAGATAGAGCATATTTAGTATGAGGCAAGGACACCTCTACTATTTCCGCACCTTCTCTCTCTAAAGTCTTAATAGCGTCTTTAACTAAGTTTTTAACGCCTTCATCAATTCCATTTCCGAAATATTCTGAAGGCACTCCCAATTTCCGTCCTTTTATGTCTCCTGTTAAAGTTGCTGATATTGATTCGGACTTTCTATTAACGCTAGTAGCATCCATAGGGTCATGTCCTGCTATTATGTCCAACACCATAGCGTTATCATACACAGTCCGAGTCAATGGACCTATTTGGTCCAACGATGAAGCAAATGCAATTAACCCGTACCTGCTAACCAACCCATAAGTGGGCTTCATGCCTACCACGCCACACAAAGCGGCCGGCTGCCGGATGCTACCACCTGTATCGGAACCTATAGCAAATAGCACTTGTCCGCTCGCTACAGATGCTGCCGCTCCTCCGCTGCTACCTCCAGGCACTCTGTTAAGATCCCAAGGATTATATGTAGGATGGAAAGCAGAGGTTTCGCACGAAGATCCCATGGCAAATTCATCCATGTTCCCTTTACCTAGACTGATAGCCCCAGCTTGATTCAAGTCCTCTACCACTGTGGCGTTATAAACAGGCACAAATTGTTCAAGCATCTTGGAACCACAGGTAGTAGGAACATCCCTGGTACACAGTAAATCTTTCAGCTGCATCGGAATTCCAGTAAGAGGGGTTTTATTTCCAGAAGCAATCCGTTCATCTGCTCTGACTGCATCTACCAAGGCTTGTTCGGAAGTAAGAGTTATGAATGACTGCACTTTTGGCTCAACATCTTGTATACGTTCGAGTGTTGATTCAGTGAGTTCTTTTGCTGAAAATAAGCCTTGGGTTAATCCGTCTGAAGCTTCTTTGAGGGTTAATTTCCATAACTCTGACATTTTATTATTCTATTACCCGTTTCACCCTAATAAATTCATTAGAAGTTTGAGGAGCATTGCTCAAAACATCTTCTACATCGATAGATTTCTGAGCTTCATCGGAACGAAGCACGGTTTGCAAATCTGCAATATGACCAGTGGGCTCAACATCTTCGGTATTTACTTCTTGCAGAATATTGAATTCATTAACTATGCCATTCAATTCTTCACCTAAACTTGTAATCTCATCGTCGCTCAATTGCACTCGGATCAAAGAAGCAAGGTGTTCAATCTGTTGTTTATCTATCTCCAAATCAACTCCTAACTCATCTCGCTTCCGCCAGAAACACTGATGGATAATCCTGTTAAATAATCGGATTGATCTGAACATAAGAATGCAGCGGTGTTAGCGATGTCTTCTCCTTGAGCTACTCTCCCCAATGGGACCACAGTAGACCGCTCTTGGATCATCTCTGCCCTATATTCGGCTCCTGATTCTGCACTGTTAGCAAGAGCTGCGGCTATGAAATCGACTCTTTCTGTATCCACCAACCCCGGACATATAGCATTAACATTAATCCCATATTCACCTACTTCTTTTGCCAAAGACTGAGTGAATCCTATAAGAGCAAATTTGGAAGCACAGTATGCGGCATATTTCGCAATTCCCTTCTTGCCTGCTCCAGAAGAAATAACTACAATTTTACCTCCAGATTTCTGGGCAATCATTTGCTTAACTACTGCCTGTGAGCATAAAAAGGTTCCCTTCACATTTACTCTCATAACAAGATCTAAAGCTTCTTCTTCTAGATCTACGACAAGCACTCTATCTTTTCCGGGACGTGACCCTGCATTATTCACTAATATATCTATTTTCCCAAACTTCTCCACCACTTCATTAATCAGTTCATTCACGTCTCCTTGAACTGATACATCGGAATAAATCCCAAGTGATTTTCTCCCCATTGATTCTATTTCTTTCACAACGCTTGGTAATCCTTCCCAGCCTTCCAAGGCATCCTCTGGCCTGATACCCTCCAAAGACTGCACAATGTCTGTCACGACAACATCAGCTCCTTCAGATGCGAGTCGGGTTGCAATAGATCTTCCTATCCCATGTCTACCTCCTGCACCCGTGACGATAGCTACCTTACCTGTTAAATCATACATATTCCGTCTCCGCGATTAGATATTTGAATTACTTGGCAAACTAATCAATGCTGTACCGATCACATACCTCTTAGATTCACCATCTGTCATCAGTAAGTCGCACTCAAGCAAGTATTTCCCTTCTTCCTCTCTAGTGTCTGTTATAGTTCCAGATATATATAAGGGTGAATTATGCGGAACAGATGCTCTGAATACTACATCGATATCCATAACATTTTGAGAGCCTCCGCATTCATTAAAGAGCTCAGCAACCAGAGCCATACTCATGATCCCTGGAACAATGGGCTCGCCTACCCCAGTCTCAGTAGCTATTTCTTTACTGGTGAACCTATTTGGAGGCTTATTTCCCCAAGTCTCACAAAACTCTACTACCTGATCATCGCTCGCCTGAATTACTAAGGGACCAAGTTCATCTCCTAAGTCATAATCCTCATAATACTTAATTGTCATTTTCCTACTCCCGGGTAGCGAAGGATTCTTGAACATCCGCTACAACATCTCCATTCTGATTGGTAAATGTCGTCTCCCAAACGATAAAAACCATAGTCCCGCTTCTCCCTGTCTTTGGATACACTTCTTTTAAATGGGAAGACGCGGTCAATTCATCCCCTGCTTCAATAACCTTTCTAACAGAAACTCGCTGACCGGCATGGAATCGATTCTTCCCAAAATTCAACTTAATGTCAGGCAACTTAACTTGCCTAACAAACATAGTACACATCGTTGGAGGTGCAACTAATTTCTCATATCCGAGTGCTTTAGATTGTGCTTCATCGGTATATACTGGATTTAGATCTCCAGTTGCCTTTGCAAAAGCTCTAATCATCTCTTCAGTCACAGTGAACGGGCCAGCCACGTGCTCTTTTCCGTACAGTGATTTGTCATATTCCAGTTTTAATTCCATGCTTTCCTCCTAAGCCGTTTCTTCTATTCTTACAGCGCGAAAGTTTCCTGCTTTCAATGCTTGAACTATATCTGCCTCACATGTAATGTCATCCGTTGGGAAATCCGTTAGGCAAGCTCCTAAATGACTTGCTAAGTGGGCGTCACTGCCGCCCGTTCCCAAATATAACTTTTGTTCACATAATTCAATTGCTCGTTCATTTTCTCCAGCTCTTCCGCCTCCATTCAGTCGTTCGACAATACTCACTTCAGGAAAGTCCTCGCCCGCTGCCATATATTCAACCAATCCTATACCAAAACGGCCAGGGTGGGCAGGGAAAGCAATAGCTCCGTGGAATTCAGCGGCCTCCATAAGCTCATGTGAATCCATTTTCACATTTCCGAAGTCAATGCTTTTAGTCAGGCCTTCAGTTACGCCATACACCAGAAAATGTCCATGGGCCGTATCAAGTTCCGACCCTTTGAAAATATTGACACTATACTGCTCTGCTAACGAGCTATAATCTTTATCCATGTCAAATTTCCGATGTTCAGTTAACACGAATCCATCAATTGTAAATCCTTTTTTGCGTAATACGCCAACCCACTTTACAAATTGTTCTACTGTAGCCCTTGAATCATCCGAGGATACCGAGTGGCTATGCAAATCGATAAACATTCTTATTCCCTTTAAAATCTCACTGCCAATTGCCTGTGATTTGCCGGCAATCCCCTCATTATATCAATAGATGGCGATAATCAAGCCTATAAGCCGGGTTCTGTACCTCTTCCGAGGCGGTAATCATCTATCTAGCCCCGTACCATTAGTACCCTACATTAGGAATGTTGCCATTGGGGTCAAGCAGCCTACCCGGAACCTACATACGATACGAACATTCATCAGTTCCCTATTTGGCCTTGCTCCAGACGGGGTTTAGCCACCTAGAAGTCACCTTCTAAGGCCGTACGCTCTTACCGTACGTTTTCACCCTTACCCACTATTAGTAGGCGGTTTAGTTTCTGTGCCACTTTCCGTCACCGTTTAACCGGTGCCTGGGAGTTACCCAGCGTCATGTCCATCGGAGCCCGGACTTTCCTCCCTTGTAAAAGGGCGATTACCCAGCTTGATTTATCGCCAGAAATCAGATTACCAGAGCTTCATTTTACAGTCAATCTAATTGATATTTTCCTGCAATTTAAAACCTTTTATACCCATATATAAAACATGACATTATTATGTTACCTACATATCTAAATATTGTATGATATGCTCATGAAAATAATTCATTTTGCTGACCTCCATATTGGGGTAGAAAACTACGGAACCATAGATCCCGAGACTGGGCTATCGTCTAGGCTCAACGACTTCCTTAATGTGTTTGACGAACTTGTAGATTATGCAATTGATCAAGAAATAGACTTGGTAATCTTAGCGGGAGACGTATACAAATCGCGTGACCCGTCGCAAACTCACCAAAGGGAGTTTGCCAAGAGAATTTCTCGGCTATCTCAAGAAGGTATACCCACATTTGTTGTAGTCGGAAACCATGACCTCCCTAATTCAACCAACCGAGCAACCGCGGTAGAGATATTTCCGACTCTAAATGTCGAGGGGATTTTTATTGGAGATACCCTGAACACCCAAATTATTCAAACTAAAAGTGGGAACTTGCAAATATTATCGGTTCCCTGGCCTAGAAAAGGCTCCATCCTATCTAGAGAAGATAGCAAAGGTCTAAACATAGATCAGGTCCGAATGGAACTCGAGCGCAGACTTACGGAAGGAGTCCGTCTCTGCGCCGAATCATTAGACACATCGTTGCCAGCTATATTGGTAGGCCATGTGACAGTTAATGGTGCAACCGTAGGTTCAGAACGGTCTATGATGATGGGTAACGACCATACCTTGCTTGTCAGCAGTCTCCAATATCCAGCAATAGACTATGTAGCTCTCGGCCATATACACAAGCACCAAATAGTAAGTTCCAACCATCCTCAAATCGTCTATTCTGGCAGTCTTGAAAGAGTGGATTTTTCAGAAGAGCATGACGCAAAGGGTTTCTGCGTAATCACATTAGACGAAAAGGCCCCTATCACTCAAAGAGTCACCGATTTCCAATTTGTCCCCGTTAACGCGAGGAGATTTTTAACAATCGACATTGAAATCCCGCAAGATACGGCAGACCCTAATTCATACATCTTGTTTCAATTATCAACTTATGACATTGAAGCCGCAATCATCAGAATAAGAATAAAGCTTCCTTCTAATTTATACGCACTGATAGATGAAAGACGGATCAGAGAATCGCTTGCTTCGTCGCAATTCATAGCCAACATTACCTATGAAAGTATAACCGAACGAAGACCCAGCATCCCCGTAGAAACGGCTCAAGAAATCAATCCCCTTAAAGCACTAGAATTATATGCACAGAACAAAAGCGATCTTGAGGACCTAGAATCTGAATTCTTAGAAGCAGGTCAAAATATAATAAACTCTGTTAACTCAAGGGAATAATCCCGGTTAAGTTTGACAATCCAGATACCCAATTTTACAATTTAACTGCCATCTACCGCTAGATCGGAGGTGAGCTTTTTTTTCAACGCATATGGCTTGGATCACAATGACCGAGACCAACTCGAACCCGGATTTCAACCTTGCCATCTGCTAGAGTGAGTTAGTGAATAACACGATCACATCAGTGAAAGGTCTAACAGCTGGCCATTTCACAGATTTAAACGCAGGGACTGGTTGTACTGTCGTACTAGCACGTAACGGCGCATCAGCAAGTGTCGCAATAAGAGGAGGATCACCCGGCACCCGAGAAACGGACCTCTTATCTCCCGAGCGACGTATCAATAAAATCCACGGAATCATGTTGGCAGGAAGTAGTGCTTTCGGATTAGCTACGGCAGATGGCGCACTCACTTATCTCAGAACCCAAGGCGTGGGGCACCAAATTGGCGAGAATCTTGTGCCCATTGTGCCAGCAGCAATCCTATATGATCTGAACTACAAATCAAATATCACGCTTACAGCCGATCATGGAGTGATTGCCTGTGAGGCAGCATCAACAGATCCTCTAGCCACGGGGGCAGTAGGCGCAGGAACTGGCGCAACCGTAGCAAAGACAAATGGTCCGATCAATAGCAAAAAAGGGGGAATAGGTTGTGCTTGTATAACCTTGAATTCTGGTATCAAAGTAGCCGCTGTCGTCGCAGTGAATTCATATGGGAGCATATATCATTACCAATCAGGCTCTCCAGTAGCAATCCCAATAAATGCAGCTCCCGATTACAATCCTCTTGATCCTTCAACTTTTTCTCTACAAGACGATGGGGATGAAACAGGGAACACCACTATTGGAATAATAGCAACAGATGCTGACATCAATAAATCAGAAGCAAATTACATCGCAGGAATCGCTCACGATGGGCTTGCTCTATCAATTAAACCCTGTCACACCATGCGCGATGGAGACACCTTATTTGCTATAGGAACGGGAGAGACTCCTGTGGCCTTTGACATCGATGAATTAGGCATCGCTGCTGTCAATGTTACAGCCCAAGCAGTTTTATCAGCGGTTACAGACTTATGACAGACATTTCAAGTTTAAGAATCGGATTCATCGGATATGGAAAAATTGCCCAGGCACTGGCCTGGAATTTTAATGAAGTAGAACTTAATGTAGTAGGAGCCTCCAATGAATCTCATAGCAAGATTAATGAAAACACATTACCTCAAGGATCATCTAATTTTGATTCATTATCCGACTTATTAGATGCAAGTAATTTAGTCTTTCTCACTTGCCCTGACGATTCGATCGCCTCCCTATGTGAATCTTTGAATTGGAAGGCGTCACATATGATCATCCACTGCTCAGGAACCATGGACTCGACTACGCTCAGTCATGCAGAATCCCAAGGCGCCCAAACAGGCATTTTCCATCCCCTGCAGACCGTATCACATACCCTGCATCCAGAAAGCTACTTAGGATTATTTACAAACGTAACCTTCGGCATCACATCAAAACATGACGGGATTACAGAAATTTTAGAAAGAATGACCAACCTATTAGACGGGTCATGGGTTTCATTGAATGATGACGCCAAGACTCCTTACCATATTGGTGCCATTATGGCATGTGGACATGTCACTACTTTATTAGATCTTTCTAGTTCTTTGATGACAAAGGCAGGATTAAGCAAGCTGGAATCTTCAGAAGCCTTAAGAACTATTGTGAACAAAACCATTGACAATTATTTTACTTATGGGCCAATTTCATTAACAGGTCCAGCAGCGCGGCATGATAAAGATACAGTACTCAATCATATCAACTGGCTTCGGGAAAACCATCCAGAAATCTTAGAAACCTATACCAATCTTACTCGCCATTCGACCCAGATCGTGACCAGAGAATCTGAAACCAACTACATACCCGAACTGGAGGATAAATAATATGCCCAGGCTTTCAATTACTGATGTTATGAATTTAAAAGGCTCCACAGAGCCATTCAGCATGCTAACAGCCTATGACTATCATACCGCTAAACTCGCTGACAAAGCTGAAATACCAATTCTATTGGTCGGAGATAGCCTCGGGATGGTGGTGCTAGGCTATGATTCAACAGTCCAAGTCACTATTGGGGACATGGTACACCATACCAAGCCTGTGGTCAGAGGTAGCAACAATGCAATGATCGTCACAGATATGCCGTTCATGTCATATCACGGGGATCACGGGGTTACCATGGCTAACGCTGCCCGCCTGATCCAAGAAGGAGGAGCCGGAGCAGTTAAAGTTGAAGGGGGGAAGACTGTATGTCCAACGATCACAGCCTTAGTTAACTCCGGAATTCCCGTTATGAGCCATATTGGACTCACTCCTCAATCGGTGCATGCACTAGGAGGTTTCAAATTGCAAGGGAACACCTTAAAAGGAGCAAGAGCTTTATTAGAGGATGCGAAAGCCGTGGAAGCCGCTGGAGCGTTCGCAGTGGTCCTAGAATTAGTACCTGCTGAACTTTCAAAGATCATAAGTGAACGTCTTACAATTCCCACTATAGGAATTGGAGCTGGACCCAATTGTGACGGCCAAGTACAAGTAGCGCACGACATATTAGGCCTATCTATTGATTATACCCCCAGACATGCTCTCAAATATGCAGATTCTGGAGCCCTTGCCCTTAAGGCATTTAAAGACTACAAAACGGATGTGTCATCTGGGAAGTTCCCAACAAAGAAAAATTTCCGAACCTTAGACCCCTCAGTTATCGAACAACTAAGTTAAATTCAAGGCTTTATTATATCTATTAAAGCCACAATCCCGTTGTACACTCTAGGATATTTAACACTTATCTCTCTGTAAGACTCATGACTTTTATCCAAAAGATGAGTCATCAAATAAACATACCCTTTTTTTGTGACAACAAAACTACCAGGGATTAATTTCCCGCTTGTGCTTTTTGAATGATCCAAGAGACCTTTTTTAGTCAGCATTGCGAGAGCATTACCAACACGATTCTTCCATCTGGGTTGACCCTGGGAAACACTCTGTAATTCATCTTTGTGATGAACAAAATACGAAGACCCTAGAATTTCAAAAAGTTGATCCTGAATAAACTTCCTAGACACTGTGATTTGTTTACTGTCAGAAGTTCTGAGTCCAGATAGTTCAGCTCTCTCTAGGCCATGAGCAACCCCAACCAGCATTACAAGTGTTTGGTACAAATCTGCAGGGCCGATAACATTTTGGTCAATTCTAGTTCTAAGGGGAAGAGACAAGCCTAGAATATCAGACAACACTTCGTCTACAGTAAGCTCCCGTAAGAAGGCCATGTCTTGAAGTTTAGTGTGAACCTTATCGCTTATACTTATATCAGGCATAATACTGTCGGTTCCTTTCCGTTACCTAGGAAATTCGGTGGAGGAGAGGGGACTCGAACCCCTGACTTCCTGCTTGCAAAGCAGGCGCTCTCCCAGCTGAGCTACACCCCCGTACCGATGCTAAATATTATACATTTTTTTTTAGTTTTTAAAAGGACCTCGCATCATTTTTCCATTCGACAACCATTAGTTTTACTTGTAGAATTGCTCGTATCCAAGACAACAGGAGTATAGTATGCGAGGAGTAGCAATAGTTTCACCACTCAGAACGGCAGTTGGTGGCTTTGGAGGAACCCTGAAACCGATTCCGGCAGCAGACCTAGGAGCCATAGTACTTAAACAAATAATCTCTAACACCAATCTAGATGTTGAAAAAATAGACGATGTAATCCTCGGGCACGGATATCCTAGCGGAGAAAACCCCGCCATAGGAAGGCTAACAGGACTAAAAGCAGATTTACCTATAGAGGTTCCAGGGTATCAATTAGACAGGAGATGTTCTTCGGGACTACAGGCAATTTTAAACGCTTCAATGCTTATACAAACAGACAACGCAGACGTTGTTGTAGCAGGCGGCGTAGAAAGCATGAGCAATGCAGAATTCTACACTAATGAATCACGGTGGGGCGCAAGATTCGGAACAGTTGAATTCCACGACAGATTAGAAAGAGCGAGAATCACTATTGCACCAGAAGAAAGATTTGGATACATAGCAGGTATGGTAGGTACCGCCGAAAATCTTGCAGAGCAGTATGAAATAGGTAGAGAAGAACAAGACGAATACGCATTACGAAGCCATCAAAGGGCAGTGAACGCTTCCGAGTCAGGAAAATTCTCCGAAGAAATTGTCCCCGTTTCAATCCCTCAACGAAGAGGTGATCCTATTATTTTTGACAAAGATGAAGGTCCTAGGGCAAGTACTAGCATGGAAGTCTTAGGGAAATTGCGACCCGTCATGAAAGACGGTACGGTTACAGCAGGGAATGCCAGCAGTCAAAACGACGCCGCATCCATGTGCTTAGTTGTTGCAGAAGACAAATTAGAAGAACTAGGACTCGAACCTATGGCCTTTCTTAGAGGATGGGCAGTCACAGGATGTCATCCAGCGACAATGGGGATTGGACCAGTTCCTTCAACCAACAAAGTCATGTCCAAACTTGGTCTCTCTCTAGAAGATATGGACATAATTGAATTGAACGAAGCCTTTGCGGCGCAGGTTTTAGCCGTGTTGCGAGAATGGAAGCTTCCAAACACTGACATATTAAATGTAAATGGATCCGGCATCTCTCTTGGACACCCAATAGCAGCGACGGGTGCTCGCATCCTCACCACCTTGCTACATGAAATGAAACGTGAAGAACACCGGTATGGCCTAGAGACCATGTGCGTAGGAGGAGGACAGGGAGTTTCAGCTGTCTTCGAAAACGCAAAATTCTGCTAGGAGGCGTCTTATGTCAAGTAGAAGCATCGATACAGAAGTTTTAGTAGTAGGTGGCGGGGCCTCAGGAGCGGCAGTTACCTGGTCTTTATCTAGAGCAGGTATACAGGTCACGTGCTTGGAACAGGGTGATTGGTTACCATTTGACGCATTCCCGTCAACCCACCCAAATTCGCCAATCTACTGGCAAACCGCCTTCCATCCAGACCCTAATATGAGGAAGTTGCCGGAAGATTATCCAGTTAATGACTCCAATTCCCCAATATCCCCATTAATGTACAACGGAGTGGGAGGGAGTACCCTTCACTACGGCTCGCACATTCCGCGTTTTCACCCTTCGGATTTTAAAGTCAAAACTGTCGACGGGGTAGCGGACGATTGGCCTCTATCTTATCAAGAGGTTGAACCTTATTATGATTTAAATGACCAAATGCATGGAGTTTCTGGGCTTTCAGGAGACCCAGCTTACCCCCCCAAACCAACCCGTCCTACCCCGCCATTGTCCATGAATACAGCGGGGGAGGCCGTGGCCAGAGGTATTAACAAACTGGGCTGGCACTGGTGGCCTTCAGACAATGCGAATTCATCTGTATATTATGACGGTAGAGAACCTGACAGGGGCGCTTTCCTCAGGTCATTTTCGAGCAGCGACATAATCTACTGGCCTAAAGCAATTTCTGCTGGAGCTGTCCTTAAAACCAATTCCAGAGTCCGAGAGATTCTGATAGATAAGCAAGGACAAGCTGCAGGAGCACTGTACTACGACAATGACGGAGAATTACACCAAATCAACGCCAACATCGTTATTATTGCTTGTAATGGTATAGGTACCGCTAGATTATTATTGAACTCTAAAAGCGGAATGTTCCCCAACGGATTAGCTAATTCCAGTGGTCAAGTAGGAAAGAATTTAATGCATCATCCATGTGGCGGGGTGATAGGCATTTTTGAAGAAAACTTTGGCTCACCTCCGGGGCCTAGAGGTAGCTCTATGTTGTGTCAGGAATTTTACGAGACTGACAATGATAGAGGATTTGTTAGAGGATACGACCTTCAAATCACAAGTCAGCCTTATACTCCCATTAGTGCCGCCCTTGGAGGGTTGCTCGGCCAGGCTGTAGATTGGGGAGAATCTCATCATGACAAATTTAAACAACGCTTTCAGCACATGGCAGGAATCACAGTTATGACCGAGGATCTGCCTGAAGAACACAATCAAGTAACCCTGGATCCAATTTTAACCGATTCAGATGGTATCCCCGCACCGAAAATAGATTACACTCTCAGTGAAAATACAAAAAAAATGCTGGACCACGGAGTAGCTCGTGCTAAGGAAATTATGGAAGCATCCGGAGCACTAGAATTCTTGGCATCTAATCTAAGACGAAACACAGGATGGCATTTATTAGGGACGGCTCGCATGGGAAATAATCCTGAAACCTCAGTAGTCGACCGATGGTGCAGAACGCATGATGTGCCAAATCTTTTCATTGTGGATGGGAGTGTATTCACCACCAGTGCTTGCATAAATCCAACACCCACTATACATGCGCTTGCACTCAGAACAGCTGACTACATACAAGGCGAAGGTATTTCACTTTTAAAATAAAAATGGAGGAGAATCATGAGCGAAATATATGGACAAGGTGACTTTCAATACACATTTGTGGAGAATTGGGCAAAATTACCTGAGGGGAAACGTCTCTTAGAATGCCCAGGAGTCGTTTGCGATTCCAATGATCAGGTATTTGTACTGACGAGAGGGCCAGAACCTATTATGGTCTTTGACCAAGATGGGAATTATTTAAGAGCAATAGGAGAAGGTCAATTCAGCGAGAATAGAACTCATGGACTATACATAGCTCATGACGATTCCTTACTGGCCGCAGACGATGGTATCCATACCATTCAGAAATTCTCCACCTCGGGGGAAAAGTTAATGGAAATCGGAGAAAGAAACCATCCAGCTCCTAGATGGAGCGGGCAACCATTCAACAGACCTACTTCTGCAGCAATTAGACCAAGCAACGGAGATATTTACATATCTGACGGATATGGAAACTCAAGAATCCATGTCTATACAGGTGACGGACAATACAAATTCTCTTGGGGAGAACCCGGGATAGACGCCGGCCAATTCATTCGCCCTCACAACATAGCCATAGACGACAACGAAAGGGTTTATGTCGTTGACAGAGAATGTCATAGAATCCAGATTTTTGATGTTGAAGGAAACTTTCTTACTATGTGGAACAACATTCATAGACCTGACTGCATGGTTCTATGGGGAGACCATATTTACATAGGAGAACTAAATGGCATGGGAGGAGTAGACGATGCTCCTGGACTGGGCCATCGAGTGTCCATTTATGACCTAGACGGTAACAGAGTTTGCGTCTTCGGAGACAAGGAAGAGGGTGAAGGCCCAGGACAGTTCATCGCGCCTCACGGTATAGCCGTAGATTCCACGGGAGCAATCTATGTAGCTGAAGTATCTTACACTATCAGAGGCTCACACTTAGACCAACCCAGGGAAATGAGAAGCCTATCTAAGTATGCCAGAGTCAAATAATGGACCATAACACTGACCCACAAACAATAGAAGTCGAGTTTGATGATCCGCTGTCTGCCATAGAAACTTGTTATGAACTAGGGTGGACAGACGGACTCCCTGTAGTGCCACCCACTGCAGAGAGGATACAAGAATTCCTAGATAATGTTAATTTGCCAGGTTCACATATAGTCGGGGAAATTCCTGAACGACGTCGATCAATAACTTTGGATAAAGTAGCTTCTAACGCAGTAATGGCAGGGTGTTTACCTGAATATTTCCCTGCTGTACTTGCAGCTACTGAAGCGATTCTAGACCCAAAATTCAATCTGATAGGCCCTTCTTCTAGTCTGGGAGGAGCAGGAATACTACTGATATTCAATGGGCCCGTAGTGTCTAAGCTAGGAATCAACTCGCGGAACAATCTCTTTGGTCCTGGTAACAGAGTAAATGCGACTATAGGGAGAAGCATTAGATTGATACTGATGAACGCTTGCGCCGCAATCCCTGGATTGTTTGACAGGTCTGTCATCGGACATCCGGGCAAGTTTTCATACTGTATAGCTGAGGCACAGACAGAAACTCATTGGGACCCTTTAAGTGTTCAGAAAGGATTTTCAGAAAATGTGAGTACTGTTACAGCATTTGCTGGCGAAGCGCCCAGGCAAATCAGGTCGGTAGGAAAACCTGAAGCGATACTTCACTGCATCGCTGACGTCGCTTCATCTTTGGGAACCTCCATGTCAACATCAGGATCCGTAGGCAAATCAGAGACCGGAGTACGCCAAGGAGAAATTGTAGTAACTATAGCAGGGCATAGTTCGCTGTGGAAAGACTGGACCAAGCAAGACATTCAGAACTACCTGCACCAAAGAATAAAAAAATCGAAGCACGACTTAAAGACGGTTTTGGTCTTGCCTGGAGAAATTACTGACGCTGATTCGCAAGAATTTGTGAATCTAATCGAATCACCAGAGGATATAATGGTTGTATTCGCTGGGGGAGAAGAAGCTGATATGTCTTCAGTCATACCCAGCTGGGGACCCAAGGTGTCCTCAACTTCGACAACCAAATCATTCGAGATTTAGGAGGAGAAACATGGTCAATGTAAAGCAAACTTATACATTAGTAGATCCGACAACAGAAGCTATAGTCCCTGAATTCCAAGGAGCACCTAGGCTTCCCAGTATCGCCGGAGCAAACATAGGACTTATAGATGACAGTAAAAGAAATGCTGACGTCCTATTGGAGGAAATCGCCAACGTTCTTACGGAAAAATACGAGGTGAATAGCATATCTTGGTTAAAGAAACCTAGTGCGTCCAAACCAGCTGATCCTGGAGAACTGGAATCCTTAGCAAAAAGTTCAGATGCGATCATCATAGCAATCGGCGATTGAGGCTCCTGCAGCGCGTGCAGTGTGCACGACGGAATACATTCTGAGAAACAAGGAGTGCCTTCGGCTACGATTTGTACTGACAGATTCATCCAAACAGCTGGTGCGATGGCAAAGCTCTGGGGGGCAGATAGTTATCCCACAATCTTTACCGAACACCCTATAGGAAATCTGGACAGGGAAACCTTAAGGCAGAGAGCCGAAAAATTAGCACCTATAATCATACAAACTTTGACTGTAGGCTACTAATTATCTTAAATCTGGCGGTAGTAGGTTAGGTATCCCATCTATTACGGGGTACCTTTCCTTGCATACCTGGCAGACTAAATAACCTGATAAAATCTTCCCTTCTTGTGTTTGTTCCTCTTCCAAAATAAGATCACCTTTACATACTGGACAAGCCAATACCTTCAATATGTCTTTATTCACGATAACTCCTCATAATCCCGACAATGCGCTTAACACATCTGAGATTCCTATAACTAAAACTCCAAAAAATAAAATCAAGTCTGTTTTATAAATCTTGATTCCCCAGAGTCCCAATAACATTGCATTTGATCCCTTATTCAAAACATACAATATAAACATCACCACCGCTAACGAAACCTTAATTCCAAGAACCATCACATAGATCAGGCTAACACTTTGAATCGCCACCTCAGATACTGCCAGTACTATTCCAGTCACAATTAATATCCAAATAGTGGTTTTAACTACTTGCCTGAACTGATCGGCAATTTGATTCCTGTCGACCTGAGTGTCGCCTGTGTTAGCAAAAACTGGCCTGAGAACCAAATAGTAAAATATACATCCTCCAATCCATGTGACGGCGGCAAGATTATGAGTCCAAGTTATCAAAATTAAAATGTAGTCGCTTGCAACCAAATTGACCCTCTATCGTAATGTGGCTATTTTGTCATATGACCTATTATAATAGATGAATGAGTTTGATTGAATTAGAAGTCAGCGAAGGGGAGAATAGCCCCTTAGATTTACACAGGATGTATAACCTTTTACAAGATCCCGTTCAAATCTCAATTTTCGAATCTGACTATCTTACGGACGAACCTGTTAAATATGCAGTCACGGGATGGAGCGAGGATAATAAACCTTGTCCAGCACAGGCGGCCCAAGCCGAAGATTCCGGAGACGGGGTCATATTACTAATTTACGGAGGAACTGAGGGAATCCGCATTCAACGAGCCGATGATTACAAAGAATGGAGTATTTCTGACCCTTCTCAATGGGGCGAGCCTTGCCTTATGTTAGATCCTAAAACCACTTCTTTGTAAAGACCTCAGTTAATCATCTGCAACGACCACATCGGATTCTACCGTAATAAACTCAGGCATCACTTCTTCAGCAAAACGTGTCAATTGATCCTGGAATTCCGACCATGGCATACCTTCAGGCCATTGTAGAACAATATCCTCTAATCCCGGATATTTCTCCTCAAAATGCTTTAAGGTTTCAACTATCTGATCCGAAGTACCACATAACCAGGCTTTTTGATCCACGCCATCTTCCACATTAGGCATACGAGTAGGCGCTCCAGGAGTGCCCCACATTCTTCCTTGTTCATCCATATACCTTACAAAGCCAAATGGAGCAAACCATTTATATCGTTCATCATGATATGGCCGAACCGTCTCGATAGCATCTTCCAAACTATCTCCTATACAGAACCCGAAGCCCAGACAAGTGTCTTGACCTAAAGCTAATTTATTACCCTGTTCAGCGGCGGCATTCTGATATTCCCCCATAAACTGATCAACTATTGACTCCCCGGTCAACGCTATAACTATTTTTATCCCATTCTGCGCAGCGAACTTTATAGAATTTCCGCTCGAAACTGGTTGCCATATCTCTACAGGAAGATTAAGTGGTCTTGGCACCATAGTAATCTCTTCTAATTCGTATCCTCTGAATTCCACATCCGCAGGAATAGTGTAGTGTTTGCCTTTGTGAGAAAAGGAATCCTCGTTAAATGCTTTAAGAATAATTTCTATTTGTTCTTCAAACAATTCTCTATTCTTGTCTCTGTCCAATAACGGGGCTCCGAATGTCTCCACTTCTCTGCTCTGATAACCTCTGCCAACTCCAAAAATCATTCTGCCTTTAGTCATCACATCAGCCATCGCAAAATCTTCAGCCAATCTGAGTGGATGCCACATCGGAACAATGTTGAATGAATTCCCAAATTTAAGGTTCTTGGTAATGCCAGCTAAATGAACCCCTAACAAAATCAAATTCGGAAAGCATTCATACCCTTCTCTTTGAAAATGGTGTTCAGCTCCCCACATAGCGTAGTACCCTAATTTATCAAGGTGCTTAGCAAGTTCCTCAGCATTAGAGTATGCCTGAACCAACTCTTTGTTGGAATATCTCCGATCATCTGGAGCTGTACCATCATGCCCCACATTGTCGAGATCGATTTGACCTACGTAAAATACAGAAAATCTTTTAATCATTACGCCTCAGCCTCCTGAAAATTGCCTTTTATTATATCATCTAGGACTTCTATGTTTCATGCCATTAATTACGATCAATATGCTAGGTAGCATGAATAGTGCCCCAAGAGTTGCTATCAATATCATAATCGAAGTTAAGAGACCGTAGGAGGCAATTATGGGCATAGGAGCCAGCAGCAGTACACTAAAACCGATCATACTAGACAAAGCAGACCCTAGCAGCGCCTTGCCCGTACCTTGAATAGTGTTAACCATCGCAGAACTCTGATCCTCTGTAAGCCGTAATTCCTGCCTAAACCTCTGAGTGATGTGAATGGAAAAATCAATCCCTACACCAATCGTTACAGATGCAATTGTAGCCGTTACAAAGTTGACATTTAACCCAGCGATCACCATAAAAGACAGTATCCAGAACACTGCAAATGCCACTGGTATTACTGTGGCGGTAGCAAATACAAATGAACGCATCCAGACCAACAAAACAATTAAACATGCTCCTATGGCAACAGGTACAGATATTTTCATTAGACCAGTAGTATGGGCTAGGGTAGCGCTTCTTATAAATGGTGAGCCTGTGACACCTACGATATCCAACCCAATATTAGTTTTAGAATCTTCTACAATCTTTTCAAGCTGTTCTTTTATTATAGGAACCTTACTCTGCTCTCTAGTTTCCAAAGCACCCACACTCAATAAAATCTGATACCTGGATTCGTCCGAAGGGTGAGGTTGCAAAATTTCTTGAATTTGACTAGGAGCAAAATAATAAATCCCTTCTCGTATCTGGACCCCATTAAAATACAAATAATCAAGTAATGTCTTGGAAGAATTATTTCCGTTAGAGTATTCTCTGTACTCTAACACCGAGTGTTGGTTCTCACCGTGTCTATCGATGATAAAATCTATCGAGGGCAAATACAAAAACAAATCACCTTGGTTCGTTTTGGTCAAATATTGAGATGCCTGCAAGTTCTGTTTGAGTTGTATAATTTCATCTACCCAGACCTCGGACTGTGTATCTATTTCACCTAGTATGAATATTGGTTCCCCTAGTAAATCTTGGTTCATGTTTTCATCCAGTTTATCTAGGCCAACCACAAGGTCACTATCAGAAGCAAAGAAATCTTTAATATCAAATTCCGGTTGGATATTCAAAGATATCAATACACATCCAAAAGTCATCAGTGTTGAGCATATCAATACTTTCACAGGAGTCTTTACCAGTTTCAAAGACACGTTTAACAGAAAACGTTCTACATACGAAAACAAATTTAACACCAATTTGAGATTCAGTTGCCTCAATCCCGCTGGGGTTTTCCATAAACGTACTTGAATAGAATCCTCGATCTCTAAAAGCAGAAGGGGCATAATCCATCCCATCACAATGTACGAAGATATGACTGCCACGCCTGCACTAAAACCAAATCCTACTACCGCATCAATATTAGACGTTAAATTGGCTAGAAATGCGATACCATCAGAAAGCATCGCCAGAGTAAGGGCACCTGAAATTCCTATGATGGCGAATGACAATGCCCTACGAGAAGATAAATCACGCCTTTTACCCTCCTGATATCTGCTTACCGAATGAATAAAAAAATCTACTCCTAAGGACACCATTGCTATAGGGACAATCAGGTCAGTAGTAACTGACTGTTTAAGTAGTAATATATTGGAAATCCCCTCCAGCCAAATCAGCAAGGTGAGCAGACCTAAACCAATAATCCAAAACGTAGCGACTGACCGCAGTGATACCGCAGCTACAAGCGTGACAAGAAACACGGCAAACAATACGTAAGGTACTGACTTTTGTCCTTCATCTAGGGCTTCGAGATTCGTGTCTATCGCAAGGCCCCACAATGAATACTCTACTTGGTTCCCTCTTAACACTTCTTGAATATCACGATTAATAGTCTCTTTTTGCAAAATTTCAGGATCAGAACTCAGGCTAAAGGTAGCTCTCCCACCTCCTAATAGTTCATTATCCAAACTTACAAAAATAGTCATGGCGGAAGTTGACCAAAACTCTAGGCCATCAGACCCTTTGTTTAGTCGCAGGTCGGAAGACATCGAATTTACCAATTCCCCGCCTATATCATTCCCTAGCACATCTTTAACTGCTATTTTGATTTCATTGTCAGTTGCTGAAAAAATGTCTCTTCCAGAGGAAGTATTTTTCAGGGTTTTATGCACAGCATCCGCGATTGTGAAAATACCGAAAATCTGCCGGTCATTCACAAAATCATACTGATCAACTAAGTACTCCTTATAATCTTTGCGCAAAATTAATTCATTCGTATACAACTCTCTCAGTACATCAGCATCGAACACGTTCCCGGATTCACTTTCTAAAATGAAAGCTACGACGTGATTTCTTTGCGGAAATACATGATCAATACGATTTTGTAATTGGACATCACTCCCAGGAGGATCCCAAGAGGATAATTGATCGTTGTCTATTAGCCACCAGCACATTCCAAAAATCACCGTCAGAATTCCAAACCCAAGGAGGATGCAACGAGTTATTCGTTTGTCTAGAAGCAACCGATTGATCAGTGCCGGGAAATTAAGAGTTAACCAAGTCATTTACGAAACCACAGGTACTATATTATAGGTTGCTTGCAAACTCTATCCATTCCTGAGCGCATTGCTCTGGTTCAGAATGTTGCACATAGCCTGTAGCTCCTGGCAATTCGACTAATTTGGCGTGTGGAATCAGATTAGCTAAGCTACCAACTCTACCGTCTGTATTCATCGCGCTATTTTCGCCAACCATAATGAGAGTAGGGCATTCAATGTTTTTCAATCTGTCAGTAAGGTCTACCGTAGATAAATAAGTCAGAGTTTCTATCACCACTTGTTGGGCGGTGCCAGCCATTTGATCAATGTACCATTGATTGTGTTCAGCGCTTTTACCAGGAAGTCTGTTACCAGACGTCCTCTCCACCCAAGATCTAACTCCTTCTAACTCCACTAAATCTCTATATTCACTGTATGTTTTCACTGCAGCGAAATTGTATGGAGAGGTGCACACTGTCAGCGAGGAGCATGATTCAGGGAACATTTCAGCAAAAACCATACCGATACTACCGCCTATAGTCTCTCCTACAAAATGAACTTTATCTATACCCAATTTATCAATGAGGATCTTTGAATCCTGGGAAAATTGTTCCAGTGACCAGTCAAATCCTTTGGGAGGTATAGAACTACGTCCGAATCCTCTACCATCTACCCGAATAACCCTGTACTTCTTGGTCAAGGTTGGTAGCCATCCAAACCAAAACCGACTATTCTTAGCATTACCGTGATGCATCAACACAGTTTCTGATTCCTCCCAGGGGTCGCTGAAATCTTGGTCCTCATAGAACATTTTAAGTTGTTCATCGATCTGCAAGAAGGGCATGTTAATTTTCCAACGGAATCGCTATAGAAACTCTAGGAGAGTCCCCTACCGCTGCGGTAGTATGCCCTCTGCCTGTCAAGTCATCGGCGAGCAATACATCTCCCGCATTAAAGATTCGCTTAGTACCGTCACCTAAGCCTATTTCTGCCTGTCCGGCCAAAGTGATGACATATTGCCTTCTTGGGGCAACATGGAAGTCCAGGAAATTACCAGGTTGATATCTCCTGAAATGTATACTGGATGCTGACTGTAGAGCTGTTCTTTCAGCTCCTGAGATTGCCTCGTATGGCAAATCAATCTCTTCGAAATGAGATTCCCCATCATCTCCGGAATATATTCTAACTACTTGCATAACCTTCCTCCTGCATTTTCCTATATTTGATGATAGCATTTTGAATGCTACTCTTGAACCCCTAGAAAATAATTTCCCAAGTCCGGATTGTCTAGAATTGAAGAAGCTTCACCTGTGTATACAACTCTTCCTCCAGAGAATACATATCCTCTATCTGATCTCTCCAAAGATAAACGTGCATTTTGTTCAACGAGCAAGATGGAAATTCCTTGAGATCTAAGTTCGTCTATATTTTCAAGAATCTGTTGCTGATACCTTGGAGATAAAGCAGCCGTAGGTTCATCTAGCATTAAAAATGATGGTTCTGGCATTAGGGCCCTAGATATTGCAAGCATCTGTCTCTCTCCTCCAGACAAAGAGGCCGCGACGTCGTTCATCCTAAATTTCAACTCAGGGAACATTTCAATAGACTTGCTTATACCATTTCTCATTTCAGACGGGGAGAGATTAATAGCTCCCATCTGGAGATTTTCAGATACTGACAATGACGGAAACACGTTGTCCACCTGCGGCACATACGATATTCCTAATTTCACCAGACGATCCGTACGCCAGCCTGCAATTTCACTGCCCTCATACTTAATACTACCGTTATAGTGGGTAGCTAACCCGAACAACATTTTCAGAAAAGTGGATTTACCGCATCCGTTGGGACCTATTATGGTGACAAATTCTCCCCGTTCGACGTAGAGATTTATCCCATTCAAGATCTTCACCTTATCGTATCCTCCTTCAACATCAGAAGCTTCTAACACGTAATCCATAATCAATTTCTTGCCCCTGTACCTAAATAAGCTTCAACCACATCATTCCTCTGTCTGATTTCATCAGGAGTTCCCTCAGCAAGGACTGTTCCATTATCCATGACAATGATGTGGTCTACTCCCCTACGTAAGATAAATTCCATATTGTGCTCGATGATAAGCATGCCTATACCTTTGTCCCTACTCAGGCTTTTTAAATTATTAAATATTTTCTCTGCCAAAGGCCCCGCCACGCCTGCAACAGGTTCATCAAGAAGCAAAAACTCTGGGTCACTCATTAAAGCCCGTCCGATGTCAACCAATTTACTCTGCCCTCCGGACAATTCACTAGCTAAATTGTGTGCGATATGACTAACTTCAAGACTCTCCAAAATTTGGAATGCACTAGCTATCCTGCGAGATTCGGCTGGGCGAGAATTTGGTTTTAGCAAAGACAACAGCATATTCGGTTGGAATTGACTTCTTGCAGGGACTAACAAATTTTCGATAACCGTCATATCTCTCCACAGTCGAGTGTGCTGGAAAGTCCTCGTAAGGCCTAATTTTTGTATTTCATCGGGCCTTTTACCTGTAGTCATACGTCCTAACACTTCAATTTCTCCTGAAGTCACCTCTAACATCCCAGAAATACAATTAAAAGTAGTAGACTTACCACATCCGTTTGGCCCTATAAGACCCACCATGGAGCCTACAGGAATTTCGAAAGATACGTTATTAACTGCGGTCAATCCTCCAAAATCTTTCACTAAATTTGTAACTTTCAAAGCATTTGTAATCATACGTCCCCCTCTTCAAGCCTTTCACGGTGTTTAGGGCGCTTAGGCACTTCAGGTAGCAGCCCTTTTGAGGCCGCAATTAACGCTACCACTATAACTAGCCCTACCAAAGACAATTTCACATGAGGCAATGATAGTAGGATTTCTCCTCTTGGGAATATTTCTGCTAGAGACTTAGAAGACCATACCAACCCTCCTACATTAACCATAAACCAAGAAAAGATTGCGTCTGCATAATTTGTGATATTGTGTAATGGCATGCTAGCGGCGCCTCTAGAAGCAACCATAATATTAAACAAAAATTCAACTATAACTATCACAAAAGCCCCGACTATCATTCCTTTATTATTACCTCTACCTCCTACTATATATGCAGCCCAAATCAAGAAAGTGGTACGAACAGGATTCATAAAATCGGGCCATATATTGGTGTTCAGCCACGCCCACAAAGCACCTGCAAGAGCCGCGATTGCCGCACCCATAGCCAAACTAGCAGCTTTCTGAATAAGCACATTGTGCCCGTGGTGTTGGCTTACAACTTCATCTTCTCTTATGGATCTCAAAATACGCCCCCAGGGAGACGCCAACACCGTATCTAATAGAAGCCATACAAGAACCAGCAAACAAAGTGCTATCCCTGCTAGAAGTACTACATAAGGAGCGGGGACAGATAAGCCTATCATATTCCCAATATATTGAGACGGACCAGTAGTCCACCACTCTTCCAACGGCATCTGATATTGTGAAATCCCAATCGCGGATGTAACAGTTCCTGCCCTAAGTAAAGGTTCTGCCTGCAGAGATATTCTAAGCATCTCTCCCAATGAAATAGTAACTATTGCAAAATAATCCATCCGTAACCTGGCAGTAGGATAAGCAAGCAACCATCCAGCTATCGCGGAAACAAATACAGCAACGAAGGTTGCAGCCACAGGGGACCATCCATATCCATTTGTTGCCACTGGAGCACATAGAATTCCCACCGTAACAGCTCCAATCCCTACAAAAAATATCACGCCGAAATTAGTCATCCCAGTAATTCCAGTATGAAGATTCAAAGCAAATGACGCTAATCCAAAAATCCCCAGCAACGTGGCAATGCGAGCAATCTGCATAGTCTTAGTAAGTGCAGTCACACTAGGAAGAAGCCATACTATGCATATCAGGATTCCCATCAACACAATAAAAAGAATCCAAGATCCTTTGTTAGTCTCTGAGTCCAAAGTGAATCTAATTCCAATAAAACCAGCAGCGGTTTGTATGCATGTCCGGAGTCCTTTGAAAGAAGACTGCATAATAAGTCCTGTGACAAACGGTATTACAGACAGAGCCTTAAATGTTATTTGGAAGCAATATCCTATGAACTCCTTTCCCTTCAACAGATATTCAGCGCGGATAAATTTTAACGAGGCAAGATCTGCGGAGGGAATAGGAATAATCCAAGGGTAATTGTATTTAGATTTTCCCGTGGCAACCCTGTTCCGGATCCTTTTAATATTCCAATCCTGCAACGCAGCACCGATACCTCTTGGAGCCAACAAAAGTAAGCCAACCAAAAATACAAAGGGGACCACTTCAGCGAATCCACTAGCTGTAGGCCGATCCAAAGAATTACCTATTCCTATCAATAACGGTTCTGATATAGACCGTAAGAGACCGACAATTAAAGCACCAAAAATCACTCCTGAAATAGAGCCAATACTCCCTAAAACGATCACCGCAAATGCTGGGAGTAGTAAGGCTAATCCCAACATTGGATTTATTGGGAGAATAGCAGCCAAAAGAGCACCTCCCAAACCTGCTGTACCAGCAGACAAAAAAGAAGTGTTGCCATAAATCTTTTCTAAATTTATCCCACTAGAAGCAGCTAAACCGGGATTATCTCCTACCGCTCTCATCTGCCTGCCGAATTTAGTTTTGTTCAGGAACATCAGCAGGAAAACCAGAGACATCATCACCCCAATCACCAACGCTATCTTGGAATATGAGAATCCAAAAGGTGCCACATTGTGTATAGTACTTACCAATCCAGACTCTATTCTTTCTCCTAAATGGACTTGGATCGTTTGTGTTGGAGTCTCGATTACTGAAGTCGTCAATCGCCAATCTTTATCTGGTACGAAACGAAAGTTATTGGCACTAAATCTAATAAACAAGATCGCTCTGACAATCATAGATACGCCTAGAGAAGCAATCATCATAACTTGAAAAGTTGCATTCCGAGCCCGTAGCTTTTTGTACACCAGGCGGTCAATCAACCATCCTGCAAGACCCGCTACCAAGAACGCACAGACGCTTGACCACAACAACAACTCCCAATTTAAAACACCATCTGGAGGGGCTTCGGACAAAAATGAAAAAGTATCGGACCACATCATAATAAGTGCAACGTAAGAGCCAATTAACATCATTTCAGCTTGCGCAAAATTGGCAAAACCCTGCACTTTGTACGTTAATGTCAAGCCTATCCCTATGGTTAAATAAACCGCTGCCCAATAGAGGCCGCTCAATCCCACGGCTGACAAATTAAAGTTTATTGTGGCTGACCTACCCAATCCTCTTAACAGCAGCTCAGTGATTCCCAAACCCAGCAAAATCACCAGCACCGGAATCAGAATCAACGCAACAGTGCGTACATTGCCTTGTGCCTGAGCAAGAATAAGTCGAAGAAACAACATTCCCCCGATAAACATTTCACCGACCAGTAACAGTGCCGCGATATCATTCCTAAATAAACCACTCCAACGGATGACTCCCCCGTCATAAATCAAACCAAGATAGGCGTCGCCTATAACTAACAAACATATTAATAATCTATGTAAATTAGAGTTCCTAAGGTTAAGTGGTTTTGGAAATCCCTCCACTACGTTTCCTTTTTATTCAACAAACAATTCTCCATGAGCCCAGTATCTTATATTAAAACGACCTGCAAACTTATTAATAAGTTGCAGGCCGTTCCTTAACAATGGTTCATTCCATTTAAACTGTATCGCTTAGGGCTAGTTTCCAGACAAACCTTCGTCCGCAGTCCAGGTCCTGGAACATGAGAAATCACTTCCAGAGAATTGACATACTTCATAACCTGTTCCCAACACATCACCTGCAGCATCGAAAGTATGAGTCCCACTAGCGCCGACATAATTTACGCCAACAGATTTTAACGAGTCAATTATACTGCCGTCCCCTTTGCCGACTATAGCCGCTCCTGCGATTGACACAGCATCATAAGTCTCTCCAGTGTAAATTGCTCCATCGGCACCGCCAGCAGCAGCATAAGCAGCATCAAAGTCACTTTTTGCACTTGAATCCGAACCAGGTCGGGGTCGAGTAGCAATGAGCCCATCAACTGCTGACGCATCCGTGAAAGATTCGGTGAATGTTGCATCAGCAACACCATCAGCTCCAAAAACAGAACCATCGAATCCTTGAGCAGACAAAGCTTCCATAATCGCAGCTCCATCTGTAGCGTAAGACATTAACAATACTGAGTCACATCCGCCGTCAATAACAGACTGAGCAAGTGTGGTTGCGTTGTACTTTCCTTCTGCTGGATCATAGCCAACTGAGGTGCAAACTTCACCTGACCAATTAGCTGAAAAATTGTCTCCCAATCCAGAACCATAATCATTTGTCATATATAAAACGGCAGGATTTGAAACCCCTTCAGCGGAAACAACTGTAGTTAACGCAACAGCTTGTTGAGCATCACTTGGAACTACTCTAAATAGATGTCCGTTATCATCAGCAGTAGTCACAGCAGGTGAAGTGCTAGCATAAGAAACCATTGGTACACCAGCGGGTGCAGCTACAGCTATAGCACCTAAAGTCGCTCCTGAGCAAGCCGCACCAACTATAGCAGAGACACCACTATCAACGAGCGTCTGAGCAGAAGTAGCAGCTTGAGTGCCGTCACAACCTGTATCCATCATAATTAATTCAAACTCAAAATCACCTTCGTGAGCCGCATTTAAATCAGCAATCGCTATTTTAGCAGCATCTTCAAAACCAGGTGCATATTGAGCTATGGGACCAGTCTGAGGGCTCAACATTCCTATCTTGACAGTTTCACTACCACCTATACAACCTATCATCGTAACTACCATAACAGTCAGAGCCATTAACCCTAATAACCGTTTAGATATATTCATCATCTATTCACTCCTATTTTCTTTGTAAATCGCAAGTTAGTTTTACGATTTAGGGCAGTATACACCTTACATACAGTTTTTCAACCCAGTTTTGCATACGGATTTAAGACAACAATCGACGCATTCAGGAATTGTTTTACAGCGATCTTGCCCCAATCTAACTAGCAAGGCATGAAACTCTTGAAACTTAAGAACATCCTTATCGACATTATCATGTATTAATGTTTGCCATTTAAGATATGTCGATCCAGTTGGCTGAATCCCATAACGAGTGAAAATTCTTTGACTATATTTATCGACAACAAAACTAGGTTTATGTGCAGCATAAAGTATAATATCGTCGGCAGTTTCATTACCTATGCCTTTAACCGACAAAAGTGAAACTCGGAGATTCTCGCTATCCAGACTCAATAATCCTTTAAGAGTGCCATCCTTTGATTGAGAGACTAAATCAACGAATCCTTTTAAGGTATTTGCCTTAGTTCTGTAGAATCCTGAAGGCTTAATCAATTTTTGAAGGATAAGAATATCTAGTTTTTTAATCTCATTTATTTCTAAATTACCTGTTGTTATTAATTGTTTTAAAGCAACATGAGCTTGTCTCCAAGTGGTATTTTGAACAAGAATAGCTCCAACACAAATTTCTAGCGCCGACTCATTCCTCCACCAATCAGAAACATCGTATTCATTTTTTAAGTGATTGAATATCTGCTGTAATAAGACCCTTGTAGTCATCCTCCAACCTTAATGTATACTGTCACAAATTAATGTTAAAGCGTGAACATGGGAAATTTTAACAACATTCTAAACGATATTATTAAGTCAAAGGACACTAACGTGTGCATAGGACTTGATTTAGACCCAAAACGAGTACCCATCAACGACCTATTAAAATTCAACCAAACAATTGTTGACCAAACTCATGACGTTGCAGCTGCTTTCAAACCCAACCTTTCCTTTTACGAAGCCTTAGGAATGGAAGGATTGCGTATTCTAGAAAGTACTATACATTTTATAAAATGCAACGCGCCAAACACTATAATCATAGGAGACGCTAAAAGAGGTGACATCGGTCCTTCAGCAGAAGCATATGCCCGAGCCCTCTTTGATGTCTGGAATTTCGATGCCATAACAGTCAACCCTTGGGGTGGGGCAGAAACAATTCATCCTTATTTGACAGATCCTCAAAAAGGAGTGTTCATTTGGGCTAAAGGCTCTAATAAAGGTTCGTCAGACTTGCAGGACGTAGTCGTGCAACAAGGGGGGCATCCGTTATATGAACAAGTTGTGCAAATAGCAGTGGAATTGAACCAGCAAGACAATATTGGCCTTGTGGTTGGAGCAACTTTCCCAGAACAGATGGTGAACATCAGAGAGAAATCTCCAACCATGCCATTTCTGATTCCTGGAATAGGAGCACAAGGGGGAGATTTAGAAGCCGCTGTTACCCCTCACTTGAAATCTAACAGCCCATTTTTAATCAATTCGTCAAGAGGCATCATATATGCGGATTCCGATCAATCCTCATTTGGATCTTCAGCACGAAATGCTGCGAGTACACTAAAGGATCAGATCAATACTGCTAAACGACATAGCAACTAGATTATCTATCTAATATTTTAGAAGCAGGGAGTTTGGAGTTTTCCAAATGTTTTATGACAATATTCATGAAATTACTGACCGCAGGACCCAAAAATTTTCCTTTGAGAGTACACAAACCAATAGAACCTGTAGGTACTACGTGAGGCATCGTAACAACTCCTAAATGAGAATAATCTTCAGGGTGTAAGGCGTAACCTGGACACAACGCTACACCAATCCCCGTCTCCACATACCTCTTAATCAATTCAGTATTGTCCATTTCTAATACCGACTCATAAGAAACTCCTTGATCTCGGAAAGCTTGGTCAAGTACCTGTCGGTTATAACTATGAGGGCTATTCAGTATTAAAGGATATTTTGCGACTTCCTCCAATCCAGGGTATGAGGTGGACGTTAACGGGTGATCTGGAGGAGTTAATAACAAAATATCATACTCAAACAACGGATGGAAATCTAATGCCCCGTCATCAACTACTGGAGATGAGCAAAGTGCTATATCAATTTCTCCCGACTTTAGTTGCCCCATCAGATCAAAGTAAGGACCAGGAATTAATTGTATTCTGACGTGAGGATAGAGTCCGCTAAATTCCTGAACAGAATCAGGGAGATGATGTAAAACCAAATCCGAATATCCCCCTACAATGAATGATCCTCTGCCTTCTGAATAATTCATGGAGCTTTTCAATTTGTCGATAGATTCAACTACTGGAGTCACCAATTCAAGAAAGGATCCACCTTCAGAAGTTAACTGTATGGGCCTCTTAATTCGGTCGAATAATACTAACTCAAATTCTTCTTCCAGTTTCTTGAGGTGAGTAGTGACGGTGGGCTGCCCGAGCTCTAATCTTTTAGCTGCTTTAGATACACTCTTCAACCGAGCGACATGATAAAAACTTATAATTTCTCTCAGTTCCATATTTAACCTTTCTTGCACCAAATCTTAACTAGCATTTCTATTGACAAAGATTCCCATATTAGCGAGAATAATCAGACATTATCATGTTTTATGCATATTCTCTATAGAAATTATCAAGAAACATGATACTACATTAAATGAACAACAGTGTCAACGGGAATTGAGGGTATGGGTTTCGTTATAACTGAACCGTGTATAGGGGTAAAAGATGCGAGCTGCGTAGATGTATGCCCAGTTGATTGCATCCATACAACCGATGAAGCTGAACAATACTATATAGACGCACCGAACTGCATAGATTGCGCATATTGTGAAACAGTTTGCCCAGTGCAAGCCATATTTGACACGTTTAATCTTCCCGCCAAATACGACAAATTCAGAGAAATCAATCGGGCATTTTTCGAGAAGTAATATCCCGATTTCTCAAAATATAGGATTTATTTTTGGATATTTTAAGAACTATTGCGCATAGGCTCAATATAGTTGGTGCCTTCAAAGAATTAGGGTCAACACCAGAACGAAGAAGGATTCTGCTATGCCTATCAGTAGCACAATTATTGATGCAATTGTCACAGCTTCCCATCACGATAGCTGTGCCATCTGTAGCTAGGCATTTTGATATTTCGTACACCCAAGGAGCCTGGATGGTTGTGATACGTCTGCTTATTCTGGGAAGCACGGTGTTCCTTGCAGCACGATTGGGGCAAAGATATGGGACGCTTAAAATATTCTTTATCGGGCTAATACTGCTCACCGTATCAAGTGCATTAGCAGCGAGCTCACAGTATTATCTCCAACTACTTCTTTGGAGCGCAGGAGTGGGCTTTGGAGGTGCTTTGATCAGTGCAAACTTAAACTCTTTGCTCGTATTAGGATTCAAAGACACAGAAAGGGGTCGAGCCTTTGCAGTACCAATTACATCAGCCCGGATGGGAACGATGATTGGGCTTGTAGTTTTTGGACTTTTATTAGAATACATGCATCCAGCCCTAGGATGGAGAATGGTTTTCTTAACTTCTGTACCGATTGGTGTATTCGCACTATGGCTTACATGGCCATTATTCAAATTTGACTTGGTAAAAAAAGCAGATTCAGAAGAGTCTCAACCATTAGGAATAGTAGGGCCAACGCTCATGATTGCATCTTTGTTAGCATTCATACTCATGGGTATCCATTTACACACCTTATGGGATTCAGGTCCTGACTCTTTCGTAACGGAAACCGCTCTCGTCTATCACCCCGCTATGCTAGTGGTATTCCTAAGCCTGTTCTTGATATTCTTTGTGATCCAGTTGGCGTCCAAACAGCCGTTTTTGAATTTTGGCTATTTCAAGCAAACATATTTTTCAATGGCCCTCTTTAGTAATACAACTTTCCATCTATCTATGCTGTCGGTCTTAACTCTGATGCCAATCATAGTAGAAGTAGGATTAGGTTTCAGTCCCAGTGTAACTATGTTGGTATTGTTACCTCACCAATCTATGGGATTATTCTTGCCAGTAATCGCGGGCTGGATATATGACCGCTATCAACCCAAATGGCTAAGACCAGCGTCCTTATTACTAATAGCAGTTGGAATTGGTCTCTTGGGATTGTTTGCCCACCAAATACCTATCTACATACTCCCTGTATTACTATTCCCTGCATCGATAGGTTCTGCCCTCTTTAATTCACCAAACAATGCCCTTGTAATGAACACGTTGCCACAGGATCGTAGCTTCGCTTCTGGCATGTTGGAGACGACTCGGCAAATGGGCCACACAGTAGGCACCATAACTGCAGCTGCAATTGTAGGATTGTCTGTACCAATAGTAGCGGACGCCGTATCTTTAATCGAGCTACAGCAATCTTATATTCAAGGATTCAGAAATTCAGCACTAACCGTGGTATGGATAATGCTTGCGGGGAGTATAGTAGCTATGTTCCAGTACAAAGGAAACAAACAAACTAAACAGGAGACCTAACATTGGCAATTATACTAAACGATCAAGAAGTCAGAAGCCTGGTAGATATGCGAGGCATGATTGACTCCATAGAATCAATGCAAAAAGAATTCGGAAATGGTCATTCGACTAACCTGCCGCGCAGGAAGATGATTGGTCACAACGGAATGTTAGCTGTAATGGGAGGGGCATTATTCTACGATAACGTAATGGGAGTCAAAACCTACACTGTCTTCCAAGGTAAATACTCATTCCAGGTAAGCCTCTACGACACTAATACAGGTGAACTTCTGTGCTATACGCAGGCTAACCGTCTGGGTCAACTCAGAACTGGCGCTACAACTGCTGTTACAGCTAAATACTTAGCTAACACAAAAACTTCTCCAACAGTGGGAATCATAGGGTCAGGCAACCAAGCTTTTACCCAAATAGAAGCACTGTCACTGGTCTCAGATCCCCATGAAGTACTTGTATATAGTAAAACCCCTGAGAACCGAATGAAATTTTCAGATACTGTGTCAACAGATCTTGGTATTCTCTCCACAGCTGTCAATACTGCAGATGAATTAGTAGCAAACAGCGACATCATCATCTGTGTCGCTGCCACAATGGAACCAGTAGTATCCGGCAGACATCTCAAGGCAGGGACAACACTTATAGCAGCGGGTCCCACTAGCTGGAGAGCTAGAGAGCTAGACGATGAAGTGATTATCCGGGCTGACAAATTTGTTGTGGATTCCATTGAACAAATCAATATCGAATCTGGGGACCTGAGTGAGGCACAAGATAGAGGTCATCTACAAATGAGTGAAGTAGTAGAACTGAGGAATATAGTTGCAGGCACCGTACCAGGTCGGGATTCAGAACAAGACATTATTTTGGCCAAGATTATGGGAACAGGAGTTGCCGACGTAGCCGCTGCTAAATTGGCTTATGATAAAGCTTTAGAGCAAAGCGTAGGGACACTACTTAACTGGTAGTTTGTATATATTCCAAAGTAGTCTTGACCTGATACTGGGCTAGAACCTCAGACATGCTCTCAACTGCGGCCATAGCAGTGTCAATCGATGTGAAACATGGAATTCTTTTTTCAACTGCTGATCGGCGAATATAAAACCCATCTCTAATGACTCTACTAGACTCCGAGACAGTATTGATAACTGCTTGCACCTGGCCGTCATTTATAACATCAACCACATTGGGATGTCCTTCGCCCAATTTTTTTGTCGTCATCGTTACTTCGACACCTAGAGACCGTATCATTTCAGCGGTCCCTTCAGTTGCAAACAGATTACAACCACATTCATCTAATGTCTTAATTAAAGTTTCTGATTGGACTTTGTCCGAATCAGACAAGCTTAATAATATTCCTGAACCATGAGGGATATTTAAATTAGCGGCTAAGAGGGTTTTTCTTAGAGCAGCATCAAAATTGCTATCAATCCCCATTACTTCTCCAGTTGACTTCATTTCTGGACTTAAATAAGTGTCTACACCAACCAATTTAGACATGGAGAATACCGGTGCCTTTATACCAACTACACTAGATTTGGGCCATAAACCTCCAGTATACCCTTGATCCTTGATACTTATTCCAGTCATAACTTTGGTTGCTATTTTGGCAGCATGCAATCCAGTGACTTTTGATATGAAAGGAATAGTTCGACTAGCTCTAGGATTCACTTCGATAACGGACACCGTTGTGTCCTCAACTGGACCGAAATCAGTACCAGGACTTCTATAAGATGCTCCTCCACTGATCACAAACTGGATGTTCATAAGGCCTTTAACTTTAAGTGATAACCCTATTTTAGTTGTGTATTCTACGATAGTGTCCACTTCTTCTTCTGTAAGATTCAATCCTGGATATATAGCCATCGAATCGCCGCTATGCACACCAGCTCTTTCTATATGTTCCATCACTCCTGGGATCAAAACGTCAGTACCATCACAAATGGCATCAACTTCACATTCTTTTCCCTCTACATATCTATCAATTAAAACTTTCTTTTCAGGGCTCACTTCAGCTGCTATAGCTAAATACTGTTTGAGTTCATCTTCTGTGTTAACAATTTCCATCGCGCGCCCACCCAACACATAGCTAGGTCGGACTACTACTGGAAAGCCAACTTTGTCCGCAACCTCTAGAGCTGCTTCAATAGAATCCACAGCAGATCCAGGAGGCTTTGGAATGCCTAGGTTAGATAAGAACAATTCGAACTTATCTCTATCGGATGCTATATCAATCGCTTGTGCAGAGGATCCCAATATGTCATACCCATTCTCGTCTAACGACTGTGATAAGTTGATCGCGGTCTGTCCTCCAAATTGGACTACGACTGCAGGACAGACATCACCGTTTCTCTCATTTTCAAGAATATCCATAACAGATTCGTCATCCAATGGCTCGAAGTATAATCTCGAACTAGAATCAAAATCAGTAGAGACCGTCTCTGGATTGGAATTCACCATTATGCTAGCGATACCTGCTTCCGTAAGAGATCTAGATGCATGAACACTACAGTAGTCAAACTCAATCCCTTGCCCAATTCGTATTGGGCCACTACCTATCACCACTGCTTTAGGACCTGGCAACGATATGGCCTCGTTTTCTTCTCCATATGTGCTGTAGTAATATGGAGTTACAGCTTCAAATTCAGCAGCACATGTATCCACCATTTTGTACACAGGCCTTATATTATGCTTGTATCTAACAGCCCTTACCTTCTCCGCTGTTGTTCCTGTACCCAGAGCAATTTGTTTATCACTAAATCCTAATCTCTTAGCATTCCGAATTAAATCCTCAGTCAGTTCTTGTCCTGCCATGTATTCACGAAATCGAGCCATCCTTTGCAAAGCTTCAATAAACCAAGGATCAACAAAACACTCTTTGGTGATCTCATCAGTGGAATACCCCGATAAAACACATCCCATCAATGCCCATAATCTCAGATCATTCGGGTAAAGAGGAAAAGCATCTATTGTTTTATGTTTTTCATGTTCTGCAACCCAAGATTCGTCTACCCAAAACATATCTCTACCATCTAGTTCAAGCGAACGAACAGCTTTCTGCAATGCTCCTTCGAATGACCTATCAATAGCCATAACTTCTCCCGTAGCTTTCATTTGAGTGGTAAGACTCCTATCACCAGAAGGGAATTTATCAAATGGCCATCGTGGTATTTTCACCACACAATAATCTAGCGCAGGCTCAAATGCAGCTGCGGTTTTTTCGGTAACCTTGTTGCTGATTTCATCAAGAGTTTTGCCTATAGCTATCTTAGCTGACACCCTAGCGATCGGGTATCCCGTGGCTTTACTTGCCAGCGCGGAACTTCGGCTAACTCTCGGATTAACTTCAATAACATAATATTCACTATCGTGCGGCCATTCGTATCCTAAGTCTTTCTCAATTTTTGAATGGGGCCGGAGCGCCATTTGAATATTACAGCCGCCTTCTATCCCTAGTCCACGAATGATGCGCAAACTCGCACTTCTTAACATTTGATAATCTTTATCGTTTAGTGTTTGGCTAGGGGCGACAACGATGCTATCCCCCGTATGCGCGCCCATGGGATCCAAGTTCTCCATATTACAAACAGTAATACAATTATCGTTTGAATCTCTAATCACTTCGTATTCAAGTTCTTTCCATCCAACTAGAGACCTTTCCACCAATACCTGACTAATCGGACTGGCATTCAAGCCACTCTCCACTATCTCATAATATTCATCCTTCGTCGTAGCTATACCTCCTCCCGTGCCTCCCAATGTGTAGGCAGGCCTAACCACAACGGGTAATCCAATAAGTTCCAAAGCTCGAGTACTGTCTTCGAATGAATTCACTATGGTATTTGGAGGCTCAGGTTCCCCAATTTCTTTTAAGAAGGAACTAAACAGCTCTCTGTCTTCCGATTTCTTGATCGTATCCAAAGAAGTGCCCAATAGTTCGACTTGGTATTTCTGTAAAATCCCTTTTTCATGTAATTCAACGGCTAAATTCAGGCCCGTTTGACCTCCCAAAGTCGGCAATATACCGTCTGGCCGTTCCCTGTCTATGATTTTTTCTAATACTTCTGTATTTAAGGGTTCAACATAAACCCGGTCGGCAATACCTTCATCGGTCATGATAGTCGCAGGATTAGAATTCACAAGAATAGTATAAATACCTTCTTCCATCAAAGATTTACACGCTTGAGTCCCCGCATAATCAAATTCAGCAGCCTGTCCTATAACAATAGGACCTGAACCGATAACTAACACTTTCATGGCATCCACCAATCTAATACTCCATAATCTTAAATTTTTTATTCAATGGGCAACCTGCCTGGCAGATCCAATAGCCCTCTGCTTTGAAAAGTATTTAGCAGATAGAAAATCATTCTGCCATACAAGGCTCCTCTAGGATCGAATTCATACCCAGTCTGGTTATGTCTAGGAGGGACAGAAAACATTATTTTCTCGTCATCTATAACATTAAGCTTGATCACGGCCACCTCTGAATCAGTACCGCTGGATTCTTCAACGTTGATCACAATCTCCCATTCCTTACCTATAGATGCGCGATTAACAGACGCTATACGATAGCTTTTATTTTCAACAGGAATATTAGGGATCTCATCATCCAAAATGCCTAGAACATCTTCCATACCCACTGGGAGTTCTACATCCACTCCTTGCTCAAGTAATACTTCGGAAAACAACATACTCTAACTGTTTTCCTTCGCCTGCCGCACGGCTTCAACGAATTGATCAAACAAGTACATATTATCCAGAGGACCAGGCGCAGCCTCAGAATGATACTGAATGGTAAACACAGGCAAATGTTGATGAATCAAGCCCGCGACCGTTCCATCATTCAAATTCACATGAGAAACCTTTAGTTCAGGTGGCAGTGTCTCAGGATCAACAGCATATCCATGGTTTTGAGCAGTTATGTAAACTTTCTTGGTTCTCAAATCTTGGACAGGTTGGTTACCTCCTCTATGACCAAACTTAAGCTTGAAAGTTTTAGCTCCTAAACTTTCAGCTATAATTTGATGTCCCAGACATATCCCCATAATTGGCATCTTATTAATCAAATGTTTGATATTTTCCCCTATGTACTCTAGCAGTTTAGGGTCGCCTGGCCCTGGAGAAATCAAGAGGCCATCTGGTGCGAGATCTAAGATATCTCTGTAGTGTGTATCATCTGGAACTGCTACCACTTCACATCCTCGAGTGTTTAACATCCGGATAATGTTGTTTTTGACACCACAGTCAATTATTACAATGCGCGGTGACTTATTCTCTGCGAGGCGTTGTGGCATAACTGTGATTTCATCTGTGCTAACCCCATTTACAAAATTTATATTTTCGTAAGCATCCATATTTTCTAAAGTGTGTAGTCCTGCAGACAAATCTGCACTGTTCGTCAACAGTCCTCGCATTACGCCACTTGTTCTAATTTTTTTTGCTATTGCCCTGGTATCTAGGTTTCTGATTCCTGGGATATCTTGGTGCTTCATAAAATTATCCAGCGTGTCTACACTCAACGAATGACTAGGGGTGTCGCAGAGCTCTCGGACCAACATACCGGATACCTGAATTTTAGAAGACTCTGAATCAGACAGATTGATGCCGTAGTTGCCTATCAATGGATAGGTCATATTAACGATTTGGCCTGAATAGGAAGGGTCAGTCAACACCTCCTGATACCCAGTCATTGTTGTGTTGAATACCATTTCTCCACTGTTTTCAGCGTTGCCTCCAAAAGCCAACCCTTCAAACATTGTTCCATCCTCAAGTATCAAATACCGATCCATAACCTACCTGCTATTTCTCTCTTATTTCTCTAGTTCGTCAAACATTATTTGTCCATCAACCAAACTAAGAACCACGCGTCCTTTCAGTCTGCGTCCTTCAAGTGGAGTATTCTTACCTTTTGACACAAATTCCTTGGTGTCTACTACCCAATCTATGTCCGGGTCTATCAAGATAACATCTGCCACAGTGCCTTCCTTGAGAGTGCCGTATTCTTCAAACGCATCACCTAGCACTCTGCATGGAGCAATAGTCAACGCTTCAATCATTTTTGGCAATGACAAGGTCTGTGCTCTTACCAACCCCAATAACGATCCAACAGCTGTTTCAAACACGCTGATCCCAAAAGAAGCGCAGTCAAAAGTGGTGTGTTTACTTACCACGTCATGAGGAGCATGATCTGTAGCTATACAGTCAATCACTCCCGTTTGGACCCCATGTATGAGTGCATCTACATCAGACTCCCCACGCAGAGGGGGATACATTTTGGCATTCGTATCGTACGCGTTGCCTGGAGAGGCAGCAAAGTAGCCACCGTCAGTTAGTACTGCTTCATCTGTTAGAGTAAGATGGTGAGGACATACTTCACTAGTAATATTTATGCCTTGGCTTTTAGCGAGTCGTATTAGTTCAACAGAACCAGCAGAACTCACATGAGAAATGTGAACTTTGCTTCCAGTCGCTTTGCACAAAGCTATATCTCGAGCCACCATGACCTCTTCAACGGAATCAGGAATTCCTTTCAATCCCAATAATTCTGACACTTCTCCTTCTGCCATCACTCCATTAGGTGAGATGGTGAGATCTTGGCAATGATTCATAATAGGAACGTTTAGCGGGCCGGCATATTCTAGTGCCAACCGCATTATTTCAGAATCATAAACCGGATCCCCATCATCACTAAACGCTACTGCACCAGCAGAGTACATTTCTAAGAAATCCACTATAGATTTCCCTTTCCGACCTTTCGTAACCGCTCCAATGGGATAAACTCTACAAGATGCGTCCGATTTACCTTTCATTTTCACAAATTCAATCATTGAAGGAGTATCGATCGCCGGATCTGTGTTGGGCATAGCGCATACAGAAGTAAAACCACCTTTAACAGCTGCTTTGGTACCAGTTGCTATAGTCTCTTTGTATTCAAACCCGGGTTCTCTGAGATGAGCATGTAAATCAACAAATCCAGGACAAACCACCAATCCTTCTGCCGTAATTTCCATTACATCCGGACCGGCGCTTAAATCAATATTCGTATCAACAGACTGAATTTTATTATCAATTATTAGTACATCAGCAATCTGGTCTATCCCGGTCAAAGGATCAATGACACGTCCTCTTTTAATCAGTATCTTTGCATTCTTCATTTGTTATGTTTCACCCCGCACACATGGCTTAACACCGCCATTCTGATAACAACTCCATTTTCAACTTGCTTCTGAATCAATGATTTTGGTCCATTAGCAATCGATTCACTAATCTCAATCCCTTCATTCATAGGTCCAGGATGCATTATCCATGCATCAGGACAATTTTTATCAATTCTGCTAGAGTTTATTTGCCAATTAGCTATATATTCACGCTCACTAGGTATGTATCCGGAAATTTGTCTCTCATTTTGAAGCCTAAGAGTCATAACCACATCGGCGTCTTTCAAAGCTTCATCCACATTTGTGGTCATGGAAAGGCTACCTTCTGACTCGTAATACCTTAACCAAGGCATGGCCTTAGGCAATAACGTAGCAGGGCCTGCTAAAAAGACATGGGCCCCTAATTTAAGAAATCCATGAATGTTAGACCTAGCAACTCGACTATGTATTACATCTCCTACGATTGCAATTTTGAGTCCCTCGATTGAATCGACATGTTCAAGGACAGTAAACAAATCTAATAATGCCTGGGTAGGATGGGCATGTGTACCATCACCTGCATTTACAACTGAGGCTGAAGCGAATTGATCGGCCAATATGTACGGAGCTCCAGAATGTGGATGCCTGATCACTACAGCATCTACATTCATAGCCTCAATAGTTTTCGCCGTATTCACTAAGGATTCTCCTTTCTCAACACTGCTCCCACTAGCCGACACATTAATAACGTCAGAGCCCAAAATTTTCCCAGCTTCCTCAAATGACATTCTGGTCCTTGTGCTTGCTTCATAAAACAAAGTCACAACAATTTTGCCTCTAAGTTCATCTTGTTTCTTCATATCAGAATTTAAGATGTCCTTATACACCAATGCGGAATCTAATACTGAAGTGATTTGTGGCTTGGATAGTAAATCCAAATCTAGCATGTGTTTAATATCAGCTGCCATGGCTAAAAAAAATCCCCTTTAAAAAGGGGATTACTAAACGCTTGTACGTTCGTTTTAATCGTTCGGACCTTAATCATTATTATCTCTTCTGCTACAGCCACTTTCTCACCATCTAACGCGAGATTTTATCACAAATCCTAGAAAAAATAAAAAACCATTTGTCTCAATTTTACCAGGATATAAGTCACAATAAATCCTCTGAACGATGTTATAATCCGACTACAACGCTTTATCTATAGAGGGGTAATATTCATGATTAATCTAGACGTACTTACCTACGGTTTTGCACTAACTTCTGACCAAGGTTCTTTTGGATATTCAACAAATTCTCTCATCACAGTGGATAATACTAGAATCTTAGTTGATACAGGACCTGGCTCGCGCCGAGGTCTTCTATACAAACAATTATCAGACCTCGACTTAACTCCCGATGATATCGATATAGTATTACTAACACATCTACACTGGGATCATTGTCAAAACACAGACATGTTTCCTAACTCTCGCATATTAGTCAACCCAGTTGAGTATGATTACGCCAGAAAGCCTAAACCACAAGATCACGCCACAGTCCAATATATAGCCGACATGCTAGAAAAAATGAACTTGGAACTAGTCAGTGACGGAGACAAAATAGTTGAAGGTGTCAAGGTATTGGAAACTCCAGGACACACCAAAGGACACATAAGTGTTCTTGCAGACCTAGGCGGCGAATCTATTCTCATCGCGGGAGATGCATTGCCAGACAGCGGAACAGTACTTCGCAAGCTTCCTTATAACGTTTTTTGGGATGTTAAAGACGCCCAAAACAGCGTAGAAAAAATGATAGATACTTCGCAAACTTTTTACCCAGGACATGACCGGCCATTCTCATTCACCGACGGTGACATAAAGTATCTAGAAGGGCCTGAACACATAGAAGTAATAAATAGCACTGACGGGGGAGGCTCTGTGTCATTAACTTTCACAGTACATGCCCAACGCCCAGTCAATATCAACATAGTACAAAAATAACACTCAGGGAGCACTGATGACCACTCGAGACTCGTTCATTTCTAAAACCTGGCAATCAATCCATTGGGGAACTGATAAGGAATTACATCCTCTATCAGGATGGCTATACAAAACAAACCTATATGAGACAGGGGACGAAAAATCGATCCTGATTCTGGTATCCCAAGCTCTCGAAGATTCAGTTCCTAACATTTTATCTTGTTCATTAAATTTATTGGATAAACATTCGGCACCTCTGTGTGCAAAAATTCTTATCGTTCCAGATAACAGTCTTAAATTCGATTTTAATACTACGCTCTCTGATTTCTATTACGGCACCAACATTACCGAAAAGTACCTATATAAACAAATAGAAAATCATGCCCCTGATGCCATAATTGTATACAGTGAATCTGAATGCACTTTAGATAATATAGCTGGGGTACCTTTGCTAGGATGCGCCAGTGATTCTTCTGAACTCACTACTCATATAGAACAATCTCTGACCCAAACCAGATCTCAACTTAGAACAAACCTATCTGTCCAAATAAAGAGGAATCTTGCACAAGTTATTCAAGACTTAGCGTCATCTTATGGCCAAAATCTAACATTGGTGAATTATACCCAAGGAGTAGGTATTTATAGCCACCTTATCATCTCGGAACATCTCAATGACATCGGGAGCATCAGCACCGAACTAGACAAAGTACTATCTACAGGTCCTCTAAGCGCTGAAAATCCATTTGGAGACAATCCCACAGGAGCTAACCTAGCATCTTCTATTTGGGCCTATGACTTAAGCAAACATTTAGGAACCATTAAATGGAACAGTCTATTGGATGAAGCCGCGAACTTATATGAAGCGAGCAAAGAACCAGGAGTACCTCCGAAACCGTGTGATCCTATTGTGAGAACTGAAGATATGTTTTATTCGGCCGCTATATTAGGGAGGGCTTACCAACATCACGGAGATGTTAATTATTTAGACACCTTAGACGTCTTCTTCGAAATGGTTGATTTGCAACAAGACAATGGACTGTTTTGGCATTCAGCCACTTCTCCTTATTTTTGGAGCAGAGGGAATGGTTTTGCGATCCTAGGATTGAGTCAATACTTAACATATGTACCACAAAGCCGTGATACGTATTCCATGATCCGAGACCAATTCATCAAATTCTTTAAGCATATTCACAGTTATCAAGATGTTTCAGGTGGATTTCACGAATTACTCGATATCCCGGGGTCATATCTTGAATTCACCTCCACTTGCATTATTGGATATGCGGCATTAAGAGGAAAATCTTTAGGAATCCTTGACAGCTCCGTAGACGACTTGATTACTGCAGCTTGGAACTTTGTTAAACAGAGGATCGATTCGAAAGGCAATATCACAGACGCTTGTTTTAACACTGGCCTGCAACCAGATTTAGAATCATACTATTTAAGGCCAGCAGTGACCGGTCAGGATGATAGAAGTGGTAGCATGGCTCTCTTATTCTGTTCTGAACTCCTGAGGAGAGAATTTAACGTCGATTAGAGTTCCCAATAAATGGTTCCAAATCATCAAATTGAAAACAATGATATCCACTAGGATGTTCCCACTGTTCGTCACGCCAATCATCCATGATACCTTCATCAGAACTCAGATAAAATTCTGAGCACAACTCATACGTATTGCCACTCACCTTTGTGTAAGTATACCGTAATCCCTCAGAATCAACTTTTTGATCCTCAGACAGGAAATATGACCCATTATCCAAATCGTCCAAGGTGGAAGGTAATGTTCCTTTAACATTCCAGTATTCTTTAATCTTAAAATCTATATCATTCAAGTCATCGACTCGTTCCATGTCAGAATTTATTGCCCTACTCTGCCAAGGTTCTGCCAAGAATACTCCATATAAAATGCTGGATATCATCAAAACAGTAACTAAAATAGCAAGATTCTTAGGGCTGATCTGGAATACTGTGGCTTTCACGCTCTTCTCCTTGTTTTAATCTCCATCTATAGAAAAGGAATATGGTCCCAGTGATTAGCAACACTACCAACACCTTTAGAAGGAACCTAAGCGCTAGACCCCCTGTCAAGAAAGTAAATATCAAAGCTATTAAATCCCCAATTATTACAGATGCTGTCACGGCTAACGTTAAATATGTCAACCATCTGCCAATGCTAGAGATATTTCTTGAGAAGTCTTGCCTTTCCTCTTTGAAGAGTCTCCAAGTGAAATAAAGATAAACTGGATATGCAACTATCAAGGCAGAAATAGCCATGGGAATACCCGCTCCTGGCATCCCGTAGTCTGAAGGATCGTAAAGGGCAATATCTATGAATGCGTAGAGTAGTGCCCCAAAACTAAACGCAGATATGTAAAGTGTTATAAACGACACAAGATACTGAAATGCTTCTTTTGCATGGAATTCACTCTTTGGGGCCGGAACTGGTACTGCAAATTGTACTTTTGAATATAAGGCCAACGCATGATTAATTGCCTCTTGGTTCCAGCCTGCTTCATGCAATACCGTATTAATCTGTTCTCTTGTCTGCCCGGCAGACAAACTCTCTCCAACAAATTGTTCCAATCGATCTTTCATTCTAATCTGCACCATCCGTCAATGGGCTCAATTCCTCGGAAGATATTTTACTTTCCCAGTCTGGAATAATGACTTTACTCGTATCTTGTAGCATTAGTATGAATACTAAACCAACAACATTAAATAAAATGGATACTACAAAAATCATCAAAAATGATATCCCTTCATTAAAAAACAAATTGAACAATCCTAACAACATGCCGCACAAAATCGTAGCGACAGCGTGCCCCAATAAGGCTCCTGCCTGCTCAACTCCGTAGACGTGCCCCATTGGACCGTCACCATAATATTGCTTGTTGATAACTATATACGCCGTCCATTCAGCTCCAAATCCTAGCCCGAATACAGCAGCGAATACATAAAAGGCCCAGGGGTCAACCGCAAACATTAACCAAAACACTGTAAGCCCTTGAATAGTAAGACTTAAGAACATCATCTTCCGTGTACCGAAAGACTCTGCCAAAATAGGAGCGGTAAGTCTACTAATGATGCTAACCAAAGAAAGCACGGTTAATATGGTGCCTGCAGCTCCTAAAGAATCGAAAGCTCCCTTATAGATGGCGAATGGCAAAATGTAAATCAGAATCACTCCGTGCCCAGCACATCCAAATCCATGAATCATTGGCAAATACCAAAAGGGAGCAGTTTTCCGCACTTCCTTATTGAATCTTTTTGCATTCTCTTTGTTTATTTGTTTTTCAGCGGGTGTAAGTTTATGAATCACTAACCCTTCTTCACTACCATAAGGACTAAGCCCAAGATCAGATGGATGGTTGCGAACAATAATTAACAGAGATAGCAATACAGAACCACCTAAACAACCCAACCCCATGAATGTAGTATTCCACCCAAATGTCTCTATAGAAGCACCAACTATAGGTGCAAAGAGCGCCGCTCCAATACCTCCTGCTGCATATAAAATACCAATCCCGATTCCTAATTTCTGTTTAAACCAACCGCTTACCGTGGCCATGAGAGGTACCATTGCCAAAGATTGAGTAACAGCCAACATCATTCCAAACACTATGAAAAAGTGCCAAACTTCCGTAATTTGGCCCAATAAATTCATGCTTACAAAATAGAGTAGAGCGGAGCATAGGAGCATTTTCCTTGCTCCAAACCTATCACCAAGGTAACCAGTTATTGGAGCCATTATCGCCCCAGTCAGGTAGTAAAATCCTATCCCTGCTCCAACCAACGCCACATTCCAGCCAAATCCCAATGAAGCATTAGTCAAAGGGGCAACCATAATTCCCGCAGAAAAACTAATAGAGGTGCCAAAAATTTGAACTATAGATAATGCGAATACGATCAACCAACTATAATGTATTCCAAACGGCAGTTTTATTGACGGTGAGGATAATAGATTCATTCAATTCCCCTTAGGCATTTCAAGGGTATTATCCCAATTCACATCGATAACATCAAGCAATCATACCGCCATCCATAGTTATAACTTGACCAGTAATGTAACTAGATTGATCGCTGCATAAAAACAAGCAACACTCCGCCACTTCGTCCACGGTGCCGAAACGTCCCATAGGAATCTTCTTCAGTATTGTCTCTTTGGCATCAGAAGACAGTTCGTCTACCATTCCTCCACTGGTTATAAAACCTGGAGCTAAAGCATTAACAGTAATATTTCTAGAAGCAACCTCTCGTGCTAACGCTTTAGTAAATCCTACCAATCCTGCTTTAGAGGCCGCGTAGTTAACTTGCCCAGGATTACCAGATAAACCCACTACAGAAGAAACGTTTACTATATTACCTCTACGTTGTTTAATCAGATAAGGCAACACCAATTTAGTACATAAGAACGTTCCCCTAAGGTTGACATTCATAACGTCATCCCAATCAGATGCATCCATCCTCATCAACAATTTGTCCCGGTTAATACCAGCGTTATTAACTAATATATCAATCTTGCCCCAATTCTCTATTACCTGAGAAAGTACTTTCTCAGCATCGGCTTGAACAGAAACATCCCCTTGCACGAGCATTCCTTCAGACACTTCCTGAACTGCTGAAAGTACTTGAAGAGCTTGTTCTTTACTAGAGTTGTAATTGATAGCAACCTTTGCTCCTTCACTCGCCAATCTTTTGGCGATAGCCGCACCAATCCCTCTGGACGCCCCAGTAACCATAGCTATTTTATCTTTCAAAAGTTCACTCAACCAAGTCACTCACATTCTGGTGAGATGCCAATTCTATCAGAGATTTTTCCAAATCACTTTGAACATCTAATTCAACTAACTTTAATGCCGTAGATATAGCTCCAGCTATTTCTTCAGACTTAGCAGAACCATGGCCAACGACCACAGGGGCCTTCACACCAAAAAGTGGGCCCCCTATACTTCTGGCCAAATTAGTTTCAGTCCATAAACTTTCCCCTAGCTCTCCTGCCTGACCAACTGGAAGCATTTTTGAAAGCTGAGATTGAGTGTATTTCCTCAATACATTACCCATACCTTCAGCGAATTTCAGTAGTATATTCCCAACAAATCCATCGCACACTATCACATCTGCTCGATCAGTAAAGAAATCCATCCCTTCAACATTGCCTACAAAATTAACCGGACTGGATTCAAACAATTTATAACTTTCCTGAACTTGTTTATTTCCCTTTGCGGGTTCTGAACCTACGCTTAAAAGTCCAACTCTGGGATGTTGAATTCCCAGAAATTTCTCCGCAAACACAGACCCAATCATAGCGAAGCTAACCAACAAATTTGGGCGGCAGTCAATGTTACTTCCCATATCCATCAACACAGTATTCGGAGCCAATCCCAAAAAAGGGCCTCCAATACAAGGCCTATCCAGTCCTGGCAACAAACCGAGTATCATTACGGAAGCTGCCATTGAAGCACCGGTCGAACCCATTGAAACAGCCGCCTGTGCATTCCCTGACTTAACCAATTTCGTAGTAACGACTATAGAGGAGTTTGGTTTTCGTTTCAGACCTTCAATGGGGTGCTCATCATCTGTAATTCTGCCGTCAGACTGCACAATAGACAAATTCGGGTGATCTTCTTCATTTACCAATTTGTTAATTTCATTGATGTCGCCAACCAATAAAATCCGTAAATTTTTAGAGCCGTCATATGCCTTGGCCGCGAGCTTAGCTCCTGCAACAGTTTCCACTGTGCCAAAGTCGCCTCCCATACAGTCCAAGGCTATCGTTATTGAATTAAGTTGTTCTTCGTTTCCTGTAGACATATTTTCGTGTCTCCGATACCAATCCCTATTTAACCTCTAAATACTAAGATAAAACCTCAAGTAAAACTACAATTTAAGCCTTTTTTTTTCAAGGTTTTGGGACATCTATAGTACAAGTACCTCCGATTAAGGTTTCGTCTGTATTTGTGTTTCGTACGGTGACGCTGTAAATCAACCTCAGATGTTCGTCCAATTCCTCACTCTTTTTCAACACTCCAGTGCCTTTTATATGATCGTTAATTGCAGCAGCTCCACGAAATTTACATTTAGTCACACCTGTAGCATGCCAAACATTCCCAAATTTCCTATCCATCATCTGATCTATCAAACTTAGCGTTAACATTCCATGCGCGATAATGTGACCAAACATTGAGGACTTGGCGAACTCTGGATCTAAATGAATGAGATTATGATCCCCGGATACTTCAGCATATCGATTGATGAGTTCCTGTGTAATTACAACTGATATTTCCTTAAGTTCATATTCCTCAATCCTATTACCCATTTTCACGTACCATCACTACACTTCTAGATTCGCAAATTATGTTGTCTCCATCGGTTTGAAATTTACAATGAACAGATATTATTTCCATATCTTTCATTGTTTTTGTTTTTTCTTTTAAAGCGTAGCACTCCACTACATCTCCAACTTTTGCAGTTCCAAGGTTTTGCACTTCTTGCGTACTATGAATGGCTCCGTCCTTTATCTTGAATCTATCAAGCATCATTGCAATTGAGCGTGAGACAACTAGCATATTAGGAACTATGTCCCGGAACGATTCAGAATTCGCACCCACAGCCCCTATATATTCGGTCAATAAATCTTGAGTAATCTCTATAGTCCCGATATTTTTGTAGTCAGTATCCATCACTATTTATAAAAATTCTTTTCTGCAAGATCACTCAAATGTTCCCCAATTGCCAGGGAAGAAGTAGCTCCTGGTGATGGAGCATTAATTACATGTAAAGAATTGCTGGTTTCAACAATTTTAAAATCATCCAGTAGAAACCCTGTTTTATCTACGGCCTGCGCCCTTACACCCGCACCACCTGCGACCAGTGAGTCTGAATCAATTGATGGAATCAACCTCTGCAGATCCGACACAAATTTATTTTTATTATAAGACCTGTATAATTCTGACATTCCTGTCTTCCAATTATTCTTCAGCATCTTCCAAAATCCTGGGAACATAAAAGTTCTAGAAAGCTCTCCGACGTTAATATCAGTCTTCTTATAGCCTTCTTGTTGAAAAGCCAAGACGGCATTTGGTCCAGCTTCCACGTAACCATGTATGTTTCGAGTATAATGCACGCCCAAAAACGGGAATCTGGGGTCTGGTACAGGATAGATCAGTCCTTTAACCAAGTGCTCGGCTGAAGAGGATAATTTGTAGTATTCTCCTCTAAAAGGGATGATATGGACTCCTATGTCTTGGCCCATCATCTCAGCTACTTTATCAGAATATAATCCTGCACAGTTGATAACATGTTTAGTGTTTAAAGTACCGTTATTAGTATCAATATTAATCTCCCCTTCCCTAACATCGATATTCTGCACCATAGTATTTAACAATACTGAGCCGCCATTTTCTTGAAAAATATCAGCGTACCTATTTGTAATTTTAACGTAATCGACAATTCCAGTTTTCGGTGACCATAGAGCTTGCACTCCAGCGACGTGAGGTTCAATCTCTTGTAGCCGTTCTGGTCCGATCATTTCCAACCCAGGGACACCATTTGCCTGCCCTCTTTCATACAGATCTTGGAGCCTACCTAATTCGTTTTCAGATGTCGCTACAATGGTTTTACCGCATTCAACATACTCAATTTCATTGTCATCGCAGAACTCTTTAATTTTAGTAACACCACTTACGCAGAATTCTGATTTCCATGAACCCGGTTTGTAATAAATCCCGGAATGAATCACACCGCTATTGTTACCAGTCTGATGCTTTGCGAGTGTATTTTCTTTTTCAACTACAACAACCTTTAAAGTCGGTCTTTTCTGCAATATATGCATGGCTGTAGACAAACCAATAATCCCGCCTCCAATAATTGCTATGTCATACTGATCACTATTCATATGTCACCTCTACTTGATATGTTAACACGAGGACTATTCATGCCTGAATACTATATTATTATTTTTCTATTAACGGCTACAGAATTTACAGTTATACTGAGGGAAAATCAATCGGAGAAAAATGATGAACATAGCTATTTTAGATGATTACCAAGATGTGGCAGCAGGATTTGCTAACTGGAAGACTCTGGGACCGGATCATAAAGTTTCATTCTTCTCAGATCACATAGCAGATCCTGAGGCCCTCGTCGAACGTTTGCTACCGTTCGATATTATAATGGGAATGAGAGAAAGAACTCCTTTCCCCAAATCGGTATTATGCCAGCTCCCTAATCTTAAACTCCTTATCACTTCAGGCGCCAGAAACGCATCATTTGATATTTCCGCAGCTACAGACCTTGGAATAACGGTATGTGGCACCGGCGGCAGCGGAGAAGGCCCGACTGAGCTTACCTGGGGATTAATACTCAATTTATTAAGAAATATTCCTAAAGAATCTGCATTGACCAAGGAAGGAGCTTGGGGTACTACAATGGGTACGGGGCTAAAAGGGAAAACTATAGGATTGTTGGGGTTGGGGCACATAGGCTCACTAGTTGCTAAAGTGGCTACTGCCTTTGATATGAGAGTCATTGCCTGGAGTCAAAACATGGATTCGGCACAGGCTACATCCAACGGTGCTTCTTTGGTCTCCAAAGAAGAACTATTTTCTTTGTCCGACATAGTATCTATCCATGTGAGGCTCAGTGACAGAACACGGAATCTGGTTGCGGCGCCTGAATTGGCCCTAATGAAACCCTCTTCATATATTATTAACATATCTCGAGGTCCTATTATCAATGAAACTGATTTAATTGCAGCCTTAACTAGCCAATCAATTGCAGGAGCTGGTTTAGACACTTTCGATATAGAGCCTCTTCCTAATAATCATCCATTGCTTCAGCTGGAAAATGTATTGGTCACTCCTCACATAGGATATGTAACTCATGAAGCTTATGGAGCATATTACGGAGGAACCCTAGAGAACATCCAGGCATTTGTTTCAGGAGCTCCGGTCAATATGATAAATCCAGAAGTATTCGAAAAGCCAACTTTTAGAGGGGTCTCTAAATAGCTGGATGAATAAAAGAATTAATTAAAACTTTTGACATACCAAACGAGTCTATATACTATTTTCATCAAATACATCTAACAGGAGAAGCGCAGTGAAAGCCGTCAGAATTAATGAGTTTGGGGATCCAAGTGTATTAAAGATTGAGGAGATCCCAGATATATCCGCTAAAAAGAATCAAGTGCTTGTAAAATTAGTGTCTAGTGGGGTCAATTTTGCAGACGTACTCCGAAGACAAGGTAAATATCCTGGTCCAGATCTTCCATGCACCTTGGGATTGGAAGGCGCAGGAACGATTGTATCTCTGGGAGAAGGAGTGAATGGATTTGACATAGGGCAAGATGTATTAGTACTTGGCCCACAATGCCACGCAGAAATGGTATCCGTAAACAAACATTTCGTTTTTCCTTATGATGCTAGTAAGCTTTCATCTAGCATAGCAGGAGGAATGCCTTTAACCTTCCTAACTGCATACCATCTACTGCGAACTCGAGGACAAATGCAATCAGGTAACCAAATACTAATCCATTCAGGAGCTTCCGGAGTCGGCACCATCGCCATCCAGATGGCAAAGCACTGGGGCGCAACGGTAATTAGTACCGCATCGACGCAAGAAAAAATGGAATTATGTAAAACAGTTGGAGCAGACCATGTCATAAATTACACTGCCGAAGACTTTGAACAAACCATTAATGAAATGACAGACAATGAAGGAGTGGATCTAGTCCTAGACGCAGTAGGAGGGCCAACTTTAGAAAAAAGCATCCGCTGTGTAAAGAGCTACGGCAAACTCCTAAGTTACGGTAACGCTTCTGGAGAATCCGCCAACTTGCCCGCATCAGATTTCACTACCCTAAACCGAACCATTATTGGTTTTAGTATGGGGCGGTCTCCGTTTGGCAGTTTGGACCATAAATCCGCTATGCAAGACATTTTGCAGGAAGTATATGCAGGATCTTTCAAGTTAATCGTTGATCGAAGCCTTGATTTAGAAGAAGTGGGAACGGCACATGCTCATCTATCTGGAAGAAAAAGCAAAGGGAAAGTTATCCTGACCGTCTAACCCCCTCCAACAGGTTTTACCAATTCAACTTGATCTCCATCAGATAACACAATAGAGGGATAATTTTCTTTCTTAACTACATCTCCATTGTGGCCTACGGCTACAAATTTGGTATCAAGTTTGTAATGAACAATCAGATCCAATATGCTGATACCTTCTTCGAATGACGTATTCTTCCCATTTATCATCAGGTTAATCATTTATAGAATTTAGTACCTCATCTAATTTGCTTCTTAAATCCTTAGTTACGGAGTCTGTTTCTTTCGCAGTCAATATCTCTCGTATCACAGCAACTCCAATCGCCCCACTGTTGATCACATCATCTAAGTTGTTCAGGGTGATGCCACCTATACCAACGATTGGGCAATCAATTTTATCCTTTATATCCTCTAATAGTTTTAGACCTTCAGGGATTTTACCTGGATGGGTTTCAGTTTCAAACATGGTACCAGCTATAATAAAATCTATTCCGGCAGAATACAATTGTACTGCTCGCTCAACATCGTGACATGAACCACTGAAAACCGCTCCTGCACCCATAATCTCTCTAGCATTTTCTAGGGACATAGAATGTTCTGTAAGATGGGCTCCATCTAGTTCCGCGGAAGCACCAATATCTACCTTGTCGTTGATCATGACCAAGGCTCTTCCATCAACAACAGTCTTAACCTCTCTACATAACTCATATAGTTCCTCAGGAGGTAAGTCATTTTCTCTAATCTGTACTATGTTAACTCCATGCTGCGCGGCAACATCTATCCGAGCAATGAGTTCATTCTTGTCAGCCACTACGTTCCTATTCGTAACAAGAACAAGCAGAGGAATATCCAGAAGTGGGGATATCACGTATTAGTTGGGATGTTTGCAGATGGGGAGCTCGCGATAGCCGTAGTCCTAACATCAATTCTACCAGCCAAATAAGCTTCTCTGCCTGCTTCTACACCTTTCTTAAAAGCGCTGGCCATTAAAGCAGGAGACTCGGCCTGGGCTATAGCAGTATTCACCAGAACAGCGTCTGCCCCTAATTCTAAGGCTTTCGAGGCATCCGAAGGAACTGCCAATCCGGCATCCACAACTACAGGAACCGAGGCCTGTTCAATAATAATTTTAACTTCCTCAATTGTATGTATCCCTTGACCTGATCCAATAGCTGAACCCAATGGCATTACAGTAGCACATCCAATATCTTCTAGCCTATGAGCGAGTACAGGATCAGCATGTATGTATGGCAGGACTTTGAAACCTTCAGAAATCAGCTGCTTGGCAGCTTCATATGTTCCTACCGGGTCTGGGAACAAGTACCGAGTATCCGCGATAACCTCAAGTTTAACAAAATCAGTTTTGGTAATCTCCCGGCCAAGTTTCGCGACGTATACTGCTTCTTCTACGCTTGAGCAACCCGCAGTGTTAGGTAGTATATTGTATTTTTCCCAATCTATATGATCTAAGATTGTCTTCTCTCCAGGATTCTCTAGGTCAAGTCTTCGTATGGCTACTGTAACCATTGACGTACCCGAAGCCTCTAGGGCATCGATCATATCTTGGTCACTCCGATATCGTCCTGTACCTACTATCAGCCTAGAATCAAATTCCTTGCCTGCTATCACTAACTTGTCTGACATCAACATCTCCAAATGGATTTGAATGTAATCCTGATAAGTTGGAATTTACCATGCTGTAAACGTTTAAGTCAACGCGACTCACTATAGCTCGTATTCCTTTACTTCTTCAATGATTATCAATTTTGCTCCAGTAATAGATTGAACAGCTTCTACGGTCCATCCAGGAGCGATTTCCTCTAGTATGAGTCCTTTATTTGTAGGGCGCATCACAGCAACATCTGTCACTATTAATGTCACGCATTCCTTGCCAGTTAATGGGTTGGTGCATTCCTCCATTATCTTCATAGAGCCATCCCTACCTGTATGTTCCATTGCGACAATCACGGCTCCCGCACCTGCCGCCAAATCCATTGCCCCTCCTATGTTACCAACACCTCTTTCAGGAAGCATCCAATTGGCAAGATCACCTTTTGCAGACACTTGGTGGGCACCAAGTACAGTAACATCCACATGTCCGCCTCGAATCATTGCAAAACCTTCTACTGAACTAAAAAAAGCCATTCCTGGTACCTTTTTCAGGAATTGGCCTCCCGCATTAATCAAATCTATGTCACATTCTTCTTCATTTTCGGCCAAGGGACCACAGTTCAAAACTCCGCTTTCGCTGTGATAAAACACTACACTACCCTCTGGTACAAAACTAGAAACCAGAGTAGGTATACCTATGCCCAAATTCACATAACTGCCATCAGCCAATTCCTTGGCTACTCTCATAGCCACAATTTCTCTATCTAATCTGAGTTCGTCTATCATCTTGTTGACCTTAACAATGTAATTATTTTATTCATATGGTGAAAAATCCTCTGGCCTAACGACTATTCTGTCAACAAATAATCCAGGGGTCACTATTAACTCTGGGTCTAAAGCACCATCTTCAACGATCTCATCGACTTCTACTATACTTGTTTTTGCTGCTGGAGCCATCACAGCATTGAAATTTCTTGAAGTTCCCTTATAGACAACATTGCCAAATCGATCAGCTTTGTATCCTCGGATAATGCAGTAATCGGCTAACAAACCTGCTTCTTGTATATACTCTTTGCCATTGAGCGTCCTTGTATCTTTACCTTCAGCAATAAGTGTACCTGCCCCAGTTGGAGTATAGAAATATTTCACTCCTGCTCCCCCTGCTCTTAGCCGTTCAGCTAAAGTTCCCTGAGGTACAAGCTCTAAGTCTACTTCACCTGCTCGATACGCTAATTCAAAAGAACTGGGGTTTGATGCAGATGGGGATACCGGATACGACGCAATGGCCTTCCCTACTTGATGGTTATCAATCAAAATACTATGATCTATAACTAATTTACCTGGAGGGGTCCCAAAATTAACTACTCTCGCAATTCCTGCCGTATTACTTATAATAGTGAGGTTTTTAGATCCCTGATCCCTTAGAGACATCAATAAATAATGAGCCATGCCTCCAGGGCCAGCAAACCCATCTATCATTACTACAGAATTGTCAGCAATATCAGAAACAGCTGACGGACCACTTTTATATAACTTTGACACGGTACCATGTTGGTGGTTTTCAATTAAAGGGTCACCATAAAATCGGCAATCTTTACTAACTTGGAGTTCAACGCCAACAAGGCGTTGTATCTCTTCCAAATTAGAAGCATCACTTATTTCATCAATGACAAAACCTTCATCTGCCAACATTAGCACGCATTTATCAGTAACAATTCTATCTAAAATACGGGACTTGATCATTTGGTCAGAATCCACATCCGCAAACAATTTATTCACAGAATCCAATTCAGCTATAGCAACTATTTGACAGGAATTATTACTCAAGGACTCAATGTCTCCGCGGTCGAAATGTTTGACTTTCCATGTACCTTTAGATCCGATTGATTCTGGTTGCACAACCAAGGATTCAACATATCCTCCGGATATTATTGACGCCCTATCACCTATACCTGCAAGGCAACTTCCAGGCTGTAATTGCACATAATCGCCATTTCCATCTACATAACTACTTACTTCGTCACTCGGAGACCAATCTCCTATCAACCCAGAGGTACTCATGAATACATTTGTATGATTCCCTCCTAACACAAAGGGAATACCACCAGGTAGTCCCGAACCCAATGACACAACTTTCCCTGCAGTGAAATATTCAGAGCATTTCTTTAACAAAGACTGTTGTGTTTCTGTGATTTTCATCTGATCCTTAATTTTGATTGGTTTTATACAGGGCAAATGATCCGATTTATATAAATCCCTGGCGTGATTATACCTTCTGGATTTATCTCCCCAGCAGGAACAAACGTAGTCACCTCAGCAATAGTGGTACGAGCAGCCATCGCCATCACAGGAGACCAATTCCTTTGAGTGCCTAAATAAATAACATTCCCCAAATCATCGCTTTTTAACCCCTTTATAAGGGCGACATCTAGTCTGATACCTTCAAGTTGCTGGTTGCCGTCCAATGGCCGTATAAATTCCACTCCTGCTAATCCAGCTCCTGTTATACGTAATTTCTCAGCTATAAGGTTCCTATCAATGATCTCCAAGAAACAATTCCCCAAAAGACCAGATTCAGAAGACTGGAATTTTTCGGGAACATTACATGAAATCAAACGTTCGACTTTACCGTTTGCGCACATAGAAGTTATCACGTCGGCACCTGTGGAATTTCTAGTCACAGGAAAATCAAAAACCAGTTTGAGATTTTTTACGTTCATCACGCTCAATTCTCGAAGCAAGGAATCGGGTTCTCCTAGACCTTCAAATCCCGAAACGCCAACGACATCTCCGTCTGAGATACAACTCAGAGCTTCTTTGGCAGAATTATATAACTTATCAACAGGCATCTACACCTCTTTGCCATTAGCAATGTACATGATAATTCAAAATAAAAAAATATGCCCCTCTTATCAGAGAGGGGCATATCAACTATCTACCGATAGATTTAATAATCCATAGGTGGCATAGGAGGAGCAGCACTAGCTGGCTCCGGAATTTCTGTGATCATAGATTCTGTAGTAAGAACCATTGAAGCTACGCTAGCAGCATTTTGCAATGCATACCTAGTAACCTTACAAGGGTCAACGATACCTGCTTCGAGCATTGGACCGTATACACCTGCATCAGCATCATAGCCATAATCATCAGAATGTTGCTGCACTTCATTAAGGACAACAGCACCTTCTCGTCCAGTGTTTTCAACAATAACCTTCATAGGTTGTTCTACACTACGTCGAATTATATCCACACCAACTTGCTCATCTCTATCAAGATCTTTAAGGGCATCTAAGGCTCTTTGAGCTCTTACCATAGCGACTCCGCCGCCTGGAACAATCCCTTCTTCCACAGCGGACCGTGTAGCTGACAAAGCGTCCTCTACTCTTGCTTTCCGTTCTTTTAGTTCTATTTCTGTAGCAGCGCCTACTTTGATCACGGCAACGCCACCGGTCAATTTTGCCATGCGTTCCTGTAATTTTTCTCTATCGAATTCAGAAGTAGTGTCCTCAATCTGTGCCTTAATCTGGTTAATTCTCCCAGCGATATCTCCTTCTGAACCATGACCCTCTACGATAGTCGTTTCATCTTTTGTAGATGAAACACTTCGCGCTGTACCAAAGTCCTCAATCTCAGCAGTATCAATTTTGCTTCCAGTGTCCTCGCTTATCACTTTACCGCCGGTCAATATAGCGATGTCTTCAAGCATAGCTTTTCGACGATCACCAAATCCAGGAGCCTTGACCGCTAGGATGTTCAATGTGCCTCTCAGTTTGTTAACAACTAGAGTTGCAAGAGCTTCACCATCAACATCTTCAGCAATCACGACAACATTCTTTTTGCCGATCTGAATCAGTTTTTCCAAAGCGGGGACCAAGTCCTGTACTGCAGATATCTTTTTATCGGTGATTATGAGGGTTGCATCCTCAATAACTGTTTCCATTCTGTCTGAGTTGGTTACAAAGTAAGGTGAGATATATCCTCTATCGATTTGCATACCTTCCACATACTCAATTTCATCAGATAAAGACTTGGATTCTTCTACCGTTATAACTCCATCTTTACCGACTTTTTCCATAGACTCAGCTATGGTTTCACCAATAGCATCTTCATGAGCTGATAAGCTCGCGACTTGCGCTATGGTTTCTCTGGTTTCTACGGCAACAGCCATTCCTTGAAGTTCGGATACAATCGCTCCAACAGCTCTTTCTATTCCTCGCTTGATTGCCATTGGGTTGCTACCAGCAGTTACGTTTTTAAATCCTTCTGCGATTATCGCTTGTGCCAAAACGATTGAAGTAGTAGTTCCATCACCCGCTGCATCATTCGTTTTAGTCGCAGCTTCTTTGATTAGCTGAGCGCCCATGTTCTCGAAAGCATCTGGCAACTCAATTTCTTTTGCTATGGTGACTCCATCACTACATACTAATGGTGGGCCAAACTTTTTATCTAATACTACGTTTCGACCTTTCGGTCCCAGTGTCACCTTGACTGAATCAGCCAGAGTGTCTATACCTATTCTAAGAGTCTTGCGAGCTTCCTCAGAATAAGCCAGCTTTTTTGCAGGCATATTAGTCCTCCTTTCCTTGTCTATTAATTATGATATTTTCGCGAGAATATCACTTTCTCGCATGATCAAATATTCGTCGTCACCATCCTTGTATTCAGTTCCAGCGAATTTTGAATATATAACTTTGTCACCTACGGATAGTTCCATAGCTACGAGAGAGCCGTTATCTGCTACTCTGCCTTTTCCTACTGCTACTATATCTCCCTCTTGAGGTTTTTCTTTTGCAGTATCTGGTAAATAAATACCACCTGTGGTTTGTTCTTCTTGGTCCCTAGGCTTGACTACCACTCTTTCACCTAATGGAGAAAATTTAATTGCCAATTCAGCCTCCTCTATAACTTACCGCGCCACCGCGTAATTTCACGTACTAGTACCTTAGACCTTCTACGCGAACAAAAATTATAAAAAAGGGGGTATCTATTGTCAAGGCTACCATCCTAGTACACACAGCATGTGACATCAGGATCTTTATGTTTTCAGGAAGTATAAAGCATGTTGACTTGCGAGCTACAATAAATTTCATGAATTTTTACCACAAAATCAGAAATCACATTTGTACTGTTGAATTGCAAGACACTTCAGGAACAAACACGATTGATGAAACATTTTGTCTAGGTTTAAGAGATTTTATAGATACCATGCAGTGGGACCCTGACATCCGTGTTTGGATTATTACCAGCAACACACCAAACGTCTTTTCTACAGGTAGACACTCATTCGAACAAGATGATTCGATCTCGTTCTCTGAAATGCAAAGAGAGATAGAGGTGTTGCAAATCTCTAAGAATATTTCAGAAATACCAGCTCCAGTGATAATTGCAATAGATGGAGAAGTATCAGACCATGGGCTAGAAATGGCTTTAGCTGGGGACTTGAGATTGGTTACAGACGTATCTACTTTTAGCATCAATGCAAATCAGACAAACTTTCCTTGGGACAATGGTATCCCTATGCTCATCTCAACTGTTGGAAGAAGTCTCGCTAATGACATGTTGTACACACACAGAATCTTAAGTGCTAGTGAAGCCTTAGCCGCTGGATTAGCCACAAGAATTACAACCAGAACAGAATTCTTGGGTCAGTTGGAATACATTACAGACAATTTAAAGTCTTTGTCCCCGTCATCATTGAAACTCATTAAAGAAGCTGTTAAGACAGGAGCTTCTTTACCATTTACTGCTGCCCTTAATTTCGAAGGGGATCTTAGTGTATTACTTCAATCTACAGAAGATAGAGCAGAAGGACTCAGAGCATTCTTTCAAAAGAGAAGAGCAAAATTCATAGGAGATTAAACATTGGTAAAACTAGATTTACACACGCATATTTGGGAAGCGTTTAATTTCCAAGAACCTTCGCCAGAAACAGCAAAACGAGTGGTGGAAGAAATTAAGAATAAAGGCATAGATGGGATTGCCATCACTGACCATCACAATTATGAGTGGGCTATGAGATTCAAAGAACTGGTAGAAGAACTGTATCCCAGTGAAGTGATCATAATACCTGGCTGGGAAATAGAAATACGGCCTGAGTCGAGCCCGTTTGATGAATATCAAGTTACTGAATTGTTCCTATCAGAAACCTCAGTGTTCCGTATATACTGCCACCCTGGCTATTATAGCCCTAACATAATTATAGAAGACAACATACATGCTATTGAAATTGATAATTACATTCATAACTGGCACATTCGAAAACCTTTAGTTGAAAGAATCGCCGAAGAACATTCTCTTATGACTGTTGAGGTCAGTGACGCACATAACATAGAGAATTTGGGATTGAGATACACAGAAGTGGATCTTGATGAGCTCCATTCGAGAGCTCTACAATTATGAATTATCAGACGGTTAAAGTTGCAAAAGAATCAGCCACCTTATCCATTACACTAAACCGGCCCCAAATAGGTAATGCTTTTAATACGGTCATGCGAGATGAGTTATTTTCAGTGTTTGGATTGATAGAGTGGGACACGGAAATTCACTCGGTACTCCTGTACGGATCAGGTAAGAATTTCTGTACAGGCGCTGATCTTACAGAATTTGGTACATCTCCTTCATTAATACAAGCTAGAGAAATCAGAAAGCAGCGAGATTTGTGGACCCTAATGATGAAATGCCCCGTTCCCATAATATCTGCAATCCAAGGAAAATGTATCGGCTCGGGAGTAGAAATTGCATTATTAAGTGATATTAGAATAGCTAGCGAAGATGCAGAATTCATGTTGCCCGAACCAAGTCTAGGGTTAATTCCAGCTGCAGGAGGCACACAAACAGTGCCGCGTACAGTGAATCTAGGACATGCATTTGAGCTCTTATTAACAGGGAAGACGATTTCAAGTAATGTAGCTCACGGCATGGGACTGGTCAGTAGAGTCGTAAACATAACAAATCTGACCAAGGAAGCCTCAGAGATAACAAATTACATAAATAAAACTCCCAGGCATTACTTGTCTTTACTAAAAGAGTTGATTTGTGCACAGTGGACAGGACGATCCCATCACATATAAAAATTTTGGTACACTCATCAGATAAACAGCAGGAGTAGTAAGACATGAATATCTCAGAGTTTTTATTGATATCAAGCGCGATAGTACCTGATAGGAATGCTCTTATATTTGAACGGGAAGAAATTACGTTTTCCTCTCTCCAGCAACAAGTGAACAACCTAGCATCTAACTTATCTCAAAAAGGAATAACTACTGAAGATCGAATTGCTGTAATGGATGTCAATTGCCCTCAACTAGCTCAAATTTTTTTCGCATCAAACCAACTAGATGCAGTATATGTGCCTATTAATTTCCGGGCTCGTGCAGAGGAGCTAAGCCAAATGCTTAAAGCTTGCGAGCCCAAAATATTGTTTATAGGGAGACGTTATATGCCTCTCCTTAAAGACACAGAATTAACCAGCGATATGGTTGTTGTAGCAACGGATTCTTCGGACTTCACTGAACTCTTGGCAGGGGATGGAGAACAATCAAATTTCCCTGAACATGACTCACATGATACTTCCGTAATCATGTTCACTGCGGGTACTACAGGGACGCCCAAAGGGGTACTTTTATCTCATGACAGCTTTGTATCGTATATGCTTTCTAATGTCACGCCAGCCGACCCAGATGATGCAGAAAAAAACGTGCTCACTGTTCCTCTTTACCACATCGCAGGTTTACAGGCTTTAGTCGCTGGTATTTACGGAGGTCGTACAATTGTCTTAATGAAGCAGTTTGATCCTGTAGAATGGATGGATTTAGTAGCAGAATATTCTATAGACAGAGCCATGCTTGTTCCAACGATGATAAAACAATTAATGGACTCACCTCAATTCCCCGAATCCAATCTAAAATCTTTAAAAGTTATAACCTATGGGGCTGCTCCAATGCCTGTAAATATCATCACAAAGGCGTTGGAACAATTCCCTAATGCACAATTTATCAATGCCTTCGGACAGACCGAAACGGCATCTACAATAACAATGTTGACACCGGAAGATCACATCCTAGAGGGTACTCCCGAAGTGAAAGCTGCAAAAATCAAGAGACTTACGAGCATAGGTAAACCTTTAGAAGATGTAGAAGTAATGATCGTCAACGAATCTGGATCACCCGTACAGATAGGAGACATAGGTGAAATCGTAGCTAGGGGTGATCGTATGATGAAAGGATATTGGCAACAGGAAGAGGCGACTGCATCCACCATTGTTGACGGATGGATATATACAGGAGACCTAGCCTATCAAGACGAAGAAGGCTATATTTTTCTCGCAGGAAGATCTAAAGATTTCATCAAACGAGGAGGGGAAATGATCTCCCCAGAAGAAGTCGAGCAATTACTAGTTACTCATCCCAATATTGAAGAAGCGGCCATAGTAGGAAAAGCCGATGAGGAATGGGGTGAAATAGTCCATGCAATCATCGTGGCTCAACCTGGTTGTGTAATATCTCAACAAGATGTTATCGACTACTGTAAGGAAACATTATCTAGTTTCAAGAGGCCCGAATTAGTTACTTTTACTTCAGAACTTCCTCGAAATTCCTTAGGCAAAATTCTCAAAACTGAACTACGACAATTGTAACCTTTAATAGTCCTTCATTAAAATGGTCGCTTTATGGAATAATCTGTTTCTGCAGATGTAATAAACTCCAATAGGACTGCAGTACCTTCCTCAGTTTTGATACGTGCTCTCTGGAATGCCCCAACTATATCATTGGGATCTTCTATTCGCTCGGCATAACCTCCCATAGCTGTGGCCATATCTGCATAATTACCACCTAGATCTCTTGTCCTATAGAGCTGGTGGGAATCAGCCATTTGGGTTGTCTCAACAGCCATTGTGGAGTTATTTAAGACCACAGTGATGATAGGTACAGAACTTCTAACAGCTGTTTCGAAATCTAATCCTACCATTCCAAATGCAGCATCGCCCATGAAATTGACGCAAACCTTGTCAGGATCAGCTATTTTAGCCCCAATTATAAGCCCCAATCCTGTGCCTAAACCGTGAGACTTACCCCAACCTATGTAAGTCCTAGGCCCATTAGATTTATAAAATGGAGTGATTTGATCACGAGGGCTGCCTGAATCGTGGGTGACTATGGCTTCGGAAGGTGGGACTGCTTGCATAAATCCCGCTATAACAGCGTACGGGTTAATGGGACGCATCCGGTCTGTCAGTTTATGTTGCCATTGGCCTACCCAGCCGTCATATTCACTCTTTATCTCTCTCGCGTTTTGGTTGTAGAAATCTTCTCTAGCAGACAATTCGCCTTTCGGTCCAACTAAATCAATACATGCATCTATCATCTGGCGCAACACTAATTTAGCGTCTCCTACGATAGGATACTCCACTTCATAATCTTTATTTATGTCCCTAGGATCATTGGAGCAATGTATCAATGTCTTACCTTCTGGTAAGTTCATAGACATTCCGTGTTTAGTGAAACTGCACCCGATCCCAAAGATCACATCTGATCTCCTGACGAAATGGTAGACTGGCCCAGGCATAACACCAGACCCCGTTCCCAAAGCCAATGGATGTACTTCTGGGAAAGCACTCTTCCCAAGTAACGTGGTCATAACAGGTGCACCTAATAATTCAGAAAGTTCTACTAATTCGGGAGTTGCTCCTGCATATAAAACGCCTTGCCCTGCATGGATTACAGGATATTTAGCTGAACACAATGCTCGAGCAGCAGCCTGTATATCAGCAGGATTACCTTGTGACACAGTAGGCTTTAAATTGGAAGGCCAATGAAATGACTCTTCACTTACATCGTGAGAGGCTATATTAATCGGGAGTTCTACAGTTACCGGCCCTCCCCGACCTGTCCTTAGGGCAGAAAACGCTCTTCTAAACACATCATCAGTGGAGTCAGAACTGGTTATCTGTTCAATTTGTTTGTTAACCGTTGCGAAACTATCCATAGCGTTATACAAAGGATATACTCGTTGCCGATCAGTTGGATGCCCCATGGGAAGAAGTAACAACGGGGTAGAATCGGAATATGCCGTAGCAATACCCGAATACGCATTCTCAGCTCCTGGACCATATTGCATAGCAAAGACTCCTAAAGGATCCCCGTTAGTTATTCGGCTGTATCCATCCGCGATTCCTACTCCTACCCTCTCTTGGCGGCATATGATCGGTCTAATCCCTGCCTTAGCGGCAGATTCAATGATAGGAGTTGTAGGGAAGCAACTTAAAACTTCTATTCCTTCTCTCTTTAAAATCTCAGCAATAATATCTACAGTATTCATAAAACAACTCCTATTCAGTCCCTAGTATCGGCTCGGACTGAGTATACCACTAGCCAACAATTTATGTAGCCTAATGGCGCCATGCACAACACAGTTTGATTCAGACTAAGTTTCTCTGTACAATCCACCAATCGTAAGCACAAATACCTACCAGTTTTAGCATTAATAAAAACAGAGAATAATTTTGACCAACCAGCCATTAAAAGGAATAAAAGTACTGGACTTAGGCCACTATATAGCCGGACCTTATTGCGGAAAACTTATGGCTGATATGGGAGCAGAGGTGATAAAGATCGAGCCACCTTCGGGTGAACCTGGAAGAAGGTTAGCTCCATTTATCCAGGACAAGCCTTCTTTGGACTCGAGCTTGCCTTTTTTCTACTTAAACAGTAATAAAAAAGGAATTACTATAAATTTAAAAACAGAGAACGGGATATCTATCCTCAAGGACTTTATAAAGAAAACTGATGTCATAATCGAAAATTTTTCCCCCGGAACTCTAAACAATTTGGGAATAGGATATGACACGATACACAGTATTAACCCTTCTGCCGTAGTGGTTTCAATCTCTAATTTCGGACAAACCGGTCCATACAAAGATTATAAAGCTACAGAAATAATTGAATATGCCCTCGGAGGCTTGATGGGAATCTTCGGAGCTTATGACAAGCCTCCAATAAAGCATGCACTCAACCAAGCACAGATCAAGGCAGGTACCAATGCCGCAAATGCAGCATTGATGGCAGTATACTGGTCAAAGTTAAACGGCAAAGGTCAGCATATCGACGTTTCTATCCATGAATGCATAGCCTACGGCTTAAGAGACACCACCTCAAACTACACTTACACAGGGGCAGTTAGACGAAGACAGCCCAACCACAGTGGGGACCTAACAAGGATACGACAGGTATCAGACGGGTTCATACTACCTAATCCCAATGTAAATACTAGTAGGGGATTAGACTGGGATACCGTAGCGCGGTTTATAGGCTCGGAAGAATTAATAGATGACAGGTTCAGTACCCCTACAGCCCGGCTTCAAAACGCAGAAGAACTAGGAGAAATTCTCGACCGGTCTTATGGACATCAAAAAAAATTCGAAACCTTCTATAAAGCCCATGATTTAAGATTTATTTATGGGATTGTGTTGTCAGCGGAAGAAGTGCTTGAAAATCCGCAATATCTGCACAGGAATTATTTCGTGGATGTCAGACATCCTATCGCTGGAGACATTAAGTTCCCTGGCGCTCCCTTTAAATTATCAAAAACACCAGCACAATTTAACTCTATAGCGCCTACTTTAGGCCAACACAACCAAGAGATATTTACATCCGTTTTGAACTTTACAGAGGATCAAATTGCCAACATGAGGAGCGCTCAGATATTATGACTTCAAAGGGACCATTACATGGATTGAGGGTGTTGGAAATGGGGCAGCTTATAGCGATCCCTAGTGCCATGAAAATGCTTGCAGACATGGGGGCACAAGTCATAAGAATGGAATCCATCCACAGACTAGAAAGTTACCGAAATGCATCATTATATGAGAATAATTCTGAGGGCGCCTTTTGGAATCGTGGAGCTAATTTTTATGAACAAAACAGAAACAAGCTAGGACTCACTCTAGATCTGAGCAAACCTGAAGGCCTGAGCATCCTTAAAGAACTAATCAAAGTTACTGACATTTTCGCTGAGAATTTCACCCCTAGGGTAATGAAGTCTTTCGGAATTGAATATGAAGATTTAGTAAAAATCAAACCTGATTTGATTATGGTGTCGTCGACAGGGTACGGGTTTGATGGTCCATGGGCAAATTTTGGAGCCACTGGACCAGCCACGGAATCTGCGTCAGGCATGGCAATAATGACGGGCTATCACAATGACATGCCAATCATGCCAGAGATACCGTACATCGACTACACTGCAGCTGAGCACACCGTATTTGCAATAATGTCTGCTCTTATTCACAGAATGTCGACTGGAGAAGGACAATTCATAGACATTTCTCAAACTGAAACGGCCTCAGCCACCGTCCCAGAAGCACTATTAGATTTCATAGTGAACGGTAGAGTAGAACCTAGGCATGGAAATGACGACCCTGTCATGGCGCCGCATGGATGTTTTCGTTGTAAAGGTCAAGATAAATGGATAACTATAGCCGTACAGAACGATCATGAATGGAAAACTTTGTGTGAGATATTGAATATTGAAGAAGCTCAAGCCAAATCCAAAGACTATTCTTCTACATTAGATAGATGGACGAACCGAAATGAGTTACACAAACTGATCGACAATCATACAAAGGATTGGGACAACCACAAACTCACCCATTTACTCCAAAGTAAAGGAGTAGCTGCTGGATCCGTTATGGAGAGCCCTGATCTCCTATTCGACAAGCATTTACAGGATAGAGGATTCTACGAAGTGGTTGAGCATCATCCAAGCACAGGGATGCCTCCGTTGCCATATGCCAGCAGGCCATGGAAGTTTTCCGAAACCCCTGCGGTCACTCCCAAAGCTGCCCCTATCATGGGCGAGAACAATGAATTTATACTCAAAGAACTATTAGGTAAAACAGACGAAGAATTCGATGCACTAATAGCTACACAAATCATAGGAAGTAAGCCTACTCAAGGCACAGCAGTCAGAGCACCAGACCCCAACGAACAACTTCGACAAGGGAGAATGCAGCGATACGACTCTGATTTCAAACAGAAAATATCCGAGTTCTACGGCACAGACAAGTAACATAATTTATTCTACAGAGGTCATCATGAGAGAATGGTTTCAAAAACTAACATTCCACGAACTCTTAAAAAAGACATCTGAAAAATATCCTGACAAAATAGCATTAAAATTTGAATCAGAAAGTTGGACTTTCTCCTCCTTCACTCGTGAAGTCGATAGAACTGCAAGTTCATTACTTAAATTAGGGATTAAGAAACAAGACAAGGTAGCTATTTGGATGCCCAACAGACCAGAATGGTTGTTTTGCTTGTTTGCATTAAGCAGTATAGGTGCTATAACCGTACCGATAAACACGAGGTTCAGAAGAACCGACATAGAATATATACTCAGTCAATCAGACACCAGTGTGCTCATAACGGCTGACATTTCCGGCCCAATAAACTATCTAGATATTTTAACTGATGCCTGTGAAGACCTAGGGAAAAAACATCCTGGAAATGTTATTCGGTCCAAAACTTTTCCAGAACTAAAAAAAGTTGTCACAATTGGGAATAGCCATCTTCCTTCAAGTATTCCTTGGGACACTTTCCTTGTCTCGGACTCTCAAATAGCAAATTCAAATGGATCAATGCCAGAGTTAAAAACATCCCCAGATGATACTGTGTTAATTATGTATACCTCCGGCACTACTGGTTTCCCCAAAGGAGTAATGCACAATCACAACATACTCCGGACAATTGAAGACGCTTCAAATAGAATGGGCTACACAAACGAAGATGTCATACTAATGTATCTTCCTCTCTTTCATTGCTTTGGTCTATATGAAGGACCATTAATGTCAATCACATCAGGATGTTCTATGATTTTATTAGATCGGTTTGACCCTGGCCTAGTACTGGAACAAGTTGAACAAAACAAAGTTTCAGTAATGAATGGCTTTGACACTCATTTTTTTGACATTCTAAACCATCCTAACTTGCATCAGACCAACTTAAAGTCTTTACGCACTATATTGTTCGCTGCAGGGATGGAAGCCTCAGAATCGGTCGCTATACGTGCTCAAACAGAACTCTGTCCTACTGTAACTGCATGGGGGATGACCGAGGTAGGAGTTGGCGCTACTAGATCATTTTTAGACAGCCCTAACCACGAAAGATGCAGTCGCTCTGGGTTCCCTTTACCTGGTTATGAGTTCAAAATTATTAATCCCGAAACTGGCCTACAGTGTCCTCATGACACTCCAGGAGAATTATGTGTAAGAGGATATGCAGTAATGCAAGGATATTACAAAAAACCAGAAGATACAGAGGCAGCAATAGACCTTGAAGGGTGGTTCCACTCTGGAGACGTGGCAACCATGTCAGCTAATGAAAGTATTCGATTCCTCGGCAGATACAAAGACCAACTCAAAGTGGGAGGAGAGAACGTGGATCCTGTTGAAGTTGAAGCTTTCCTGCAAAATCATCCATCTATAGAAAAAGTTCAAATAGTAGGCGTACCTGACGGCAGACTAAACGAAGTCCCTTGCGCATGCATTATCACCGCGGATAATTCCTGCGTAGAATTGACAGACATAGAAGACTTTTGCAAAGGACAACTAGCAAGTTTCAAAATACCCAAACATTTAGTGTTGATGAAAGAATTCCCTATGACATCCAGTGGCAAAGTACAAAAATTTGTCTTACGAGAACAAGTTGCAGATAAATTGAAACTTAACCGTTAATCCAGTCAGATACCCTTTCAGCAATCATCATCGTTGTACAATTAGTATTTGCTCTTATGCAGTCGGGCATAACTGATGCATCAACGATTTTCAGATTAGCTATCCCATAAACATTGCAATACTGATCAACAACAGCCATGGGATCATCTTTGGTACCCATTTTACAGGTGCCAGAAATGTGGTGAGTTGTTTGGACGTTCCGCTTTAGCCATAAATCAAGAGTATCATCCGATTGTATCTCTGCAGAAGAAGGGGTGATAACTTCATCAACTATCTCAGCATATTTACCTGTCTCCAATAAGTCGAAACACAAACGTACAGATTCCCTCAATCTAGATAAGTCAGATTCATTATCTAAATAATTATAATCCAGTATCGGTTGCTCTTCAGGATTAGTGGAATGGAGACGAAGTTGCCCTTTCCCTTCAGCCAATTCCAGTATGCACGTGAACCTGATCCCTTCTCCTTCTAGGGGATCCCCTCCCATCGGAGAAGAAAATGAAGATTGAAGGATTTGCATATCATTCCTGAGTTTTGAATCTGTAGCAGTATATCTAAGTGCAACTTGAGTTCTGGGAGCTTGAGGATCCAGAGGGAAATCATCTTTGACTTTCACAGGTATTCGGACATTTGGATGATCTCTGAGATTCTCTCCTACTCCTGGGACATCTTTAACGACGTCAATTCCCATATCGTTCAAATGAGCCTGTGGCCCTATTCCCGATAATAGCATCAATTGAGGAGACCCTATGGCACCACAGGATGAAATTAGCTGATGCCCATATATCTTGAAGTTTTCTCCTCCACTTTTAACCTCAACTCCTATGGCGACATCATCTTCTATTATCAATTTACATATTTGTATATTAGCTTTGACAGTAAGATTTAATCGATGTCTGACTGGATTAAGGTAAGTAAGAGATGTGCTCATTCTTACCCCCTCCGGGTTGTTCATAGGGATTGGGCCTACTCCGGTAGAATCTGGGTTGTTCATATCGGGATCATCTTGATATCCGCTATCTATACATGCATCATAAAACGCTTGTTGTGCAGGTAGCCAATCCGAGCGTTTGTGACGCCGAACAGGAATGGGACCATCGAACCCGTGAAAATCATCTTTAATATCTGTATCGGTTTCTAATTTCCTAAAATACGGTAGCAATTTAACGAATTCCCACTCATCGTTTCCCATATCAGCCCAAGCATCATAGTCTTCTGGTACTCCTCGCAGCAACACTTGACCGTTTATTGCACTTGATCCACCAACAACTCGGCCCCGTGGGATTGGAATTGGTTCTGGTTGTTCAGCAGTAGCTATCCCTTTTAGTGACCAATTGTGTGGTGCTCCAATAGCAGACGCAGTTTGATCGTAACCATATTTTAGATCATCCGGGTAGTTTTCAAACTCAGGATAGTCCGGGCCTGCTTCAAGCAACAAAACAGACTTATTTTTGTCTTGAGATAGCCTCGACGCCAATACACAACCGGCAGAACCCGCTCCCAATATTATAAAATCATATTGCATAACATTCTCCTCTCTTTCTTACAGTTTGATATGGACTAACCACAACGATTCTCACTAACGATTAGCATAGTCTGACTTAGCTTTATCTATAGCCTGAACTCTGGTAGACATCAGTTTGTCTCGACGTTCGAATGCCCATTGATTTGAACTTTGAGTACTCAAAGCACTTCCTTGGAAATGAGGCATAACATGCCTTGCTAACAACTCATAACTTTGGAGCAGCTTCTGTCTTGGACACCAGTCAACCGTCTGCACCATCAATCCCCCAAAACCTCCGCTTCTTTCATCCAATCTCATTATGCCTTCTATGCAATCTTCGGGGGTACCAACAATCCAAGCGCCGTTCTCTGTCATTACGTCCACTATCTCTTCCAATGGACCATCAACGATGGCATCCCTTCCCATAGTGTTTTCAAAGTATTCCCTTTGGTATCTCCCTGCGCCTATTCTTATATCTTCTATCGCTTGTTCTTTAGTCTCTGCCAAATGAATAGGAATCACTAGTCGCCAGTCTTTTCGATTCATTGTCTTGCCATGCAAGGAAGCAGATTCTTCAGCAATGTTCCATAAATCTTTCAAATCAGTAGGGGATTTTGAAGGGTCTCTAGGAACTGTTATCGTTAATACTGACGCACCATGTTTGCCCGCAAGTTGAACTCCCGAAGGTGATTGTACGGACGCCACAGCCAATGGAATCCCGTTTTCTTGATATGGTCTAAGCTGTAAGATAGCCTCGTTTAATTCAAACCAATCAGATTTGTATGAGATAGGGTCTGTTTCAGTAAGAAGCCTAACTATTAAACCAAGGGCTTCATCCATTCTTTCTCGTTGGGTAGTTGATTTTATACCCAGCATATAGGCATCACCTGGTAAAGCACCCGGACCAACTCCAAGCATGACCCGGCCATGAGTCATATGATCTAACTGCACCATCCTATTGGCAACCATAAAAGGATGATGATACGGCAAACTTACAACACCGGTACCAAGCTTGATATGCTTGGTCCTGTCGGCAGCTACCCCCATGAAAATTTCCGGAGAGGATATTATTTCCCATCCAGCACTATGGTGTTCACCTATCCAAGCTTCATCAAAACCCAGAAAGTCGAGAAATTCAATTAATTCTAAATCACGATCAATTGCTAAGGTAGGATTTTCTCCTGCCCTGTGGAAAGGTCCTAAAAAGATCCCAAACTTCATTCGCTTCGGCAGAGTCATATTCCCTCCTGTTACTGATATGCTACTTAATTCTCTTGAGCACTCTCAAAATTTTTAATCTTATCCTCATTTTCTAACGTTAAACCAATATCATCCAAGCCATTCATTAGACAGTATTTTCTGAATTGATCAATGTCGAATCCTATACTGATTTCTTCGTCATCGTCCCAAACTCGCTGAGATTCCAGGTCAATATGTAAATTAAAATTAGGGTTGTTTTCGGCTTTATCAATTATTTGCTGCACAACTTCTTCAGGTAATTTAAGGGGCAATAAGCCATTTTGGAAACAATTATTATAGAAGATGTCCGCAAAACTTGGTGCGATAACGCATCTTATACCATAATCGTTAAGGGCCCAAGGAGCGTGTTCTCTAGATGAGCCGCAACCAAAATTATTACCCCCAACTAGTATGCCACCTTCTCGGTATCCCTCTTGATTCAAAATAAATTCCTTATTCTCTGAACCATCTTCGTTATACCTCCACCGAGCAAATAAAAATTCCCCATACCCATCCCTTTCAATGCGTTTTAAGTAAACTGCGGGAATAATTTGATCAGTATCTATATTTACCCTGTTCATAGGTATAACCGTTCTTGAATATTGGTTAAACGCTTTCATTGTGTCACTCCTTGGTTATATTTAATCTACGTAATCCCAGTCTCTTACATCTACGAAATGACCAGCAATTGCTGCTGCTGCTGCCATAGGAGGACTGACTAGATGAGTTCGGCCTCCTTTCCCTTGTCTACCTTCAAAATTTCTATTAGAAGTAGATGCGCAGCGCTCTCCGGGAGACAAAGTGTCAGGATTCATACCTAGGCACATGGAACATCCCGCTACTCTCCAATCTAATCCAGCATCAATGAAAATCTTGTCTAAACCTTCATCTTCAGCTTGTTTTTTTATCAGGGCTGAACCAGGGACCACCATTGCATATACATCTTCATGAACCTTTTTGCCCTTAACTACTTTCGCCGCAGCTCTAAGATCATCAATCCTGGAATTCGTACATGCGCCTAAAAATACCCTGTCAAGTTTAATATCAGACATCGGCGTTTCAGGCTCCAAGCCCATGTATTCCAAAGCACGAGTGGCAGATTCTTGCTGAGCCACATCATCAAACGATCCAGGATTAGGAACCTTCCCTGATATGGAAGTGACCATCCCTGGATTAGTACCCCAGGTAACAGCGGGTTCAAGTTTAGAGGCATCTATAACAATGACCTTATCGTACTTAGCGCCGGGATCAGATCTGAGTGCTAACCATTCGGCAGCTGCTTTTTCAAACTCTTCTCCTTTCGGAGCAAATCTTCTGTTCCTCACATACTCTATAGTTTTTTCATCTGGAGCAATCATTCCAGCTCTAGCTCCTGCTTCAATACTCATATTACAAACCGTCATGCGTCCATCCATGCTCAACGACTCAATAGCTTCTCCTGTATACTCAATTACGTACCCAGTTCCACCATTCGTTCCAATCTCTCCTATGATGCCCAGAATTACATCTTTGGCTTCAACTCCAAACGGAAGTGGGCCTTCAACCCTAACTTCCATTGATCCAGGCTTAAATTGTCTTAGGGTTTGAGTTGCTAAAACATGTTCCACCTCAGAAGTGCCTATTCCTATAGCGAAGCAACCCAAGGCACCATGAGTTGAGGTATGGCTGTCACCACACACAACTGTCTTACCAGGCTGGGTGTAACCCAAATCTGGACCTATGACATGAACGATTCCTTGAAATTCACTAAATCTGTCGTAAAGATCTAGACCAAACTCTTTACAGTTTTTCTCAAGAGCATCAAGTTGTTTTTTAGATATTTCATCAGTAACTGGCTTAGTAAGTTCCCAAGTTGGAGTGTTGTGATCGACTGTGCAAACAGTAAGATCTGGTCTTCTCACACTTCTTCCTGCCATACGTAATCCATCAAAGGCTTGCGGAGAAGTCACCTCATGGACCAAGTGTAGGTCTATATACAAAATCGAAGGTTGTCCTTCTTCTTCATACACAACATGTTTATTCCAGAGTTTATCGAACATTGTTAACGGCGCCATAATCAAGTATTTCCTCCTCTAGCTTGATTAAAAACGTAGAAATATTCATCCATATTTGACTACGAAAACCCAATTATAGCATCTCTCAAAATACTTACCACTCACTGGCAATCCTTGACATTCTATAACCGTCCTTTACACCTTTGTCGTGGTACAATTTGGTTATAACAGAACGATGCATTAGACACATAAACAACAATCAAGGAGTTACCAATGCCACTCACAGGAAACGAACTAAGATTACCCACATCTGTAAGCCCTAACAACTACATAGTCTCACTGGAGCCTAACTTTACCGACTTTACATTCCAAGGAAACGTCGAAATAGCGATCTCAATTAGCTCTCCCTGTGACCAAATACTATTAAATGCGTCTGAAATGGAAATACAGTCTGTTGTCTTGAACGATTCGGATAACACATGGGTTGCAAATTACTCAATAGATGAAGAAACTGAGGTCTTATCATTAACCTTTACTGAAACTCTGCAAACAGGAGATTACTCTCTGAAAATTGAGTTTATAGGTGCTTTGAATGATAAACTGCGAGGATTCTACAGAAGCCAATATACAAACCCTGAAGGAAACACTGAATATCTTGCCACTACCCAATTCGAAGCGACTGATGCCAGAAAAGCTTTTCCTTGCTGGGACGAACCTGATGTCAAAGCCACTTTCGAGATAACCTTAATCTTCCCAGAACATCTAACAGCTATTTCTAACATGCCTGAAAAAAGCTCCTCAATTATCGCAGGCCAACGCAAGCAGGTGCAATTCGATAAAAGCCCTATCATGTCGACTTACTTGATTGCTTTTGTAATCGGAGACATAGAATGCATTGAAAGCACCGCCGACAACGACACCCTAATGAGGATATGGACCACCAGAGGAAAGACGGAACAGGCAACGTTCGCATTGGACACCGCCACTAAGCTATTGTCGTATTTAAATAACTATTTTGATATTCCTTTCCCTTTACCTAAACTAGACCACATTGCCATCCCCGATTTTGCTGCAGGGGCCATGGAAAATTGGGGAGCTATTACATACCGGGAAACTGCTCTTTTAGTGGATCCTAACAACTCCTCTGCCGGGACCCGTCAGAGAGTAGCGGAAGTGATCGCGCACGAGATGGCTCACATGTGGTTTGGCGACCTAGTTACTATGGAATGGTGGGACGACTTGTGGCTTAACGAAAGCTTCGCCTCTTGGATGGGAAATAAAGCTGTTGATTGGCTTTTTCCAGATTGGGCGATGTGGACCCAATTCGTTAACATGGATACCAATAGAGCATTCAGCCTTGATGGCTTAGAAAACTCTCATCCAATAGAACAGACTGTTGAAAATCCAGCAGAGGTAAGCCAATTATTCGACGCAATTAGTTATAGCAAAGGAGGATCCGTTTTAAGAATGTTGGAACAATTCTTAGGAGCTCCTGTTTTCCAACAGGGGATCACATTGTATTTGACCAACAATAGTTATGGGAATGCTCGTACAGAACATCTGTGGCAAGCACTAGAGGAGTCTTCTGGCCAACCCGTCACAAGAATCATGGACACTTGGACATCTCAGACCGGTTATCCCGTATTAACAGTTGTTAAAGAGGATAAGAATACAATTTCTCTGAGTCAAAAAAGATTTAAGTATGACAATATTCTGCAAGCAAATGCTTCAGATAAGGCACAACAGCCGCTCTGGGAAATACCTGTTTCAATCATAGGATCAAACAATGAATTCTGTCATGCCAGTATTATGAACACAGAATCCTACACCATCAAAATTAATGACACTACGAATGACTCATGGATAAAACTGAACCCAGAAGTTAGCGGTTTCTATAGAGTGCTCTACAGCGTAGAAGATTGGGATCTGTTTAAGGCACCAATTCAAAACAAAACACTTTCTGCATCGGATAGACTTGAAATCCAAAATGATGCTTATGCTCTATCTCGATCAGGGCATCTACCAATAAATACCTTCCTAGACATAGCTGCCTCATACGTGAATGAAACCGACGCATCAGTGTGGAGCGACCTTGCTACAAATTTGAAAGAGATAGAGCTTTTAATCTCAGACAAAGATTACTTAAGCAAATACAGAACTTTTGGAAGAAATTTATTTGCCCAGGCGGCTGCATCAGTTGGCTGGGAACCACAAACATCCGACACACACTTAACCTCTTTACTGAGAAGCGTAGTGCTAAGTCAATCAGGGGGATATGGGGATAAATTAGCCATCGACACAGCCCAAAAATATTTTGATTTATACACAGAAAACCCTGAACAAGTGCCTGCTGATCTCAGGGGATTGGTTTTCAGCTTGGTAGCACAAAACGGAGATTCTAAAGTTTATAACCAAATGTGGGATTTGGAGCTAAAGACCACATTGCAAGAAGAAAAAATTAGATTGCTGATAGCCATGGCTAGGTTCACCGATACTGAAATACTTAACGACCTCCTAGAGAAGTCTCTTGGGGAAAATGTACGTTCGCAGGATACGATATCTGTAATTGGATCTGTGGCAAGCAATCCCCATGGTAAAAGACTGGCTTGGAACTTCTTGAAAGAAAATTGGGATACTCTGGACGAACGTTATGGTGGCGGTGGATTTGGTTTAATGAGATTAGTGTCTATCACAAGTGGGTTTGCGTCAAAGGAAGACTATGAAGATGTGGAAAACTTCTTCAAGGCTAATGCTGCGCCTGCAGCAGAACGCTCAGTGAGGCAATCCTTAGAACGTATTAGATTAAATACTAATTGGATAACATCTAATGACGCAATTTTAGAAAAATGGCTAAGTTGAGGATCATTGGATTACAATAGCAAGGATGACAAATAACATAAAACAAACAATCCAAGAAGCATTAACGTCAAGAATCCTAGTTGTTGATGGAGCAATGGGTACCTCCATTCAATCACTGGACTTAACAGCAGATGATTTTGGCGGCCCTGACTATGAAGGTTGTAACGAATATCTGAGTTTGACTAACCCTAATGCGATATCTCTTATTCACGAGGATTATCTCAAGGCTGGGGCTGACATAATTGAAACCAACACTTTTGGAGCTACGAGCGTGGTGTTGGCAGAATATGAATTACAGCATTTGACTAAAGAACTCAATCTCACATCAGCAAAACTTGCTCGTGAAATGGCTGATAAATATAGTACAGATCAGCACCCAAGATATGTAGCCGGTTCGATGGGCCCCACCACCAAAACAATCAGCCTTACAGGTGGAATTACATTTGAAGAGCTAGTAGAGAGCTACAAGGAACAAGCGTACGGATTACTCAAAGGAAATGTTGATTTTCTGCTATTAGAAACCTGTCAGGACACGATAAACATTAAGGCCGGTATAGATGGCATCAATCAAGCTATAGAAGCTTCTGGAATTAGTGTCCCAATAGCGATCCAAGGAACAATCGAGCCTATGGGAACTCTGCTAGCAGGACAAGACATTGAAGCTTTATACACATCTCTGCAACATCTTGACTTGTTGTGGATTGGACTTAACTGTGCTACGGGACCTTCATTCATGTCGGATCATATACGTCAATTAGCGGAATTTTCGAAATTCCCCATAGCATGTATACCCAATGCCGGATTACCAGATGAGGACGGTAACTATAACGAGACACCTGACATGTTCTCAACCACTGTTAAAGGATTCGCCGATAACGGCTGGATCAATATCGTAGGTGGATGCTGCGGAACAGGGCCAGACCACATTGCTAAACTCTCAGAAGCTATTGCACACGTAAGCCCTAGAAAACCTATATTCAAGACTGAAACTCGGGTATCGGGAATAGAAGCTTTATTAATTGACGACGATTCAAAGCCTATTATCGTTGGAGAACGTACGAACGTATTAGGCAGTAGAAGATTTAAACGACTCATTGCTCAAGAGGCTCTAGAGGAAGCTTCTGAAATAGGACGTAGGCAAATCCGAAACGGAGCCCATATACTGGACGTATGCCTACAAGATCCTGACAGAGATGAGTTGTCAGATATCAAGAGCTATTTAAATTTACTGACAAAAAAAACCAAAGCCCCGATCATGATCGACTCCACCGATAGCATTGTTATCAGAGAGTCCCTAAAAATGTTACAAGGCAAATCAATCATAAATTCAATAAACCTAGAGGATGGGGAGTCCCGGTTTGCGGAAATAGTGCCTTTAATACATCAATATGGGGCTTCAGTGGTAGTCGGCTGTATAGACGACGATAAAGATCAAGCCCAAGCAATAACGGTCGAGAGAAAGCTCCAAGTAGCAGAACGTTCCTTTAATTTGTTAACAAAAAAATACTTACTAGAAGAATCAGACATCATTTTTGATCCTTTAGTATTCCCTGCAGCCACAGGAGATATAAATTATAAAGGTTCAGCAGCAGAGACTATCGAAGGCGTTAGAGCCATTAAAAAAACATTTCCAAATTGCAAGACTATACTAGGAATATCAAACGTTTCATTTGGTTTGCCACCTGCTGGTCGAGAAGTGTTTAATTCAGTATTCATGTACCACTGCATACAGGCAGGATTGGATATGGCTATAGTCAATTCTGAGGCAATTGTTAGATACAACACCATACCAGACTCTGAAAAAACTTTGGCTGAAAATCTCATTTGGGACAAAGGGGACGATCCAATTACTGAGTTCACAAACCATTTCAGGGATGTAAAACCCAAGTCCACAACAGAGACCAGATCGCAAATGACATGGCAGGAACGTCTGTCATTAGCAATCATTGAGGGGACAAAAGAAGGAATCACACAAGATCTAGATTCTGGGCTAGAAACTCTAGTCCCGCTAGAAATAATAAACGGTCCTTTAATGAAAGGTATGGAAGAGGTTGGAAGGCAGTTCAATGCTAATGAACTGATAGTAGCTGAAGTTTTGCAATCAGCAGAAGCTATGAAACACGCTGTATCTTACTTGGAACAATTCATGGAAAAAACCGAGATAGTAAATAAGGGAACTGTGTTACTAGCCACTGTCAAAGGTGACGTCCATGACATTGGTAAGAATCTTGTAGATATAATACTTTCTAATAACGGATTTAAGGTTATAAACTTAGGAATCAAAATAGCTCCTCCTGAATTAATCGAAGCATACCGTGAGCACAAACCGGATTTTATTGGCCTATCAGGCCTTTTGGTAAAATCCGCCCAAATGATGGTCGCTACAGCTCAAGATCTCACTTTGTCCGAAATCAACTGCCCAATATTAGTAGGGGGAGCAGCCTTATCGAATCGTTTCACTAGACTGAGGATAGGTCCAGAGTATTCAGGACCTGTAGTTTACTGTAAAGATGCAATGGAGGGGTTAAGCTATTCCAACAGACTGATTGAACCTGACCAGCTCAGGCAGCTTACAGATAAATTGAAAGAAGAAACTGAAACCATGAAGTCGCAAGACGCCCAATCACAAACAACAAATGCGTCAAACGAATCCCCTGTAGACGCCGCTCAAATATTGCACGGTTTTGATGCACCAACTCCTCCAGATTTGATGATCCACCAACTCACAAATTATTCTCTAGAAGATATATGGCCTTATATCAATCCTCAGATGTTATACGTTCGTCACTTGGGTTACAGGGGAAGGTGGGAAGAAGCTATACAAGGGAACGAACCAACTGCTATATCCTTGCAAAAATCTGTGGAGCATGTGAAGAATGAAATTCTCTCCAACGATTTACTTACAGCAAGCGCGTTGTTTAAATTTTTCCCTTGTAATTCACAAGGCGAGGTGATTAACATCAAAAATCCCAAAGGAACTGAAGTAATCCAAACACTATCATTCGGCAGGCAATCAGACCGAGACGGATTGTGCATCTCAGACTACATTCGACCGGAGTCTACCAATCAGTTGGATTATATAGGAATGTTTGTAACATCAATAGGCTCCAATGTAATACAGATATCTGAAGATTGGAAATCTCAAGGACGTCTTCTAGACTCACATATTCTGCAAGTATTAGCGCTTGAAACAGCCGAAGGTTTTGCTGAATTATTACACCAAAACATGAGAGCAATGTGGGGATTCAGTGACCCAAGAAGCACATCATTTACGGACCTTCACAGAGCCAATTATCGTGGTAAACGGTATTCATTTGGGTATCCTGCGTGTCCTAGATTAGAAGACCAAAGAGTATTATTCGATTTACTTGAAGCGGAAAAACATCTGAATATTCAGTTAACAGAAGAATACATGATGGACCCTGAGGCATCTGTCAGTGCATTAGTAATGCACCATCCAGATGCAAAATATTTCAACTTATCTCAAAGAGATATAGAAAAACTAGGGTAACTTATCCTAGCAAGTTAGGGATAATTTAAAGACCTAATACAGCCGCTAATTTCTCTTTGTGGTATCGTGGATCTCCGAGATAATGGAACAAACTTCGTGATGCTGTAGTATGCAACGTCAAGCCATACTCATTCAAACTTCCAATACCCGCGTGAACTTCATGTCCGTAAGTACAGCAATCCAAGTAAGCTTGACTGGCAACAGCCTTAGCTAGGTGACAACTATCTTCAAATTCTTTACCTGAATCAATCTTCCATAGAGCTTCATTGGTAGTCCATCTCGCTCCATCTAAGCTATTTACCAAATTTATTATATGATCTTGCACACGTTGGAAACGACCAATCGGCGTACCAAATTGGACCCGCGTCCTACTATAATCCACAGACAATTCATATACGAATTGACAACCTCCAACTTGATAAGAGCTCAAAAGTGCAGAACTCACAAGTAAGCTTTTCTCAAACTCTTGCCAAGAACAATTTTCCAGTTTACTACCCTCTAAAATAGCAACATCAACAAATTTTACTTCCGTCATATGCCAAGCGAACCCGGTCAGTTCTCTTGTTTCTATTCCTTCGCTATCGGCAGCAATGATGTAGAAACCAATAGTTCCTTCATCGTCTTTCGCCGCAACGATAAAATGTGTTGCAGACAAGCCATCAATCACAAAGCTCTTGTTTGTATTCAGTTTAAGACCCGTTTCTGTAGTTTCAATATGCGCGGAGACATGTTTAGTGGACCATCCATACTCAGAATCGGATATAGCTGGGACTACAACTTCAGAGCCATCAGCGATCGCTTTCAGATGTTGTTGTTTCTGAGTCTCGGATCCCATTTTAAGCAGAATATTAACGGATAACGCAAACGATGACAGATGAGGGCCAGGAACAGGTCCTCTCCCTAATTCTTCAAACACTATACCAGCATTAGTGAATGATCCTCCTTCTCCTCCATATTCAGAAGGTATCAGAGTAGCTAATAGTCCAGTATCAATCAATTTGCCCCAAGATTCTGTATTGCACGGATATCTATTTTCATCTATTTCCAACAGCAATTCCTTCGGGAATTCTTGCTCAACGAATTCACGTGCAGCATTTTTAATCATTTCTTGTTCTTCTGTTAGTGCTAAGTCCATGTTTCTACTTAAGCGCTCCTGCTTTTTCTTTATTTTCTCGGCCTATTCCAATACGTCTAGCCATAATTACTTTTTGGATATCTGTTGTACCCCCAGGATGCAATGCTATGATAGCGGCTCTTTGATGCGCTTCAATATGACCTTCCTCCACTGCAATTTCTTCATCATTAGTTAACGCATGGGGACCAAGAATTTCTAATATATTGGTAGCTATTCTCAATCCAGAAGTTTTCCGGAAGTAAGATGCCTGAGGGCCCTCATACGTGAAACTAGCTCCTGTATGTCTCATCCAATAATTCCTCAATTGAAATAATCTTCCTATTTCCGCATCTATATATATGTCTATTAATTTATCTTGGGTGAATCTCTCACTACTAATAGGTTGGCCATCAAACCTAGTCTCTTTGCAATGATCAAATATCCTGTCCACTATCCAGTTTCTAGCTATCCTACCACCTGTGCCGTGTTCCAGTTCAAGATGAGTAGTCGCCACTTGCCATCCATTATTTTCACCTCCGATAAGGTTCTTGGCAGGGACTCTTACATTGTCAAAAAATACGATGTTCTTAACTCCTGAACCTGCGCCAGATTCCCCAGCTGAAGACAGAAGACTCATTGGTGTAATACTTATTCCTTCAGCGTCCCCGGGCACCATAAACCACCCAAGGTTCTTATGACGTTCTCCTTCAGGATCAGTACAAGTAATCGTCCACATGTATTCGGCGCCAAAAGCACTTCCAACCCAAACTTTTTGACCGTTCAATATGTAATCGTCACCATCACGTACTGCAGTAGTTTTTACATTAGCTAAGTCAGATCCTGCTTCAGGTTCAGACAAAAGTTGCCATGTCCTGATTTCGCCTTTGAATATTTTAGGAAGAAACTCTTTCTTTTGTTCTTCATTACCCCATACCAGAATAGAATTACCTCCTAATCTGCCACCTGAATCATAATAGGGAGGGAGTGACAAACCGATTTTATCGATTTCTTCCTCTATAACAATAGAATGCTCTACATCCAGGCCACCTCCACCATATTCTTGTGGAGCTGTAGGCCAAAGCCAACCTTTTTCTCCCAATTTGTAGCCTAATTCTCTCCGTTTGTGATACTGGTCTAAGGTGAGATCAGTAGAATCGGCGGGATGTTCAATCCCTGCAGGGACATTGTGCTCCAACCATTCTTTAACTTCTTCTCTGAACTTTTCTTGCTCAGCGCTGTAAGTTATTTCAAATTCCATATTTACTCCTGTTTTTTATCGTGACCGCAAAGCAGTCCCAGGAGTTCTCCCGGTATGCTCATAATTGTCTATCACTATTTCTCCGTTGACTAAGACATATTCAATACCTGAAGGGTAAATCTTTGGGTTATCAAATGTAGCTTCAGTACCTACTTCTGCCTCATCAAAAATCACTATATCTGCTTTCATACCGTTTGACAATGAACCTCGATCTTTCAACCCAAGTCTACACGCGGGGCCGTAGGACATTTTAGAGATAGCTTTCGGAAGACTCAATAAATTCTCTTCTCGAACAAATTTGCCAAGTACATACGGAAACGTCCCATAAGTCCTAGGATTCGGTTGGCCTCCTTGCATAACTCCATCTGAACCCACCATTTGTGAATCATGGAGAAGAATCTGGCGGATGTTTCCTTCATTCCCGGTCCTTGCTACGAATCCAACGTTAAGACGCTCTTGCACTAATAATTCACATACCGCATCTACGACAGACATATTTTTGAAGTTGGCTAAGTCAGTTATGGATTTTCCTATCCAATCCTGATTTTCAGCAGAACCTATATGGCTAAAAATATAGTTATCCAATGTCTGTCCTCCCCATTGAGGGTTGATACCTTCCCCTATTTCTTCTCGCTGACCCGGATCCATTATTCTTTTGTACAATTGATCCATTCCTCCAGCATGCACCCAATATGGGAGCAAAGAATGCAAAATTGTACTGGCGGCAGGGTAAGGATATTGATCGAAAGTAACTTCCACGTCATCCGACAAAGCTGAATCGACTAATTTGATCATCTCACTACCTAATCCATTCACGGGACTATGAAAATGTGAAATATGTACAGGAACTCCCGCATCTTTTCCAACTTTAATCGCTTCTCTAAAAGGATCTAGAAGGCGGTCTCCCAGAGTATACCTAGAGTGGGTCATATAAATGCCTCCATACTCTCCCGCAGCTTTTGCCAAATGTATTAGTTCATTTGTGTCACTGTATGCGCCTGGAGTGTATGTAAGCCCTGTAGAAAACCCAAAGGCTCCATCCGCCATTCCTTGCTTAACCAGATCGCCCATTCTTTTAAGTTCTGATTCATTAGGTAGACGAGCTTCCCAACCCATGGCCTCAACACGCACTGAAATATGTGGTACAAAATACGCGACATTGCAGGAAGATGTATTCACGAATAAATCCAAGAATTCGCCCACAGTAGACCAACCAAAAGTCTCAGGAATCTCCCCGTTAAGAGCGATCAGATATTTGATCAAATCTAATCTATTTGCGTCCGAACATGGTGCGTAGGATAACCCATCCATTCCTATCGCCTCAGTGGTTACTCCTTGTCGGACTTTTGGTTCATGATGCGGATCCGTTAACAAACTCAACTCAGAATGAGAGTGCATATCTATAAATCCAGGGCATACCACTTTCCCCTTCGCGTCAATTAAACGTCCGCATTCAGGACTTTCTATAAATGGGGGTAACAATTCAATAGTATCTCCGGTTACTCCTATTGAACCTACAAAACCAGGTTCTCCTTTACCATCAACAATCAATCCATCTTTAATTATCACATCATACATAAAGTCTTAATCCTTTTTAAATAATTTTTATTGCCATTCAAAAGCACACAATCCCATGTCATTATAGTATTGACAACACATAGCATTCGTATATAATTCCTTCATACTAATTATGCCAACGATAACATTTAAGGGCATCTTCTACACAGACTTTGAAAGGACGGTATTTTATCGTCCTGTTTCTTTGCGTCTAATCCCATAATCAAACCTTCAAGGAGTTGTAATTCATGGCTATATCTTTGTCCAACAACAATAACGTCACCGATTCTTATAATAAAGAAAGTTACGCCAAGATACCACAAGTACTAAAAGTACCACATCTAATCCAAAGTCAACTAGACACGTATGATTGGTTTCAGACTGATGGACTTCAAGATGTGTTCCAGGAAGTCAATCCAATCAAAGATTACACAGAGAAAAAATATGAGCTTTATTTCGGGGAACACTCTTTTAAAGAGCCGAAATTTTCATTGCAAGAATGTAAATCAAGAGAAATAAGTTACACTCATCCCTTGTACGTGAACACTAGACTCGTCTTTTTTGAAACAGGGGAAATTAAAGAACAAGAAATTTTCATGGGAGATATTCCTAAAATGACTCCTAATGGCACTTTCATCATAAATGGTGCTGAAAGAGTGGTAGTGAGCCAATTGGTACGGTCTCCTGGTGCGTACTTCGTACACGAAAAAAATGTTGCTTCAGACCGTAACCTGTGTTTTGCCAAAGTAATTCCTTCGAGAGGAGCTTGGCTAGAATTTGAAACAAGCCCTAAAGATATAATCTCAGTCAAAGTAGACAGAAAACGAAAAGTTTCTGTGTCTATTTTTCTGAAAGCTCTTGGGATACCGGAAGATGAAGACATAATCGCAAAGTTTCAAGAAGTAGATACAGATCCGTCTCACTCTTATATAACTTCCACTCTTGAAAGAGACCCGACCTTTGATGAGAAAGACGTCAATTTTAGGGAAGACGACTTAAGAAGAATGTGGGAATGGTTACCACTATCTAATAAAGACTTAGAAGGAATGGAATTTGATATCGATAAAGCTCGCAAAATAGCTTTTGCACAAATAGAATTTTATCGGCGATTGCGCCCCGGTGAACCCCCAAGCTTAGATAACGCTCAATCATTGATTAGAAATCTGTTTCTGGATAATCGCAGATATGATTTGGGCAGAGTAGGACGATTCAAACTTGACAGAAGGTTGGGTACAGAAACGGAAAATACTCCACGTATCTTAACACTAGATGATGTTCTGACTGTGATAAAGACTGTGATCCTCATTAATAGAGGAGAGGACAGCGTAGACGACGTTGACCACCTAGGCAACAGAAGAGTCCGAGCTGTCGGAGAATTAATCCAAAACCAAATCAGAATAGGTTTATTAAGAATGGAGCGGATGGTCAAAGAAAAAATGACCCTAGTTGATCCAGAAATTGCTGCTCCTCAAGGCCTAATTAATATAAGACCAGTTGTGGCGGCAGTGCGGGAATTCTTTGGAGGCTCTCAGCTGTCACAATTTATGGATCAAACTAATCCGTTGGCAGAACTAACTCACAAACGTAGGTTGTCAGCATTGGGACCGGGAGGACTCTCTAGAGAACGTGCTGGTTTCGATGTAAGAGACGTCCATTTTTCTCACTATGGAAGGATTTGCCCGATAGAGACCCCTGAAGGTCCTAACATCGGGCTGTTAAGCTCGATGGCTTCATACGCCAGAACCAATGCATATGGCTTCATCGAATCTCCGTACCGTAAGGTTCTTAGAGAAATACCTGCATCGTCCCCTAACTTGGCAGGTAGGATAGCTACTGAAGCTATCAATGATCCCTCTGGCCGAACAATCGTTGCCGCGGGTAAACTCATCGGAAGTACCCGAGTACCTGCAATTAATAGATTGCCTGAAGGAACTATGATTTCTGTGGATCCCTACGTTGGCGATGGTGAAGAGAATGTTGTATATCTTTCAGCTGACCAAGAAGAGAAATATAGAATCGCTCAAGCAAATTCTAATTTAGATTCACTGAACCAATTCGTTAATGACAAAGTCGAAATTCGACTGGGAGAAAATTACTTAGAAGATTCACCAGAAAATGTTGAACTCATTGACGTGTCTCCTATGCAGATTATGAGTGTTTCTGCTGCATTAATACCATTCTTGGAACACGACGACGCGAACAGAGCACTCATGGGTTCTAACATGCAACGGCAAGCAGTGCCTCTTCTTCGGCCGCAATCGCCTGTAGTTGGCACTGGAGTCGAGGGCCGCGTAGCCAAAGACAGCGGACAAGTAGTATTAGCATTAGTAGACGGGACCGTCCAGTCTGTAGATGGTACAAACATCACCATACAAGATGATAACGGAGAAAATCACGACCACGAATTACTCAAATTCCAAAGAACCAATCAAGGTACTTGCTTTAATCAGAGACCTATTGTGCAGAAGGGAGATAGAGTACTTGCAGGAGATGCTCTAGCAGATAGTTCTTCTACAGAAAATGGTGAACTAGCTCTGGGACAAAACGTATTGGTAGCATTTATGTCGTGGGAAGGGTACAACTACGAAGATGCAATCATTCTAAGCGAAAGACTAGTAAAAGATGATTACTTTACTTCAGTTCATATAGAAAAACATGAAATGGAATCCAGAGAAACCAAACTAGGACCTGAAGAGATAACACGGGACATACCAAATGTTGCGGAAGCTAGCCTGAGGGATCTAGATGAACGCGGAATTATAAGAATCGGCGCAGATGTATCTCCAGGAGATATATTAGTCGGCAAAGTGACTCCCAAAGGAGAAACCGAATTAACCGCTGAAGAAAAGTTACTGCGTGCTATCTTTGGAGAGAAGTCTCGAGACGTGAAGGATACTTCTTTAAGAGTACCTCATGGAGAACGTGGGAAGGTTATTGATGTTCGCATCGTTGGAAAAGAAAATAAAGGAGAACTATCTCCTGGAGTAAATGAAGCTGTAAGAGTATGGATTGCTCAAACCCGAAAAATATCCGTCGGAGATAAAATGGCTGGACGCCACGGTAACAAAGGGGTTGTGTCTAGAATTTTACCTGTTGAAGACATGCCATACTTAGAAGATGGAACTCCCGTAGACGTTATACTAAATCCAATAGGTGTACCTTCAAGAATGAACCTTGGCCAAGTATTGGAAACTCATCTAGGTTGGGCCGCTCAAAACTTGAATTTCCACGCCGTAACCCCGGTATTTGACGGCGCAGACGATTCATCTATTCAAGATGCTCTAGCTTTACAATGGTTCTATTCAGAATCCACCAAAAACTTGGGCGCTGACCAAGCAAGATCAGATGACCGCTTAGTTTCTTGGCTAGAAGAAAAAGGTTTTGATGGCCAGCATTTGGCAACAGACGCTCAACCCGGAGAACTTGCCAAAACTTGTCTTCAAATATGGCTATCCGATAATACTGACCTCGATACCACAGGTATGGACGCAGATGCACTTCACGAAAATGCCTTAGAAGTGCATAGGAAAAAGAAAATAGCGCCTCCTACATTAGGAAAATTCCAATTATACGATGGAAGAACCGGTGAACCATTTGACCAGCTAATCACTGTTGGCTACAAGTATTTACTGAAACTGATTCACCTAGTAGAAGACAAAATTCATGCTAGATCTACCGGTCCTTACTCCATGATCACACAACAACCCTTAGGGGGTAAGGCTCAATTCGGAGGCCAACGTTTCGGAGAGATGGAAGTGTGGGCATTAGAAGCATACAGTGCTGCACATAACCTTCAGGAAGTTCTCACTGTAAAATCCGATGACGTAGCCGGTAGAGTCAAAACATATGAAGCAATTGTCAAAGGAGAACCAATTGGACAACCTGGAGTCCCTGAGTCATTTAACGTGTTGCTTAAAGAATTACAAAGCCTAGGCCTCTCTGTAGAACTACTTTCGGAAAGGCTGGTGGATTCCGTAGTAACAGACGAACAAGCAGTTGAGGTAGATGATCTATTAGAGGGAGAGATTGAATCAGAGGCGCCTGTTTCCCAGGAAGAAGAAGGAGCTGAGGCTGA
>Ga0114933_10000026_pt1 | contig 182383 bp, 175 predicted proteins | sample 4SBtaG_FD_89691 | JGI IMG/M metagenome (GOLD analysis project Ga0114933, IMG submission 89691) | Deep subsurface microbial communities from Kolumbo volcano to uncover new lineages of life (NeLLi) - 4SBTROV12_W25 metaG | ecosystem: Environmental > Aquatic > Marine > Volcanic | place: Kolumbo...
AGAAGCTCCTAAACAAGAAGCTAAAAAAGAAGCTCCTAAACAAGAAGCTAAAAAGGAAGCTCCTAAACAAGAAGCTAAAAAAGAAGCTCCTAAACAAGAAGCTCCTAAACAAGAAGCTAAAAAGGAAGCTCCTAAACAAGAAGCTAAAAAAGAAGCTCCTAAACAAGAAGCTAAAAAAGAAGCTCCTAAACAAGAAGCTAAAAAGGAAGCTCCTAAACAAGAAGCTAAAAAAGAAGCTCCTAAACAAGAAGCTAAAAAAGAAGCTCCTAAACAAGAAGCTAAAAAAGAAGCTCCTAAACAAGAAGCTAAAAAGGAAGACCCAAAGAAATAATGTGGACAGCTCGAGTATTTACTTTATATCCAGAAATATTTCCTGGCCCTTTGAGCAAAGGACTATATGGGAAAGCGCTAGAAAAAAAAATATGGGATCTAGAAACTGTAAATATTAGAGACTCTGCTGAAGATAAACACAAGACAGTAGACGATACTCCTTTTGGGGGCGGAAACGGTATGCTTTTAAAAGCAGATATTTTAGGAAAATCTATAGACAGCAATATAAAAAAAGGTGAAAGAATTTTTTATCTTTCACCAAAGGGAAAAAGATTTGATCAAAAAATTGCAAAAGAACTTTCCAAAGAAAAAATTATTAATTTAATATGTGGACATTTTGAAGGAGTTGATGATCGTATCTTGAACACAAGAAATATAGAAGAAATTAGTGTAGGAGATTATATTTTGTCCGGTGGAGAGTCAGCTTCTTTTGTAGTAATTGATTCTATTTTAAGATTATTACCTAATGTACTTGGAAACGATATGTCAAAAAAAGATGAGAGCTTTGAAAATGGATTATTAGAATATCCTCAATACACAAAACCTCAAATTTGGGAGAAAAAAAGTGTTCCAGAGGTCTTATTATCTGGAGATCATGCCAAAATTAAAGACTGGCGTTTAATGCAATCAGAGGCTATAACACGACGCCAGAGACCTGATTTGTGGGAAAAATACACTAAAGAGAAAAAAAAATGAAAAATATTGAAGAAATAAATAAAGCAGCAGTAAAAAAAATTGTCTCAAATAAAAAAATCACTGATTTTGCTCCTGGCGACACTATTAAAGTTGGAGTAAAAATAGTTGAAGGTAAAAGAGAAAGAATTCAATTTTTTGAAGGAGTTTGTATTGCAAAAAAAAATAGAGATATAAATTCTTCATTTACTTTAAGAAAAATTTCTTTTGGAGAAGGTGTTGAAAGAACTTTTGCATTATATAGTCCAGTTGTGGACTCAATAAAAGTAATAAGGTCTGGGGATGTTAGAAGGTCTAAACTTTATTATTTAAGAAACAGAAAAGGTAAGTCTGCCAGAATAGCTGAAAAAATTAAAAAAAAAATTGGCTTAGATGTGTCATCTACCAATCAAGAAGAAACAATTGTTTCTCCCGACGTTAAAGTTGAAGACTTAAAAAAAGAAGAAGTCAAAAAAGAGACTAAAAAAATGTCTCCTAAACTAGAATCTAATAAAGAAAAAAATAAATAATATATTTAAATGCCTAAAACACTGTATGATAAAATATGGGAAGACCATCTTGTTCATAGCCAATCTGATGGAACCTCATTACTCTATGTAGATAGACACTTAGTTCACGAAGTAACAAGTCCGCAGGCTTTTGAAGGATTAAGAATACAAAAAAGAAAAGTAAGAAAACCACAATTTACTTTAGCTGTAGCAGACCATAATGTTCCGACAACAGATCGATCAAAAGGCATAAACGATCAAGAGTCAAAAATACAAGTGGATACGTTAAGAAAAAATTGTAAAGAGTTTGGAGTCCCTTTATTTGATATGAGTGATAAAAGACAAGGAATAGTTCATATTATAGGACCCGAACAAGGATTTACTCAGCCAGGAACAGTTATAGTCTGTGGAGATAGTCATACTGCAACGCATGGTGCTTTTGGTGCGTTAGCATTTGGTATTGGAACATCAGAAGTTGAACATGTTTTAGCAACACAAACTCTTATTCAAAAAAAATCAAAAAATTTTCTTTTAAAAGTTAATGGCAAAATCCCAATTGGAGTAACAGCAAAAGATGTTATTTTAAAAATTATAGGTACTATTGGTACAGCAGGAGGAACTGGCTATGTAATTGAATTTTCTGGGGAGGTTATAAAAAATTTTACTATGGAAGAAAGAATGACCGTCTGCAATATGACAATAGAAGGTGGAGCCAGAGCAGGCTTGATTCAACCAGACGAAAAAACATTTCAATATTTAAAAGATCGACCAATGTCTCCAAAAAAAGAAAAATGGAACCAAGCCGTTGATTATTGGAGCACTCTTAAATCTGATCAAAATAGCAATTTTGATAAAGTAGTTTCTATTGAAGGGGAAAATGTAGTACCCCAAGTAACATGGGGAACTTCCCCACAAGATGTAGTTCCTGTCAATGGTTCGGTACCCGATCCAAACAAAGAAAAAAATACAGACAGAAAAGCTGCTATGAAGAGATCTTTAGATTATATGGGTTTAAAGCCTAATACAAAAATGACTGATATAAAAATCGATAAAGTTTTTATTGGTAGTTGCACCAACGGAAGAATACAAGACCTAAGAGAAGCTGCAAAACTTTTAAAAGATAAAAAAATAGCTGAACATGTAAATGCTATGGTTGTACCTGGTTCTGGGCTCGTTAAAAGTCAGGCTGAACAAGAAGGTTTAGATAAAATATTTAAAAATTCCGGTTTTGAGTGGAGAGAACCCGGTTGTTCCATGTGTCTTGGAATGAACGAGGATCAATTAAAACCAAAAGAACGTTGCGCTTCTACATCTAATAGAAATTTTGAGGGAAGACAAGGAAGAGGAGGAAGAACTCATTTAGTTAGTCCGGCAATGGCTGCCGCCGCCGCCATCGAGGGACATCTATCTGATGTGAGAAAATTTAATAACTAATATGGAAAAATTTAAAGACATTAAAAGTATACCTGCTTACATTCCAATAATGAATGTAGATACAGATAAAATTATTCCGAAACAATTCTTAAAAACAATCAAAAGATCCGGTCTAGGTAAAAGTTTATTTTACGAGATGAGATTTGATGAAAAAGGAATTCCAATTAAGGGATTTGTTCTAGATACGGAGCCTTACAAAAATTCAAAAATATTAATTACTGGAAAAAATTTTGGCTGCGGATCATCAAGAGAACATGCACCTTGGGCTTTAGTTGACTTTGGCATAAAAGTTATAATTAGTGAGAGCTTCGCTGATATATTTTATAATAATTGTTTTAAAAACGGTATACTTCCTGTAGTAGCTGACGAAAAGACAATTAAAGAATTATCTGAATATTCTTCTAGAAAACAAAATATAGAAGTAAAATTATTAGACCAAGTGATTATTTATGGAAATAAAAGTTATAAATTTAATCTTGATCAATTTAAAAAGAAGTGTCTAATTGATGGACTAGATGATATAGCCTTATCACTTGAAAAGATTAAATATATTGAAAGTTTTGAGAGTAAAATGAGTCAAACCAAAACTTGGATTTGAGCATGCCCAAAAATAAAAGAAAAATTTTATTATTACCTGGAGATGGAGTAGGGCCAGAAGTAATGAGAGAAGTAAGAAAAATCATAGAGTGGTTTAATAAAAACAAATCCTTAGATTTTGATATTGAGGAAGAATTAATTGGCGGTGCATCCATCGATGAAAATAAAATACCCATAACTGACGAAGTTTTTTATAAATCTTTAGAGTCAGATGCGGTGATTCTTGGTGCTTGTGGTGGACCAAAATGGGATAATTTAGAGTTTTCTAAGAAACCTGAGAGAGCCCTTTTAAAGTTAAGAAAAGAGTTAAAATTGTTCGCCAATTTAAGACCTGCTATATGCTTTAAACAACTCGTTAATTCATCGACTTTGAAACCAGAAATAGTTTCAGGTTTAGATATTATGATAGTTAGAGAGCTAACAGGAGGTATTTACTTTGGCGAACCAAGAGGAATTGAGCCAATAGAAAATAATGAGAGAAAAGGTATAAACACTCACTCTTATACTACCGGAGAAATACAAAGAATTGCCAAGGTTGCATTTGAACTTGCAAAAAAAAGAAAAAATAAAGTAACTTCCTGTGAAAAATCAAATGTAATGGAAGCCGGAGTTCTATGGAGGGAAGAAGTACAAAAATTAAGAGATAAAGATTTTAAAAAAATTGAATTAAATCATATGCTAGCCGATAATTGTGCAATGCAACTTTTAAGAAATCCAAAACAATTTGATATTATTCTAGCTGACAATTTATTTGGTGACATGTTATCTGATGAAGCAGCGATGTTAACAGGGTCCTTAGGTTTGTTACCGTCAGCTTCTCTAGGCTCGAAAGATAAAAACGGTAAAATGAGGTCTTTATATGAACCTGTACATGGATCTGCACCAGATATAGCAGGAAAAAATGTTGCTAACCCCATTGCAACAATTTTAAGCTTATCAATGGCATTTAGATACTCTTTAGATCTTAAAAAAGAAGCTGATTTACTAGATACAGCAGTCCATAAAGTATTAGATGACGACATAAGAACAAAAGACATAATGTCGAATGGTAAAAAAGAAGTCACCACTAGTGATATGGGTGATGCAATTATCTCAAAATTGAAATAAAATAACTGTTAATATGAATTTAGCAATAATCGGTGCCACCGGCAACGTAGGAAGAAAAATAATTGAAGTGCTTGAGAAATCCAGCATTGAAGTCAAAAACCTTTTTTTGGTAGCTTCAGAGAAAAGCGCTGGAAAAAAATTATTTTTTAAAAAGAAAGAAATATTAGTTGAACAACTCGAAAACTATGATTTTTCAAAAGCAAAAATTACTATTTTTGCTGCTGGAAGTGAAATAGCAAAGGAATGGGTTCCCAAAGCTTCAAAAAAAAGTATCATTATTGATAATTCAAAATATTTTAGAATGGAAAAAGATGTTCCTTTAGTAGTAGCTGAGGTAAATCCTAATGAACTGCAAAAACATAAAAATATTATTGCAAATCCTAATTGCTCTACAATTCAATTAGTATTAACTTTAAAACCACTTCATGATGTGTACAAAATAAAGAGAATTGTAGTCTCAACTTATCAAGCAGTCTCAGGTGCAGGAAAGGCACAAACTGATGAATTGTTTAGCCAAACAGAGAGTTTTCTTAAAGGAGAAACTGTAAAATCTAAAAATTTTACAAAACAAATCGCATTTAATTTAATACCTCACATAGATACATTTGTTGAAGATGGATACACCAAAGAGGAGTGGAAAATGGAAAACGAAACAAAAAAAATATTAGATAAAAAGATTGAGCTAACTGCTACATGTGTAAGAGTGCCTGTTAAAACATCCCATTCAGAGTCTGTTAATATTGAATTTGAAAATGAATATGATTTAGAAAAAGTGAAAAAAATATTAACAAAAGCGCCGGGCTGCAAAGTCGTTGATGAACGAGAGGATGGAGGTTATATTACACCTGCTGAGGCAGAAGGAGATAATTTAACTTTTATATCTAGAGTTAGAAAAGATAATTCCAATAAAAAAGCATTAAATATGTGGATAGTCTCAGATAATTTATTAAAAGGAGCAGCTTTAAACTCTGTACAGATCGCTGAAATTTTGGTGAAAAAATTAAATGAAAAATAAAGAAAATCCTTTATCGCCTCATATACAAATTTATAGTTGGCATATTTCTTCTTTAGTTTCAATAGTTCATAGAATTACTGGGGTGATAAATATAATTACCTTAACCTTAATATGCTTCTGGATTTCAACAATTTTATTAGGAGCAGAAAATTATGAAATTATTAGGAATTTTTTGATTTCTTTTTTTGGAAAATTTTTTATTATTGGAATTACTTGGTCTTTTAGCTTCCAGATTTTAAGTGAAATCAGACATTTATTTTGGGATTTTGGTTATGGTTTTGATCTTAAAATTTCTAAATTAACAGGAGCATTAGTTATTTTAGGGTCATTTGTATTAACCTTAATCATTTATTTTTTAGGAACAGGATTATTTTAATGATTAACGCTACAAAAAAATGGGTATTTTTGAAAGTAAGTTCGATTATTTTGATACCTTTATTACTATGGTTCATGATAAATTTAATTTCTATTTATGATAAAAGTTTTGAGGAAGTACTAACATTCTTTGCTACCCAACCTTCTAAACTTTTGGTATCTCTTTTAATGATTGTCGCCTTTTTTTACTCAGCATTGAGTATTAGTGAAATATTTGAGGACTATATTCACGATCAAAAAACTAAATATGTCGCAAGTGTATTGCTCTATTTATTTGCTATAACTATTCCATTATTAACAATAGTAATTATATTAACATTAAGTTTATGAGTGCATATAAAATTATAGACCATGAATATGATGTAGTTGTTCTTGGAGCAGGAGGTTCTGGGCTAAGAGCTGCAGTCGGTTTAAGCGAAGCAGGCTTAAAAACAGCCTGTATTTCAAAAGTATTTCCAACTAGAAGCCATACTTCAGCTGCTCAGGGAGGAATTTCTGCTGCTCTGGGTAATATGGGAGAAGACGATTGGCGTTGGCACATGTACGATACCGTTAAAGGGTCAGATTGGTTAGGTGATCAGGATTGCATAGAGTATTTATGTAAAGAAGCACCACGAGCTGTTTTAGAGCTAGAGAAATATGGAGTACCTTTCAGCAGAACAGAGGATGGTAAAATTTACCAAAGACCTTTTGGAGGAATGACAAAAAATTATGGAAACGAGCCCGTTCAAAGAACTTGTGCCGCAGCAGACAGAACCGGCCACGCAATTCTACATACTTTGTATGGACAAGCTTTAAAACATAATACAGAATTTTTCATAGAATATTTTGCCTTAGATCTTTTAATGAAAAATGGTGAGTGCAAAGGGATTGTGGCTTGGAATTTAAATGATGGAACGATTCATAGATTTAGATCTCACATTACTATCATAGCAACAGGTGGTTATGGAAAAATTTACTATTCAGCTACCTCAGCGCACACTTGTACAGGAGATGGTAATGCGATGGTTTTGAGAGCTGGCTTGCCATTACAGGATATGGAATTTGTTCAATTCCATCCAACTGGTATTTACGGTCACGGTACTTTAATATCAGAAGGAGTGAGAGGCGAGGGAGGATATTTACTTAATTCTAAAGGCGAGAGATTTATGGAAAGATACGCTCCTAAGGCAAAAGATTTGGCTTCCAGAGATGTTGTAAGTAGATCAATTGCGATGGAAATTAATGAAGGCAGAGGAGTAGGAAAAGAAAAAGATCATGTTCATCTTCATTTAGACCATCTAGATCCTAAAATTATTGAGGAAAGATTACCAGGTATTTCGGAGTCATCAAAATTATTTGCTAATGTCGACGTAACTAAAGAACCCATTCCCGTCGTTCCAACAGTTCATTATAACATGGGAGGAATACCTACTAATTATAAAGCAGAGGTTATAACTATGAATGGATCCGAGAAAACTGTTCCAGGACTTATGGCTATCGGTGAGGCAGCCTGTGTTTCAGTTCATGGTGCAAATAGACTTGGATCAAATTCCTTAATTGATTTAGTAGTTTTTGGAAAAGCAGCTGCGAAAAGAGCTGCTGAACTTATTAAACCTAACAAACCTCATGAAGAGATATCTAATAGTGAAACAGATAAGTGTCTAGATAGATTTGATAATCTTAGAAATGGAGACGGAAGCAATAAAACTGCTGATCTAAGACTATCTATGCAGAAAACAATGCAATCTAAATGTGCAGTTTTTAGGACTGAAAAAACTTTAAAAGAAGGAATAAATGAGATACGAAAACCTTTTGATGGGATGGACTCAATTTCTGTAAAAGACAAATCATTAGTATTTAATACTGATTTAGTTGAAACTTTAGAATTTGATAATTTAATAAGACAAGCTATAACTACTATGGACTCAGCCTATCATCGCAAGGAAAGCAGGGGAGCTCATGCGAGGGAAGATTTTCCAAACAGAGACGATAAAAAATTTATGCAACACACTTTATCTTGGTGCAACGGCAAAAATTCTAAAATAGAGTACAGACCAGTTCATAGATCTACATTAACAAATGATGTACAATATTTTCCTCCAAAAGAGAGGATTTACTAATGGTGCAAATAAGTTTACCTAAAAATTCAAAAGTAGTGAAAGGTAAATTTTACAAGGATAAAACCGGCTCAAAACAATTAAAAAAAGTAAACGTATATAGATGGGACCCTTCTGTAGGGGGAAACCCTAGAATTGACACGTACGAAGTAGATATGAGAAATTGTCAATCAAAGGTATTAGATGTACTTAATAAAATTAAAAATGAAATTGATCCATCTTTAGCTTACAGAAGATCATGCGCTCATGGAGTATGTGGCTCATGTGCAATGAATATGAATGGTAAGAATGGATTAGCATGCACTAAACCTCACGAGGAGATAAAAGGAGATTTAAATATTTATCCTTTACCGCATTTAAAAGTCGTTAAAGATTTAATTGGTGATCTTACAACTTTATATAAGCAATATGAATCAGTTGAGCCTTGGCTCAAAACTTCAAAAAAAGATGATAATAAAGAAAATCTTCAGTCAAAAAAAGAAAGAGAAAAATTAGACGGACTTTATGAATGCATAATGTGCGCTTGTTGCTCTACGTCTTGCCCAAGTTACTGGTGGAATGGCGATAAATATTTAGGGCCTGCTGTTTTATTGCAAGCCTATAGATGGATAGAAGATAGTAGAGATGAAGATAAAAAAGAACGGTTAAAGAAAGTTGCCGATGAACTTAAGCTCTATAGGTGTCACACAATTATGAACTGTACTAACTCTTGTCCTAAAGGGTTAAACCCTGCAAAAGCTATAGCTTCTATAAAAAAAATGCTTGCAACAACTTAAAAGCTTATTTAATCAATAGAACACTATGAAAACAATCAAACATTTTGTTGATGGTCAAAAGTTTTCTGGTTCTTCAAAAAGAGTAGGTATGGTTTTTAACCCTGCCACTGGTGAACAAAGCTCAAATGTAAATTTAGCGAATAGTGAAGATTTAAATGAAGCTGTAGACTCAGCTAAAAAAGCTTACGAACCTTGGTCAAATACTACACCTATTCAAAGAGCTAGAGTAATATTTAAATTTAAAGAATTAATTGAGAAAAATAGTGAGGAGCTAACAAAAATTATTGTTTCAGAGCATGGGAAAGTTTATGAGGATGCAAAAGGCTCATTAATTCGAGGTTTAGAAATAGTAGAGTTTGCCTGCGGTATACCTCAAATGCTCAAAGGTGAATTTACAGAAAACGTGGGAACAAATGTTGATAGCTGGTCAATTAGGCAACCATTAGGAATATGTGCTGGCATAACACCTTTTAATTTTCCTGCAATGGTTCCAATGTGGATGTTTCCGATAGCAATAGCATGCGGAAATACATTTATATTAAAACCTTCCGAAAAAGATCCAAGCTGTTCAATAAAATTAGCTGAATTATTTTCAGATGCAGGATTACCTAACGGGGTATTAAATGTTATAAATGGCGATAAAGAAGTCGTTGATGCTATTATAAAACACAAAGATATTTCAGCTGTTAGTTTTGTTGGCTCAACTCCAGTAGCAAAGTATATTTATGAAAATTGCGCGAAGAACGAAAAAAGAGTACAAGCTCTCGGTGGTGCTAAGAATCATTGCGTAGTTATGCCAGATTGCGATTTAGACCAAACAGTAAACGGACTTATGGGAGCGGCATACGGCTCGGCCGGCGAAAGATGTATGGCACAATCAGTAGCAGTAGCAGTTGGCGGAATTGGAGATAAACTTGTTAGCAAATTAACAAAAAAAGTAGAGTCTTTGAAAGTCGGTTCTGGAATGGATAAAAAGTCGGAGATGGGACCATTAATTACAAAAGAACATTTAAAAAAAGTTAAAGGCTATGTTGATTTAGGAGTCAAAGAAGGAGCCAAACTTTTAGTTGACGGAAGAAACTTAAAACTTCAAGGTTATGAAAATGGTTACTTCATCGGAGGCTGTTTATTTGACAATGTAAAAAAAAATATGAGAATTTATAAAGAAGAAATTTTCGGTCCAGTTTTGTCCATTATAAGAGCTCAAAATTTTGATGAAGCTCTTCAACTGGTTAATGATCATGAATTTGGAAATGGAGTAAGTATTTTTACAAGAGATGGTGACACAGCAAGGACTTTTTCGAACAAAGTAAAAATTGGGATGGTGGGAATAAATATTCCTATACCAGTGCCTGTTGCATTTCATAGTTTTGGAGGCTGGAAAAGGTCAATGTTTGGAGATCAACACATGCATGGACCTGAAGGTGTGAGATTTTATACAAAATTAAAAACTACTACATCTCGATGGCCCTCAGGTCAAAGATCTGACCCAGAATTTGTAATGCCAACAATGAAATGATCCATGAGAAAAAAAATTAGCTTAATAGGAGCAGGTCAAATAGGTGGAACTTTAGCCCACTTAATAGCTATAAAAGAATTAGCTGATGTAGTTTTATTTGATGTTGCAGAAGGACTTGCTAAAGGAAAAGCGTTAGATATTGCTCAATCATCTGCCATTGATGGGTTTGATGTTAATTTGCTAGGAACAAACAAATATGAAGATACAAAAAACTCTGACGTTATTATTGTAACAGCAGGAGTTCCCAGAAAACCTGGAATGAGTCGTGATGACTTACTAGGTATAAATTTAAAGATTATTAAACAAGTATCAGACGGTATAAAAAATTCATCACCAAAGGCTTTTGTAATATGCATAACCAATCCATTAGATGTAATAGTAATGGCTCTTCAAAAGTATTCAGGATTACCTAAAAATAAAGTTGTAGGCATGGCTGGAATTCTAGACTCTTCTAGGTTTAAATATTTTTTATCTCAAGAACTAAATATTCCAGTGAAAAAAATTAGATCTTTAGTTCTTGGCGGCCATGGAGACTCCATGGTAGCTATGATTGATCATACTTACATAGACAACAAACCCTTGATCGAATTTATAAAAAAAGGGAAAATAAAAAAAGAAAAACTCGAAAATATAGTTGAAAGAACCAAAAAAGGTGGGGCCGAAATTATTAAATATTTGGAAAGAGGTTCAGCGTTTTACGCACCAGCAGCATCAGCAGTAGAAATGGCTGAAAGCTATTTAAAAAATCAAAAAAAAGAACTTCCATGTGCAGCATATTTAAATGGAGAATATGGAGTTAAGAATTTATATGCTGGAGTTCCAGTGATTATAGGCTCAAATGGAGTTGAAAAAGTAGTTGAAATAAAATTAAATGAAGAAGAAAGAAAAAATTTTGATAAATCTATTAAATCTGTGCAAGAATTATCGGATGCTGCAGTTAAAATAGATCAAAACTTAGCTTAACTGTTTTTTTTGTAAACAGCTATAATACATTTTCCGAATTTATATCTAAGAAAAAAATCAACAATTATAGTAATTGGTGTGAAAACCTTATCCCACAAAAATATTTTAAACTTTGATGGATAAGTTTCTTTTTTAAAAAAAATCTTATTTAAAAAATATAAAAAATATCCAATAGCATCTAAATATTTAAAATTAATCCTTTCTAAAGAAATTAATGTTTTTGAGAAAAATTCTCCACTGTATCTTCGATAATGACCCACAGCTTTATCCAAATTACTATAAATTTTTTGATGAGCTGGAACCATAAAAATTATTATTCCACCATCGTTTAATTTATCAATAGCATTTTTTATTTCAGTTTTATCATTTTTAATATGCTCAAGTACATGTAGATATAAAATTGTATCAAATTTATTTTGAATTTTTTCAATACTTTTATCACTTACTTCTATATTTTTATTATTTTTGAATCTTTCCTTTAAATCATCAATATTTTTTTTATCTAATTCTGTTAAAGTAATCTTATTATTCTCTATTTGATCTAAATAATTTTTTGTAAAGCTTCCGCAACCAGCTCCAACTTCTAGAATATTACCTTTTAGGTATTTTTTTATAAATTTTAAACAATAGTTAATATGAAAATTGGCATCATCAAATCTTTCGGTTACAATCTCGGGATATTTGTCCATCTTACTTATTTGTTTATTTTTTGTTTAAAATGTCTTATTTTGTTTATAAAATTAAATGTCTCCAATATCCAGAGAAAACAGCAAAATTTTAAATTATATATTAATTTTATTTATAATATTTTTTTCATTCACTATTAATTGGAATTATTCAAAATTTGGTTTATTTCCTATAGATACTTTCTTGCACTATGACTCCTCATACAGAATTCTTCAGGGAGAATATCCCGTTAAAGATTATTGGATCGTATCGGGTTTTTTTGTAGATTTTGTTCAGGCATTTTTTTTTAAAATTTTCGATGTTAATTGGAAGGCATATATTTTTCATTCTTCTATATTCAATGTACTAATCTCTCTTTTCACTTTTTTTACTTTAAAAAAACTTGGAGTGGAAAAGTTATATGCCTTTATCTTTACGTTATCGTTTGCAACTTTAGCTTACCCAGTAAGTGGCACTCCGTTCGTCGATATGCATGCAACTTATTTATGTTTAATGGCAACGTATTGTATTTTTTTAGCTGTAAAACAATCAAGAAAATATTTTTTTTGGATTTTAACACTAATCTTCTTTTTTATTTCCTTTTTATCTAAACAAGTTCCTGCTTCATATTTGATGATTTTATATTTACCGATCGTTTTACTTTACCTTATTAACACAAGGAGTATTAAAACTGTTAAGGTAGCAGCAGTTGCATCATTATCTTTATTAATTCTATTTTATTTATTTTTGAGATTTCTCAAAATAGATTTGAACCTTTTTTTTATTCAATACGTTTTTTCACCACAAGGAGTTGGTTCTGAAAGGTTTACAAACTTAAACTTTTCAGCAACAAGCCTATTTAATCATTACAAGTTCATATTAATACCAATAATATTAATATTTTTATTGGAATTAAACCATTTAAAAAAAAAAAGAATAAATCTTTTTTCTACCGAAACAATAAATCTAGTTATTTTAATTTTAATGTGTTTTGGAATGATTTTTCATCAATCATTAACAAAAAATCAAATCTATATTTATTTTCTGGTACCGGTATGTTTTAGTTTTCTGTTTATAAGGATAGAAAAATCAGATATTAGTTTAAAAAAATATATTAAATTATTTGTAGTATTTAGTCTGATCATAATTACTTTTAAATATCATATGCGTTTTAATGAAAATAGAAAATTTCATGAACTGAACGATATAAATTTTTCTAAGGCTATTGAATCAGTTAAACTAGACAAAAGTTTAAAAGGTTTACTTTGGATATCTCTTCTTTATAAAGAAAATCCTAATGATGAGATAATTATTTTAAAAGAAATAATTTCAGAATTGGACAAAAAGAAAAAACCGATAATGCTTATCACTCATTATTCATTTTTAGATAGTATAACTTCAAAAAAATTGAATTCGCCAAGTAGAACACACACAATGAATGGGGCAAGTATACCAACTAAAAAAGATAAATACTTTGAAGATTATAAAAATTTTTTAAAGGAAAAATTGAAAAAAAAAAAAATAGATGAAATTTATTTTTTAAAATTTGAGAAACTATCTACATCTGTTATTTCTGAATTTGTAAATGAAAAGTGTTATAAAAAAGAACAAGACAGCCTTTTTGTAAAATTTAAAATAAAAATTGACTGTTTAAATTAATATAAATTAATTTTTTTCAAATTAACCAAAAATTCTTTATAATTAATATTTCCCTTTTTGTAGTGTTTTATCTTATTCCATAAAACACATAAATTTAGGAAAAATATAAAAAATGCAATTTTAAATCCGTTGTCAATAAATAAAATAATTGAAAAAAAAATATAAATCAAAGAACTAAAAAAAACTCTCTCATAAAAAACAGCCATTATCCTAAAAGAATGTTCTATCAAAGCAAGGAAATTTGTTTTGGATTTATCAAAATATCTTTTTTGACGTTTAGCATATATTCTTTTTATTTTACTATTTGCTAAAACTCCTGATGAATAAGCATACCAAAGGTTATTGTTAGATAAAATATTTTTTACATTTTTTGAGTGCATACAGCTAAAATTACCGAACGAAACCCAATTGAGTGTAAATACAAAAGTTATTAAAAGATGAATTTTATAACAAAGTTTTAAAAATAAATTTTCTTTTCTACCGATTCTGTTTGATGTAATTACATAATCTTTTGATTTTAAACTTTCTTCTATCATCAAAGGTATATCTTTAGGACTGTCTTCTCCATCACCATCCATAATAATTAAACAAAAATCCCTATGTTTTTTTTTTAAATAATCCAATCCTAGTGCTATACTTTTTTGACTTCCAAGGTTCGTATTAGAGTTCAAGATAATTATTTGTTTAATTTTTTTAAGTTTTTTTAATTCAAAATAGGGCTTAATATTTGATTTATCATTAATTATAACAATTTTTATCTTACTTTTTATATTTTTTAAATTTTGGTCAATTTTTTGTAAGAGTTTATTAACTGATTTCCAATCATTGTAAACCGGTATTAAAATGTTTAAATTATTCATTTTTAAATCTTTGATTAAATACTTAAATTAATTATAACTAATATTATTTTTTCAAATATTTATAAATATTAATTAATGAATATACACGAGTATCAGGCTAAAAAAATATTAAAAGATTACGGGGCTCCGGTCTCTAATGGCACAATTATTCATTCTAAAAATGAGATTAAAGAAAAAATAAAAAATCTGAAAGATAAACAATTTGTTGTAAAAGCCCAAATTCATGCTGGAGGCAGAGGTAAAGCGGGAGGAATTAAACTTGTAAATGAAGTAAAAAAATTAGAGAAAGAAATTAATCTAATGTTCGGTAAAATTTTAAAATCTCATCAAACTGGACCAGAAGGAAAAGAAGTTAAAAAAGTTTATGTTGAGGAAGCTTCTAATATTTATAAAGAGTTTTATTTATCATGTATAATTGATAGAGAAAGTTCAAAAATAGCTTTTATCAGTAGTGTCGAGGGAGGCATGGATATTGAAAAAGTTGCACACGATACTCCAGATAAAATATTTACTACAAAATTTGATTTAAAAGAGCAAATGGACGAAATAGAAATAAATAAAATTATCAAACCTTTCGGACTAGATGATGATCAAAAAAAAGAAGCAAGTAAATTAATAAAAATTTTGTATAAAATATTAAAAGAAAAAGATGCAAGTCTAATTGAAATCAATCCCTTAATTTTAACAAAAGAAAAAAAATTAATCTGTTTAGATGCTAAAATGAATTTTGATGACAATGCAATTTTTAGAAGACCAGAAATATTAGAATTAAGAGATTTAAATGAAGAAGAACCTACTGAAATAGAGGCAAGCAAGCATGAATTGGCGTATATAAAATTAAATGGATCTATAGGTTGTATGGTCAATGGAGCTGGTCTTGCCATGGCAACAATGGATATTATAAAGTTGTATGGAGAAGAACCAGCAAATTTTCTTGACGTAGGTGGGGGAGCTTCAAAAGAAAAAGTAGCAGCAGCATTCAAACTAATTTTATCTGATAGAAATGTAAAAGGAATTTTGATTAATATTTTTGGAGGAATTATGCGTTGCGATGTATTAGCTGAAGGTGTAGTTGATGCTGCAAAAAAAACTAAACTAAATGTTCCATTAGTAGTAAGGTTAGCAGGAACCAACTTTAAAGAAGGCAAAGAAATTTTAGATAAATCTGGTCTTAAAATTTCCTCGGCAATTGATTTAAATGATGCTGCAAAAAAAATAGTTCAGGCAATTAAATAATGTCAATTTTAGTTAATAAAAATACTAAAGTAATTTGTCAAGGTTTTACAGGCAAACATGGCACCTTCCACTCAGAGCAAGCAATAAAATATGGAACGAAACTAGTTGGAGGTGTTACTCCAAAAAAAGGAGGAACTAAACATCTAAACTTACCAGTTTTTAATAAAGTTTCCGAGGCAAAAGAGAGTACCGGGGCAAATGCTACTATGATTTATGTACCTCCTAAGTATGCAGCAGCAGCAATAATTGAAGCTATAGATTCTGAAATTGAATTAATAGTTTGTATTACAGAAGGTATACCGATCATTGACATGATTAAAGTTAAACAAATTTTAAAAAAAAGTAAAAGTAGGCTTATAGGTCCGAATTGTCCCGGAATAATTACTCCTGACGAATGTAAAATTGGTATTATGCCTGGGAGTATTCACAAAAAAGGTTCTGTAGGTATAGTTTCAAGGTCAGGCACATTAACCTATGAAGCGGTAGCTCAAACAACCGCTTGTGGCCTAGGACAATCAACATGTATTGGTATCGGTGGAGATCCAATTAATGGAACAAATTTTATTGACTGCTTAGAATTATTTTTAAAAGACAACGAAACAGAGTCAATCGTAATTATTGGAGAAATTGGTGGGTCAGCAGAGGAAGATGCATCAGAATTTTTAAAAAAAGCTAAAATAAAAAAACCAATAGTAGGTTTTATTGCAGGTCTAACTGCGCCTTCAGGAAAAAGAATGGGCCATGCTGGAGCAATTATTTCAGGTGGAAAAGGAGGAGCAGAAAACAAAATTGAAATGATGAAATCTGCTGGAATCATCATATCAGAGTCTCCCGCAGATATTGGAAAAACTCTTTACCAAAAACTTAATGGTTGATTTTAAAAATTTGTGTTAGAATATTAACTTAAAATGTCATCATCTAAAGATAATAACACATATAAAAAAACATCATTCCTAGCTGGAATAAATTCATCATTTATAGAAAAATTTTATTCAGATTATTTGTCTAATCCTGAAAAATTACCACAAGATTGGAAATTATTCTTTGATGGACTTAAAGAAAACAATGAAACTATTGTAAAAGATTTAAAAGGACCGAGTTGGTCTCCTCAAAAAAATAACAATATAATTCAAAAAGAAAATATCAAAGAAATCTCGCCATCAATTGATATAACACATCAAGATACTAAAAATTCTATTAGAGCAATTATGTTAATTCGTGCTTTCAGAATTAGGGGTAATTTAATAGCTAATTTAGATCCTTTAAATTTACAAAAAAGAGAAGAACATCCAGAATTAAAACCTGAAACTTATGGGTTCAAACCAGAAGATTTTAATAAAAAAATATTTTTAGATGGGGTGCTTGGACAACAGTATGCTACTTTAAAAGAAATTCTAGATATTTTGAAAAAAACTTATTGTTCAAATATTGGTTATGAATTTATGCACCTTGGAGATCCCGAAGAAAAAGCATGGATAAGAAATAGAGTAGAAGGAAAAGAAAAGGGTATTAAATTTACCGATAACGGGAAAAAAGCAATTTTAAAAAAGATAATTGAGGCAGAGGGTTTCGAAAAATTCTTACATGTAAAATTTGTTGGTACAAAAAGATTTGGATTAGATGGAAGTGAGTCGCTTATCCCAGCTTTAGAACAAATAATTAAAAAGGGAGGAAGTTTAGGAGCCAAGGAAATTAAAATAGGTATGCCTCATCGAGGCAGACTAAATGTTTTAGCTAACGTTATGTTGAAACCTTTTAAAGCAATTTTTAGTGAATTTTTTGGTAAAAGTGTAAGTTCTAAAAAAGATTTTGAGGGAGATGTAAAATATCATTTAGGAGCTTCAGCTAATAGAGAATTTGATGGAAACTTAGTTCATATAAGCTTAACAGATAATCCGTCTCATTTAGAGGCAGTCAATCCAGTAGTTCTTGGGCAAGTTAGAGCTAAACAATTTTTTCATAAGGATCCAGATAGAAAAAAAGTTATTCCAGTTTTAATGCATGGAGACGCAGCTTTTGCCGGCCAGGGAATAGTAGCAGAATGTTTTGCAATGTCAGGATTGCCAGGTCACAATATTGGTGGGACTATACACATAATAGTTAACAATCAAATTGGTTTTACCACAGCACCAAGGTTTGCAAGATCTTCACCTTATCCATCTGATGTAGCTAAACTTGCCCAAGCACCAATTTTTCATGTCAATGGAGATGACCCAGAGGCGGTGGTTCATTGCGCTAAAATTGCAACTGAATTCAGACAAAAATTTAATCGAGATGTTGTTATTGATATGGTTTGTTATAGACGTTATGGCCACAACGAGGGAGACGAACCTTCTTTTACTCAACCTATAATGTACAAAAAAATTAAATCTCATCCAACTACTTTAGATATTTATAGTAAGAAAATAATTGAAAAGGGATATTTTTCCTCAGACGAAATTAGTCATAAAAAATCAGAGTTTAAAATCTTTTTGAATAAAGAATTTCAAAACTCAAAAAATTATAAATCGGATTTAAAATGGTGGGATGGAGTATGGTCTAGATATAAGCCTGAGTTAGGAAAAGACAAAAGAGCTGTTAGCGGAGTAGATAAAAATGAAATTATTAAAATTGGAAAAAAAATTAATTCATTACCAGGTAATTTTAATATTCATAAAACTTTAATTAAAGTGTTTCAAAACAGATACAAAATGTTTACTTCAAACTTGCCTATTGATTGGTCTGCAGCAGAGTCGCTTGCTTTTGCAACACTTTTAAACGAGGGATTTTCAGTTAGATTATCAGGCCAAGACTCAGGTAGAGGTACTTTTAGTCAACGTCACTCAGTTTTAAGAAATCAAGACAATCATGATAGGTATATTCCCTTAAATAATATTTCTAAAAATCAAAAAAGATTTGAAATTATTGATAGTCTTTTGTCAGAATTAGCCGTCTTAGGATTTGAGTTTGGATACTCATTGTCTGAACCAGAAACTCTTGTGTTATGGGAGGCACAATTTGGAGATTTCGCAAACGGCGGCCAGGTAATTATTGATCAGTTTATTACCTCAAGTGAGCATAAATGGGGAAGGTCAAGTGGATTGGTAATGTTATTGCCACATGGATATGAAGGTCAAGGACCTGAACATTCCTCAGCAAGAATGGAAAGATTTTTACAGCTTTGTGCTGGGGAAAATATTCAGGTTGTAAACTGTACAACTCCGGCAAATTATTTTCATGTTTTAAGGCGACAAATGCACAGGGATTTTAGAAAGCCTTTAATTATAATGACTCCAAAATCTTTGTTACGTCACAAAAAATGTGTTTCTAATATAGAAGATTTTACCAAAAAAAATTCATTTCATAGAGTTCTTGAGGATCATGCTTACTTAGATAATAGCGGTCTAATAAAATTAAAAAAAAATAAAAAAATAAAAAAAGTTGTTATGTGCTCTGGTAAAATCTATTTTGATCTTCTTGAGGCCAGAGAAAAAACTAAAAATGACGAAATAGTTTTTATTAGAATTGAGCAATTATACCCTTTCCCTGTAAAAACTCTCGGTCAGGTTTTAAAAAAGTATAGTAAAGACGTGGTATATTACTGGTGTCAAGAAGAACCCAAAAATATGGGCGCTTGGAACACCGTGAGACATTTTATTGAGAGAACTTTAGAGATTATTCGATCAAAAAATGATAAAATTAAATATGTTGGAAGAAAACCATCTGCGTCAACTGCGACTGGAAATTTAAATAAACATCTTGCGCAACAAAAAGAAATATTAGAAAAGGTGGTAGGGAAGTTTGATTAATGTCTGAAAAAATATTAGTTCCTGCTTTAGGTGAGTCAGTATCAGAAGCTACTGTTTCTAAGTGGCTTAAAAATAAAGGTGAAAAAGTTGTTGCTGATGAACCTTTAGTTGAGTTAGAAACTGATAAAGTAAATATTGAGGTGCCATCACCATCAAATGGAACTTTGGAAAATATAAATGTTAACGAGGGTCAAACTGTTAATGTTGGAGCAATACTTGGTTCAGTAGGCAAGGCATCAATTTCAAAAGACACTCAGGATAAAAAAGAAAAAATATACTCACCACCTGAAAAAAAAGAAAAAATAAAAAAAGAACCTTTGCCTAAGCACAAGCCTATACCTCAACCAGTGGCTGAACCTCTAGTTTTACAACATGAGAAAATTAAAGAGGAAGTTAAGCCTCTCATTTTAGAGGCAGAAGAACCGGAATTAAAAAAAGAAACTCCTTTAGTACTAAATAACTTCCATAACAATAAAACGAAAACACTATCACCTTCTGCAAGAAAAATGGTTGCCGAGTCTCGATTAAAAATTGATGAACTTGAAGGAACTGGAAAAAATGGAGTTATTTTAAAAGAAGATATTATGAGCTTAATGGGCACAAGTCCCTCTCCATCCAAAAGAAAAATTGCTCACGGTTTAGAAGAAAGAATTAAAATGACAAGATTGCGTATGACTATTGCTAAAAGGTTAAAAGAGGCACAAGAAAATGCTGCTATGCTTACAACCTTTAACGAAGTTGATATGCACGAAGTCATATCTATGAAGGATAATTACAAAGAAGACTTTCAAAAGAAATACTCTGTGAAATTAGGTTTTATGTCATTTTTTGTAAAAGCTTGCGTAATAGGGTTAAAAAATTTTCCTGCAGTAAATGCAGAAATACAAAATGATGAGATAGTTTACAAAAATTATTATAATATAAGCATAGCTGTAGGAACAGACCGTGGACTTGTAGTTCCAGTTTTAAGAAACACTGACGAAATGTCATTTGCAGAAATCGAAAAAAATATTTCACTGTTAGGACAAAAAGCGAAAGAGGGAAAAATTACGATTGAAGATCTACAAGGTGGTACTTTTACAATTAGTAATGGAGGAATCTACGGCTCTATGCTCTCAACCCCTATACTTAATCCACCTCAATCTGCAGTTCTAGGAATGCACAATATTATAGAGAGACCAGTTGTAAAAGACGGGAATGTAACTATTAGACCGATGATGTACTTAGCATTATCTTATGACCATAGAATTATAGACGGTAAAGAAGCAGTGTCGTTTTTAAAAACCATTAAAGAAAGCTTAGAACAACCCAAAAGATTATTTTTAAACTTATAAAATGGAAAAAAATTTTGACGTAATAGTCATTGGCGGTGGACCAGGAGGCTATGTTTGTGCAATTAGATCTGCGCAACTGGGTCTTAAAACTGCTTGTATAGAGTCTAGAGGAACACTCGGGGGTACTTGTTTGAACGTAGGGTGTATACCATCTAAAAGCTTGCTAAATTTGTCGGATAATTTTCGTAAAGCAAAAAAGGATTTTGGTGAACAAGGTATAGAGATAAGTGACCTAAAATTAAATATTAAAAAAATGATGTTGTCTAAAGATAAATCAGTTCAAATTTTAACAAAAGGTGTCGAGTTTTTGTTTAAAAAAAATAAAGTTACCTACATAAAAGGAAAAGGTGAAATCTCTTCTCCAAACGATATTATAGTTAGTGAAGGAGAAAAAAAAACAACCTATAAGTCAAAAAATATTGTAATAGCAACTGGGTCTCAAGCAACCTCATTACCTGGATTGAAAATAGATGAAAAGAATATAGTTTCTTCCACAGGAGCTTTATCACTTTCAGAAGTTCCAAAAGAATTAATAGTAATAGGCGGAGGTTATATCGGTTTAGAGATGGGCTCTGTTTGGTCAAGGCTTGGTTCTAAAGTGACTGTTTTAGAATATTTAGATCACATAACCCCTGGAATGGATACAGAAATTTCTAATGAATTTCAAAAAATTCTTAAAAAACAAGGCATTAACTTTAAACTTAATAATAAAGTAAATTCTGTAAAAATCGTTAAAAATAAAATTGTCATTAATTATACAAACAACAAGACATCAGAAAATGAAAATGTGAGTTGTGACAAAGTTTTAGTCTCAGTTGGAAGAAAACCATACACTGAAGGATTAAATCTAAAAAAAGTTGGAATAAAAAGTGACAACAAAGGTAGAATAGAAGTAAATAACAAACTACAAACATCTATAGAAAATATTTATGCAATAGGAGATGTAATAAAAGGTCCAATGTTAGCCCACAAAGCTGAAGAAGAAGGTATAGCAGTAGCAGAAATATTAGCTGGTCAAGCTGGCCATGTTAATTACGATGTTATACCAGGTGTAATATATACGTCTCCGGAGGTTGCAACGGTTGGAAAGACTGAGGAGCAGTTAAAAAAATTGAACATAAACTACAAAGTTGGCAAATTTCCATTTCTTGCCAACTCAAGAGCAAAAGTAAATAATGAAACTGACGGATTTGTAAAAGTACTTGCCGACTCAAAGACTGATAGAGTTTTAGGGGTTCATATAATAGGACCCCATTGCGGTGACATGATTGCAGAAATGGCTTTAGCTATGGAGTTTGGAGCCAGTGCTGAAGATATAGCTAGAACTTGTCATGCCCATCCTACACATACCGAAGCTATTAAAGAAGCAGCGTTGGCTGTTGATAAAAGATCAATTCATTTTTAATTGATATAATATTAATTAAAATCTGACCATGAAAGTTCCAGTGTTATTACCAAAAATTTTTAACTATCCACTTACTTATAATAATACACTGCAAAAAAAACTTAAACCTGGTGACTTTATAGAAGTTCCTTTTGGCTCAAGAAAAGAGATTGGAGTTGTATGGAATGAGATTCAGACTACAGATAAAAAAATAAAAATAAAAAATGTTAACAGTAAAATTTTAAATTTTTCAATTAGTAAAAAACTAATTCAATTTATTGATTGGTTTTCATTATACAATATGGTGCCTAAAGGAATGGTTTTAAAAATGTGTTTGGGGAATATTGAAAATCTTACAAAGATTGAAAATGGGAATTTTATTCATGACAAAAGTAGAAAAAAAAATTATTTCTTAAATAAAGAACAGAAAACAGCATTGAAAGATTTAAAATCATTTGGAGAAAAATATAATGTGTCTGTTTTACAAGGTGTTACTGGATCGGGTAAAACCCTTGTTTATTTTGAACGCATCAAACAAGTTTTAAGTAAACAAAAACAAGTTCTAGTTTTATTACCTGAAATTTTTTTAACAAATCAATTTGAGGAGAGGTTTTCTGAATTTTTTGGAATCAAACCTGCAATCTGGCATTCAAAAATAACACCTAAAAACAAAAGAAAGATTTGGCAAGGTATTCTCAAAAATGAAGTAAATCTTGTAATAGGAGCAAGATCATCATTATTTCTACCTTTTAAAAATCTTGGTCTAATAATAGTAGATGAAGAACATGATCCTTCTTATAAACAAGATGAAGGATTAACTTATAATGCTAGGGATATGGCAATCACAAGAGCTTCAATAGAGTCAGTTCCAATTATTTTGGTAACATCTATACCATCTTTAGAAACTTTTAATCATATTAAAAATAAAAAATATAACCATACAAAAATTTTTAAAAGATTTGAAAATTTTCCACTTCCCGATACTAAGATAATAAATTTGAATTTTAGGAAATATAAAAATTCCTATATTACTAATGAAACAGTAGACATTGTTAATCAATATCTAAATAAGAATGAACAAATTTTATTTTTTTTAAATAGAAGAGGTTATGCACCATTCTTAATTTGTAAAGAATGTGGGTATAAACATTCTTGTTCAAATTGTTCAATATATTTAACTTATCATAAATCTATTAATAAATTGATATGTCATCATTGTGGTCAAAAGAAAATTATAGATAAAAAATGCTCAAAGGAGAAAGGTAATTGCGATTTCAGAATGTATGGTCCTGGAGTAGAAAAAATTTATGAGGAGTTAAAAGAAAAATTTCCACAAAAAAAAATAGAAATATTTTCAAGTGATTATCTTGCTAAAAAAAAAGAAAGTAAAAATATTTTTGATAAAATAAACAGTAATAAAATCGATATTTTAGTTGGAACACAGATGATTTCTAAAGGTTTCAATTTTCCAAAATTAAATTGCATAGTCGTTGTTGATGCAGATTTTTCAGGTAAGGGATATGATCTAAGAACAACTGAAAAAAATATTCAACTTTACAATCAACTTAGTGGAAGAGCAGGAAGGTTTTCATCTAAATCAATAATAATTTATCAAACGGTAACGCCATCGCACCAAACTTTAAAAGAATTAATACAAAAGGATCCTGAAAAATTTCTAGAAAATGAACTAGTTATAAGAAAGCAAAATAATTTACCACCTTACCAAAGATTAATTGCTATAGTTATATCTTCATCAACAAGAGAATTAAGTTTAAAAGGGGCTACTGAAATAAAGCAAAAAATACAAAGAATTGAAGATTTAGAAGTTCTGGGTCCTGTAGATTCTCCAATATTTAGATTAAAAAACAAGTACAGAACTAGACTGCTCTTAAGATCAAAAAATGAGATATTTATTCAAAAAAAACTCTCTAAAATTTTAGATAAAATGAAGATTTCATCAAAAATTAAACTTACAGTTGATGTTGATCCAATAAATTTTACTTAAGAGTGACTATAGTGTCTTGAAGGAGATAATCTCATATGATACGAAATCCAATCTAATCTTAACAAAAATCGTGTATAGGATAAATAGTGAGCTCGAATAAATCTTTTTCTACCGAAACCTCTGAAAGGTATGCACTCGCTCTTTTCGAATTAGCTAGTGAAAATTCTGAAATAGAAATAATAGAAAAAAATATTAAAGATCTATTGTCAATTTATGATACTAATAAGGACTTAGAGAATTTCATAAAAAATCCAACACATTCAATAGCTAATCAATTAGAAATTATACAAAAGATTTCAAAAACAATGAATTTTCCAACAATATTAAATAATTTTTTATTAATTTTAGTAACTAAAAGAAGGATATTTTTTTTAAAGAAAATTATTAAGAGTTTTCTAAAACTTTCATCAAAAAAAAAGGGTGAGCTAAAGGCGTCTTTAATTTCTTCAAAAGAATTGTCAGAAAATGATTTAAATAATATAAGTTCAGAATTATCAAAATCTATTGGATCTCCAATTATTTTTGACCATAGTGTAGATAAAGATTTAATTGGAGGGGTTAAAATTCAAATAGGTAGCTTAATGATTGATACCTCTATAAAAAATAAACTAAAAAAATATGAAAAATTAATGTTAGAAAGTTAAGAATGCAAATAAATCCCTCAGAAGTTACTAAATTACTAAAAGAGCAAATAAAACGTTTTGGTGAAAAAGCTGAAGTATCTGAAATAGGAAAAGTACTTTCAGTTGGTGATGGTATCGCTAGAGTTTATGGACTAGATAACGTTCAGGCTGGTGAGATGGTAGAGTTTGACGATGGGTCTAAAGGTATGGCTCTTAATTTAGAAAATGACAATGTTGGCGTAGTAATATTCGGAGATGATAGACAAATTAAAGAAGGCGACACTGTAAAAAGAACTAACTCAATTGTAGATGTACCTGTTGGTAAGGAATTGTTGGGAAGAGTGGTCGATGGACTTGGAAATCCAATAGATGGAAAAGGCAATCTTCCAACTAAGACCCAAAGAAAAAGAGTAGAAGTTAAAGCCCCAGGGATTATTCCAAGACAATCAGTTAATGAGCCAATGCAAACTGGACTAAAGGCTATTGATAGTCTAATCCCAATAGGTAGAGGTCAAAGGGAATTAATTATTGGAGATAGACAAACTGGAAAAACTGCAGTTGCTATAGATACAATTATTAATCAAAAGGAAATTAACGAATCTGATGATGAAAAGAAAAAGCTATACTGTGTTTATGTTGCAATTGGACAAAAGCGTTCTACAGTAGCACAAATTGTTAAGACTTTAGAAGAAGCAGGAGCTATGAAATATACAACAGTTGTATCTGCTACGGCTTCAGATGCTGCTCCCCTTCAATTTTTAGCTCCATATACTGGTTGTACAATAGGTGAATATTTTCGAGATAATGGAATGCACGCACTAATTATTTATGACGATCTTTCTAAACAAGCGGTAGCTTATAGACAAATGTCATTATTATTGAGAAGACCGCCAGGAAGAGAAGCTTACCCGGGTGATGTATTTTATCTACACAGCAGATTGCTAGAAAGGGCTTCCAAATTAAATGATGAAAAAGGTGGAGGATCTTTAACTGCATTACCTATTATTGAAACTCAAGCCGGAGACGTTTCTGCTTACATACCGACAAATGTAATCTCAATAACAGACGGTCAAATTTTTTTAGAAACTGAATTGTTCAATCAAGGAATTCGCCCTGCAGTAAATGTTGGGCTCTCGGTATCAAGAGTAGGCTCAGCAGCACAGATCAAGGCTATGAAAAAAGTTGCTGGCTCAATTAAACTTGAGCTTGCTCAGTACCGTGAAATGGCAGCTTTTGCTCAATTTGGTTCAGATCTAGATGCTTCTACTCAACAATTATTAAATAGAGGAGCTAAATTAACAGAACTTCTAAAACAGGACCAGTATTCACCTTTAACTGTTGCTGAACAAGTTGTTACAGTGTTTGCAGGAGTAAGGGGATATTTAGATGATGTAGATTTGAATAAAATAAAAACTTTTGAAACAAACCTAATTGAAAAAATTAAAAATGATAAACCTGAGATATTAGAAAGTATTAAATCTACAGGCAAACTAGAAGAAAATACTGAAAAATCTTTAATCCAAATTATAGAACAATATAAAAAAACGAAAAAATAATGCCAAGTTTAGATGATTTAAAAAAAAGAATCAAAAGTGTAAAATCTACACAAAAAATAACTAAGGCTATGAAAATGGTAGCAGCAGCAAAACTAAGAAAGGCCCAAGATAGTGCTGAAAAAGGAAGACCTTACAGTGAAAAAATGCAAAATATAATTCTAAATCTGACTAAATCAGTAAGTGACCCTGAAAATGCTCCTAAACTTTTAATTGGAACTGGTAAAGATAAAATTCATCTATGTGTTGTAATGACCGCTGATAGAGGTCTATGCGGTGGTTTTAATTCAAATATCTGCAAATTAGCAAAAAATTATTTTAAAAAGATTTTAAATGAGGGCAAAGAACTTAAAATAATTACTGTTGGTTCTAAAGGTTTAGATCAACTTAAAAGAGAATACGGAAATTATATAATTGAAAAAGTAAGCTTTAAAGATAGAAAAAAAATAACTTTCAAAGAAGCAGAGGAGGTTGGAAAGTCAATTTTAGAACTTTTTAGCAAAGAAAAGTTTGATAAATGTATTTTATTTTACAATAATTTTAAAAATGTTATTACTCAGATTCCTCAATCGCAACAAATTATTCCTGTAGAAAAAATAACTAGTATTGAAAAAAATAATAACAATAATTTTTATGAATTTGAACCAGATGAAGAGGAGATATTAGAAGATTTGCTCCCAAAAAATATTTCAACACAGTTATATAGAGCTTTTCTAGAAAATGCTGCGAGTGAACAAGGTTCGAGAATGACAGCTATGGATAATGCTACAAGAAACGCTGGAGATCTTGTGGAAAAACTTACTATAAATTATAACAGAAGCAGACAGGCTTCTATTACTAAAGAGTTGATTGAAATTATATCAGGAGCAGAAAGTCTATAAAGTCATGAGCAAAAATGGTAAAATAACACAAGTAATCGGGGCAGTGGTAGATATAAGTTTTGAAGGTGATTTGCCAGAAATTTATACAGCTTTAGAAGCAAAAAATGATGGGAACAAACTTATTTTGGAAGTAGCTCAACATCTAGGAGAAAGTGGAGTAAGAACTATTGCTATGGACTCGACTGAGGGTCTTAAAAGGGGAGATGTTGTAGTAAACACTGGAAATCCTATTAGTGTACCAGTCGGACCAGAAACTTTAGGCAGAATAATAAATGTGATTGGTGATCCAATAGACGAAAAGGGAGAGGTAAAAACAAAAGAAAAATGGCCAATCCATAGGCCTGCTCCAAAGTTTACCGACCAATCCACAGATACTGAAATATTAGTAACTGGAATTAAAGTAATTGATTTGTTAGCACCTTATGCAAAAGGTGGAAAAATAGGTTTATTTGGTGGTGCTGGAGTTGGAAAAACAGTTTGCATTATGGAGCTTATAAATAACATTGCAAAAGCTCATGGAGGCTTCTCTGTTTTTGCTGGAGTTGGTGAGCGTACGAGAGAAGGTAATGATCTTTACCATGAAATGATAGAGTCTGGTGTTATTAAAAAAGAAGGAAAAGGATCCAAAGCAGCTCTGGTATATGGTCAAATGAACGAGCCTCCTGGAGCAAGGGCCAGAGTAGCTCTTACAGGTTTAACGGTTGCTGAGTACTTCAGAGACAAAGAGGGACAAGATGTTCTTTTTTTCATAGATAATATTTTTAGATTTACCCAAGCTGGTTCAGAAGTTTCTGCTTTGTTAGGAAGAATTCCATCTGCCGTTGGCTATCAACCAACACTAGCAACTGACATGGGAAACTTACAAGAGAGAATTACTTCAACTGGAAAAGGATCGATTACATCAGTGCAAGCAATTTATGTTCCAGCAGATGATTTGACAGACCCAGCTCCGGCAACTTCTTTTTCTCACTTGGATGCAACAACTGTTCTATCTAGGCAAATAGCTGAACTTGGAATTTATCCTGCTGTAGACCCTCTAGATTCAACCTCAAGAATTTTAGATCCTAGAGTAGTAGGCGATGAACATTACAGAGTTGCTAGAGAGGTGCAAAAAATACTACAGGCCTATAAGTCTCTACAAGACATTATCGCTATATTAGGCATGGATGAACTGTCAGAGGAAGATAAATTGACAGTAGCTAGAGCTAGAAAAATACAAAGATTTTTATCTCAACCTTTTTTTGTTGCTGAAGTTTTTACCGGTTCACCAGGTAAATTAGTTGATCTAGAGTCAACGATAAAGGGCTTTGACGCCATTTGCAAAGGAGAATATGACCATCTTCCAGAGGCAGCTTTTTATATGGTTGGATCTATCGAAGAAGCAATAGAAAAAGCTGATAAAATAAAAAAAGAGACAAAAGTTGCATAATGTCTGAAAATTTTAATTTAGAAATAGTAACACCTGATCGAGTAATTTTTAAATCGGAGGCCAATCAAGTAACTATACCTTCTTTCGAGGGTCTTATGAGCATATTAAAAGACCACGTATCTATTGTTACTTTTTTAAGACCAGGTTTAATTGAAGTTCTATCATCTAAAGGAGAGGAAAAATTTTTTGTTGACGAAGGAACTGTTGAGTTAAATAATAATAATTTATTAATTCTCTCATCATCTGTAAAAGACGTGAAAAAAATATCAAAAAAAGAAATTAACGAAATGATCCAAAATGCTGAAAAAGCATATAATAATCAAGAAATTAAAGACAAGGATAAATATATTTTATCTCATAAAATTGATACGCTAAAAGAATTTACTCAGTAAAATTATACAATTCTTCTACTAATTTTTCATAGATATCTTTCTTAAAATCTACAATTACATCCGGTAGTTTATTTATTTCAAGCCATTTCCATTCAATAAACTCTGGTTTTTTCGTTTCTAAATTTATTTCATTATCTGATCCCAAAAACCTAACAATAAACCATTTTTGTTTTTGACCTCTATATTTACCCTGCCAGATAATCCCTATAAGGTTCTTTGGCAATTCATATTCTAACCAGTAATCTAACTCTCTCAAAATCTTAATATTTTTTATACTAGTCTCCTCAGCCAACTCTCTTTTCATTGCCTGTATTAATGTTTCTCCTTGATCTACACCGCCTTGCGGCATTTGCCATTTGTCGATCGGATTATCTCTTCTTTTTCCAACAAAAACTTTATTTTTTGAATTTAGTACCACTACACCCACTCCAGTTCTAAGCGGTAAAGGCTTGTTTGACATAAATTAGGATACAAATAAATTTATAGCGTAATTTAATTGATTATCTGTTTTTGTATTAATTTTAAAATCATCACCGGCTTCTTCTACGAAGATATCTGGTATAACTCCTACGTCAGAAATAGATTTCCCCGATGGCAGATAATACTTCGAAATAGTTAATCTCATTCCACCACCATTTTTTAAAGGTATAATAGATTGAACCGAACCTTTGCCATAAGTATTCTCTCCTAAAATAATAGCTCTTTTATGATCTTTTAATGCCCCAGCAAATATTTCAGATGCCGAAGCAGATCCTCCATTAATTAAAACTATTATTGGTTTGCCTTTTATGCCATCGCCTCTCTTTGCAAAAAACTTTCTTGTTTCAATTAATTTTCTTCCTTTAGTAGAAACTATTTCACCGTTATCTAGAAAAAAGTCAGTAATATTTACAGCCTGTGTTAACAGACCACCTGGATTATTTCTTAGGTCAATAATATAACCCACAGGTTTTCGACTTTTCTCAAATTCCTTAATTTTTTCAAATAATTGTTTGTCGCTATTTTCATTGAACGACTTTATTTTTAAATAAGCTATCTTTTTTTTATTGTCGATTATTTTTGCCTCAATTGATTTTACCTCAATTATTTTTCTTATTATTTTAAATTCCAGAGCTCTCTTCTCACCTTTTCTTCTTACAGTTAAATTTATTTCAGAACCAACTGGTCCACGCATCAACTTCACAGCCTCCATTAGAGATTTACCTTGAACTTGTTCTTTGTTGATTTTTACAATGTAGTCACCAGCTTTGATACCTGCTTCTGAAGCAGGGGTATTATCTATAGGAGATATTACCTTTATTACACCAGCCTCCATACCAACTTCTATTCCTAGTCCCCCAAACTCTCCCTTTGTGTCAGTCTGCATATCTTTGAATAATTCTGGTGACATATATGCAGAGTAAGGATCTAGTGATTGAAGCACTCCATTAATAGCCGAGTCCATCACCTCTGATTGGTCTATTTCATCAACATACTCGTTTTGGACTTTCTCAAGAACTTCTGTAAATAAATCAATTTTTTTGTAAAATTCATCTGAGTTTTTAGAAAAAGAAGTTTCAAAAATAGTTAAATAAATAAAAATTAAAAAATAAAATATTTTTTTCATATTATTGCTTTTTCTTTTGGTAGAGGCTCAGCCCACATTTTTTCTAAATCATAAAATTTTCTTTTATTCGGATGGAAAAGATGAATTATTATATCCATAGCGTCAACTAATTTCCAGTCGCTACTTTCTTTTCCCTCAATACGACAATCATTCCATCCATTTTTTTTTAGCTCTAAAATTAATATTTCAGATAAGGATTGAAGATGCCTAGAAGAAGTACCGGAGGCAATTATCATATAGTCAGCTATATAAGAATGTTTTTTTAGATCTATTGATATTATATTGCTTGCTTTGTTATTATCTAACGTTTTTTCAATTAATTTTTTTATTTTAGATACTTCCATTAATTATTTTTTTTTCATATAATATTTTCTCAGCATAGTCGAGGATATATCCATTTTTCTATTTTTTATAAAGATAATATGTTTATTTCCTGAATATTTAACTGTGACAGATTTTCTAGCCTTTTGATCAAATCCCTTCCTAGAAAAGACGACAAGTTCACAAAATTGTAATATTTTTTTCCATTGAAGCCATTTATGGAAATTAACAAGGTTGTCGGAGCCTATTATAAGAAATATTTTTTTTCTACCGTTTTGCGTTTTTAAATACTTTATTAATTTTATAGTCCGAGAAGATTTAATCTTTTTATCAAGATATTTCAATTCAATTTTTTTATTTTTTTTTAAAATAGTTTTACATTTTTTTATTCTTTCATTGAGTGAGAGGAAAGGTTTTCGTTTAAATGGATTTTTTTTTGTTATTATCCAATATATTCTATTTATTTTTAATTTCTTTAAACTTATATTAGAAATTTTTAAATGACCTTTGTGTGGTGGGTCGAAACTGCCTCCCAATATACCAATTGAACTTCTATGTTTTGATCTCATTCTTACTTTCTTATAATTCCCTCTCCAGTAACAATATATTTATAAGATGTAAGCTGATTTATTCCCACCGGACCTCTTGGTGGTAGTTTGCTGGTAGATATACCAATCTCTCCCCCAAAACCAAACTCTCCTCCATCTGCAAATTGTGTGGAAACATTTTGCATTGTTATCGCACTATTGACCTTATTAAAAAATATTTTTGCAGTTTTCTTATCACGGGTTACAATACTATCTGTATGCATAGTTCCATATTTTAAAATATGCGATGTTGCTTCATGAACATTTTTAACAGTTTTAATTGATAATATTGAGTCTAAATACTCAGTGCTCCAATCTTTTTCTTTTGCCATCTTAAGTTTATTGTTGAAAAGTTTATTTATTTTTTTATCTACTCTTACTTCACAACCACATTTGATCAGAGAATTTATAATTTGTTTAGCAAAAGTTTTTAAAAGTTTTTCATTAATTAATAGTGTCTCCATAGCTCCACATATACTCGTCCTTCTCATTTTAGCATTGAGCACTATTTTATTTGCCATATTAAAACTTGAGGCTTTGTCCAAATAAATGTGACAAATACCTTCTAGATGCCCAATTGTGTGTACTTTTGAAAACTTTTGTACCTTTTTAACTAAGTTTTTTCCGCCTCTAGGAACAATAACGTCTATAAAATTATTCATTCCTGAAAGTAAATAATTTACAATTTTTCTATCTTTTCTATCAATAAACTGAACACAGTTTTTGTCTATATTGTTTTTTGACAGAGCTTTTCTGAATAAATCTGATAAAATTTTATTAGTATGAAAAGCTTCTGAACCACCTCTGAGAATTACACAATTCCCTGACTTAAGGCATAAAGATGCAACATCTGAAGTTACATTAGGTCTGCTTTCATAAATTACGCCTATTACACCTAAAGAAGTTGATATTTTTTTTATATTTAGCTTGTTAGGCCTATTCCATTTTTCTAAAACTTTGCCAACCGGATTTTTATAATTTGCTATCTCATTTATTGATTTTCTAATGTCATTAATTCTATTTTTATTAAGAATAAGCCTATCTATTAAATGTTTTCTTTTTGCTTTTTTAACATCTTTTAGATTAGCCCTAATTATTAATTTCATATTTTTGAAAAGACTTCTGTTATAATCCTCTAAAACAGATTTTATTTTTTTATGCTCTGTGTTCTTTAATTTTTCAAAAGCTTTTCTAGAATTGCGTCCAATTTTTTTTAAATAGTTCATTTTATAATTTTACCATATCATCTTTATGAATTACTTCAGATTTACTTGGATAACCTAAGATATTATCTATTTCTTTACTATGTTTTCCCTTAATTTTGTTTATTTCTAGTGAGGTAAAAGATGAAAGACCACGAGCTAAATTATTTTCTTTTTCATCCACTATTAATATATTTTCTCCCTTTTTAAATTCTCCAGTTACTTTTTTAATTCCGGCTGCTAGTAAACTTTTTCCTTTTAATAAGGCTTTAGCAGCCCCTTCATCTATGTAAATTTTACCCGAAGAGTTTAAAGAACTTATGATCCATTTTTTTCTTGCATCCAAAGTAGATATTTTTGGAAAAAAACAAGTATAATTTTTATTTTTTTGCATATTTCTAATTGGATTATTTTTTTTTCCATTAGCAATAAACATATGGCAGCCTGCATTAATACATATCTTAGCCGCATCTAATTTAGTAATCATTCCTCCTGAGCCATAATTATTAATTTTTTTATCAGCAAGTTCATAAATATCTTTATTTATATAATGAATTTCCTTAATAATTTTTTTCTTATTAGACTTGTCATACAATCCATCAACATCAGAAAATATAATCAAAGTGTCCGCCCCAATAATTTGAGCTACTCTTGCAGCTAAACGGTCATTGTCACCATACTTTATTTCTGACGTAGCTGTACTATCATTTTCGTTGACTATTGGTATTGCATTAATTTTAAACAAATTTTCAAAAGTTCTTCTTACGTTTAGGGCTCTTCTTCTTTGCTCTGTATCATCAAGAGAAATTAAAATTTGACCTGTTTTAAATTTATTTTTATCAAATATTTTTTGAAATTCACCAGCTAAATGAATTTGTCCAACTGCTGCTATTGCTTGACTCATTTCTAATTTTATTTTTTTACTCTTATTTTTTAAGTAATTTTGACCTAAAGCTATAGCTCCCGATGAAACAATTGCTATCTCCTTACCTTTGAAGTATTTTTTTATATCCTTAATTAAACTATCTACCCACTCTTTTTTAAACTTTCCTTTTTTATCTACCACAGTGGATGAGCCTAATTTAATTACAATTTTCTTTGAATTATTTATTAACATTTTTTATTAATACCTGTTTTAATTTTTTTATATCCTTTTGTGAAAAAACTGAAATGAAATCATACTCTTTGTTAATTTTCTTCTTAAAAATTTTCAACTTATTTTGAATTTCTTTTTTTTCTAATAAATCTGATTTATTAAAAAAAACTATTTCTCTCTTTTTTGATAGTTTTTTGTCATAAGCAGAGAGTTCAATCTTAATTTTTTTGTAATTTTCTACTAAATTTTCTTCTGTTATATCTAACAAATGAAGTAGAATTTTACATCTCTCTATGTGTCTTAAAAATTTGTCTCCTAAACCAATACCTTTGTGCGCTCCTTCAACCAGACCCGGTATGTCAGCCAAAGTAATTTCTTTGTTGTCAAAATATGTAACTCCAAGATTAGGATTGATTGTAGTAAAAGGGTAACTGGCTATCTTAGGTTTAGCTCTGGTGAGAGCTGCTAATAAACTAGATTTTCCAGCATTAGGCAAACCTATAATTCCAATGTCAGCTATTACTTTAAGTTGAAGCCATATCCAAAATTCTTCTCCTGATTTTCCGCTAGTTTTTTTTCTAGGAGCTCTGTTTGTTGAACTTTTAAATCTAAGATTTCCAAAACCTCCTTTTCCTCCTAAGGCTACTAAGTATTTTTCTTTATTTTTTGTGAAATCAAAAATTAGAGTATTGTTATCTTCCTCATATAATTGTGTTCCTAATGGTACTTTTAAAATTAAATCTTTACCCTTCGCACCTGTTTTATTTTTTTTACCTCCGGAGTAACCATGCTCTGCTTTAAAGTGTTGAGCATACCTATAATCGATTAAAGTATTGAGATTTCTATCGGATTCAAAAATTATGGAACCCCCATCTCCACCATCTCCACCATCAGGTCCTCCAAATTCTACGTATTTCTCTCTCCGAAAACTTGCTGAACCGGATCCCCCATTACCTGCTTTAATATAAATTTTTGCTTGATCTAAAAATTTCATTTTGGATTTTTAAATAACTGTTGTTATTAATTAAACTAATTGGGGATAACAGAAACAAATGTTCTATCTGATTTTGACTTTTTAAATTTAACTTTACCTTTTATTAAGGAAAAAATTGAATGATCTTTTCCCATTCCTACGTTTTGTCCTGGGTGAATTTTTGTTCCTCTTTGTCTGACTATTATGTTTCCTGGAACTACTACTTGGTCACCGTATCTTTTAACACCTAGACGTCTACCTTTACTATCTCGTCCGTTTCTCGATGATCCTCCAGCTTTTTTTGTTGCCATTTTACCTACTTATTTTTCTAATTTTTTTTTTGTTTGTTTTTTAATTTCTTTAGCTTTAGATGTTACTTTAGTCTGTTTTGGAGTTGTTTGCAATTTTGACTCAGCTATTATTTTTCCATCTTTAGATAATATCTTTGTTATTTGTATTTTTGAATGCTGTTGTCTATGCCCATTTTTTTTTCTAGAATTTTTTCTTCTTCTTTTGTGAAAAACCAAAATTGTTCTGTCTTTAACATTGTCCAATAATTTAGCTTCAACTATTGCTCCATTAATATTAGGGCTGCCTATCTCAGTAGTTTTGTCATCATTTAATAACAAAACATTCTTAAACTGAATAGTTTTTCCTTTTTCTGTCTGTAATTTTTCTACTTCAATAATTTTACTCGCAGAAACTTTATATTGTTTTCCACCTGTTTGTATGATCGCAAATGACATATTTTTAGATCCTTTAAATTTAAGGCAATATAACTTGAAACATTTTCAAGTCAAGATTTATAGAGTTAAAATTGATCCTTTAAATCGCGAAGTTTTTTAAAAATTTCCTCATCGGAGGCCTTTTCCATTTTTAAATCCTTTTTTAGAGATGGAATGTTGCATCTTAAAAATATATTCATTTTAATTTCCTCTGCTAAAGTGGTAGGCAAAGTAGGTTTTTTTGATTGAAGCTGTAAATTTATCCAATTTAATTTATTAACTAAGTATTTGTTGTTGAAATCATATTTCATGCAAAATTCGATATTTTTTTTAGTGTATTCATGTCCACAAAAAATTTTTGTATCAGAAGGCAATTTTTTTAATTTATTTAAAGAATTGTACATTTGATTATATGTTCCCTCAAATATTCTGCCACAGCCTAGTGAAAATAAAGTGTCACCAGTGAAAACAGTTTTTTCTAATTTTGAGTAAAAGGCAATATGTCCTTTTGTATGACCTGGGATAAATAATATTTCGAATTTTGTGTCACCAAATTTAAAAATATCACCTTCTACAACTTTGTAATCAATATTCGGAATTTTATCTTCATCGATTTTTGAAGCAACAATTTTTGAGTTATATTTTTTTTTGAGTTCAGCATTACCACCTATATGATCTTGATGGTGGTGGGTATTTAATATGAAATCCAATTTTTTATATTTTGTTCTAATTTGATTGTCTACTGTTTCAAAATCTGAAGGATCAACAATTCCAATTAAATCGGTATTATTATCTTTGATCAAATAACTGTAATTATCAGTTAAACATTTAATAATAGATATTTCCAACATTTAGCTTAATAAAAATATTCCAATTTTAGAAAAAAGGTTTTTAATTTCAAGATTATTTTTTTTTATTTCTGAGGTTTTGTTTTCATTAAGACCTATTATTTTATTTATCTTTATATTTTTTTCCCTGCAAAAATAGAATAAATCTTTTATAGAGCACATATGAAGATTTGGAGTGTCATGCCAGCTGTAAGGTAATGTTCTTGTTACGGGCATTTTTCCAAAAAATAATAAACTAGTCCTTACTTTCCAGTATCCAAAATTAGGGATAGAAACTATTACTGACTTGCCTACTCTTAATAAATCTTTAAGAACTTTTTCAGGACTGTAAAAAGCTTGAAGAGTTTGACTTAAAATTACATAATCAAAAGATTGATCTGGAAACTGATTAATTTCTGTTTCAGCATCTCCTTCAATCACAGAGAGTCCTTTGCTAATACATTTTTTTACATGTTCTTCTCTAATTTCTAATCCTCGAGCTTCTATGTTTTTCTCATTAATCAAAAGATTCATTAGAGATCCGTCACCACAACCTACATCTAAAACTCTGATGTTTTTTGGTAACAATTCTGCAATTACTTTAAATTCTTTTTTCATTTTCAAATTTTATTTGCATTGAGTCTATGAAACCTTTAATGGTCTTTAAAAATTCAGGTTCATTTACTAAAAAAGAGTCGTGTCCTTTATCTGTCTTAATTTCCGCAAAAGAAACGTTAGCGCCAGCAGAATTTAATGCAATTACAATATCTTTATTCTCTTTTGTCGTGTAAAGCCAATCTGATGAAAAAGAGATAACCAGAAATTTAGTATTTTGTTTTTTAAACGCTTCAACTAAACCACCCTTGAATTGTTTAGACAAATCAAAATAATCCATAGCCCTTGTTATGTATAAAATTGAATTAGCATCGAATCTTTCTACAAAAGTATAACCCTGATGCCTTAGATAACTTTCGACCTGGAAATCAGCATTAAAACTAAATTCGTAATCAGCTTTTTCTTGAAGTTTTCTCCCAAATTTTTCTTGCATACCCTTCTCAGATAGATAGCTTATGTGTCCAACCATTCGGGCCACAGCTAAGCCGTTTTTTGGTTGAATATTCTTTTTTAAATATTCTCCATTATCCCATGAAGGGTCTGCCATAATAGCTTGCCGAGCTAATTCATTTAAAGCAATATTTTGAGCACTGTGACTTGTACTACAGGCTATAGGTATTGCTGAAAAAGTTCTATTAGGAAAAGTAGAGCAAAATTGTAATAATTGCATTCCACCCATAGAACCTCCTGTAGCACACAAAAGTTTTTCTATACCCAAATGATCTAAAAGACTTTCCTGAGCTTTTACCATGTCTCTTATAGTTATGACTGGAAAATTTAGTCCATAGGGTTCATTTGTTTTTTTATTAATTTCCTTCGGTCCCCATGAGCCCATACACCCACCAATAACATTAGCGCAAATTACAAAATATTTATTAGTATCTATTGCTTTCCCTGGTCCTACAGCCGTTACCCACCAACCATCTTTTTTTGTTATTGGATTTGTCCCACTTACAAATTGATCACCTGTAAGAGCATGAAAAACCAGTATGGCGTTATTTTTATTTTTATTTAATTTTCCGTAGGTTTCGTAAGCCAAGGGAAAATTACTAACAGTTTGCTTACAGTCTAGCAAAAGCGGCCTAGTTACGTTAATTTTTTTAACATTTTCTAATTTATAGTTCATATAAAAAAAAAGCCCAGCTAGACCGGGCAAAACCCTGTTTAGCTGCATTTAGTTTAGCGCTCGCAATTTGGTTAAATCAGCGCTATGGATTAATACTAAATCGTTCTAAACTTGTCAAATTCATATAGAAAGAATTATAGAAATTTTAGAGCTTTTTATATATTAAATTAAAGAAATATGAATTTACCAGAACCTAAAAAGTTTAATGCTCAAAAGTATGAAGCTGGACTCAGCCGGTTTAAAAAAAAGCTATCAAGTATTAAACTTTCAGCAAATGAGTCAGCTTTAGGACCAAGTCCAAAAGCTATTAAAGGTTATAATTCTATTTCAAAAATTTTAAAAAAATATCCAGACCCTAGAAGCTCGTCTTTAATAAAAATTCTTTCAAAAAAATTTAGCTTAGACTCAAAAAGAATAATTATTGGCTCAGGTTCTGATCAAATTTTCGAACTAATTTGCAGAGCATTTTTAAAGAAAGGTGACGAAGTAATACTTCCACAACACAGTTTTATCATTTATAGAATTTATAGCAAAATATGTGGAGCAAAAGTAATTTTCGCAAAAGAAAATAATTTTAAAATATCTATAAAAAATATTATCTCAAAAGTTACGAAAAAAACAAAAATAGTTTTTTTGGCTAATCCGAATAATCCAACTGGAACTATGATAGCCAGAAAAGAACTACTGCAATTAAGAAAAAAACTTAGAAATAATATATTATTAGTCGTTGATGACGCTTATCACGAATACGTTAAAGATAAGCAATTTTCTTCTGGTCTTAGCTTATTTTATAATTCAAAAAATGTTATTGTAACAAGAACATTTTCTAAAATTTATGGATTAGCTGGTCTAAGAATTGGATGGGGGTATGGCCCAAAAAAATTAATAGATGCTTTGGAACTTATTAAACCTCCTTTTAACGTTAACAGTGCTGCTTTACTTGCTGCTTCAGAAGCTATTAGGGATAATAAATGGTTAAAAAAAGAGATATTACACGTCAATAAATGGTCAAATATTTTTTTTAAAACTTTTAAAGAACTTAATATAGAAACTAACAGAGGTAAGGCAAATTTTATGTTAATAAATTTTAATAAAATTAAAAAAAATTCAAAAAAAATTTTTTTAAAATTAGCTAAATCAGGTATTTTGGTAAGGGAGATGAAAGTATACAATATACCTAATAGTTTAAGAGTTACAATTGGGAATTCTTTGGAAAATAAAAAATTTATTTTAAAGTTAAAAAAAATTATCAATGTTTAATAAAATATCAATTATTGGATGCGGACTTATAGGCTCTTCAATTTTAAGGGCTATAAGAAAAAATAAAATATCAAAATCAATACAAGTTTATGACAAATCAAAAGAAGTAAATTCTTTTTTAAAAGAAGAAAAATTTCATGAATACATTTTAAATGATATTTCCCTGGTCGCAAAAAATACCGATCTTATTATAATTGCTGCTCCATTAAGTTCTTACAAAGAAATTTTTTTATCTATTAAAGATCACATAAATAAAAAAACAATAATAACAGATACAGGCTCAGTAAAAGGAGAGACAAATAAGATAGTAGAGGGATTTAATTTGAAGAATGTTTCTTGGATAGCATCTCATCCTATAGCAGGTACAGAGGAGAGCGGACCAAAGGGAGGTTTTGCAGAATTGTTTTTAAATAGATGGTGTATTATTTCTCCTGAAGAAAATGCAAATAAAGATGATCTAGAAAAAGTAAGAAAATTTTGGGAACTGCTAGGTAGCAAAACGAAAATAATGAGTCCTAGTGATCATGATTACATTTTATCTCTAACCAGCCATCTTCCACATGCGATAGCTTATAATCTTGTAAGATCAGCCGTAAAAAGTGAGGATAAATTTAAAGATGAAGTAATTAAATATAGCGCAGGAGGATTAAGAGATTTTACAAGAATTGCTTCATCAGACCCAATAATGTGGAGAGATATTTTTATCGATAATAGTGAGAATATTTTAAAAGTTCTAGAATCTTTTTCAAACAATTTGGAAGAAATGAGAAAAGCTATAGAGGAGAAAAATAGCAGTAAATTAATTCAAATTTTTTCATCAACTAAAAATGTTAGAAAAGAAATTGTAAAAGCCGGACAGGATACTGATAAACCAGATTTTGGTAGAAAAAAAAGTTAATTTAGCCTCTCAATTTCTGAATATATATTTTTTTCTAATTTGTCTAAAAACTCGTTACTATCTAATCCAGGCATTATAGGTTCAAGGAATGAAATGTGAATAACACCAGAATATTTCATGAAACTACCTTTCGGCCATATTTTACCAGTATTTAATGCAACTGGTACGCAGGGTATATTAAGAGAGCTATAAATTCTTCCCACTCCTTTTTTAAAAGGCACACGTTCTCCAAATTTTACCCTAGTACCTTGTGGAAAAATAAGAAGAGGCCTATTTTCTTCTTCAACCACTTTTTTAACTTTTTCAAAAAAATTTAAATTTTCTTTTGTAGTTGTTTCTCTAATTATTTCAATCGAGCTTATCTTTTTAAGATACCAACCAAATACCGGGATTTTTAAAAGTTCTTTTTTTAATATGAAGATTGGGAAGTCAATTGGAGATTGTAAAATAAATGTTTCTAATAAAGATTGATGAGCCGATGCAACAAAATATCTATTCTCTTTTTTAAGATTATTTAGTCCATGAAAAATAACTTTAGTGTTTAATGATATTCTTAAAATAAATATAATTGCATTTGCCAAAAACTTTCCAAATATTAAAGTGATTTTTTTAGGAAAAAGAAGCGAAGGAATAGCTATAATCATTACCACTATTACAATAGAGTAAAATAAAAAATTAAATATTAGAGATTTAATTAACTGCATTAAACTTTAAACTTTTATTAGTTCTAATAAGTTTTGTCTTTTTCTAATTGTTTTGAATTTATTTTTATATACTAAAAACTCTGATATTAATGGTCTAGTATTGTAATTAGATGACAAAGAAGATCCATATGCACCCACATTTAAAATAGCTACAAAATTATTTTCACTAAGTTTTTGATAATTTTTATATTTAATGAATTTACATGAGGTTTCACATACTGGACCCACAAACTCCACAATACTTTTTGTTCTTTTGTTGTTTTGTATTACAGGAACTATTTCATGAACAGCATCATATAGAGCTGGCCTCATAAAATCATTCATTCCTGCATCTAGAACAGCGAAAGTTTTGTTTTTTGCTTTCTTTAAGTACTGAACTTTAGCCACTAATATTCCCGCGTTTCCAATAATTGATCTACCTGGCTCAAAAATTATTTCACAATTAAATTTCTTTTTAAATTTGTAAACTAATTTAGAATAATTATTTAATTTAATTTTTTTGTCATTTTTCTTATAGCTAATTCCAAAACCACCACCTAAATCAATATATTTAAACTTTATTTTAGTTTTTTTAATAACATCAGATATTACATTAAGAGATTTTTTAAACGGATTATCAGAAAGTATTTGACTACCAATATGAACACTCAAAGCAATAAGTTTTAAATTTTTGAATTTAGATATTTTTAAACAAAGCTTTAATAGCTCATTTTTTGATAATCCAAACTTATCTTCAGCTTTACCTGTTGAAATTTTTTTATGAGTATTTGCGTAGATATTGGGATTTAATCTTATACCTATTGTAGTTTTCCTTTTCATTTTTTTTGATAACTTATTAACCAATAACGCTTCGCTCTCCGATTCAACATTAATTAAAAGAATTTTTTTTTTAATAGCTATTCTGAGTTCTTCCTCACTCTTGCCAACCCCAGAAAAAACTATTTTACTGGGTTTAATTCCAGCTCTTAAAGCTTTTAGCAGCTCTCCTTGCGATACCACATCTGCTCCAGAACCTAATTTTTTTAAAAATTTAAGTATAAATGGGTTTGAATTTGATTTGACAGAAAAACAAACAAGGGGATTAATGTTTTTGAAACTTTTGACAAAATTTGAAAAATTATCACGTATTTGTGAACTTGAATACAAATAAAAGGGTGTAATATTTTTCTTAGCGATATTTTCAATCGATAAATTTTCTACAAAAAATCTTTTTTGGCTATATTTATAACTAGGCATTAATAATATTAAATTACTTTAGTTTCTTTTAAAATGTTTCCTTGGTATTGAGGATCGGATTTCTTTCCGCAATTTACCAAAATGAAAAAGGTTATCAAAAATAAAAAAAATATTTTCATTAAATTTCTCTTTTATACTTTCTTATCATTTTTTTAATATTTTTCTCTGCTGTTCCCCCATATGAGGATTTAGAATTCATTGAATTTTTTACTTTAAATATTTTCATTACATTTTTATCTAAATCTTTGTTAAATTTTTTTAATTCAACTAAGGATAGTTTGTCTAAAGTTTTCTTATTTTTTTCTGCATAATTAACTAGTTTAGATGAAATCATATATGACTGTCTGAAGCTTATTTTCTTTTCTTTCACTAAATAATCAGCAAAGTCAGTGGCAGTGGTGTATCCTTCATTTGCCATTTTTAACATTCTTTCTTTTGATGGCTTCAAACTTTTAATTAATTCATTGCTCATTATCAAAGTGTCTTTTAATGTATCGTAGCCATCAAAAACTAAAGATTTATCATCCTGCAAGTCCTTAAAGTAAGAAATCGGCAATCCTTTCATTATGGTTAACAGTGAATTTAGTTTTCCATAATTAATTCCTGTTCTGCCTCTAATTAATTCTGCGGGGTCTGGATTCTTCTTTTGAGGCATAATAGAAGAACCTGTTAACATGTTATCTTTAAAACTAATGAGTTTGTAAGCGTCTGAATTTAAGATAATAAAATCTTCAGCCAATCTAGACAAGTGCATAGCACAAACAGCACTCGCATATAAAAAATCAATCGCGAAGTCTCTATCTGAAACGGAGTCAATAGAATTATCAGTTGGTTTTTTAAAACCGAGTTTTTTTGCAGTGTATTGTCTGTCTATTTTATAAGATGTTCCTGACAAAGCTGCTGCACCTAAAGGAGATTCATCTAATAGCTCTAAATTATTTAAAAATCTTTTTTTATCTCTTTTTAGCATCTCATAATATGCCAAAAGATAGTGAGCAAATGAAATAGGTTGAGCATTTTTTAAATGTGTAAACCCCGGCATACAAGTGCCAATATTATTCTCTGACTTTTTAATTAAAGTTTTCATTACTTCTGTTAAATCATTTACAATTTCTTTTGAGGAATTTTTAATCCAAAGCTTAAAATCTGTAACAACCTGGTCATTTCTTGATCTTGCAGTATGCATATATCCTGCAGAGGGACCAATTAGGTCAAATAATTTTTTTTCTATATTTAAGTGGATGTCTTCATATTTTTCTTTAAATATAAATTTTCCCTTTTCTATTTGTGATTTGATTTTATTCAAACCATTTATAATTTTTTTTCCATCTTTTGTTGGAATGATTTTTTTCTTCATTAACATTTTTGTATGTATCAAAGATGCAAAAAGGTCCTCTTTATAAAGTCTCTTATCAACTTTTATAGAGGAGCCAATTCTCTCAAAAGATTTAGACGTACCAAGATTAAATCTTTTGGACCAAACTTTTTTATTATTATTTTTCATTTTCCAACCTATTTTCAATTTAAATCAATATCAAAATTAGTAAATCTTAAAATTTGTATACACCTTTTATTTATCATTAGCATTGAGTTTTTAAAAAGATATAATCAATTTGTATAAAAATGAGCTATTCTTTAAACTCAATAGTTTTAGAACCAATTTCTAAAGAAAAACCAAAAAATGCTATAATACTTTGTCATGGATATGGCGGGGACGGCAAAGATATTTCTTTATTAGCTAATTATTGGAAAAATTATTTGACTGATACCATTTTTATTTGTCCAAACGCTCCAGAAAAATGTGCGGTAAGTCCAACCGGATTTCAGTGGTTTGATTTGATGGATCAGACCGAAGATCAAATTTTGACAAAATCTTTAGTTGCAGAGATAAAACTCAACAAACTGATAGATGAAGTTAAACAAAAAAATAATTTAAAATCAAATCAAGTTGCTTTAGCAGGTTTTAGTCAAGGATCTATGATATGTTTACAAACTGGGATAAAAAGAAAAGATCAGATAAACTCAATCATTGGTTATTCAGGAAAAATTATTGACACCAATCATTTAGACAAAAATATTAATTCCAGACCCAAAATAATATTGATGCATGGAGAAAAAGATGAAGTAGTCCCTGTTAGTTTTTTATTAGAGGCAAAAGAATTTTTTATCAAAAATCAATATAAAATAGAAACTAAAATTTTTAAAAATTGCGAACATCGAATACCCTCTGAAGGCTCGAGTATTGGACTAGAGTTTATAAAAAAAAACCTATACTAAAAATTTATTAAATCGCGATAAAATTATAACTTGATAAAATTAGTTTAATCAGATAGCTTTTAACTATGATTATTTCTGCAACTGAAAAAATTCCACTTGAAAAATGTCCAGCGCTTGTCTTGAATGCTGACTTTAGACCTTTAAGCTACTATCCTTTATCCTTGTGGTGTTGGCAAGACGCTGTTAAATCAGTTTTTCTTGATAGAGTAAGTATTGTATCGAACTACAAAAGAAAAGTTCGAAGTCCTTCTTTTGAAATGAGACTACCAAGTGTTATAGCTCTTAAAAGTTTTGTTAAGCCATCAGAAAATCCAAACTTTACGAGATTTAACGTTTTTCTTAGAGACAAATTTACTTGTCAGTATTGTGGTGATAAAAAAGATCTTACCTTTGATCACTTGTTGCCTAAATCTAAAGGAGGAGTCACGGACTGGGAAAATGTTGTAACGGCTTGTTCTTCTTGCAATGTTAAAAAAGGTGGTAAGCTTTTTTCAGATTGTGATTTAAAGTTATTCAATAAACCTTATAAACCAACTGTTGATGACCTACATAAGAATGGTAGGAATTTTCCTCCAAATTTCCTTCATGAAAGTTGGATGGATTATCTTTATTGGGATATCGAGCTCGAGCCTTAAATTTAGATTTTTTCAGAAATTACAATTGCAATCTTAGAGGATGTTTTTATTATTTTATCCATGAGTCCATACAACCCCTCTTTAGTTGCTCCCTTATCGTAGGCTATATCTTTATGATGTAGTTCATCTTCTCTAAATTTAATAATTTTATCTTTTAAAGTTTTTTCATCTTCTTTCAATTTATTCGTTTGACTTTTGTAATGTCCATCTATTACTTCTTCCACTGATGCAGTGCATAACATTGCTGCTTTCTTTCCTAACATTGCAGTACCAAATCCTAAAGTTACTCCTAGTATATCCCAGACAGGCAGCAATTTAGTAGGCTTGATATTTCTCTTTTTAATTTCATTATTAAAATATTCAAAATGTTCTTTTTCATGTTCTTTCATTTTTTCTATTTCTATTTTTAAATCCTCATCTTGTTTAAAAGTTTTAAGCGCTAATAATTGACCTTCGTAAATTTTTATAGCACCCCTCTCACCAGCATGGTCAACTCTAATGATTTCTTCTAATGTTTTTTTGTCAGTTTTTTCCATATTTAATAAATTTATTTAATAATATAGTACTTATTATCAAGGATAAAAATGTATTTATTGTAGCAAGCGATAATCCAAAAATCCTAAAACTGACGTCTTTACAGCTTATTATTTCTTTGTTCATTTTTTTAAGAAGATCCTCTCTAGATAAACTTAAACTATCTGAGCTTAAATTACATACTGACGATTCTTGAAAAAACCCCTGTTCAATACCCAAATGATAAAAAGATACTATTGCTCCAAATAAAAAAAATAAGCTTAAAACTAAGTATACTAATTTTTCAAATTTTTTAAATAAAATCGCAAAAAAACATAAAACTATAGAGACAAAATAAGGAATTCTCTCTATTAAACAAAGATTACAAGGTTTATGTCCTAAAATGAATTCTATAAAATAAGCAGCCAATAATACTAAAATGCTTAGAACAATTATTAATTGAAATATAGACTTATTACTAATTTGAACCATAGTATTTAAATAAAAAATAAACAATCATACCTATTAACAAAATTATCATAGATAAAATTATTGACCATTTCGCACCCTTTTTTTCTAAAAAAGGACCAAATTTTTCTCCATATTTGTAAGTCAAAAATGCAACAAGAAAAAATCTTGAACCTCTAGTAACTAAGCAAATAATTATAAAAAAAAAGATATTAAAATTAATAAATCCACTTGAAATTGTTAATAGTTTGAATGGCAAAGGAGTGAAACCAGCAGTAAACAGTATACCCAACCAAGAAAAAAAACCTCCTTTTGATGAAAATTTTTCTTTAAGAAAATTTGGATCTTCATATCCATATAATTCAAATATTTTTACTCCAATTTCATTAAAAAAAACATAACCAATTAGATATCCAAATAGAGCCCCTAAAACTGAAGACAAAGTTGCTATTGTAGCTATTTTTATAAATTTATTTTTCTTTGCGACTACCATTGGAACAATCATTACATCAGGGGGTATCGGAAAAAATGAGCTTTCTATAAAGGATTCAAACGCTAAAAGTGGATTAGCATATTTATGCCCAGCCCAGGATACGCATTTGTCGTATATTTTTTTTATCATTTTTTTATTGCGTCCTAAATTAATTCAAAACATAATGTTTGTACAAACATAAATTATATGAAGATAAAGGGCGAATGGTGGAACTGGTAGACGCGCCGGACTCAAAATCCGGTGGTAGCAATACTGTGAGAGTTCGAGTCTCTCTTCGCCCACCATGTTATGGAAATAGATAAATTAAATAGTTTAATAGAGCTGTATTTTAAAAAATGTAAAGAAGTTGATGAGAATAAACCTTTTTTAAGATGGCTTAAGCAAGAAAAACTTATTTACACTTGGAAAGACACTAAAGAAAAAATATTTAAACTATCTAATAAAGTTGAGTCTCTAATTAAAAAAGGAGACAGATGCTTAATTTTATCTGAGAACAGACCTTACTGGTTAATTTCTGACATCGCAATTATGAATGCAGGCGGGGTATCGGTGCCAATATTTACAACATATTCATCAAATGATTATAAATATATTTTAAATGATTGTAAGCCCTCTTTGATTATAGTTTCAAATCAAGATCAATTTGAAAAGATTAAAAATTATATAAATCCAGAAGTTAGAAACATTATTTCCTTTGATGGAATTAAGTATGAGAGTTTCTTAATGAAAGATATTCTAGAAGATACAAAATATGAAAAAAAAATAAATCAAAATTTGAATAGAAGTTCTCCAGCATGTATCATTTATACTTCAGGTACATCTGGAAACCCGAAAGGTGTAGTTTTAAGTCATGGAGGAATTTTATCTAACTGTGAGGGAGCGGTAGAATTGCTTTCGCCACTTATAAAAGAGAAAGATCCAGTTTTTTTAACTTGGTTGCCGCTTTCGCATTCTTACGAACACACAGTTCAATTCATACAAATTATAGTTGGTGCGAGAGTTTTTTATGCCGAAAGTTTAGAAAAATTAATTTCTAATATGGATATCGCAAAACCAACTATAATGACAGCAGTTCCAAGATTCTACCAAAATCTTTACACAAAAATTAATATGAATTTTCAAAAGCAAAAAGGATTTAAAAAATTTCTTATTGATCAAACACTTAAACTTGGAAAAAAAATACTTAAAAAACAGGAATTAAATTTTATAGAAAAAATCAATAATTTTTTATGTAAGAATTTAGTGCGTAAAAAAATACAAAAACAGTTCGGAGGGAATATTCAAGCATTTGTGTCAGGGGGTGGGGCATTAGATCAAAATATAGGAGAATTTTTAAATGCTATCGGTTTACCTACTTTGCAAGGATATGGTCTTACAGAAGCCTCACCTGCAGTAAGCTGTAATTTGCCAGAATTGGTTAAAGTCGAGACTGTTGGACCTCCATTTAGAACCAACAAAGTCAAGATCGCTGAGGACGGTGAAATTTTAATAAAGGGTGAAAATATAATGCTTGGTTACTGGAATCAGAAAGAGGAGACTGAAAAAGTAATTAAAGATGGCTGGCTACATACTGGTGATATTGGTGAATTTGATCAAAACAATTATTTAAAAATTACTGATAGAAAAAAAGATATTATTGTAAATCTTGGAGGAGACAATATTTCTCCAAGCAAAATAGAAAACATTTTATGTTTAAATGAATTTATTAAACAATCTTTGGTTTACGGAGACAAAAAAAATTATTTAGTTGCTTTAATTGTAGCTGAAAAAGAAATTAAAGATGAAAAAATTAAACTCATAATTGAAAATATAAATAAAAATTTGAGTTTAATCGAAAAAATTAAAAAATTTGTTTTAATTTACCAAGAATTTACAATTGAAAACGGAATGTTAACACCAACTTTAAAGTTAAAAAGAAAAGAAATAATTAAAAATTATAAACAACAACTAGAAAATCTTTATTTAAATTAAAATTAAAACTAATTTAAATTGCTTAAAAAAACATTGATATTGCTAACTTTTTTTAATTTTAAGTAAAGTTAAAAAAAATATTTAAAAAAATAAAATTTGTTTAAAATTTTTGAATTAATTTGTATTTGACATGAATCTCTAATTAATTAATGTATTATTTAACAAACGAATCAAAAAGATTCGTTTAAAAAAGGGAGATAAAGATGGCTAAACGTAGAAAAAAAGCTAAAAAGAAAACGAAGAAAAAAGCTAAAAAAAGAAGAAGAAGAAGAAGATAGTTTTTTTTAATAAACGCCCTTTTTAACTCTTAAAAAGGGCGTTTTTTTATTGTTCTAAATCAATATTTTTGTCTCTCCCCAAAGCTTTATCCATTTTTTTTTGTACTTCTTCGGGACTCACTTTCATAACTGCTTCAAATTCTGATTTAAGTCTTTCATACGCTTTTTCAAATAATTGTCTCTCGCTATAAGATTGATCTGCAATAATGTCAGTATTTTTATTAAGATCTTTGACCACTTCAGCTAATTCATAAATTTTTCCAGAATTAATTTTTTGGTCGTATTCCTGAGCCCTTCTACTCCACATAGTTCTTTTAATTTTTGGTTTAGTTTTTAAAATTGAGATACATTTATTAATTTGATTTATAGAAGATATAGGTCTTAAATTAGTTTGTTGATTGATTGGTACAGTTAAAGTTAATTTTTCTTTCTCTATAAATATTTTATAAAATTGTATCTCTATCTGTCCAATGGTAGCCTTTTCTACAGCTATAATTTTACCTACGCCGTGTTTTGGATAAACTACAAAATCTTTAAGATTGTATTTTCTTTTTTCTGTTGCTTGCTTTTTAATCTTCTTGATTTCAATTTTTTCATCTGGAGAGTAAGCTCCTCTTCGTTTTTGAGTCTCTTCCTTGACTTTATTTTGAAAAGTTTTAGTTTTTAAATTTTTTTTTATCGGTTTAGTAACTTTTTTTTTAAGCTTTGTTTTTTTGATCTTCTTCTTTTTCATTATTTTATTTACCAGGTTTTTCTGAAAAGTATTTTTTATGTTTTTCTTTCACATTTTTAAATTTTTCGTGATCAGACATTGGGTCTTTTTTTTTAGTAATATTAGGCCATATTGCAGAAAACTTTTTATTTATCAATAGCCATTTATCTTTTTCCTTTAAATTTTCATCACTATCAGCAACAATAGCATCTAGCGGACACTCTGGTTCACAAACTCCACAATCAATACATTCGTCTGGATTGATAACAAGCATATTTTCACCCTCGTAAAAACAATCAACCGGACATACTTCAACACAGTCAGTTAATTTACATTTGATACACTCGTCTTTAACAATATATGTCATAATTTATTCTTATCTTGTAACAACTTCATTTTTATTTCGCCACTTAATTTGTCAGGGAAATAAATTAAACCACAAATCCTTCTCATCATATTTGACTCGTATTCATCTGTTAAATCATCAGATAATATGATTTTCCAAAGTTCTTTTATTATAATTGACTTTGATTCTAAAGAGTTTTTTTTTATTACGTTCGTAAAATTTAGCAATTGATTAGAATTCTTTTCCAAGTTTTCAGATTTTTGAAGTATATCATTAATAACTTGTTCATTTTTTGAAAATGATTTTAAAAAGTCTTTAATTATTATTTTCTCTTTTTCATCATAATTATCGTCAATTTTTGCCACGTGTATGAATAAAGCTATTATTCCTGTTAATTTTTCTATATCTATTTTCTTATCTTTTTCTTTCATGTGTATTCATTTAATGTTGAGAGATAACAATTTATCAAATGGGCTAGAATTTTTTTTATTTTTGTATATTTTTTTATTTTTTTTAATATCACCTAAAAAAATGTATGTATCTTGCTTTTTATCCTTTTTATAGTTCATTAACTCCATTAATTTATAAAAATTCTCTTTAGAACAACCCAACAAGTTCATCATTTCTGAAGTTATTTTAAATTTTCTAGCTACAGTTTTATCTAAAATACTAATGAATAATTTCTCTAATATGTCGACTCGGACAAAGAAATTCTTAAAATTTTCAAATCCACAAAGTAGTAAAAATTTTTTATCAAATTTTTTATCTGTAAGAAAATTTAAGCCTGATTTAGGAATTTCATAATTTTTTGACATTTCAAAAAAAAGTTTCCATAACGATATTCTAAATGAAACAGCTTTTGGCTTTAACATTTTTGGAAGATAAATATGATATCTTCCTATTTTAATTCCCATCGACCAAAGTATTTTTCGTTGATCCTGAGATATAAGTTTAATAATATGATCAACATCTTTTCTTTTAATAACTCCGTTGTTTTCATAAAGTTGAAAAAATAAGGCTCTTAAATATTGATTTTCAATTTTCTTTTTTGTCAAATTCAACAAGTCACCCAATGTCTCATTCAAATACTGGTTAAGCCAATCTTTTAAAAACAGCTCTAGTTTTATTTTAGACTCGTTCTCTAAAGAGTCATCTGAAATGATCTCAAATTCAGGGCTTAGGTAATCATTGCCTTTTCTTAATCTAGCTACAGGATTTTCATTCCAATAAATTTTGTTATCTGCTTTTAGTTCTAATTTTTTTTCTGTCATTATATTTTCTACTCTCTTTTTTAATTCTTCTTGAATACCTTTTCTTGCAGCTTTTTTTATTGATTTAATATCTGTATCAAGAGTTGTAGATGTAAGCTCTATATTAAATTTTAAGCCTCTGAGTTCACCTATTAATTGACCATCAATTATGATTTTATTTTTTTCATCAATTTCAGTTTTTAAAACCAAATCTTGTTTAAGGTTTCTTGATAAAACACTGATTTTTTTATCAATGAAACTTCTGGTTAATTCCTCATGAAGTTTGTCTGATAATTTATCCTCAATATCTTTTGTTCGTTGAACCCAGTAATCTGAATTTTCTACCCAATTTTTTTTATTGGCTACATATGACCAAGTTCTTACATTTGATATTCTATGAGACAATACATCTACATTTCCGTGATCTTTTTCAAGACCTTTTAATTGTTCTTTCATGTATTCGTTAGGAATCCTTTTTTTTCTTGTTGAGAGAAACATGAAAACTTTATTTACGATATTAAGATGTTGTCCATAAGCTTTTTTTTCAAAATCAGGAATTTGACAACATTCCCATAAAAGTTCTAAATTGTTGTAATACTGTAGATTGTTTGCTCCTTTTTTTATAAAATGTCTTAAAACACTCTCATCTAAGGAATCATTAGTTCTTATAAGAGATTTATTTTTTGGTTTTAACTCTAAGGAAGCAATGAGTTTATCAGGATTTTTAAAATCTAGTTTTGAGTTTCTCCAATAAATAACTTTAATTTCTGGAAGGATATGTTTTTCGATATTTTCAATTTCATCAGAAACAAGATTTTCACAATCACCTGTGGTTCCGAAAGAACCGTCATTTTTATACCTTCCAGCTCTTCCGGCTATTTGCGAAATTTCTACCGTGTTTAATCTTCGGGTTTTTTTTCCATCAAATTTTTTTAAATTTGAGAAATAAATTTCGTTTATATCCATATTTAATCCCATACCTATTGCGTCAGTTGCAACTAAGTAGTCTACATCCCCAGATTGATATAACTCTACTTGAGAATTTCTAGTTTTAGGGCTAAGCGATCCCATTATAACTGCTGCACCACCTTTTTGTCTTCTGACCAATTCAGCTATTGCATAAACTTCCTCAATCGAAAAAGCAATAATTGCAACCTTCCTATCTAGTCTAGAAATTTTTTTATAACCTGAATATGTAAGTTTTGAAAATCTTTGCTTATTTTGAAATTCAACGCCTTTAACAAGATCTTGAATTATGTTCTTCATTATTTGAGATCCTAAGAACATTGTTAGAAGCTCGCCTCGAAAATTTAAAAGTCTATCTGTAAATATATGACCTCTTTCTTTATCACTGCACATTTGAATCTCATCTACAGCAACAAAATCTACTTTCTTATCCTTTGGCATAGATTCAACTGTACAAATAAAATAGTCTGCAGATATTGGAATTATTTTTTCTTCACCTGTGATTAAAGCTACTTTTTTGACCCCAACTTTTTCTACACATCTGTCATACACCTCTCTAGCCAATAGTCTCAGAGGTAACCCAAAAATTCCTGTGTTGTATTCCAGCATTTTTTCAATAGCAACAAATGTTTTCCCGGTATTAGTGGGACCTAATAATGCAACTATTTTATTCCGGGAATTTTTCATACTTGTGTTAGATTTTTTTCACAATACTATATATAGGTCTTCTTCGAGAACAAAATAAGATTAAAACATGACCGAATCAATTTGTCAAATGTTCTCATCTTTATTAGTAAATTTAAATTGACTTAAAACCCACAGTCCCCGTATAGAGAGTAATAACTTTTATTTTAAAGTTATTATGAAAAATTTAGTTAAGAAAAATATACTTGATCTCACACCATCTGCGACATTAGCAATTAATGAAAAATGTAAAGAATTAATCTCAGAAGGAAAAAAAATTTATAGATTTGGTTTTGGCCAGTCACCATTTCCAGTGCCAGAAAAAATTGTTGAGGCTTTAAAGCAAAATGCCGATAAAAAAGATTATTTACCAATGCAAGGCCTTCCTGAACTTAGAGTTAGCATAGCTAAGCATTTGAATCATTTAACTCAAAACGATTATTCAAAAAATGAAATTTTAGTAACGCCAGGATCAAAAGAAGCAATGTATTTAATGCATGTAGCTTTTAAAGGAGATGTAATTTTACCATCCTCAAGTTGGGTATCTTATGCTCCTCAAGCAAGTATTGCTAATAATAAAGTTCACTGGCTAAAAACATCTAGAGAAAACAATTGGTTTCCTACTGCAAAAGAATTGGAAAAGAAAATTAAATCTATAGGAAAAAAAAATATTTTGTTGATATTAAACTCGCCTAATAATCCATCAGGCGCAACCTGTAAAAACTTAAAAGAAATAGCTGAAGTTGCAAAAAAATATAAAATTTTGATTCATTCTGACGAAATTTATGGGTTTCTAAAATTTGATGGAGAATATGAATCTATCTCTACCTATTATCCTGAAGGTACGATCATTAGTTCTTCTTTAAGTAAATGTTTTGGTGCTGGAGGCTGGAGATTAGGATTCATAGCAGTTCCAAAAAATCTTAGAGATTTTTTATCAAGAATAAAAACTATAGGGAGCGAAACTTTTTCATCTGTAAGTAGTCCAATACAGTATGCTGCTATTGAAGCATATACTGGAGATTATTCAGATTATATCATTAAGACTAGACAGATTCTAAATTCTATTGGACAATATGTTTACAACAATCTTAAATCTAATAATATTTTAATTAATCCTCCACAAGGTGCCTTTTATTTAATGCCAGAATTCATTAATACTAAATTCAAAACATCATCAGATTTATGTAATTCAATTTTAGAAGATACAGGTGTTGCACTTCTACCAGGATCTGGATTTGGATTTAACAAACAAGCAATGTTGACAAGATTAAGTTATACCGATTTTAATGGCGAAGAATTTTTGAAAAATACTACTAATTCAAAAAAAATAGAAAATAGTTTAATTGAAAAATATGCACCAAATGTAGTAGAGGGTACGTCTAAACTATCAGAATGGTCAAAAAATCTATAGAGGTCATATTGGGTTTATAAAAAAAAAGAATCTATTGACCTTAATGTTTTTCCATAGTTAAATTATTACAATTAACAAACAAGAGGAGATATAATGAGAAAATTAATATCAATAATCTCTGCATTTTTAATGATGCTATCTTTTGCTACGGTAGCAAAATCTGCGGAGTTTTTTACAATAGGAACTGGGGGACCGACTGGAGTATATTTCCAAACAGGTAACGCTATTTGTAAAATGTTGCACAAATCTGCAATTAGTGCTGATCACGGTAGAAAAAAAGGTACGGCTAAGGCTTACAGATGTACTGCGCCTTCTACAGGTGGTTCTAACTATAACATTGGACAAATTAAAGATGGTGAGTTTCAATTTGGTGTTGCTCAGTCTGACTGGCAGTTTCACGCGTACAATGGCTCAAGTAAGTGGGAAGGAAAACAGTTTAGTAATTTAAGAGCTGTATTTTCTGTGCACAATGAACCTTTCCAAATTTGGGCAAGTAAAAAATCTAAAATTAAAGATTTTAAAGGCCTAAAAGGAAAAACAGTAAACATCGGTAATCCAGGTTCTGGTCAAAGAGGAACTATGGAAGAGCTGATGAAAGCTATGGGCGCAGACATGAGCATGTTCAAAGCAACTACTGAACTTACTTCTTCTGAACAAGTAAAAGCTCTTTGCGACGGCAAAATAGATGCATTCGGATATTCCGTAGGATTTCCTAACGGAGCTATGGAGCAAGCAGCAACTTGTAAAGCAAAAGCTAGCCCAATTAATTTAACTGGCGCGCCAGTCCAAGGTTTAATTGACGGTGCTGACTATTATGCTAAGGCTGTAATTCCTGCAGGGACTTATTCAAATCAGAAAAAAGACGCTACAACTTTTGGTGTTAAAGCTACAGTTGTTACAAGTGCAGATGTTTCTGAAGAGCTTGTGTACTTAGTTACAAAAGCGGTAATGGAAAACTTTGACTCTTTCAGAGCTCAACATCCTGCTTTTGGACCTCTGGAAAAGAAAAATATGATAGCTGATGGTTTATCAGCTCCATTACATCCAGGAGCGATTAAATATTATAAAGAAGCTGGATTAATGTAATTCAACTTTAATATTTTAACTAAAAAAGGCCCAATATTTTTGGGCCTTTTTTTTTAGAATAATGTATCCTATTTAAAATGAATCAAAGTATTCAAAGCAAGATTAAGGACAAAATTCAAGAAGATATTTCTCCGACTCGAAATCTATCTGGTTTACATTTAAAGATAGTTTTTGGTATAGCAATTCTTTGGACATTGTTCCAACTTTGGTATGCGTCTCCATTTCCGTTTTGGTTAAATTTTGGAATGTTTAAAGGTTTACCGGCTAGGGCAATACACCTTGGTTTTGCATTAACTTTAACTTTTTTAATTTTTCCAGCCGTGAGAGGAAAAAAAATTTCAATTTTTGATATTCTTATTAGTATTATTGCTGGATTTTGTTGTCTATATATTTATTTTTTTTATGATGATCTTGTTAATAGAGGTGGAATACTTTTAATAAAAGAAATATTTGGATTTAAAGTCCCTGTAGAGCTTATTATAGGTGCTATTGGTATTGTAATATTATTAGAAGCTACGAGACGAGCTATAGGATTGCCTTTAGTTATAATTGCTATTTGCTTTCTATTATTCTCATATTTTGGAAAGTATGCGCCTGATATTATTTCTCATGGAGGTTTATCTATAAAAAGATTAGTCGGATTTCAATGGTTTGATCAAGAAGCAATATTCGGGATACCAATAGGTGTTTCCGTAGATTTTATTTTCTTATTTGTACTTTTCGGAGCATTACTAGAAACTGCAGGAGGGGGAAAATATTTTTTAGATTTAGCTTTTGCTATGGTTGGCAAAATGAGAGGAGGACCTGCTAAGGCTGCAATCTTAGGATCTGGAATGACAGGAATGATTTCAGGTTCATCAATCGCAAATACAGTTACCACAGGAACTTTTACAATTCCAATAATGAAAAAAACCGGTTTCTCTCAAGAGAAAGCAGGAGCTATTGAAGTTTCGTCATCTGTGAACGGTCAAATTATGCCACCAGTTATGGGAGCCGCAGCTTTTGTAATGGCGAGCTTCATCGGTGTCACTTATTTTGAAGTCGTCAAACATGCTTTCTTACCAGCTATAATTTCATATATTGCTTTATTTTATATATCTCATTTAGAGGCTCTTAAATTAGGGCTAAAAGGTATGGATGATGCTGATGTTCCTCATTTAAAGAAAACTTTTTTATCTGGTCTTCATTTTTTAATACCTATTTTCGTTTTAATTTTTCTACTTGTTTATATGAGATACACCGCAGGTTTTTCTATTTTTTACGCAACTATTTCTTTGATTATAGTAAATTTGATAAATCGTTTTGTAAAAAACTCAGATTTTAAAATCGGTCTAATTGAGTGGTGGAATCAAACTATTGTAGGTTTGCAAAAAGGCGCAATCAACATGGTAGGAGTTGGAATTGCCATTGCGACAGCAGGTATAATAGTAGGAGCAGTTGGCTCTACAGGACTAAGCACTAATTTAATTATAGTCATTGAGACAATAGCAAGAGACAATGTAATTATATTAATTTTATTAACTATTATACTTTGTTTGCTTTTAGGTATGGGTCTTCCAACCACTGCAAATTATGTTGTAGTAGCCTCTCTTATGGCTACTGTCCTAGTTGATGTTGGAAATGCTTCAGGATATATCTTTCCTTTAATAGCTGTTCACTTATTTGTGTTTTATTTTGGTCTTATGGCCGACGTTACACCCCCAGTTGGTTTAGCATCCTATGCCGCCGCCGCAATTTCTGGAGGTGATCCTCTAAGAACTGGGCTTCAAGCAATTTGGTATAGTTTAAGGACTGGTATTCTGCCAATAGTATTTTTATTTAATCATGAACTTTTATTGATCGGCGTAGATAATTTGTGGCAAGCTTTGTTGGTAATAGTCACCTCTCTAATTGGAATTTTGGTTTTTACTTCTGCAACCCAACAATGGTTTATTAAAAAATTAAGATGGTATGAAATCATTGCTTTCTTAATTATTTCTTTATCATTTTTGGCTCCAGATTATGTTTTAGGTAAGTTCTATCCAAAATTTAATGAGCAAAAACTTAACGCAAAAAATATTCAAAATTTATCTTTTGATCCATCTAAAGAAGTTCATATTAAAGTTACAAGAGTATCTGAATATGGAGAAAGATATAAATTATTTGTCATAGATAAAGGAAAATTTAAAAATGAATATAACCTAGAAGAATTTGGAGTAACTGTATTTGACGAAAATAACCAACTAAAGGTAGATAAATTAAACTGGAGAGGGGAGGCCAAAAAATCTGGAATGCAAATGGGAGACATAATAAGTAATTTTAAAATTGAAAATCCAGAGCGTCCTAATAAGGCTATAGTCTATCCATTTGCGACTGCTTTATTAATTATTTTTGGATATTTAAATTATAGAAGAAAGAATAATTAAGATTTTAAAATTTTCCAAACACCTGAAGCTGTAGCAATTATATTTTCTGAACTAATTATTTCACTCGTTATAAATACTAAAGTGTTTGTTTTCCTTTGTATTTTGACTTTTGTTAAAAGTTTCTGGCCTAAACTAGCTGCTGTTACAAATTTCATTTCTAGAGAAATGGTTACACATCTTTTATTTCCTGAAACTTGGTGAGCTGCGTTACCCATTCCTGTATCTGCAACAAACATAAGAAATCCCCCATGAGCCATTTTTGATGTATTAAGATGTATTTCTTTAACTTCACAGTGATACTCATAATTTGAGTCATCCAATTTTTTTCCCATCAAACCACCAACGTGGGCAGAATATCCTGATTTAGTTTCGTCCATATTTCCTTTTATCATACATTGGAGCTAGTTGTGAAAAAATAACTGCCGATAAAATTATTATTATTCCTAAAATTTTATACTCATTAAGAAACTGATCTAACATAAGCCAAGCCGCTATCGATGCAAAAACCCCCTCTAATGAAAATATTATTGCAGCTGGCGCCGGTGATAAGTGTTGAAGAGCAATTATTTGAAGTAAAAAAGCAAACCCACTAGATAAGATGCCTGCATAAATTAACTCAACTGCTTCTAAAGATAAAAGTTTGAAAGAAATCAATTCTATCGATGTTGCCGGTATAGCCGAAAATATTGCTGCGATTAAACATTGGAAAGCTGCTATAGTTATTGGAAAATTAAATATTTTTAAAAATTTTGATACATAAACAATATGAAGTGCCCAAAAAAAAGCTCCTACTACAACTAAAGAATCTCCTAGTCTAACTCTATAATTATCCAATTCACTCAAAAGCAAACCTCCTAATAAACACATTATTACAGCTGGCCAAACAGATTTGTGTATGCTTTTTGAAAAAAGAAAATAAGCAAGGACTGGCACAATCACCACATATAAAACGGTAAATACTGCTGAGTTAGCCACATCAGTATATAAAAGAGAAATTTGTTGAAATATATTTCCCCCAGCTAAAAAGAAACCTAATAAAAACATGTTTGCTAGAATAATTTTAATATTTGATTTTATTTTTATTATTTTTTTAAACTCAAAAATAAAAAAAAATGGCAACAAAGCAAAAAAACCTAAAAGTAATCTTGCTGCTGAAAAAGTCCAAGGACCTATGTAATCCATTCCAGTGTCTTGTGCGATAAAAGCTGTACCCCATAGAAAAGAACATGTAACAGCACAAATTAATGAAATTGTTTTTTTGCTCATTTAAACTGCCAATTTAAAGGCAAAGTCTTTACCCAAACTTTCGCCTAAATGAACGCAAAATCTAGCACCCTCAGCACCATCAATTAATCTATGATCATATGACAAAGATATTGGAAGAATTTTTCTTATAATGAGCTTACCATCAACTCTTTTTATTTTTTCAAATGTTTTTCCTACTCCAAGAATTGAAACTTCAGGTGGGTTGATAATTGGAGTAAAAAAATTTCCTCCGATTCCTCCTAAACTTGAAATCGTCATTGATCCACCAAAAAATTCTTTTTTTTCAATTTTCAGTTCTCTACATAATTTACTTACTCTTTTTAATTCTTCATAAATTTCTCTGAGACTCAGTTGATCAACATTTCTGATTTTTGGGACCATTAAACCATGAGGTGTATCTACAGCAAAACCAATATGAAAATATTTTTTAAAAATTATTTTACTATTTTGGCTATCTAGAGAAGCATTAAAGTTAGGATACTTTTTTAGCGCATTAACTACCGCCCTTGTTACAAAAGCTAGAGGACTAATTTTAATTTTTTCACCTGTATAATGGTCTATCAAAGATGTTCGAAACTGTTCCATCTCAGTTATATCAATTTCATCATGTTGAGTTACATGAGGAATTTCAGTCCAAGATTTTACAAGCTGTGGCCCAGATAATTTTTTAACTCTTGGCAGGTCTTTTACTTCCACTAAACCAAAAGCCTTGTGAGGATATTCCTCTATGTCAATTTTTTTTTCAATTTTACCTTGATTAACAGAAACTTGGGATTTAACAAAATTTTTAATATCTTCCTCTGTTACCCTTCCAGACCTTTGAGTTCCAGAAACCTCATTAATATTTGCACCCAGTTCTCTAGCAAATTTTCTCACTTTGGGGCTTGCAGATTTTACTTTTTTAGGTTTTGACATTATTAAAGTTTTGTTGGAAATAATTTTTCTGGATCGATATTATATTTTTTTATTGCTTTTTTTGCTTCCGTAGATGCAATTAGTTGCTCATTTGCTAAAGCACTTAATGTGTAAGCAACTATATGTTCCTTATCTACCTCAAAAAATTTTCTTAATTTTTTTCTAGTATCGCTTCTTCCGTATCCGTCCGTTCCTAAAGAATAAAATTGTTTATTGGTATAGGGTCTTATTTGGTCAGAAAAGGACCTAGTGTAGTCAGAAGCTGCAATTATAGGACCATCTCTTTTTTCAAAACACTTTTGAACGTAGGATTTTTTTCTTTTTTCGTTGGGATTTAAAAGATTCCATCTTTCAGTTTCCATACCATCTTTTCGTAGTTCATTAAAACTTGTTACACTCCACACGTCTGAGTCAATACCATAATCTTTTGATAAAATTTTTGCTGCTGAAATAATTTCTCTCAAAATTGTTCCAGAACCCAATAATTGAACTTTTGTTTTTCCCTTACTGTTGTTTTCTTGAAATAAATACATTCCCTTGATGATACCCTCATCACAACCTTTTGGTTTTTCAGGATGAGAATAATTTTCATTCATAGCTGTGATATAATAAAAAATATTTTCTTTTTTTTCGTGCATTCTTTTAATTCCGTCTCTAAATATCACTCCCATCTCGTAAGCAAATGTTGGATCATAACTAACACAATTAGGAATGTTAGAAGCTAATAAATGACTATGACCATCCTGGTGCTGTAATCCTTCTCCAGCTAAAGTTGTTCGACCAGCTGTAGCTCCAATTAAAAACCCTCTAGCTTGAGAATCTCCAGCAGCCCATGCTAAATCCCCAACTCTTTGAAAACCAAACATAGAATAGAAAATATAAATCGGAATCATTTCTAAATCATGATTTGTATAAGATGTTCCAGCTGCAATCCAAGACGACATAGCGCCTGATTCAGTTATTCCTTCCTCCAATACTTGGCCGCTTTTATCTTCTCTATAAGAACTTAATTGCTCGGAGTCCACTGGCTCATATTTTTGTCCCTCGTGGGCATAAATTCCAATCTTTTGAAAGAAACCCTCCATACCAAAAGTTCTTGCCTCATCAGGAATGATAGGAACTAATCTTGGTGAAAGATTTTTGTCTCTAAGAAGTGCAGTAAGCATTCGAACAAGTGCCATAGTCGTCGACATTTCTTTATCACCTGTGGATTTCATAAAAGGCTCAAAAATATCTTTAGGCGGTGTTCTTATTGCTTTAGCAAAAGATGATCTTTCTGGAATAAAGCCACCAAGTTTTAATCTTTTATCTTTTAAATATTTTATTTCTTCGGAATTTTCATTAGGTTTAAAATATTCAATATTTTTTACTTGTTTGTCTGTAAGAGGAACACCAAATCTATCTCTATAGTAGAGCAAATCTTTTTCATCGAGCTTCTTTTGTTGATGAGTAGTGTTCATGCTTTCCCCAGACTTACCCATACCATAACCTTTAATGGTTTTTGCCAGTATGACTGTTGGCGAACCTTTGTGTTGCATCGCAGAATGATATGCCGCGTAAACTTTATGAGGATCATGTCCTCCTCTATTTAATCTCCAAATATCTTTATCAGTCATTGTAGATACTAATTCTTTTAATTCAGGATATTTTCCAAAAAATTTTTCTCTAACATATGATCCGCCTTTTGCTTTAAAAGCTTGATATTCTCCATCAACACATTCGTTCATTCTTTTTACTAATAAACCACTTTTGTCTTTAGCTAATAGCTGATCCCAATATGAACCCCAAATCACTTTAATTACATTCCAGCCTGTACCTCTAAAACTTCCCTCTAGTTCTTGAATAATTTTTCCATTTCCTCTTACAGGTCCATCAAGTCTTTGAAGATTACAATTAATTACAAAAATTAAATTATCTAGTTTTTCTCTTGCAGCTAGTCCGATTGCTCCAAGTGACTCTGGTTCATCCATTTCACCATCCCCTAGAAAGACCCAAATTTTTCTACCTTCGTCTTTTACCAAACCTCTATTAATTAAATATTTAAGAAATCTCGCTTGATAAATTGCCATGATTGGTCCAAGCCCCATAGAAACGGTTGGAAATTGCCAGAAGTTAGGCATTAACCATGGATGAGGATATGAAGATAAGCCTCCAGCAGAAACTTCTTGTCTAAAACCATCCAACTGTTTTGCTGTTAGCCTTCCTTCTAAAAAAGCTCTAGCATACATACCCGGTGCTGAGTGTCCCTGAAAATAAATCAAATCTCCTCCAAACTTATTATTTTTTGCTCTCCAAAAATGATTCATTCCAACATCGTAAAGAGTTGCTGCTGAGGCAAAAGTTCCGATGTGACCACCTAGTTCAGAACTTTTTTTATTAGCTTTTACAACCATAGCAGCTGCATTCCATCTAATGTAAGCTCTTATTTTTTTTTCAATATTTTGCTCACCAGGTGACTTTATTTCTGATTCTGGAGGTATAGTATTTATATAAGGAGTAGTCCTTGTGTCTGGTAAAACCAAACCTGACTTATAAGCTTGATTTATAACTTTGTTTAACAAATAACTTGCCCTTGAAGGACCGTCATTTTCTATTACTGAATTAAGAGAATCAATCCACTCGTTAGTTTCCTCTGGGTCTATATCATCTTTTGAAGCCGGTGCTGCAAATACTTTTTTAACTTGTTTTATCGAACTTTCAACCTGGTTAACAGCACTTTCTGTTTGTAAATTTCCATTAGTTTTTTGGTCATCTTTTTTTTCTGATAATTTTTCAGTTTTGATTTCCTCTTTGGTTTTCATTTTAGAAGTTGTCACTTTTGCATTATCTATTGTTGCTAAAAGGCTACCTTCAGAAACTTTATCGCCCACTTTAACTTTCACCTCTTTAATTTTTCCAGTTTCTGGAGACGGAACCTCTACACTTGATTTGTCACTTTCTATAGTAACAATTGGATCATTTTTTTTTATTTGATCTCCTGGTTTTACAAGGATTTCTATTACTTCTACGTCTTTAAAATCACCTATATCTGGAACTGAAATGTTTTGAGCCATAAAAGCCTATTATAAACTTAATTGGAGTTTATTAAAAATAATATGAATAATAAATGTGAATATTGAAGCAATTATTATTAATAAAGTCAATTTTAGACACATTTTATCCCATTTTTTGTCACTAAAATTTTATGAAATTAGGCATGCAATGGATTATCAATATATTCTTTAAAAGAAAACCCTCCATAATTAATAGCAACTCAGCTGTTCAAAAAATTTTATTAAAAAGATATCTTTTAAGATAATTTTAACAAACTTGATTGCTTTATGAAAAAATACTTCTAACTATTTTTTATAGAAAGTTAAAATAATTTATCTTTCGATACACATAGCAATGCCCATACCACCTCCAATACATAAAGTTGCTAAACCTTTATGAACATCTCTTTTAATCATTTCGTGAATTAAAGTTACTAGTATTCTCGTACCCGAAGCCCCTATTGGATGACCCAAAGCAATTGCTCCTCCATTTACATTCACCTTTTCTTCCGGAATACCCAAAGTTTTAATTACCGCAATACTTTGAGCTGCAAATGCTTCGTTTGACTCAACTAAATCTAAATCTTTTGCCGACCAACCAGCTAGTTCTAAAGCTTTTTTAGACGACGGTATTGGTCCTGTACCCATTAAAGATGGATCAACACCACAACTTGCCCAAGATTTAATAGTTGCTACTTTTTTAATACCTCTTTTTTCTGACTCCTTACTAGACATCAACAAAACCGCAGCTGCTCCATCATTTATCCCGGAGGCATTTCCAGCTGTAACCGTGCCTTCTTTTTGAAAGACAGGCTTGAGCCTTCCTAGAGTTTCCATATTAGTCTCTTTTCTAGGATGCTCATCCTTATTAAAAATAATCTCATTTTTTTTAGATTTTAATTTAAAATCAACTATTTCATCTTTAAATTTGTTTTCTGATTGAGCTTTTGAAGCTTTTGTTTGAGAATTAAATGCAAATTTGTCTTGATCGTTTCTTGTGATTTGAAATTTTGTAGCGACATTTTCAGCTGTGACTCCCATATGATATCCATTAAACGCATCCCACAAGCCGTCTTTAATCATTGTATCAACAAGCTCTGTATCACCTAATTTTTTTCCATTTCTAATGTTAACAGCATGAGGGGATGTTGACATGCTTTCTTGACCTCCAGCAATAAGAATTTTAGAATTGCCTGATAAGATACTTTGCAAGCCCGAAGCAACCGATCTCAATCCGGAACCACAAACCTGATTAACTAAATATGCAGGTTTTTCTTTTGGTATCCCGGAAATTATAGCAGCTTGACGAGCAGGATTTTGACCTGTAGCGGCAGTTAATACTTGGCCCATTATTACTTCATCTATATCGTTTTTGTTAATACCTGATTTATTTAAAATTTCTTTTATTACACAAGACCCTAATTCATGACCAGATACATTTTTTAAACTACCTCCCATGGAACCAATGGCAGTTCTGATGGCCGATGTTATAACCACTTCATTTTTTGTCGACATAAATTTAATCTACAGCTTAGATAAAAAATTGCAATATTTTAAGTTTTTCTTTTGTTTATCAATGCTGCTGTTACCGCCAAAACTATAAAAATAAATGTTGCATTTAAAGAAGTAAAGAAACTTCCCGATGATTTGAAAGGAAATATTTCTGCAAAAAAAAGCATAAAAAAAGGTATTTCAATTTTTCTAGGAATTATATAGTTTTTAAAAAGACTGTTTCTAAAAATATAAAACCATATTATTTTTGATACGATTAAAATTATAATAAGCAAACCAATTAATCCAAGTTCGGTCAGAATTTCTAAGTAGTAATTATGGGGATGCGTATTGCAAGTACCTCTTTCACTTATTCTAGGATTAGGTCCAACATATATATTTTTTCTTTTTGGACAGTTTAACCTAAATGCTCTTACACCTCCTCCTATATACTTGTTCATATGCCAAGTATCATAGAAAGACTCAAATTCATCGAAATGATCGGGTAAATAAGTTCTGTCGATTTTATAATCTCTAAAAAGATTGACAGGATTTATAACTTTCAAAATCGTCGTTGTCTGTCTGTAAAAATGTTTATAATTTATGTTTACTTCTTTGTTGCCAAAAAATAGCGTAGTAAAAACTATACTTAAAATTAGAAAAGTAAACAAAATAAACTTTTGTAATTCTTTTTCAGTTATCATAATTAATAACATCGTAACCATAAACAAGACAAGAGGAATTCTATTACCTGACAAAAGAATTGAAATTAATATTAAAGAGAAAATAAAAAATAACAAAAGATACGATATAGTTTTGTTATTATTTTTTAGAAAAATTGGAAATAAAAAAAATAAAAATAAAGAAAATCTCTGAATATAACTTCCTGCAATTAACTCATCATGAAAAGGGCCAGAGAGTTTTCGAGGTGTAGGACTTTTAAAACCAAATATATCAACTCCTACAAAAAACTGAAAAATTACATCTAAACATACAAACATACAAAAAAAAGAAGAAGAGAAGAAAAACCAATTAAATTTTAAATAATTTTTTTCTATTAGAAATTTTAATATGAGATAAATGAGCAAATATCTCATGTATGCAATTGTTTTAATTAGAATTGTAAAATCGTAATTTTCATCCCCAGCCATTGGAACCCCAGGTGCATAGAGATAAACTCCATCTCCAAAATAATAATTTTCTATAGTATTAAAAACCCCAGTAAAAAGTATAAAAAAGAAAAAAACTATTACAAGTTTATCTATATTAGAATATTTTTGTATGAAGATTTTTTTGCTAAAAAAAATTAAATTTATTACTATAAATAATATTATATTTAAATTTAGAGCCAGCGTTCCAATAATTAGACTTAGAGGTATTAACGAAAATATAAGATTAATAACTAAATACTTATTATTGGTTTTACTGATAATTTGATTCATTTCCTTGTTTTTTTTAATTTAAGTGCAAACCATCTTCAACAATATTATATTTAAAGGTATTTATTTAGGGTTATTTATTTGATAATTCAAACTATAAGCGCGCCTGTAGCTCAACTGGATAGAGCGCTTGGCTACGGACCAGGAGGTTCTGGGTTCAAATCCTAGCAGGCGCACCACAGCGATGATGAAAAATACTAAATTACATTTCTTTATAATTATTTTTTTTTCAATCATATTGAGAATTTTATCAATTGAATATTTTGGTGATACAAAAATTGATAATGAATGGAAAATAATTTTGTTTAATCTAGAAAATAATTCTTTACTGGGATATAGGCAAGTTCAAGATCAAATTTTTCCAAATATTTTCATGCCACCACTTTATCCTTTTTTTCTTTATTTAATAAAAATCTTAAATCCCTTTGACATTTTTTATCTAAAAATAATTCTTTATATTCAAATGATTACCTCACTCTTAGCTATAATTTATCTTAGAAAAATATTGCTTAATTTTTTCACTAAGAATGTTAGCAACATTGGGATATTAATTTTTTCTTTATTTCCATTATTTATTTACGGAAACACTCAAATTTCATCTATTTCTCTTCAAGTATTTTTAATTGTTTTTTACTTTTACTATCTTTTTAGAATTATCTTAAAAAATAAATTTAAGTATTTAATTTATTTTTCTATATCCTCCGGATTGCTCATGCTTTTAAGAGGTGAGTTTTTTATAATATTTCTTTTAACTTTAATTTTTATTTACATAGTAAATAAAAACTTTAAACATATTATTGTCTTATTCTTTGCAACCTTAATTTTAATTTCTCCGTATCTAATTCGTAATTATTATATTTTTGAGAAAATAACTATTACTAAATCGGTCGGATTTAATCTTTGGAAAGGAAACAATTTATATTCTTTACCAGAGGGAAGTGAAAAAATTTATGATAAAAATATGGATTTAAAAATAAAAACAATTACTTTAGATAAAAAGTATGATTACAATATAGATGAAATATACAAGTCAGAGGCAATAAAAAATATTAAGGCTGAGCCAACTAGATATTTAATATTATATTTTAAAAAGTTATTTGCATTTATGTTTATTGATTTTGAGTCAACTTATCCGAATTACTATAATCTTCTTCACATAATCCCAAAAATTTCTATTTCAATCGCTTCTTTTATAAGTTTAATTTTCCTAGTGAGAGAGAAAAATATTTTAAACTATTTTAGTTTATTTTATTTATTTAATATTTGTCTTTTTTCTGTATTTTTTATCTTACCTAGATATTCTCTTGCTTTACTTCCAGTCCAAATAATTTTGATTTGTTTTTTGATAAAAAAATTAAAAATCAGCATTTGATATTAATTCCTCTATAATTTTCTTTGTTGAATATTTATGTTTCCAGTTTGGAAAATGTTTTTTAAATTTTTTCATACTTGAAATATACCAAATATGATCTCCAACTCTGTTTCGTTTTTCATATTTTTTCTTTATTATATTCCCTGTAACTTTTTCTATTAATTCAAGTGCCTCAACAACAGAACAATTTGAAAATCTGCATCCTCCAACATTATAAATTTCTCCTTTTTTTGGTTTTTTAAAAAAACTCCAAAAACACTCGACTAAATCGTTACTATGAATATTGTCTCTAACTTGCTTCCCTTTGTAACCAATAACAGTGTACTGTCCTTTTGTTAAAGACGCTTTAACAAGATAAGATAGGAATCCATGTAGTTTAGCTCCAGAATGATTGGGGCCTGTAATGCAACCAGCCCTAAAACATGCAGTGTTTAATCCAAAGTTTTTTCCGTATTCCTGCACTAAAAGATCACCATAGGATTTTGAGACTCCAAAAAAACTGTGAGTATTGTCATCTATTGACATGGTCTCATCAATTCCTCTGTAATATTTATTTGTTTTAGGTAATTCAAATCTAGTTTTCTTCTCTATCAGTTTTAATCTGTTAGGATTGTCACCATAAACTTTGTTAGTAGACATAAAAATAAATGTTGCATTTGGACAATATTTTTGAGTAAGCTGCAAAAGATTTAAAGTACCTTTAGCATTAACTTCAAAATCAATTGTTGGATTTATTTTGGCCCAATCATGGGAAGGTTGAGCAGCAGAATGAATTATAAGTTTTATATTTTTTTTATAATTTCTGAACAAATTATTTAATCTTGTTAAATTTCTAATATCGATATCGAAATGTTTATAATTTTTAAAATCTTTTTTTAATTTATTTTTAATCCAGAGTGTATCACCATCTTTACCAAAAAAAAATTTTCTAAAGTTATTATCTACACCTATTACGTCAAAACCTTTTTTACAGAAGAATTTGACGGACTCTGATCCGACTAAGCCAGTAGACCCAGTTATTAAAACAATACTCATCTAAAAAACCTCTTAATATTTTGATTAGTAATTAACCAGAAATAAATATCATGAATAATTTGGTCTATATTTTTTTTTGGCAACCAATTATAAAATTTAAATATTTTTTTATTATCAGAAACATAATAAGGAATATCATAATTGGATGTCTTGCTTTTTTTTGTAATTTTTACCTTGTTTCCTGTTATCACTTGACATTTACGGGTTAAATCTTTTAGGGATAACTTATTTTTAATTCCTCCACCTATATTAAATATATTATCTTTAATTTTTGAAAAATTTTTAATTTGTTTAAAAATAATTTCACACACGTCATCTATATGAATAATGTCTCTTATTTGATTTCCGTGTCCTCCAAAACCAACATATCTCAATTTTTTCTTTTCCATGTGTTTTCCTACCCATAAAGATACAAATCCTTGATCTTGTTTTCCAAATTGCCAAGGTCCGGATATAACACCAAATCGATTTATTATGTAATTTAGATTATTAGTATAATTATATTCCTTAATTATTTCTTCTGAGCTTAATTTACTTAAACCATATAAAGATTTTACTCCTGAGGTGTTAAAATTTTCATTAATCAAAAAATTAGTTTTAATTTCATTTCTTAAATTAATTTTACCAATTATTTTTTTAATAGCCTCTATAGAATAAACTCTACTAGAAGAAAGAAATATAATTTTTGATTTATCTTTCACACATTTTTTTACAATATTATAAGTTCCAATTAAGTTAGTAAATATAACTTTATCAGGATTTAATTTTGAAACCTCTACCGCTGCTTCAGCACAACAATCGATTATTAAATCATATTTTGGTAATTTTAAAATTTTTTTGTTATTTGAAATATCTATTTTAAGATTATTGATATTATGAAATTTAAGTCTCTTTCTATTAATCTCAGATCCTTTTCTACAAAGATTATCTAAAGTAGAAATCCTGCTTTTATTAAATTTTTCCTTTAAATAAATAGCCAAATTTGATCCTACAAAACCACATCCACCTGTTATAAGTATTCTCATATTGAAGTATTTAACCTATTAATAAACAAAAATAAAATTTTATGCTGACTATTTTAATACCTGTTAGAGATGAAATCGAGAATTTAAACAATATTGTTCAAAAATTTAATGAAAATCTGACAAGTATTAATTACGAAGTAATTTTTGTTAATGATTTTAGTTCAGACTCAACTTTAGAAGAAGTAAAAAAAATTTGTAATATTAATAAAAAATATAAAGTATTTAATAATCAAAAGAAGGGCTTAGGAGGTGCTTTAAATTTAGGGATAGAGAAAGCAGAAGGAAAATATATTTGTATCATGATGTCAGATTTGTCAGATGATATTAATGATCTTATAAAGTATTACAAAATTATGAACGAAAGGGATATTGACGCAGTTTTTGGCTCTAGATTTTTAGGTACTTCAAAAACAAAAGATTATCCAATAAACAAATTAATCTTAAATAGAATTTTTAATATATTTGTGAAGTTAATCTATTTCAGAAGTTATAATGATTATACTAATGCATTTAAAATATACAGATCAGATGTTTTAAAAAGCTTCATTCCTTTATTTTCAGAAAGTTTTAATGTTTTCTTGGAGATACCACTTAAGCTTATTAATAGGAAATACAAATATGAAGTTATTCCTATTAATTGGAGTAATAGAAAAAAAGGAAAAGCCAAATTTAATATTAAAGAACTTAGATCAAAATATTTATCTACACTAATTCGTTGTTATTTTGAAAAATTTTTGATAAAAAAATGAAATGCATTTATCTTTGCAAAAAGCAATTATACTTTTTTTTGTTCTAGTATTTTTAGTGCTGATATTGTTTACAATAATTCTATAAGTAGGCATAATATAATAGAAATGATCCAAGAATAATTCTGTAAATCACGAATAATATTAAATTAAATCTTTTTATAAATTTTAAAAAAAAAACAATTGTAATATAAGAAAAAAAACCAGAAAGAATTATTGCAACAAAATTTATTTCTTTAATATTCACATTTTCAGTTATATGTAAGTTATAAAGTCCATACAAACTAACTACAAAAAGTACTGGAATAGAAAGAAGAAAAGAGATTTTTGCAGCATCTACTCTACTAAATCCTAAAAATCTACCTAAAGTTATAGCAATACCAGATCTACTTACTCCAGGTATTAATGAGAAGGTATGAAACAATCCAATTATAATTGAATATTTTAAATTTAGATTTTCAATTTTTTTTGTGTTTTCAAATTTATCGCTTATAAATAGTAAAATTCCAAAAATTAAAGTTGTCCATCCAATTATTTTTATTCCTCTCAAATAGTTTATTATTTCTAGTTTTACTAAAAAAAAACCTAAGCCTAAAATAGGTATTGATGAAATTAAAATTAAAAAAAAAATTCTTTTGTATTTTATAAAATTATTTATTTCGTTTCTAAAAAAAATAACAACTGCTATAAATGAACCAATATGCAAACTAATGTTGGTTAGAAGGTTTTCTTTAGTAAATTTTAGAAATTCAGATATTATAATTAAATGCGAAGAAGAGCTAACAGGTATAAATTCAGTTACACCTTGAATTAAGGATAGAACAACAATTTCTAACATAACTAATTTTTATAAAACTTTTTGATATTTTCCAAAGCTATAATGAAAACACATATCTGCTATGCAATTAAAAAAGGCAGAAATACTGTATTTTTATTAAATTAGGTAAATAATATTTACTTAAATATCCTATTATATTTGGTAAACTTAATTTAAAACTGGGAAATGTATGTCAAAAAAAATGCTTAGTTTTATAAAAATTAACAAAGAAACTCCTTTGAAGAGAGACACTTCTGAGAGAAAAAAAGATTTTCATGAGATCTACAGTGAATATATTAACGAAAAAGCCAAAGAACAGTCAAGTAGGTGTTCACAATGTGGTGTACCTTTTTGCCAAATACATTGTCCTCTTCACAATAATATTCCTGATTGGTTAAAGCTTACTGCAGAAGGCAGGTTAAAAGAGGCATATGAACTCTCACAAAGCACAAATAATATGCCCGAGGTGTGTGGTAGAATTTGTCCGCAAGATAGACTTTGTGAGGGAAATTGTGTAATTGAACAATCTGGCCACGGTACTGTTACAATAGGTTCAGTAGAAAAATATATCACCGATACTGCCTGGGAGAAAGGCTGGGTCAAACCTATCAAGGTTACTAGAGAATTAAAAGAAAGTATAGGAATTATTGGAGCCGGTCCAGCAGGTCTCGCTTGCGCGGAGGAAATGAGAAAATATGGTTATAAAGTTACTATATATGATCGTTATGATAGATCTGGAGGTTTGTTAATTTATGGAATACCAAATTTTAAATTAGAAAAATTTGTCGTTGAAAGAAGAACTAAACTTTTAAAAGAGAGTGGCATCAAATTTATTCAAAATTTTGAAGTTGGAAAAGATGAAACTTTAGAAGAGATAAAATCTAAACATGATGCAGTTTTAATTGCAACTGGAGTATATAAAGCTAGAGAAATTGAAATTCCTGGCTCAAATTTAGAAAATATATTTCCCGCTATGGATTTTTTAACAGCATCTAATAGAAAAGGTTTAGGGGACAAAGTAAAACTTTTTGACAATGGTATTTTAAATGCAGAAGGCAAAAATGTTGTTGTGATAGGAGGGGGCGACACCGCAATGGATTGTGTAAGAACTGCAGTAAGACAAAAAGCTAAATCAGTAAATTGTCTATATAGAAGAGATAGAGAAAACATGCCCGGCTCAGCCAGAGAGGTAGGAAATGCAGAAGAGGAAGGGGTTAATTTTATTTGGTTAACAAGTCCTAAATCTTTTTTGGGAGATAGAAAAGTAAAAGAAGTAGTAGTCGGTAAGATGAAACTTGGAGAACCAGATGTTTCAGGTAGAAAACGACCAGTTCCAATTAAAGATGGAGACTTTAATATAAAAGCCGATTTAGTAATAAAATCGCTTGGATTTGATCCAGAAAATATTCCTAGATTATTTGACTGTGAAAATCTTTCTGTATCGAAATGGGGAACAATAAAAATTGATTTAAAAACTATGCAAACCAATATCAACGGAGTATTTGCAGCTGGAGATATTGTTAGAGGTGCATCATTAGTTGTATGGGCTATAAGAGATGGAAGAGATGCCGCTATACAAATGGATAAATATATTTCAGCTAAAAGACTAAAAAATAAAAAAGAATTTGCAGCTTAATGAACAATTATCTCAAAAATAAAAAATATCTTTTAGAAAACAACGCTTATGATCCGTCTTTAGAACATGAAGCTTGCGGAGTAGGGATGATAGCTACAACAGACGGTAAAAAAAGTCGCCAGGTTGTTGAGTATGGCATTGAGGCTTTAAAAGCGGTTTGGCATAGAGGTGCTGTAGACGCAGATGGAAAATCAGGAGATGGTGCAGGTATAAAATTGGAAATTTCACCTGAATTTTTTAATCAAAAAATTTTAGAAACTGGGCACAAGCACGATGAAGATAAAAGAATATGCGTAGGTATGGTATTTATGCCTAGAAATGATTACGCTGATCAAGAAAAGTGCAGATCAATTATTGAGACGGTTTTATTAAGTAAAAACTATTACATATATGGCTGGAGACAAGTTCCAGTAAATCCAAAAGTACTTGGGCCTACAGCTGAGTCCAATAGACCTGAAATTGCTCAAGTTCTTTTTAGAAAAAATGAGATTATTAAAACTAATAATTTGGAAAGAGATCTTTATGAAGCTAGAAAAAAAATTGAAAAGTTGTCCAGAGAAAGTCAATTAAATAGTTTTTATATCTGTTCATTGAGCTCTAGGTCAATAGTTTACAAAGGAATGTTTTTAGCTGAGGCACTTGCAGATTTTTACTTTGATCTAAAAGATAAAAGTTTCAAATCAAGATTTGCAATATTTCATCAAAGATATTCCACCAATACTTTTCCAAGTTGGGATTTAGCTCAACCTTTTAGGACTTTAGCACATAACGGAGAAATAAATACGCTAAAGGGTAATATTAATTGGATGAGAATTCACGAGCAAGATATGTCTAGTAAGCTTTTTAAAAACGTTGAGGATTTAAAACCTGTTATTATTCCTGGAAACTCAGACTCAGCATCATTGGATAACGTATTTGAATTATTAACTCACTCGGGAAAGCTTGCCCCTCTAATAAAACTAATGATGATCCCAGACGCTTGGTCCAAACGAAGCAAAATTGTTTCAAAAAATCATCAACAATTATTTAATTTTTTAAATAGTACAATTGAGCCATGGGATGGGCCCGCCGCGATTTGTGCAACAGATGCTAAATGGATTTTAGCTTCAGTAGACAGAAATGGATTAAGACCCCTAAGATATACAATTACTTCTGATGGACTGATATTTGCTGGTTCAGAAACAGGGATGATAAAAATTCCAGAGGAGAATATAATTAAAAAAGGGCGGCTTGGACCTGGAGAATTAATAGCAGTGGATCTAAAAGAAGGTAAATTATATCAAGATAAAGAAATTAAAGATTATATTTCCAAAGAATACAAACAGTTTAATAACCAAATTGTTGACTTAGATAAAAAATTAAAAGTTAATAGTGAAGAAATAAAATATTCAGGCAACAATCTTAGGAGAAGACAATATTTATCGGGTTACAGTATTGAAGATCTAGAGCTAATCCTTCATCCGATGGTCGAAGAAGGCAAAGAAGCTACTGGATCGATGGGTGATGATACACCTGCTGCAGTTTTATCAAGTCATTTTAGACCTATCTCTCATTATTTTAGGCAAAATTTTAGCCAAGTGACAAATCCACCAATAGATTCTCTTAGAGAAAATAAGGTAATGAGTCTTAAAACTAGATTTGGAAATTTGGGCAACATTCTTGATTTTAATAATCTTACCCAAGAAGATATTTTTGTATTAGACAGCCCGATACTTACTAATACACAGCTAAAAAAATTTAAAAAACTTTTTTCAAAAAAAATTAAAACAATAGATTGTACTTTTGATGTAGGAGAAAGTTTAAAAAACAATCTACAGATAATTAAAGAAAAATCAGAAATAGCAGTGAGAGAAGGAAGCGCTACTTTAATATTGAGCGATAAAAATATATCAGAAAAAAGAGCAGGTATTCCAATGGCTCTAGCTGTTGGAGCAATAAATTCAAACTTGGTTAAATTAGGTTTAAGAGGGTACTGTTCTTTAAATATAGAGACCTCAGAAACTCTAGATACCCACTCTTTCGCTGTGTTAATTGGAGTTGGCGCGACCACAGTAAATCCCTACCTAGCTATAGATAGTATCTACCAAAGATTCGAGAAAAATCTATTCGGTAAATTAACATTCAGTGAAGCAGTAAATAGATTTAAAAAATCAATAGAAAATGGATTATTAAAAATAATGTCAAAAATGGGTATTTCGGTCATTAGCTCATATAGAGGAGGGTGTAACTTTGAAACAGTTGGATTAAGCCGAGCATTAGTATCAGATTATTTTCCTGGAATGATCTCGAGAATTTCAGGTATTGGTTTGATTGGAATTGAGAAAAAAATTAAAGAGCTTCATGAAAAAGCTTACAAAAAAGATGTTTTAATATTACCAATTGGAGGAATTTATAAATATAGAAAAACAGGTGAAAATCATCAATTCCAAGGCAATTTAATACATACCCTGCAACACGCAGTGACTACTGGCTCTTATAAAGTATTTAAAAAGTATACTGAAGGAATTAATAATATGTCACCAATAAATCTTAGAGACCTATTAGATTTCAAGAAAATAAATAATCCAATAAATAAGAGTGAGGTAGAACCTATTGAGAGTTTAACAAAAAGATTCGGAAGCGGAAGCATGTCCCACGGAGCTTTATCTGCTGAGGCTCATGAAACATTAGCTGTCGGTATGAATAGAGTAAAAGGAGCTTCATGCAGTGGAGAAGGTGGAGAGGATCAAGAAAGATTTAAAATACAAGCAAATGGAGATAGTGCAAACTCAAGAGTAAAGCAAGTTGCATCAGCTAGGTTTGGAGTTACAATTGATTACCTTAATAATTGCAATGAGATTGAAATAAAAATTGCACAAGGTGCAAAGCCTGGAGAAGGGGGACAATTACCTGGCTTTAAGGTTACTAAAGAAATAGCTAGATTAAGACATTCAACACCAGGAGTAACTTTAATTTCACCTCCTCCTCATCATGACATTTACTCTATAGAGGACTTAGCTCAATTAATTTATGATTTAAAACAAATAAATCCTAAAGCTAGAATAGGTGTCAAATTAGTTGCTTCTACAGGTATTGGAACAATCGCAGCTGGGGTAGCTAAAGCTAAAGCAGACGTGATTTTAATATCTGGACATTCTGGAGGAACAGGTGCAAGCCCGCAAACGAGTGTTAAATACGCTGGCATACCTTGGGAGATGGGATTAACAGAGGCTAATCAAATTTTAACTCTCAATAACTTAAGACACAAAGTAACTCTTAGAACAGACGGAGGGATTAAAACTGGAAGAGATGTAGTTATAGCAGCAATGATGGGAGCTGAAGAATTTGGAATGGGAACCTCATCTTTAATTGCTATGGGTTGTATAATGGTAAGACAATGTCATTCGAACACTTGCCCTGTAGGAGTATGTTCTCAAGATGAAGAATTAAGGAAAAAATTTACAGGAACTCCTGAAAAAGTTGTAAATTTTTTTAGATTTGTAGCTGAAGAAGTAAGAGAGATTTTAGCATCTTTAGGCTTTAAAAATTTAAATGAAATAATTGGAAGAACTGATTTACTAAAACAAGTTAGTAGAGGGTCACCAAATTTAGATGATTTAGACTTAAATCCTTTATTAGTAAGAACTGATCCAGGAGAAAACAAAAGATATTGTGAGAAAAAAAATATCAACCCAGTTCCCGATACTTTAGACGAAAAAATATGGTCAGACATTAAAAATGATGTTAGCAAAGATAAAGCAAAAGAGTGTGAGTATAATGTAGAAAATACTCACAGAGCAGTAGGAACAAGATTATCACATTATATTTATAATAAATTTGGCAACAATGCCCTTAAGGAGAATAATTTAATTATTAAACTCAATGGATCTGCTGGACAGTCTTTAGGAGCTTTTTTAGCCAAGGGAATAAAAATTATTATGAATGGAGATTCTAATGACTATGTAGGAAAAGGTCTCTCCGGTGGTACAATTGTTGTCAAACCAATGGATAAAAGCAAATTAATTTCAAATCAAAACACAATAATAGGAAACACTGTTTTATATGGTGCTACAAACGGAAAACTATTTGCTTCAGGCAAAGCTGGAGAAAGATTTGCAGTTAGAAATTCAGGAGCTCTAGCTGTTGTGGAGGGATGTGGATCAAACGGATGCGAATACATGACCGGGGGAACTGTTTGTGTTTTAGGAAGTGTAGGAGATAATTTTGCTGCAGGTATGACTGGAGGAATGGCTTTTATTTATGATGAAGATAATACTTTTGATAAATTCGTAAATTCCACTTCAGTAATCTGGCAGATTCCACAAACAGACTATTGGATAAGTCATTTGGAAAAACTAATTAAAGATTATTTTTCTGAAACTAATTCTAATATAGCAAAGAAAATATTAAGTAATTTTAAAAATGAAATAAAAAATTTTAAACAAGTTTGCCCAATTGAAATGTTAGATAAGCTTAAAAACCCAATATCAACAAAACAACTGAAATCAATTTCAGCTTAAAAATTTATAAATTAGGGACTCTTAATCTATCAAGTTCTTTTAAAATTTTTCTTATATTTTTCTTAGAAGACAAACTATGATCACCATTTTTTACCACTACAATTTTCTTTTTTGCTTTTGGAAAAATTCTTAAAACTTTTTTTGAAAATGACACTGGCACTACTTCATCTTTACTTCCATGAAACAGAGTAACATTAATTTTCAAATTAATTTTTTTATTTAAAACTTTATTTTTTTTACCGTCTTCTATAAGTTGTTTTGTAATTAGATATGTATAGCCACCATGTTTAATCTCAGAAATTCCTTTCTTACTTATCTCATCTTTAATTTTTTTAGGAAATTTTTTCCACATTAATCTAGATAAAAATTCTGGCGCTGAACCAATACCAATAAATCCTTTTATTTGTTTTCTAAAATGTTTAAACTGAATTATTGATATCCAAGCTCCCATACTTGAACCAATTAAAATAAATTTGTTTTTTTTTACTATTTTTTTAATTGAAACTTTGATGTCCTTGGACCATCGGCTAATATTTCCTTTTATAAATTTTCCTGAAGATTTTCCGTGACCAAAATACTCTACTGCTAAAAAACCCAATTTATTTTTTTTTGCATATTTGTAGAACGCTTCTGGTTTCTCTCCAGTGATATCCGACTGAAAACCAGGTAAAAAAATAATATATATATTTTTTTTGTAATAATTGTCTAAATATCTAAGTTTTTCAGTTTTTGACATTTTCAGATATTTAAATTTTTTCATATAAATTTTGTTGAGTTTAATTGATAATATATAATTACAATTAAATAAAACATGAATAGAAAAAAAGATAAATGAATATTTTGCTTACAGGAGGAGCTGGATATATTGGTAGTCAAACGACATTTGCATTAATTGAAAAAGGTCACACTGTTACAGTAATAGATAATTTAATTACTGGAAATTTAAATCTGGTTCCAAAGAAGGTCAAATTTTTAAAAGCTGATATATCTGACGAAACTAAAATTAAAGCTTTATTAGAAAATGACAAATTTGACATTGTTATGCACTTTGCTGGTTTAGTAAGAGTGGAAGAGTCGATAAAAGATCCCAAAAAATATAATCTTTACAATTTCGAGAAAGCAAAAAAATTTTTTGACGTTTGTATCAACTCTGGTATTAAGAAAATAATTTTCTCCTCAACTGCTGGAATATACGGAGAAAATAAAAGAATGAGAAAAATTAATGAAGATGATGAACTTCTTCCCTCTAATCCATACGCAAAAAGTAAATATGAATTAGAAAAATATTTAATTAATATTACAAAAGAAAAAAATTTAAGCTGTGTAATTTTAAGATATTTTAATGTTGCCGGAGCAGATAAAAAAAATAGAACAGGATTAATTGCTCAAAACTCAAATAATTTGATAAAAGTAATATGTGAAGTGGCATTAGAAAAAAGAGAAAAAATAACAATAAATGGAAATGATTATAAAACAAAAGATGGAACTCCAATAAGAGACTTCATCCATGTTGAAGATTTGTCCGATATGCATTTAAATGTAGCTGAAAAATTAAAAAATAATAATCAAACTTCTATATATAATTGTGGTTATGGGACTGGATATTCAGTAGGAGAAGTTATTAATGAAATGGAGAAAATTTTAAAAAGAAATTTAAAAAAAGAATATGGACCTAGAAGAAAAAACGATATCCCATATTCTGTTGCGGATAACAAAAAATTTCAAAAAAAATTTAATTGGATGCCTAAGTATAATGATTTAAGCTACATACTTAAATCTGCTTTAGAATGGGAAAAAAAAATCAAATGAATATTTTACAAGTTATACCTAAGCTAGGTTTTGGTGGTGCTGAAACTGGTTGTTACGATTTAGCTCATTACCTTTACGAAAAAGATTGTAAATCCTTTATAATTACCAGTGGAGGTGAATTAATTAAATATGTAAAAAAAGATAAAGTTAAAATATTTCGATTACCAGTGCATTCTAAAAATCCACTGCTGATAATTTTAAATGTAGTATTTATATCACTAATAATATTATTTTATAATATAGATATAGTTCATGCTAGAAGTAGAGCACCTGCTTGGTCCTGCTTATATTCATGTATTATTACAAGAAGGAAGTTTGTAACTACTTTTCACGGAACCTACAGTTTTTCAAATAAAATTAAAAAATTTTATAATAGTATTATGTTAAGAGCTAAGCTGATTATTGCAGGTTCAAATTTTATTTTTCAACATATAAATGAAAACTATCAAAAATACTTAAAACCTAAAAATAAATTAATGGTTATTTTTAGAGGGATAAACTTAGAATATTACAACAAAAAAAATATTTCAGAAATAAAAAAAAATAAATTAATTAAAGATTGGCAAATAGATCTTGAAAAAAAAACAATTTTACTACCTGGAAGACTTACCCATTGGAAAGGTCAAAATATTTTTATTGAAGCGATCAATATCCTTTTAGAAGATTATAATAAGAGCAGTTTTCAAGCTATTATTCTGGGATCTGATCAAGGAAGAAAAGTTTATTCTAAAAAACTTTACAGTTTGGTAGAGAGATATCAATTAGGAAAAAAGATAAAATTTGTTCCTTACTGCAAAGAAATGCCAATAGCTTACTCAATATCCGATATTATTGTCTCAAGTTCAGTAAGACCAGAGGCATTTGGGAGAGTAGCAGTTGAAGCTCAAGCAATGGAAAAACCGATAGTAGCTAGTGATATTGGAGGGTCAAAAGAAACAATAATTAATGGAAAATCGGGATATTTGTACAAATCGAGTGATCCAAGAGAACTAGCAAAAACTCTGAACAACGTTATGGAATTAGATCAAGAAGCATTGTATTCAATTGGCAAGGAGGGTAGAAAAAACGTAAATAAAAAATTTAATGTCGAACAAATGTGCCAGACTACTTTTACAGAATATAAAAAAATTTTAATTTCTCATGCCTAATATTCATCTTTTAGACGGAAAAAAAATCTCATTCAAAAATTCAATTGATGGATTTGAGCTAGCTAAAAAAATTAGTAAGACTTTGGAAAAAAACGCATTAATAATGGAAGTTGATGGTCAATTAAAAGACTTAAGCCATCAAATAACAAAGAACTCTAAAGTAAGAATTATTACAACAAAAGACAAAGAAGGTTTAGAAGTTTTGAGACATGATGCTGCGCATATAATGGCAATGGCGGTTCAAGAGCTTTTCCCTGGAACTCAAGTAACTATTGGTCCTGTTATTGAGGACGGTTTTTATTATGACTTTGCAAGAAAAGAACCGTTCACTAGTGAAGATTTAAAGAAAATAGAAAAAAAAATGTCAGAGTTAATTGATAAAGATTTAAAAACCAGAAGAGAAGTTTGGAAAAGAGACGCAGCTATTGCCAACTTCAAAAAAATAGGTGAAAAATATAAAGCAGAAATAATTGAGAGCATTCCTAAAAACGAAGAACTCTCAGTTTATCATCATGGGGACGCATGGCATGATTTATGTAGAGGGCCACATTTACCTTCCTCAAGCAAAATTGGAAAAGCTTTTAAATTAACTAAAGTATCGGGTGCGTATTGGCGAGGTGACTCAAATAATGAGATGCTACAAAGGATTTATGGTACATGCTGGGCCTCAAAAAAGGAATTGGAAGATTACCTACACAGATTAGAGGAAGCTGAAAAAAGAGATCATAGAAAACTAGGAAAAGAGATGGATCTTTTTCATTTTAGAGAAGAGAGCCCGGGATCAGTATTTTGGCATGAGAAAGGCTGGTTGTTATTTCAAAGGCTGATTGAGTATATGAGAACCAAACAACGTTTAGCAGGTTACAAAGAGATAAATACTCCTGAACTTTTAGATAAATCTTTATGGGAAAAGTCAGGTCACTGGGAAAAATTTGGTGAGCACATGTTCACTTCAGAAACTCCAGATGAAAAAACATTTGCTATTAAACCGATGAATTGCCCTGGCTGTGTTCAGATTTTTAATCAAGGTTTAAAAAGCTACAGAGATTTACCTTTAAAGCTTTCTGAATTTGGAAAAGTACATAGATATGAACCTTCGGGAGCTTTACATGGATTATTAAGAGTTCGTGCTTTTACACAAGACGACGCTCATATTTTTTGTACAGAAGATCAAATAACTCAAGAGTCATTAGCAGTTACAAATTTAATTTTAGAAATTTACAAAGATCTAGGTTTTAAAAATGTAATACTAAAGTATTCAGACAGGCCAGAAAAAAGAGTGGGAGAAGACAAAGTTTGGGATAAATCTGAGGCCGCTCTTTTGACTGCAATTAAAAAATCAAAACTTGAATATACTATCAATAAAGGAGAAGGAGCTTTTTACGGCCCTAAAATAGAATTCGTATTAAGAGATGCAATCGGAAGGGATTGGCAATGTGGAACTTTGCAAGTTGATCTAAATTTACCTGGAAGACTTGGGGCAAGTTTTGTAGATAAAGATGGATCAAAAAAAGTGCCTGTTATGCTACACAGAGCTTTATTTGGATCGCTCGAGAGATTTATAGGAATTTTGATTGAACACTATGCGGGAAAATTACCACTTTGGCTTTCTCCTTTACAAGTTATGGTATTACCTATATCCGAAGACAATAATAATTACGCAAAAAAGGTATTTGAAGAACTTTTTAAAGAAGGTATAAAATGCGAAGTGGATTTAAAAAACCAAAAAATTAATTATAAAATAAGAGAATATTCCTTAGCAAAAGTTCCTATACTTTTAATATGTGGAAAAAAAGAAGCCACAGATAATTCGGTAACTGTTAGAAAGTTAGGTTCCGAAAAACAAGAAACTATGAAATCATCCCAATTTCTCAAAGAAATTTTAAACTCAAATAGACTTCCTTTAAAATAAGTGGCAAATATTAAACAAAATTATTTTCAACGAAGAAGTAAACCCCAAGGCCCTAGAGCTAATGAGAGAATTAGATCTTTAGATGTTCAAGTAATTTCTAGCGATGGCAATAATCTTGGAACTTTACCTTTGAAGAAAGCTATAGAAATAGCAAAAGAAGAAGGCCTAGATCTAATAGAAATATCTCCTAATGCAAATCCACCTGTCTGCAAAATTATGGATATGGGAAAATATAAATATGATTTACAAAAAAAAGCTAATAATGCGAAAAAGAAACAAAAAACTGTTTCTTTAAAAGAATTAAAGTTAAGACCAGGAACTGAAATACATGATTATAATTTTAAATTAAAAAATGCAAAAAAATTTCTTACAAAAGGAGACAAAGTAAAATTTACAGTAAGGTTTAAAGGTAGAGAGATGCAACATATTGAGTTAGGTAAAAATTTAATGAATAGAATTATAGAAGATACAAAAGAGATTGGAAAAGTTGAGACTAACCCCAAATTTGAGGGTAAACAAATGATTATGATCATTCAGCCTATTTAATTAAAGATAATATCATCTTGTAAAGATTATTTATTCTCTGTATAAAGCCGAGTAATTATGCCAAAATTAAAAACTAAAAGTTCAGCAAAAAAAAGATTTAGGTTTACTGCTTCAGGTAAAATAAAAATGCCTCAAGCAGGAAAAAGACATGGAATGATTAAAAGAACAAATTCACAAATAAGAAAACAAAGAGGCACTACTATAATGTCCAAACAGGACTCTAAGATTGTTAAGTCTTATATGCCTTATAATTTAAGAGGATAAAATGGCTAGAACAAAACGAGGCGTAATCACTAAATCAAAACACAAAAAAGTTCTCAAGCTTGTAAAAGGTCAGTACGGTAGAAGAAAAAATACAATTCGAGTTGCTCGCCAAGCTATGGAAAAGGCTATGCAATACGCTTATAGAGATAGACGAGCGAAAAAAAGAGATTTTAGATCCCTATGGATACAAAGAATCAATGCTGGTGTTAGGAGTGAGGGTCTAACTTACTCTAAATTTATAAACGGCCTAAATAAGTCAAATATCAAACTTGATAGAAAAGTATTAGCAGAATTAGCCTATAATAATCCCGAAGTATTCAGATCTATTGTTAAAAAAGTTCAGTTATCAATAAAATAAACTTGTTTTTTCTTTTACAAAGTTAGAGTAAAAACTAACTGATGGCACATTTAGATGAATTAATTCAAAAAGTATCAAATGTTAAAGATAAACTAAGTCTGCAAAATTTAAAATCTGAGCTTTTGGGTAAAAATAGTCAAATTAATCAAGAATTTAAAAAACTTGGATCTTTATCAGAAGAAGAAAGAAAAGCAAAAGCTTCAGATTTAAATAATCAGAAACAAAGAATTAATGAAGCTATTGAAAATAAGTTTAAGGAATTAGAGAAACTTGAAATTAATCAAAAACTACAAAAAGAAAAAGTAGACGTAACTTTACCAGCTAGAGAAAGACCTAATGGAAAGATACATCCCGTCTCTCAGGTTATTGATGAAATTTCCTCTATATTCTCCGAGGTGGGTTTCTCAGTAGCAGAGGGACCTGACGTAGAAACTGAATACAATAATTTTACCGCTTTAAATACTCCTGAGAATCATCCTGCTAGAGATATGCATGATACTTTTTACCTAGATGAAAATAAAAAAATCTTACTAAGAACTCATACCTCACCTGTTCAAATAAGGACTATGTTAAGCGGCAAACCTCCATTTAAAATTATTGTTCCAGGAAGAACTTATCGTTGTGACAGCGACCAAACTCACGCTCCTATGTTTCATCAATTGGAGGGATTACACATTGATAAAGGAATTAACATGGGTCATTTAAAAGGATGTCTCGATTATTTTATAAAAGAATTTTTTGAAGTTAAAAAAATACAAATGAGATTTAGACCGAGTCACTTTCCGTTTACAGAACCTTCAGCTGAAGTAGATATTGGCTATAGAATGGAGAACGGAAGAATTATAGTTGGCGAAGGTAACAAGTGGCTAGAAATATTGGGCTGTGGAATGGTTCATCCAAACGTTTTAAAAAATGCTAAAGTTGATACAAAGAAATTTCAAGGATACGCTTTTGGAATGGGAATAGATAGACTTGCTATGTTAAAATATGGAATAAATGATCTTAGATCTTTCTTTGAGGCAGACTACAGATGGTTAAATTATTTTGGTTTTGACCCTTTAGATGTTCCAACAAATTATAGGGGATTAAGCAGATGATTATAACACTATCTTGGCTAAAAGATCATTTGAGTAGCAATGTAAATTTAAACAAGATAATTAATAAACTTACTGACATAGGCCTTGAAGTAGAGGGCATAAAAGATAATCAAGGCGAACTATCAGATTTTAAAATTGCAAAAATTTTAAAAGCAGAAAATCACCCAAACGCAGATAAATTAAAACTTTGCGACGTTAGTTTAGGAGATGGAAAAATAATTAAAGTTATTTGTGGAGCTTCTAATGCAAGAAACGGATTAATCAGCGTATACGCTCCTCCTGGCTCTATAATTCCAAAAACTAAAATGAAGTTAAAAATAGCTAAGATAAGAGGAATAGAGTCACATGGTATGCTTTGTTCAGAAAGTGAGCTAAATATTTCAAATGAAAGCGAGGGTATCATTGAAATTAAGAGCGGGGAAAAAGATATTGGAAAAAATTTTTTTAAAAATAAATCAGAAAAATTAATAGATATATCGGTTACACCTAATAGACCAGATTGTTTAGGAGTAAGAGGTATAGCAAGAGATTTAGCTTCAGCTGGTTTAGGTAAACTTTCAAATATAAAAAAAACAAAAATAAAACAAAGTTTCCCTCAACCTATAAAAATTTCTATTACAAAAGAAAAAAATCAAGGATGTTTATCGTTTGGTGCGTGTTATATAAAAAATATCAAAAATACAGAAAGTCCCGAATGGTTAAAGAAAAAAATAGTTTCCTTAGGTTTAAAACCTATTTCTGCAGTAGTTGATATTACAAATTATGTTATGTTTGATCTAAATAGACCACTACACGCCTACGATGCGGATAAAATTGATAGAGAAATAATTATTAGAAATTCAAAACCTGGTGAGACCTTTGAAGCTTTGGATGGTAAGACATATAAGTTAAAAAATAACATGTGTGTAATATCTGACAAATCTGGCCCACTTGGCCTTGGAGGAATAATTGGAGGCACACGTTCAGGAACAGAATTTGAAACAAAAAATATACTTTTAGAGTCGGCATATTTTTATCCAGTCTCTGTAAGAAAAACTGGAGGCATTTTAGCAATAGATACTGATGCAAAATATAGATTTGAAAGAGGCGTAGATCCAAACTCAGTTAAGGAAGGTCTCGAGTTTGCAACTAGTTTAATTCTCAAAATTTGCGGGGGAGAGGCAAGCAAATTCTCAGTTACCGGAAAATCCCAGATAAAAAGCAGGATCATTGAATTAGACAATAACCAGTTTAAAAAAATTATAGGAATTTCAATAACGTCTAACGAAACTAAAAAAATTCTTAATTCACTTGGATTTAAAACAAAAAATTCTAAAAATTATCTTAAAATTGAAATTCCGACTTGGAGACCAGATATTCTTGAAGATATAGATATTATTGAAGAACTTATAAGAATAAAAGGTTTTGATAAAATTTCATTAGTTCATCCAGAAAGAACTAGATCTAAAGATACTCTTAGCTTTAAACAAAAATTATTTCATCTGTCTCAAAGAGCAGTCGCTAACAAAGGATACTTAGAATCTGTAACCTGGTCATTTACAGACTCAAGTATTGATAAATTTTTTTCCCAGGGAAAAAAAGAAATAAAAATAACTAATCCCATTTCAACTGATCTTGATGTGTTGAGAAGATCAATTTTTTCAAATTTAATTATCTATCTAAAAAAAAATCAGGACAGAGGTTATCTTGATCTCTCTTTATTTGAAATTGGACCAGTTTTTTTTGGAAACAAACCTGGAGAACAACAAATTATTTTAGGAGGTTTAAAATCGGGGGTTATAAATAGAAAAAGTTGGGACTCGAAAGCTAGAAACATAGATGTTTTTGATATTAAAGCAGATACAATTAAAACTCTGTTAGAACTAGGAATTATGGAAGAAGATCTCCACGTTACTAACAACGCAGAAGATTATTACAATCCTGGAAAATCTGGCTCTGTAAGTTTAAAATCTAAAAATGGTCTTAAATTAGCTTCTTTTGGAGAAATTCATCCTGAAATAATATCTAACTTAAATCTAAAAGAAAAAAATGTTTATGGATTTGAAATTTTCATAAAAAATATACCAGAACCTAAAAAAAAACATAGACTTGCTAAAAAGAATTACTCTGTTTCTGAATTTCAAAAATCTGAAAGAGACTTTGCTTTTGTAATTGATATTAATTATAAAGCTGGAGAAATAAAAAAAATAATTGCAGAAGTTGATCAAGAATTAATTAAAAAAGTTTTAATATTTGATGTCTTTGAAGGTGGTAATATGCCTGAAGGAAAGAAGTCTATAGCTGTAAATGTAACAATTCAATCAATGGATAAAACACTTTCGGAAAAAGATATTAGTGAAGTAAGTCAAAAAATAACTAATACTGTTAAAGAAAGAACAGGCGCAATACTTAGATCATAATGTCAGATATTAAACAGATACGTAATTTTTCTATAATTGCGCATATTGATCACGGAAAATCCACAATAGCTGATCGAATAATTTCTAAATGCGGAGGTTTGACTGATAGAGAAATGAAAGCCCAGGTGCTTGATTCTATGGAAATAGAAAGGGAAAGAGGAATAACAATAAAAGCTCAAACTGTAAGATTAAAATATAAAGCAAAAGATGGAAAAGATTATATTTTAAATATTATTGACACGCCAGGTCATGTTGATTTCAGTTATGAAGTTAGCAGATCACTCTATGCATGTGAGGGCTCACTTTTGATTGTCGACAGCACTCAAGGTGTAGAAGCTCAAACTTTAGCAAATGTTTATCAGGCTTTAGATATTAATCATGAAATAATTCCTATCTTAAACAAAATAGATCTCCCTGCATCAGATACTGAAAAAACAAAAAAAGAAATAGAAGATGTTATAGGAATCGAAACTTCAAATGCTATTAGCTGCTCTGGAAAAACTGGCGAAGGTATCGAGAACATATTGGAGTCGATTGTTAAAATTCTCCCTCCTCCTAAAGGAAAACAAGCTGACAAATTAAAATCATTATTAGTCGATAGTTGGTACGATAGCTATCTTGGAGTTGTTATTTTAGTTAGAGTTATAGATGGTCAGATTAAAAAAAATATGAAGATAAAACTTATGTCTAATAATCAGGAACATATAATTGAAAAGGTTGGAGTTTTTACTCCAAAACCAAAAGATATAGAGGAGCTAAATTCTGGAGAAATTGGTTTTATAATTACTGGCATTAAAAGTCTTTCAGAGACTAAGGTAGGCGATACTATTTGTGATGCTTCTAATATAATTGAGTCTCCTTTACCAGGATTTAAACCAAGTAAGCCCGTAGTTTTTTGTGGACTTTTTCCAGTTGACAGCTCTGAGTATCAAAAACTCAAAGATGGATTAGCAAAACTAAAATTAAATGACTCAAGTTTTTCTTATGAAGGAGAATCTTCTAGTGCATTAGGATTAGGTTTTAGATGTGGATTTTTGGGCTTATTGCATTTAGAGATTATTACTCAAAGACTTGAAAGAGAGTTTGATATCAATTTAATTACCACAACACCAGGTGTAATTTACAAGGTTCAAAAAATAAATGGCGAAATAATAAATTTACAAAATCCTTCTAGTATGCCTGATCCAAGTCAGATTAAATTAATTGAAGAGCCGTGGATTAAAGCAACTATAATTACACCAGATGAATATTTAGGTTCAATAATAAAAATTTGTCAGGACAAAAGAGGCATACAAAAAAATTTAACTTACTCTGGTAATCGAGCAGTTTTATCCTATGAACTACCTCTTAATGAAGTTGTATTTGATTTTTATGATAGATTAAAATCTATCTCAAGTGGATACGCGAGTTTTGACTATGAAATTACTAACTACAAAGAAGGGAGTTTAGTAAAACTTGGCGTACTAGTTAATGGAGAGCCAGTTGATGCTTTAGCTACGATTATCCATAAAGAATTTGCCCAAAAAACTGGAAGACAGATATGTGAAAAATTGAAAGATTTAATACCAAGACATAATTTTATGATACCCATCCAAGCAGCTATTGGGGGGAAAATAATTGCCCGAGAAAGTATAAAAGGTTTTAAAAAAGATGTGCTTACAAAAATACATGGAGGTGGAGCAATGGACAGAAAAAGAAAGTTACTTGAAAAACAAAAAAAAGGAAAAGCCAGAGCCAAACAATTTGGAAAAGTAGAAATTCCCCAAGAAGCTTTTATTGGCGTCCTTAAAATCAATAAAGAGAACTAATGAAAAAACTTTTTATAATTTCAAATGAAAGTATTTTTAATTATGAGGGACAATTTTTTTGTGACAATATTGATATGAAATCTACACCAGAAGGCCTTAAAGATAACTTTGAAATAAATATTATTGCAAGAAAATCAAAAAAAATTCGATCACATAAAATTAATTTTAAAAGTGTAAAAACTTTTGGAAATATAGTTTCTTTTTTAATTTGTATTTTTAGGTCTGCAAAAATTGATAACTCTAAATATCTGGCCATATCTTTTACTCCTTTTACAGTCCTTGCTTGCATTGTTTTAAAAATTTTTGGAAAAAAACCTCATGTTTATCTCAGAAGTGACGGTTATGGTGAATATAAATCTATAATAGGTTTTTTTGGACTACCTATTTATCATATTATGTTTTTAGTAGGCAGCAAAATATCTCATTTAATAAGTTGTAGAGATCATATTTTAAGAGGAAGAAAAGGAAATGTAGTTGAACCATCACGACTTACAAATAAATGGTTTTCAAATCATAAATCAGTAAATTTTGAAAAGATTAGAATATTATATGTGGGCAGAATAAGAGTTGAGAAGGGAATATTTTCCTTATTAAAAATTTTGGAAAAATTAGATAAAGATTTATCTTTGTCTATAGTTGGCGCAGAAAAAATTTCGAATAAAACTATCATTCAAAAAAATGTAAATGTTTATGAAATAGAGACTAATGAAGATAATCTTATTAAATTTTATGATGACCACAATATTTTTGTTTTACCGTCATACACCGAAGGTCATCCAATGGTTTTGTTGGAAGCTTTAGCACGAAGAAGACCAGTTATTATATTTAAAGAAATTCAACATGTAATTGGTAATAAAAAAGGAATTTTCGTCTCTGAAAGAAATTACCAAAGTTTTTCTGAAACATTAAATCACATAAAAAACAATTATAAAAAAATTCAGGAAGAAATGGAAAAAAATAAACTACCTACAAGTAAAGAGTTCTTAGACAAATTTGCTAAATCGATTTTAGATTCTAACTAAATTGATATATATTGATTTCAAAATAGAGATTATTTAATGAAATTTTTAATATTAGATATTTATAAAAACGATAATTGGAGACTAGTAAAAGATACTGCTGGCGGATATGGGACAGGAAATGATTTTGGAAACAGTTTTTTTTCCAAATTAATTAATTCTTTAGTATCAAAAATGATAAACATGCCCCCCATGTACTCTATGTACATTTTTTCAATTTTAAAAAAAAGAAATTCCGAAGTAATTTACTCTAAAACTTACGAAACTAATCAACTTTCTCATTTTGATTATATAGTAACTACTTCATCAATTATTTGTCATGAAACGGAGATAAAAGCTCTTGAAGACTTAGTTTTAAAAAATAAAAAAATATTTGTTACAGGAATATTTGCCAACGTAATGAAAGAAAAATATGGTTTTCATAAGAATATTTTCGTTATTCCTGGTGAACCTGAAGCTTTTTTCTCAAATATTGAACTTAAAAAGGAAAATTTAGATAGTTTTTTTGAAAATAAGACAATTACTCAAAAGATACCCCAAACAGTTGAAGATCTTGACAGCCTTCCATTTCCGGATTGGGCAGAATATTTAAAAAATTATAAATTAAGAAATAATTTTTTAAGCTTTAATTCTAAATCAGCCATTCCTATTGTTGCAACTAGGGGATGTCCTTATTCATGTTTTAATTATTGCACTTACCCTTTACAACAAGGAAGAAAAGTTAGACTTAGATCAGTCAAAAATATTGTTGCCGAAATTAAACATTGGATAGACACTATAGGGACGAACAAGTTCGTTTTTAGAGATCCAGTATTCTCAATTAATAGAAAACATACTATAGAATTATGTAAAGAAATCATAAATCAAAATTTGAAGATAGAATATTTAATTGAGACTCACTTAAATAATCTAGATGACGAGATGATATCTTTATTAAAAAAATCTGGGCTAAAAATGGTTTACATAGGCATCGAGTCTTCTAGCTCAGATGTTTTAAAAGATATAAAAAGATTTACAGTTAAAAATGACGATCAACAGAAAATAATTAACAAGCTTGTAGATAATGACATTTTTGTTAAATCGATGTTCATGTTTGGAAATCCTGAAGATACAGAAGAGAGTGTAAAGAATACAATTAACTACTCTATGCTACTTTCAAATCAACTTGTTCAATATAGTGTCTTCACCCCATATCCTGGTACACCAATCTTTAGTAATTACAAAGATAAAATAACTGAGACCAAATATGAACAATTCAACCAATATAATCTTATTTTTAAACACAAAAATTTAGATAATATTAAGATTAAAAATCTAAAAAACTATGGTTATAAAAAATTTTATTTAAGAATAAAAAATTTACCAATAATAGCTAAATCTTGTTTAAGCCTTTTAAAGTAGCTTATCTGTTTACAAATTTTGCAATGAGAAAATTATAAACTTTATTGGGCAAAATTCTAAAAACCCAGTACATAAAGGCTATTTGAGGCGGAAATATAATTTCAAATTTATTTTTTTTAAGTCCATCAAAAATTTTATTTGCTGCGTATTCGGCAGATCTAAGAAAAGGCATTGGAAATTCATTTTTATCCGTTAATTGAGTTTTTATAAAACCAGGAGAAATTAAGGATATTTTTACATTAAATTTTTTGAAATCAAAATATACTCCTTGAGTAAAATTATTTAAGGCAGCTTTTGATGGTGAATAACCCGTTGATTTGGGTAGACCTCTATAACCCACTGGTGATGATACTATAGCCAGTTGTCCACTTCTTTTATTTTTAAAATAATCTTCAACAGCTTTTATACAATTTACAGTTCCTAAATAATTTATCTCAAATGTTTTTTTTATGCTTTCAACGTTAATTTCTTTTTCAAGATTTCTCTCATATATACCTGAACTAAATACACATAAATCAATTTCCTTAAAATCCTTTTTAATTTTTTCAAAAATCTCTTTAGTTTGCTCCAATTTACTTACATCTAAAGGATATGAAAAAATATTTTCTTTTTTGGATAATTCATTTAATAATTCAACTCTTCTGGCTGAAACTGCAACTTGCCATCCCTCGTCTGAAAACTTTAGCGCTAAAGCCTTTCCAATTCCGCTGCTAGCACCGGTAATCCAAACTTTTTTCTGATTTTCTTTCATAATTTGTTTATATATTAATATCCAGGAATAAAAAGATGCATTCATAAGTTAATTATTTGAATAATTTGTAAAAAAATGTTTTTTATACTTACATTCCTAATATTGATTTTGGGAAGAGCAAATTCTTCATTATTAGGGTTCGAAATCTTAAATCCTGATGAGACTCAAATGATGGCCAATGCAGTCGGCATAGTTTCAAGAAATTATGATATAGCCTTTTTTGATGGAAATTCCTCAGGTTTGATAAATAGTTTAGTTCTTACTTTGCCTAAAATTTTTAATTTTGATATTTCTTTTTTTTCAACGAGATTAACAGCTATTATTTTAATTAGTTTAATAATTTTATGCTCTTACAAAATTTCAAGGAATTATTTAAGTCAAAAGCTTTCATTCCTTTTGTGTCTTCCTTTAATTTTATTTTTTGGCTTTACTAAGGATCCTGACTTTCTACATTACAGCAGTGAATTAGTTTCGACTCTTATTCTTATTTTTTCTTACTTAATGTATTTACAATATCAAAAAGGGAAAAATTTCTTTTTCTATATTCCTTGTTTGTTGTTAAGTTTAATTTTTTTTAGCAAAATTCAATTTGGACCATCAGCTTTATTATTATTCTTTATAATCTTATTTGAAAGTTTATTACAAACAAAATCAAAAAAAAATATAATTTTATTAATTCTAATATTTGTATTATTACCAGTTAGTCTTTTATCTTTTTATTATTTAAGTAATACTCTAAATGATTTCTTTATAAATTATATTCAATATCCAAAAGATTATATTACAGTAATGAATTCAGTTGATACAACAACAGTTTTTAATAATTTAGAAAATAAAAATTTAAAAATTGATAATAATTACTTAGGCCACCTTGTTTACAATTCTGCTCTACATTATTTTTATATTTATTTTTTATTATTTATAATAATATTAGCAAAATATCTCAATAAAGATTTTATAAAAATATTTTTACAAAAAAATTTACTCATTAATTTAATTTTTATAATTTCTATTGTAGTGTGTATTTTGATACCAGGTAGAAACTTTAGACATTACCTAATTTCTTTAATGCCTTTTGTTCCAATTTTTTTCTCTATTTTAGTTAGCAATATTTTAAAAAAAAACAAGTTAGAAGAAAAAAAAATGAATTATCTTTTCATCTTGTTAATTTCAATTTTTTCTTTATCTCTTTTAACTGAAAATAAAAAATTTTATTCAAAAAAATTTACTCATACAAAATTTAAGTGGGAAGATATTTATATAAAAAATCCTGAGATGTTTAGTTTTCTCAAAGTTTCTAAAAAAGACAAAATGTTTATTTGGGGGTGGATGCCGAAATGGTATGTATTGAGCGGTTTTCAACCAGTATCAAGAAGCACTATCTCCGAAAAGTTAATAGAAGAAAATAATTATAAAAATTATTACAGAAAGAGACTTATTAAAGATATTAAATTAAATCAGCCAAATTTAATTATTGATTTTGTAAGGCCTAAAAGTTTTAAACATATTTTAGAAAAAGATAAGATAGAAAATTTCGATAACTTAAATAAAATTGTTAAAAATGATTACACCAAAATAAAAAGTATAAACAAAAACTGTCCAACATATTACTTATTAAATAAAAACTTTGAAAGCTTTAATAAAAATAATATTAATTTTTTATTTGAAAAAAATAAGTTTTTCAAAATGAACGATTTCAGTATTACTGAAGACGTATGTGATGATAAATATAGTTTCAGCCTAAATGATGATAATGAATTTTTAATTATTTTTGATCAAAAGGATATAGTTAAGAATATCAATATTCTATCTTCAAAGATTAATACTAGTAAAAACTATATAATTATAAAATTTTTAGAAAATAAAAAAGTTGTAGAAAGAAAAAAAATATATCTTAAAAAATATCCCTATTGGACAAAAGTTATACTTAATAAACAAATTACAGCAGACAGTATATTATTTGATATTGAAAATTTAAAACTTACGAAAAGTGGTATTAATGAAATTAAGATATTTAGAAACTAATATAGGAGAGGTGGCCGAGTGGTTGAAGGCGCACGCTTGGAAAGCGTGTAAACGGGAAACCGTTTCGAGGGTTCGAATCCCTCTCTCTCCGCCATTTTTTTGACCCAAAAAAATATCCACATACAACTCAAAAGAGTCTTAAATTTAAAGTTCGAATCAATTAAATTCAATTTAAGGGCAGCGGAGGGAGACTGAAGCTGCCTTTACCTTTTATGCCCTTTTAATACCAATTACTTTTAATTTAGCAGTTTTTTCTATTCTTTTTATTGTTTGATTAATACTCATAATTACTGTTTTTTTCATTGGACCATATGCATGAATAAGTTTCTTTTTTGAAAGAGCGACAGCAACATGACCTTTCCAATAAATAATATCATTTTTTCTAATATTTTTTAATTTAACATTTTTCCTGAAATATTTAACCTGATCTTTTGCATCTCTTGGACAGTATTTGTTATTAAAATTAAAAAAAAGCTGCACTAAAGCAGAACAATCAAGGCCTTTAAAAGTTTTTCCTCCCCATTTATATTTAATATTTTTAAAAGTTTTTATATTAGAGAATATATCTTTGTTTTTAAATTTAATTGGTTTCAAGTCTCTCAAATTTATCCACTTATTACCAAACTTTATAAAACCATTTACTTTTTTTTCTGATTTAATTTTTGCTCCAAATGTCAATTTTCCGGAAAAATATCTTAAGTTAGGCTTTTTATATGTTTTAGCAAAAATCACTGAGACCTTATGTGATGGCTTTTTGTAATAATGATAATTTCTTTTTTTAATAAAGCCTACATAACCATCTTCTTTGATTTTAATTTTAAACCAACTATTGCTCCTTTTTTTTATTGAAAATACATCTCCGTATATCATTTGGGTAGTCACCTCAGATTTAGTTGACATTTTCTTATAAAGATTCACTTCTGAAAAATTATTTAAGTAAAATTTACTCATAATTATTCTTTAATTGGCGCAATTCTAGCGATCCAAAAAATTAATAACAATACCGGGATGCCAATTATAGCAGTAAATATATAAAAATTTGCGTAACCCATTTGGTCTACTATAGTTCCAGAATATCCAGCTAAAACTTTTGGTAATAACAACATTAGCGAACTAAACAGGGCATATTGAGTAGCTGTAAATTTTATTGAAGTTAATGCTGAGAGATATACAACAAAAGCTGCACCAGCAAAACCACTAGAAATATTGTCAGCTGTAATAACTGTAATTAAAATGTCAATATTAGGCTCAGATACTGCTAACCAAGCAAAAAGTAGATTACTTGCAGCTGCGATTAACGCTCCTATAAATAAAGCTCTTAAAGTTCCAATTTTTATCGCAGAATATCCACCTATTATTCCTCCAACAATGGTTGCAAACACCCCAAAAAATTTTGAATAAGTAGCAATTTCTCTAACATTATAACCTTTATCTAAATAAAAAATGTTAGCTACTACACCCATTACTATATCGGCTATTCTATATAATCCAATAAGCAAAAGGATTAACAAGGCGATTTTCCCGTATCTTTCTATAAAGTTTGATACTGGTTTAAAATATGCGATTGTCGCTGCTTTTTTTTTTACAAAATTATTTTTTATCAATAAATAAATCAAAATCCCAGACCCAATAAAACAAAAACTTATTCTCATTAAGGCATACAAAAATTTTTCTAAAGGCTCTTTATTAGTGAAAGGATTATCTAAAAATGAGTAAATAAAAATGAAAATCACGATTGCTAAAACAAAAGTTATCAAAAATCTTAACTGGTCATTAAAACTCAAGAGTGAAATTTTCCTTTTTATGTTGGGTTCTGGAGAATAAATTGTGGTAAGGACTCCTATCACCATTAAGAATGCCATTGTTAAGTAAACTGTTTTCCAAACATCTGAATTGTATATATCTACCCCTAAATGTGATGCTAATAATAAACTACCTGCCCCTGCAACTAGCATTGCTACTCTATATCCAGCTATATACATAGATGATAATGCACCTTGCATATTTTGTGGAGCAGACTCAATTCTGTAAGCGTCTATAATAATATCTTGTGAAGCACTAGAAAACGCTACTAAAACAGAACCAATAGCTGTAAGGACCAATGTTTTTGCCGGGTCAGTGTAAGATATAAAAATTAAACTTAATATAATCATTAGCTGTGAAAACAATAGCCAACTTTTTCTATGCCCGTAGCTACTGAAGGGTAATCTTAAATTATCTATAATAGGAGACCATATAAATTTAAATGAGTAAGCTAATGCTGCCCAACTAAACATTGTTATTGTACTTCTGTTAACTCCGGCTTTAACTAGCCAAACTGATAATGTAGAAAAAACAAGAAGAATTGGAAGTCCCGAGGAAAAACCTAGCAAAAGCATTCTTATAGATTTTATGTTAAGAAAAACTTTCATCTAATTTCTCCAAAATGATGGAAAAAATAAAACCAAAACTGCAAAGAGCTCAAGTCTTCCAAGCAACATTCCAAAAGATAGGAGCCATTTAGAAACATCTGATACTTGAGAAAAATTACCATTAGGGCCTATCATTTCACCTAGTCCAGGCCCAACATTTGATATAGAAGTTGCTGCCCCAGATACGGCAGATAAAAAATCAAGACCTGTAATTGAAAGAAGAATTGCTAAAATAATAAAAAGAAAAAGATAGGAAAAGATAAATATTATTACAGAAGTAATAAAATTATCAGAAATTTTTTGATTATTATATTTTACGATTGAAATGCTATTAGGATATATCAACTTTTTAATTTGATTTTGAATGAACAAAAATAACATCTGAAGTCTAAATATTTTTATACCACAAGTTGTAGAACCTGCACATCCTCCAACAAACATTAAAAATAAAAAAAATATTAAAGAAAATTTTCCCCACAAACCAAAATCATCAGTTACGTAACCAGTTCCAGACAAAATTGAAACTACATTAAAAGAGGAAATTCTTAAACGGTCTAATAAGGAAATCTCACTGTTAGTAAAAAATAAATATAAAAACATTATAAACACAGACACTATTAGTAAATATAAAAGGCCTCTAATTTGAACATCTTGAAAAAAAACTTTGGAATTACCTTTTAAAAATTTGAGATAGGATATAAACGGAATGCTTCCCAAAATTATAAAAATTGTTGCAACCATTTCAATATTTGGGCTTTGAAAATAACCTATAGACTCAGTATGAGTTGAAAATCCTCCAGTAGCAATAGTCGTCATAGAATGAGCCACACTGTCAAAAATACTCATACCAAAAAACCAATAAAAAATACTGCAAAGAAAAGTCAGAACTAGATAAGTTGAAATTATTGTTTTAGCAACTTCCGCTGTTCTAGGAAAAATTTTTTCAGTATCCTGTGAACTTTCCATTTTGAATAGCTGCATTCCACCAACTTTGAGCAAAGGAAAAACTGTAATAGCCATGACAATTATTCCTATTCCTCCCAACCACTGCATAATTGCTCGCCACAAAAGTATACTTTTTGGAGCATCATCTAAATTTGAAATGACAGTAGAACCTGTAGTGGTAATTCCTGACATACTTTCAAAAAAAGCCTCACTAAATGATAAATTTAAAGTCGAAAAAATAAACGGCAAACTTCCAAAAATTGCTACAAAGACCCAAGCTAAAGTTGAAAAAAGAAAAGTTTCTTGCAAATTTAACCGATAATTTTTTTCTAAATTAGCTAGAATGAACAGACAACCTATAAAAATTGTTATAAAGGCCGATGACAAAAAGCTGTGACTATTTTCTTGATAGTATATTTGAAGCAGATAAGGAATCAGCATAAAAATCCCTAGAACAACTACTAAGACCCCAGTTATAAAAAAAACTGTTTTGTTTGCTGACATAGTCAAAATTACACTAATTAAATAGATACAAAATTCAACTTAATATCCTGTATTTATTTCTGTATTTTATATATAAAATTTAATAAACCATTTTTATGCTTGATAATGACCTAATTCAATCAACTTCTTCGTGGCCTTTTGTTGAAATTAGAAAGCTTTTAAAGGAAAGAAAAGATTTAATTAGGGCAAAAAGAAAAATTATATTTCAAACTGGATATGGTCCTAGTGGTTTGCCTCATATAGGAACATTTGGAGAAGTAGCTAGAACAAGCATGATGATTAATGCGCTCAATCATATTCAAGAAATTGAATCAAATTTGATAACATTTTCTGACGACATGGATGGATTGAGAAAAGTTCCTGAAAATATCCCTAACAGCAAAATTTTAGAGGACAATCTTGGCAAACCTTTAACAGATATACCTGATCCTTTTGGAAAATATAAAAGTTTTGGTGAACACAACAATGAAAAATTAAAAGAATTTTTGAATCAATTTAATTTTAAATATAATTTTAAAAGTTCAACAGAAAATTACAAAAAAGGAAATTTTAATCACTCACTAGAAAGAGTATTAGAAAAATATGATGAAATAATGAACATTATCTTACCGACACTAGGAAAAGAAAGACAAAAAACTTATTGTCCATTTTTACCAATTTGTCCTGAAACAGGTAAAGTTTTAGAGATACCTTTATTAGAAATGAACAAGAAAAAATATACTTTAATTTTCGATAATAAAGGAAAAAAATTAGAGTCAAAAATTATAAACGGGAACTGTAAATTGCAATGGAAAGTTGACTGGGCGATGAGGTGGTTTACTTTTGATGTTGATTTTGAAATGTATGGTAAAGATCTAATTGAAAGCGCAATTCTTTCAAATAAGATTTGTAAGATTTTAGGAAAAACACCGCCCAATGGATTTGCATATGAATTATTTTTAGATGAGAAAGGAGAAAAAATCTCAAAATCAAAAGGAAACGGTATCTCTATAGAACAGTGGTTAAGATATGCATCTCCTGAAAGCTTGTCCCTTTATATGTATCCTAATCCAAAAAGAGCAAAAAAATTATATTCTGAAATCGTTCCAAAAACTGTTGACGAATATCTTTCATTAATTGAAAAATATCCCAGTCAAAAAAAAAATGATCAATTAATGAATCCCGTTTGGCATGTACATAACGGCAAACCTCCCAAAGAAAAAATTGTAATGCCTTTTTCTATGCTGCTAAATATTGTTGGTTCTAGCAATGCAAAATCCAAGGATATACTTTGGAAATTTATTAATAGATTCCATGATGACATCAATCCTAAGGATCACCCTATACTTGATAGCTTAACAAACTATGCAATTAATTATTTTAAAGACAAGGTTGAACCTAACAAAAAATTTAAAACACCTAACTTAAATGAAAAAAAAGCTTTAAGAGAGTTAGTTAACGAATTAAAGCCTATTTCACAAGAAATGACACCAGAGGACATACAAACAATTGTATACTCTGTAGGAAAAAAATGTGGATACGACAAAAACCTTAGAGAATGGTTTAAACTCATTTATGAGGTACTATTTGGGGAGTTAGATGGACCAAGAATGGGGTTTTTTATAAGTTTTTTTGGAGTAAAAGAAACAATTAAATTAATAGATGATAAGATAAGATAAATGTTTTCTTTTTTAAAACCTTTAATTTTTGGTTTAGATCCTGAAGCGGCCCATGATTTAGCGATAAAATCCTTAAAACTAAATGTAATTCCTGAAGATTTTTTTAAAGTTGAAAATGAGAAAATGCTTGAAACAACTTTTTTGAAACATAAAATCAAAAATCCTATAGGAATGGCTGCCGGATTTGATAAAAGTGCAGAAGTTTTTAATTCACTTTTTCAACTTGGTTTTGGCATAGTTGAAGTAGGAACAATTACCCCAAAAAAACAACTTGGAAATCCGAAGCCTAGAATATTTAGATTAGAAGAAGATGAAGCTTTAATAAATAGATTGGGTTTTAATAATGATGGATTAGAGGTCGCAACAAAAAGACTCGAAGAAGGTAAATTAAACAAACGAGGTATTTTAGGAGTTAACGTTGGCCCTAATTACAACAGCGATTCTTTTGAAAGTGATTTTTTAAAGTGTATCAGTCATTTAATTAAACTATCGTTAGCAGATTATATTACAATTAATATTTCTTCTCCTAATACTGAAAATCTGAGAGATTTTCATGATGAAAGAAAGCTTGAAACTTTGATGAAAGAGGTTAATAAATTAAAAAAAAAATTAAAAAGCGAATCTACTCCAATTTTTCTTAAAGTTTCTCCTGATATAAAAGATCATTCTGTTGAAAAAATTTCAGGTTTGATAATTGATCAAAAAATTGATGGACTAATATTAACTAATACTACAAACTTATGCCGTTCGTCCCTTAAAAGTTCAAACAAGAATCAAGCTGGGGGTTTATCAGGAAAACCATTGAGAGAGCTATCTAACGAAATGATTAGCAAATTTTATAAAAAATTAAGAGGCAAAGCCTACATAATCGGAGTAGGAGGTGTAGACTCTGGAAAAAGTGCGTTTGAGAAAATATCCTCAGGAGCCAATGCAGTACAGTTGTACACTGGAATGATTTATAAAGGTCCGGGTATTGTAAAACAAATCAAAAAAGATCTAATAAGCATTTTAAGACAAGAGAAAATAAAAAATATTGGGGAAGCTGTAGGTATTAATTCTTAGTTTTCTTGATTTTTAAAAGCTTGACCATACATTAATGAAGAATTATACAACTTAAGAATTATATATGTCTAAAAGATGCGAACTTACAGGAGTTGCTCCGTTAAAAGGTCACAATGTTAGTCACTCTAACAATAAGACTAAAAGGAGATTTTTCCCTAATCTTAAAAAAATAACTTTTAAAAGCGATATATTAAAACGAAATATTAAACTAAATGTTTCTAATTCAGCTTTAAGAACAGTTGATTTTAAAGGTGGATTGGACAAATTTCTGAAAACAGCTAAGGGTACCAAACTCTCAAAAAGAGTAAAAAAACTTAAAGTTTCTATTTTATCTAAAAACTAATTTTCTAAATATCTAATGAAAGTTGACAAACTATTTATAATACTTTCTTTATCAATGGGTCTAGTAGTCATAGCCTCAAATTATCTTGTTCAATTTCCCTTTACTTATTTTGGTCTTGAAAAGATTTTAACTTATGGGGCATTTAGTTATCCCATAACTTTTTTAATTACAGACTTAGCTAATAGAGCATATGGAAAAGGATCAGCTAGGAAAATAGTATACCTTGGATTTATAATTGGAATTTTATTGACTTTATTCGTTTCAACTAACTTTTCAGATTTAATATCGATTAGAATAGCTATAGGGTCGGGAGTAGCTTTTTTGGTTGCTCAGAATTTAGATATAATAACTTTTGATGTTCTTAGAAAAAATAAAAATTGGTATATAGCACCCTTTGTTTCATCAACTATTGGCTCAATTATTGATACCTTTTTATTTTTTTTCATTTCATTTTATGGCACCGATGTTAATTGGATTACTTTATTATTTGGAGATTTAGGTGTTAAATTGTTTATTGCAATTTTAATGTTAATACCTTTCAGAATGCTTCTGTCGAAAATTATGGATATTTCTACCCAAAGATCTCAATCAAACTTTGAAAAGATTTAATGAATTGTTTTGTTTTTAGATTTTTTTGTAAATAATTCAGTTAATTGATTAATCATTACATCTCCAAGATCTTGAACATCCGCTATTTTAACCGCTTTATCATAATATCTAGTTACATCATGACCGATACCAATTGCTAAAAGCTCAATGTCGGAATTTTTTTCTATCCATTTTACTGTGTTTTTTAAATCTTTTTCTAGATAGTCACTTGAATTAGATGATAAAGTAGAGTCATCCACTGGGGCACCATCAGAAATAACCATAAGTATTTTTCTTTCTTCTTTTCTTTTTATCATTTTATTGTAAGCCCATTTCAGTGCTTCGCCGTCTATATTCTCTTTTAAAAGTCCCTCTTTTAACATTAATCCCATATTTTTCTTTGATTGCCTCCAAGGTGTATCTGCAGATTTATAAATTATATGTCTAAGATCATTTAATCTTCCTGGAAAAGATGGTTTTTGGTTATTCATCCATTTTTCTCTACTTGAACCGCCCTTCCAGTGTTTAGTAGTAAATCCTAAAACTTCGACTTTAACTAAGCACCTTTCAAGGGTCCTCGAAAGGATATCAGCGCAGATTGCTGCAACAGAAATTGGCTTACCTCGCATAGATCCAGAGTTATCTATAAGAATTGTTACTAACGTGTCTTTAAATTCAAAATCTTTTTCTTTTTTGAATGAAAGGGAATTAAATGGATTTATTATTATTCTTGCAAGTTTTGAATTGTCTAAGAGTCCCTCCTCTAAATCAAAATCCCAAGATCTATTTTGTTTAGCCAAAAGTTTTCTTTGGAGTTTATTTGCTAATTTTGAGATAAAACTTTTTAATTGTAAAAGTTGCTGATCTAGATTTTGTCTAAGTCTTATAAGCTCTGCTTCATTTTCTAAATCCTCAGCTTTAGTAATCTCATCAAATTCATCAGTATAAGCTTTATACCTTTTGTTTCCGAAATTATTTTTAATTTTTTTTCTTTGTCTTTGAGGCTTAAAAGCATCTTCAATCTCAATTGTTTCTTCACTATTATCGTTCTCGCTTGAAAAATTTTCTACTTCAGGGGCACTCGATTCAACTGACATTTCGTTATCTTCTTCTTGTTTTCCATCAGATTTTTGATCATTTTCCTGTAAATTGTTGTTTTTTCTATCATCTTTGTTTTCTAAATTTTTTTCATCTTTTTCAAATTCCTCATTAATATTCATTTCAGAAATTAGTTCCGCAATTATGGAGTTAAATTTTTCTTGATTTTTAAATGAATCACAAAGAATTTTTAGTTTATTCTTAATTTTATTATCAAAGCCTTTTTTAAAGCTTTTAAATATTTTATCTGTTTTTTGCTCATTTTTGATATTAAAAAAATTTGTTCTCAAGTAATTTTCAAATGCTAAAGCAAATTTTTCAGATTTTTTTTGATCAGTTAATCCATTTATTCTTTGAGAATAAAAATTGTTAATATTTTTCTCTATCCCTTTAAACTCTAAAGAGCCAAGTTTTTCATATCTAATTTTTTCTGCTAATGAAAATAATTTTTTTGAAATATTTCCTTTTGGCTCCAAAGACTCATATATTTCACTATTACTATATCTAATTTTCAATGCTTCCGAGTCAGCTATTGCTCTAGCTTTTACATAATTTATTTTATCATCAGAGCTTTCTAACTCTGGGAGCTTAATAATTTTTTTACCTGTTTTAAGAACTTGATTTCCGAAAACGATCTCAATATCATTAAAATTAGAAACTGATTTAGTAGTTGAAGCAATTGCTATCTTAAAGTCTTTTATGAAATCTTCTTTTTTTTCCACTTTATGAAATACTTACATTTATAGAGGACTCAGGCAAATCTTCCCCAAAACATCTTTGATAATATTCAGAAATTATTTTTTTTTCTATTTCATCACATTTATTGAGAAATGTAACTCTGAAAGCATAACCTTGATCTTTGAATATATTTGTATTTTCTGCCCAATGTAAAACTGTTCTAGGACTCATTACTGTTGATATGTCTCCGTTTACAAAACCTTTTCTCGTTAAATCAGCAACTTTGATCATGTTTGATAATTTTTCTTTTCCTTCTTTATTATTAAAACTTTTATTTTTAGCCAATATAATTTCAAATTCTTTCTCGAAAGGTAAATAATTTAAACTTGAGACTATATTCCATCTATCCATTTGTCCCTGATTTATTTGCTGAGTTCCGTGGTATAGTCCAGTTGTATCTCCTAATCCAACGGTGTTTGTAGTAGCAAACATTCTAAAATAATTGTGCTGTTTTAAAACTTTGTTTTTATCTAAGAGGGTAAAATTTCCCTCACTTTCTAAAACACGTTGGATAACAAACATTACATCTGGTCTTCCAGCATCATATTCATCAAAAACTAACGCTACCGGATTTTGGATAGACCATGGTAAAATTCCTTCTTTAAATTCTGTTACTTGTTTACCCTCTTTAATTACAATTGAGTCTTTTCCTATTAAATCTATTCTACTTATATGACTGTCTAAATTTACTCGCACGCATGGCCAATTAAGTCTTGCGGCTACTTGTTCAATATGTGTTGACTTACCAGTTCCATGGTAACCTTGTATCAAAACTCTCTTATTGAAAGCAAATCCTGACAAGATAGCTAAAGTAGTATCCCTATCAAATTTATAATCTTGATCAATTTTTGGAACATATTCATTTTTTTTTCCAAATCCATCTATTTCCATTTTGGTATTTATGCCAAATGTTTGTTTTACTGATATTTTGATGTCTGGTTTTTGATCTACTAAAATATTATTCATTATTTTTTCCCTATCGTCATTTTTAATTGACTATAAGCTAAGGTAATTTTTTTTAACTTATCTTCAAATTTTTTACTACCGGAGTTTTTATCAGGATGATATTTCTTTACAAGAAATTTAAATTTTTTTTGTATTTCCTCCCATTTTGCCTCATGTTTTAAACCCATTATATCTAGAGCATCTAAATCAGTGCTAGTTAATTTGGTTTTTTTAAAATTTTTATAGCCAGAGGTTTTAAAAATATTTAGCTTATCTTCTAAGGCATTATTCCATAAAATATTAAAAAAATTTTCTGACGAACCAAAACTTTTCGTAGGTTTGTGCCATGTTAAATCTGATTTAATAAAAAATTCTATTTCTTCATTACTCATATTGGAAAAATAATTCCACTTCTTGTTAAATATTTTAATATGTTCTAGGCACAAGAGTCTAAACTTTTTACTATTATCTCTTTCAATTGGAGCTTTATAGCTACCTATTTTTTTGCAGTTTTCCCAATCACAAATAATTTTCATATTAATTTTCGATTTTTATAGTAAAATTCTTTTATGAGCAATTATATAGATTTTGTGGAAAAAAAAATTAAAAAAAGTATTAATTTAGAAAAAATTAAAATTTTAGATACTTCACATAAACATAAAACTCACAAATCTTATAGTCCTGACAAATTTCACTTATATATAGAAATTGAGTCAAAATTTTTAAAATCTCTGAATAAACTTGATGCTCAAAGAAATATAATGAAAATTCTTAAAGATGAACTAAAAACTAAAATTCATGCCCTAGAAATTAAAATTAAGTAGTTTTGGAATGTGCTTTTTTAACTGCTTAGAAGAAAATTTAAATTTTCCAGGCATGGTAGTTTTACCAATTTTTTTTAATAAAATTAAATTTATTTTTTTATCGTCATTTTTTTTGTCGTTAGCCATATAATTAATTATTTTCTCAAAATTTTTATTTTTTAAATAATTTTTAAATTTAGATAATAAATTATTATTTTTATAAATTTTACCAATTTTAATTAGTGATTGATTAGAACATATTTTTTTTATTACCGAAAGTCTAATTGCCATTATCATTCCAATCAAGACAGCTTCTCCATGATTAATTTTTCCGGAAAATTTATTTTCTGCTTCAATAGCGTGTGCAAAAGTGTGGCCAAAATTTAGAATCATTCTTAAGTTTTTTTCCTTATAGTCTTTTTTAATAAAATAAAGTTTAACTTTGCAACTTTTATAAATTGCTTCAGAAATCAAATTTAAGTTTCTATTATTTAATATTTCCTTTGATGTATTTTCTAACCATCTAAATAAATTAGTTTCCAATATTAATGAATGTTTTAATATCTCTGCAAAACCGCAGATCATTTCTCTTTTTGGTAAACTTTTCAAAAAAGATACATCTATCACAACTAATTTAGGCTGGTAAAATGATCCAATTAAATTTTTTCCATAAATTGAATTGACACCAGTCTTACCTCCTATTGAGGAATCTACTTGCGCTAGCAATGTGGTAGGAATATTTATAAAATTTATACCCCTTTTAACTAAACTTGCTACAAAAGCCGAAAGATCTCCTATAATTCCCCCTCCAACAGCTATTATTGTATCAGACCTATTAAAATTCTTTGATAAAATCTTTTCAATAATTTTATTTGCATAATTAAATGATTTTACTTTTTCGTTTGATCTAAATTCATATAAATAAACTTGATAACCTATTAATAATTTTTTTATTTTTGATTTAAATTTTGTTGGTATATTTTTGTCAAAGATAATTGCAATTTTTTGAGTTTTAGGACATAAAATTTTAATTTTTTTTGGAAGAGCGCCTAAAGTATTATCACCAATTATTATTGAATAGTCGGATTCTATAGTTTTAATTTTTAGCAATTTCGTTTTCATAAATATTAATAATTTTTTCTGCTAGCTCAAATTTTGTAATCTTTGCACAATTAATCCTGAAGTTAGCAAGATTGTACACTTTTTTTCTTTTTTCATAAATATTACGATAGGCATTTTTTAAATTTAGCTTATTTAGCAATGGTCTTTTTCTCAAATTTTTTGATCTTATTAAAGCATCTTCTGCTTTTAAATCTAACCAAAAGCTTACACAATTTTTCAGAACGACTTTTCTGATATAACTGTCTATAAAGGCACCTCCTCCCAAAGCAATTATAGAATTCTCCTTTTTTAAATATTTAACTCCTATTTTTCTTTCTAAATTTCGAAAATATTTTTCACCCTTTTCTTCAAATATATTTTCTATCTTCATAGAAGCTTTCTTTTCAATTACTTTATCCAAATCAACAAATCTCATTTTCAACTTTTTTGACAAAAATCTTCCTACAGTAGATTTTCCTACACCCATCATTCCAGTTAAAACAAGGTTTTTTTTCAAATAAAGTCCTAATTAATAATTTGATTTATCACAAATTTGTCTTATTTATTGAGTTTAAATATATTTTATAACTATGCAACTTAAATTCAAAAAACAGGACAGTATCGGGCAATCACTTGGAAAAAAATTAATTAAAATCACTTTAGCTAGTATTGTTATTATTTTTGCCATTTTTTTACTTAATAAAATAAACTTTCCGTCACCAAAGAATGATATTGAAAAAGATATTACTGATGAGATTATTAAACTTAAGTAAATATCTTTATATATTTTTTATATTTTTTTTTTCAAATTTTGCTTCTGCCGAAGAGGATTCGGTAGATATTTGGAAAAAAAACAAAGATAAAAATTTAGAAGTCTCAACGGAGGAAAAACTTAATCAAACCATTGAAGAAGAAGAAAAAATTGACACTGACAAAGTTTTAGACAGCAACATTGAGATTACAGAAAATATAAATTCAGAAGATATTGAAAAAGATATATTTGGTATTTTTGACCCTCAAGAAAACAACTTTACTTTAAACATGTGGTCAAATACTGAAGGCGAAGATATAAAGGCAGTATTTAAAAGAATAAACAAAATTAATTTATCTAGATCGGCTGAAGATATCTTCACAGACACCATAATGACTTATTCCTATTTACCAAAAGGTATGTCCGACAGCGATTTTTTAAATTTGAAAATTAATTGGTTAATTAAAAATGATAAAGTCAATTTATTAGAAAATTTTCTTTCCAAAAATGAAAATTTTCAAGGCAAAAAAAGAATAATCCAATATTTGGTAGATAAAAATATTGCCAAAGCAGATTTAAAACAAGGCTGTGAGAAATCTAATTTCATTGGTAAAGAAATAAAAGATGCGTATTTAGAAAAATTTAAAATTTACTGTTTAATATTTAATGACAAAAAAAATGAGGCACAATTAGTTTTTGACCTATTAAAAGAACAAGGTCTCTCAGATAAGTTTTTTGAAAATAAAATTAATTTTTTATTAGGTATAAGTAAAAATACTGGAAATAAAATTAAAGATGATAATTTACTAAATTTTTATTTATCCTCTATAACAATACCTAACTTTAGTTATGAACCAAACGATAAAACTAATAAATATATCTGGGAATATATGAATGCAGCAAACCTGCTAAAAGTTGAAGATCTTGAAGATAGATCAAAAATTAAAAGTTTAGAAATAGCAGCTAATAAAAATACATTTGATAAAATTAAGATATTTGAAATTTATAAAAGAATTCCTTTTGACCTAAACACACTAATTAACGCTGATGGCATATATCAGTCTTTGGATGGAATCGACTCTAGAGCATTAATTTTCCAAAAATTTTTATTATCTGATAATACTGAAAATAAAATTAAGTTACTATTCTTGTTGAAAGACCTATTTAAAAAAGACAATTTAATGAATGTTTACACGAAATTTTTGAGCGATAGGCTTGAAGAGTTGGATGAAGATGGTATTCCAGAGTCCTATGTTGAAATTGTAAAAAAAAATATTGTTTCTGAAAATGTGTACCAGCTAGGAAAAATTAAATATGATGATAAAATTTTACACAGGTCGAAAGTAATTAAATATTACACTGAAGAAAACTCATCCAAACAAAAATCACAAAAAAATTTAAAAAGTGTTTACAAAAAAATTAAGAAAAATAGAAATTACTTTTTCTCGGCTAAAGATTTAGCTTTAATTGAGTCTTTAAATAGTGATGGAATTTCAATACCTGAAGAAATAAATTTCAAAGAAATTTCAAAAAAATATAGCGTTCCTCAAAATTTATTAAACCTAACTATCAATGAAGAATCTGGGCTGTTAGCTCTGAAATTTGTTGAAATTATTGGAGAAGATGAAATATCAGAACTTGATCCAGAAACAGTCTATTTTATAGTTCACATATTAAACAAGGCAAATCTAATAAAATTTAGAAATAAAGTTTTAACAGTAGCGCTACCACAAAGAAGTTAATATATTTCTACTATGACCATAAGAAAGATCTTGACCGAACCAGACCCAATACTAAGAAAAAAATGTGAGCCTTTAGAGGGGGTCAACGATCACTTGAGGAATTTAATGAATGATATGTTAGAAACTATGTACGAAGCACCTGGTATAGGTTTGGCTGCTATTCAAATAGGAGTTCTTAAAAGAGTGGTTGTAATTGATGTATCAAAAAAAGAGGGAGAAAAATCACCTCTCTTCCTTGTTAATCCAGAGATTGTATACAAATCTAATGAGACCTCTACTTACGAAGAGGGATGTCTTTCACTGCCTGGTCAATTTGCTGAAATTGAAAGACCTGCTGAATGCAAAGTAGAATATTTAGATTTTAATGGAAAAAAAAAACAATTAGATGCTAAAGGTTTATTATCAACTTGCATTCAACATGAAATTGATCATTTAAACGGAGTTTTATTTATTGATTATTTGTCGAAATTAAAAAAATCTATGATAATCAAAAAATTGAAAAAACAAAAACAGTCAGTAGAAAGAATTGTAGTATAACTCAATAATTCAATGCCAAAAAAAATTATATTTATGGGAACACCCGAGTTCTCCATCCCTGCCTTAAATTCTTTAATTGAGTCTAAAAAAGAAATTATTGCAGTATACTCGCAACCACCAAATAAGTCTCATAGAGGACAAACAGAAAATCCATCGGCTATAGAAAAATTTGCTAAAGAAAATTCTCTTAATGTACGTACACCGAAAAATTTAGACTCAGAAACTGAATTTAATTATTTTAAGAATTTAAATCCTGATTTGGTCATAGTCGTAGCTTATGGTAAGATCATTCCAAAAAGATATCTAACTCTTCCAAATTATGATTTTATAAATATACACGCTTCCCTTCTTCCAAAATGGAGAGGTGCAGCACCAATGCAAAGATCAATAATGAACTTAGATACTGAGACAGGCATTAGTATAATGAAAATAGTTGAACAACTTGACGCTGGCCCTGTTATGCATCAAGTCAAAGTTAAGATAGATACAAATACTAGTACAAAAAAATTATCATCAATGCTATCTAAACTTGGAGCAAAAAGTATGATTAAGTGCATAAAAAAAATTGAAAATAATAAAACTATGTTTAAAGAGCAAGATCATAGCAAAGCAAGCTATGCAAAAAAAATATCTAAAGGAGAAAGTAGAATAAAATGGGAAGAGAGCGCAAAAAAAATTTTAGCAAAAATAAATGCATTGAATCCTAACCCAGGAGCATGGTTTGAATACAAAAATAATCGATATAAAATCTGGCAAGCTAAAATTTCTCAAGACAAAGGAAATGTTGGACATACATTAGATGATAAACTCACAATTGCATGTGGCGATAATTCAATTCAGATTTTAGAAATACAGAAAGAGGGCAAAAATAAACTTTTGTTGGATAAATTTTTAATTGGAAATCAGATTAAAGAAGGTCAAAAAATTGATTAATGTTGGTTTATCAAATTAAAATTGAGTATTTAGGCACAAATTTTGTGGGATGGCAACGCCAAAAAAATGGCTTATCTGTTCAAGAGGTTCTAGAGACTGTTTTATCAGATTTTTTTAAAAGAAAGATTATTTTAATTGGTTCAGGTCGAACTGATGCCGGAGTTCATGCTACTGAACAATCAGCGCATTTCAAAATAAATAAAAAAGTACTAAATAAAAATCACACAATTAATTCTTTAAATTTTTTTTTAAAAAAATATCCGATCTCTATTTTAGATATAAAAAAAAGAAACAAAACATTTCATGCAAGACACAGCGCTAAAGAGAGAACGTATAAATATTTTATAATAAATCGACCAGCTTCACTTGCTATTGAAATGAATAAAGCGTGGCACATAAAAAAAAAAATTAACATAGCATCAATGAAAAAAGGAGCAAATCTACTATTAGGTACACATGATTTTTCAACATTTAGAGCTTCTTCTTGTAACGCAAAGTCTCCAATAAAAACTTTAAAAAAAATCAGCATAAAGAAAAATAAAAACAAAATTGTTTTAACTTTTGTCTCTAAATCGTTTCTTCAGCAGCAAGTTAGGTCTATGGTGGGATCTTTAAAAAGATTGGGTGAAGGAAATTGGGATTTTGAACATTTCAGAAAAGTTTTTTATTCAAAAAAAAGATCTATGTGTGCTTCACCTGCTCCTTCCCATGGATTATATTTAACAAAAATAAATTATTAAATGAAAATAAAAATTAAATCTTATTGTAAAATCAATCTTTTTCTTAATATTTTAAAAAAACTCAAAGTAGGTTTGCATGATATTCAGACTTATACTTCTCAGCTAGATTTACATGATGATATTAAAATATCAGAAACTAAAAAAAGAAAAGATATTATCATTTTCAAAGGTAAGTTTAAAAATTTAGTGAATAGCTCTAAAAATTCAGTTTTAGACACTCTTTCAGTTTTAAGATCCAGAAAATTAATAAATTCAAAAAAAAATTATAGAATAATAATTGAAAAAAGAATTCCTGTATTTTCAGGTTTAGGTGGCGGCTCAAGTAATGCAGCTTATATAGCTAAATATTTTACAAAAAATAATATGAAGCAATCTGATATAAGATTTTTCAAAAATAAAATTGGAACAGATTTTAGCCTTTTTTTTAATAAACAAATATTTGTTAAAAATTTAAAGAATATTAAAAAACATAAAATCAATTTTACTTTAAACTTTGTTTTAGTATACCCTTATTTTAAATGTTCAACAAAAAAAATATACTCTCAAGTCAAAGATTTTTCACCTTATTCGAATATCAATTTTTCCAAAATAAAAACAAAAAATAAGTTTATAAATATAATCAGAAAAGAAAGAAACGAATTAGAGGTTATAGTTAAAAATAGATTTAATGAGCTTAATAAAATTTTAAATTTCATCTCTATTCAGAGAGAATGTTACCTATCAAGAATGACAGGGTCCGGCTCTGTTTGTTACGGAATTTTTAAAAGTGAAAAGTCTGCTAAATTGGCACATAAAAGAATTAAAAAGAAATTCCCGAATTATTGGGCTGCGGTCTCAAAAACTATTTAATTAATCAAATTTATGATATATCAAATCGATAATGTTGGGGCATAGCCAAGCGGTAAGGCAGTGGTTTTTGGTACCACCATCCTAGGTTCGAATCCTAGTGCCCCAGCCAGAAAAATGAATAAAATATCTTTTAACAATAATTTAATCAAAAAAATAAAAAATTTTTTTTTTCCTTTCTACAAGACCGAAGAAATCTCAAAAATTTTTGATATTCTTTACAAGAATCATTCTCAAGATGAAAAGATAGCAATGTTTGTAGGTGGTTGTGTTAGAAATTTTATTTTAGATGAAAAAATAGATGATATTGACATAGCAACAGTTTTTACTCCAACTGAAATTAAAGAAAAATTTAAAAACACCGATATCAAGGTGATAGATACAGGAGTTGAACATGGTTCTGTAACACTTATCTTAAATCAATCTAAATTTGAAATTACAACGTTGAGAAAAGATATCAAAACAGACGGTAGACATGCAGAGATTTCTTTTACGGATAACTGGAAAGATGACTCCGAGAGAAGAGATTTTACAATTAACGCAATTTACTTAGATAGAAAAGGAAACTTTTTTGACCCTCAATTGGGAGTAGAAGATTTAAAAAACAACACTGTAAAATTTATCGGTGATCCAAGTAAAAGAATAGAGGAGGATTATTTAAGAATAATAAGATTTATAAGATTCGCATTAAAGTATAGCCATAAAAATTTTGAACCTTCTACTATTCAGGCACTTAAATTGAATTTGAGCGGAATAAAGAACATTTCCAAAGAGAGAATTCTCCAAGAACTTATAAAAATTATATCTCTTAAAAATTTTAGAGATATTCTTAATAAAAAAGAATTAAAAGACATTTTTTCTCAAATTTTTCCAGAATTTAAAAATCTAATTCGTTTAAATAAAGTAACTTTTTTACCGAAAGAAGAATTTGAAAAATTAAATACCAATATGCTTTTAGCTTTAATGCTTATAGATGAAAAAAATAATCATGAATATTTTTGCCACAAGTATAAAGTTTCAAATCAAATTCAAGACTATCTAGATAATTTACACAAAAATCTTAAAGAATATAAAATATCAAAAAATTATTTTAAAAAAGATCTGAAAAAAAATATTTATTTTATAGGTAAAAATGAGATTAAAGATCTAGCAATTCTGATTTTTTTTATAAACAAAAATCTAAATTATAGAGATTTAAAAAAATTGATAGATGATATAGAAAAGACAACTATTCCAAAATTTCCCTATGATGGTAAGTTTTTAATAGACAAAGGTTTTTCGGAAGGAAAAAAAATTGGTTTGATTTTGAAAAAACTAGAAAAAAATTGGGTAGAAAATAATTATAAATTAACCGAAAAAGATATTTCTTCAATTATTGAAAAAGAGAGTAAATCAAATGTATTCAACGCTTAAAATTTCAAAGTTTCTTTCACCAGAGGGAGTTTTTACTGAAACCAAATCCTCAATTTTTTTTCCTATCAAGGCTTTACCTATTGGTGATTGAAAATAAATAAGATTTTTTGAAGCATCAGCTTCATCTTGACCAACAATTTTATATTTAATTTTCTGATCAGTTTCTAAATCTTTCAGATTTACTGTTGACCCAAAAACAACATTTCCATTATTTTCTATTTTAGTAACATCTATAACATTAGCTCTAGCAATAATATCGTTGATCGCTATAACTCTACTTTCCATTTGTGCTTGCTGTTCTTTGGCTGCATGATATTCAGCATTTTCTTTGAGATCACCATGAGACCTTGCCTCAGCTATCGCAGAAACTATTTTAGGTCTTTTAATATTTTTTAATTCTTCCAATTCTGCTTTTAGTTTTTTTAATCCTGAAATAGTTATAGGTTCTTTTTCCATATTATTTCCATTTTGGCGAAGGAGGTAAGGATACCAATATAGCACTTGGATTTCCTCCACTATTTAAACCAAATTTTGTACCTCGGTCGTAAAGTAAATTAAACTCTACATACCTTCCTCTTTTATAAGCTTGGATTTTTTTTTGTTTTTTTGACCATTTTGAAAACATTTTTTTACTTATTACCTCATGAATAATTTCATTAAACACATATCCCGCATGTTTAACAAATAAAAAATCTTTTTCCCAATTGTTCATTTTATAATCAAAGAATATACCACCGATTCCACGTGGTTCATTTCTATGCGGTAAAAAAAAATATTCATCACACCATTTTTTATATTTAGTGTAATACTCTTTATTATGAAGATCACACATTTTTTTTAATTTTTCATGGAAAAAATTTTTCTCTTTTTCGTCTTTTAAACACGGAGTTAAATCTATGCCACCTCCAAACCAGTTTTTTTTGGTGCAAATAAATCTTGTATTAAAATGAATAGCAGGGACCTTAGGATTTTTTGGATGAAGAATAACAGATACTCCTGAAGACCAAAAATTCCTATTATTATTTGTTCCTGGTATTTTCTTAGAAAATTTTTTTGGAAATTTTCCTACTACATTAGAAAAAGCTACACCACCTTTTTCTATAACTCTACCTTTTATCACTCTGTACTCTCCAAATTTCCACTTATTGATTTTAAATTTTTCATTTGAGCCAAAATCTTTTTCTAATTGCTCAATATTTTTGCATACTATATTTTGTAAATTAATAAACCACTTTTTAACAATTTCTTGTTTTTTTTTAATTTTCATAATTTATAAATAATTATTTTGTCTTAATGCCTCCGAAGAAGCAATCGCTACTGCCATAGCTATATTCAAAGATCTAGCCTTGCCAGACATTCTAATTTTAATTTTATTTTTAATTTTCAGTTGAATTTCTTCAGGAACTCCAGAACTCTCTCTTCCAAAAAGTAAAATATCTTTTTTTTTAAATTTAAAGCTATGATAAAATTTTTTTGCTTTAGTTGTCATTAATATTATTCTTGATTTTATATTTTCTTTTTCAAAGGTTCTGAAATCTTTATATCTTAGAATTTTAGCAATCCGTAAATAATCCATTGCGACTCTTTTAAATCTTGGATCATCTAGGTTGAATCCACATGGTTCAATTATGTGTATTTTAAGATCTAAGCATGCCGCCAATCTAACAATTGCAGCTGTATTTTGAGGTATATCTGGTTTATAAAGAGCTATATTAATCATTTTATTAATTTTATGTGTCTTTCTGACCCTTGTAAATTTGAGAATTTAGTTTTATTTAATCATTAACATAGTAAATATCTTATATGGATAAATTAGAAAAAAAAACAAATAGAAGAGATTTTCTCTTTACAGCCAGTTATACGGTAGGAGCAGTAGGTATAGGTGCTGTTATATGGCCATTTGTAGATCAAATGAATCCTGACAGGTCAGTTAAGGCTTTGGCAACTACTGAGGTTGACATTAGTCAAATAGAACCTGGAAAATCAATTACAGTTTTATGGAGAGGCAAACCAGTATTTATTAAAAGAAGAACCGAGTCGGAAATCTTAGAAGCGCAAAAAGTTAATCTAAATGAATTACCACATCCAGAAAAAGATGAAGAAAGAGTAAAAAAGTCAGAATGGCTAGTTATGCTAGGAGTTTGTACTCATCTTGGTTGTGTACCTTTAGCAGATAAAGGTGAATATAAAGGTTGGTTTTGTCCTTGTCATGGATCTCACTATGACACTTCCGGAAGAATTAGAAAGGGTCCTGCTCCAACAAACATGGAAATACCAAAATATGAATTTGTTAACAATAACACAATCAAGATAGGATAATTTACTTATGAGCGATACACCATATGTACCTTCATCAAAATTTGGAAAGTGGTTTAATGATCGACTACCATTATTAACTCTTAGTGCGCATCTTCAAGATTATCCTACGCCAAAAAATTTAAACTACTGGTGGACTTTTGGAGGAATTCTAACTTTTTGTCTGGTTACACAAATAGTAACTGGTCTCGTTTTAGCCATGCATTACGTTGCTCACGCGGATCTAGCATTTGACAGCATAGAACACATAATGAGAGACGTTAATTATGGTTGGCTTTTAAGATACATTCACTCTAATGGTGCATCGATGTTTTTTCTTGCAGTTTATATTCATATTTTCAGAGCTTTATTCTACGGCTCTTACAAATCACCGAGAGAGGTTATTTGGATAATAGGTATGTTAATATACATATTAATGATGGCTACAGCGTTTATGGGTTATGTTTTACCTTGGGGTCAAATGAGCTTTTGGGGAGCAACGGTTATAACTAATTTATTTAGCGCAATTCCATTTGTAGGCGAGGGTATAACAACTTGGCTGTGGGGAGGATATTCTGTTGATAATCCCACTTTAACTAGATTTTTTAGTCTACACTATCTGTTTCCATTTATAATTTTAGGCTTGGTAATTTTGCATATTTGGGCCTTGCACGTACCAGGAAACAATAATCCTATCGGAATAGATATTAAAAAACCTTCAAAAGATACAGTTCCTTTTCACCCGTATATAACAATTAAAGATTTATTCGCTTTATTAATATTCATAATTATTTTTTCGGGATTTATTTTTTTCTCTCCAAATGTTATGGGGCACCCAGACAACTATATTCAAGCTAATCCTTTAATAACGCCAACTCATATTGTGCCAGAGTGGTATCTTTTACCTTTTTATGCAATTTTAAGATCAGTACCAGATAAACTTGGAGGAGTTATCCTATTATTTGCCTCAATTTTTATTTTGTTAGCTTTACCTTGGTTAGATAAAAGCAAAGTTAGGTCAGCAGTGTTTAGACCTATTTACAGAATTTTCTTTTGGGTATTAATAATAGATGTTTTAGCATTAGGATATGTTGGAGCAATGCCTGCGGAGGGCTTGTATTTATTAATTGCTAGAGTTGGTACAGCATATTATTTCTTGCATTTTTTAGTAATCCTACCATTTTTAAGTAGGGTAGAAAAAACTGACCCGCTACCACTTAGCATTTCAGAACCTGTTTTTGGAGGTATGCCTAAGCCTGCGATGATGAAAAGTGATAAAAAAAACAAAAATGAGTAAAATAAATTTAAGATTTTTTTTAACCTTATTATTTCTTTTTTCTATTACCTCTTCAAATGCTGCAGAAAAAGTAAAATTATTGAGCCCAGATTGGTCTTTTAAAGGAATCACAGGAAAGTTTGATAGAGCATCACTTCAAAGAGGCTACCAAGTTTATAATGAAGTATGTGCCTCATGTCATTCAATGAGGCTATTAAGCTATAGAAACCTCGGAGAAAAAGGTGGACCTGAATTTACTGAGGATGAGGTTAAAAATATAGCAGCAAGTTTTGAAGTCACAGATGGTCCTGACAGCCAAGGTGAAATGTTTACTCGACCGGGAAGACCGTCAGATAGATTTGTTTCAATATATCCTAATGTAGAAGCAGCTGCAGCTGCAAATGGAGGAGCTTACCCTCCAGATATGTCGGTTTTAGTTAAATCTAGAAAAGGAGGTGCAGATTATATCTATTCTGTTCTTATGGGCTACGAGGATCCTCCAGCAAATATAAAATTAGATGAAGGTGTTTATTATAACAAATATATGGAAGGTAAAAAAATTAAAATGTCCCAACCTCTTATGGAAGGCATTGTTACATATTCTGATGGCACAAATGCCACTGAAGAACAAATGGCAAAAGATGTAACAGCTTTTCTAACATGGGCGGCTGAACCTCATCTTGAGGCAAGACATAAAATGGGATTTAAAGTTATTATATTTTTAATTATTCTTACTGTCTTAGTTTATTTTAGCATGAAAAGAATTTGGTCAAGGGTTGACACGGAAGTATAAAACATCTCCATCTTTTACTAAATAGTCTTTGCCTTCAATTCTTAGCTTACCTTTTTCTTTACATTTTTCTGCACTCCCAAATTTTATAAAATCTTCACAAGTAACTGCCTCAGCCCTTATAAAATTTTTTTCAAAATCGGTATGTATTACGCTTGCGGCTTTAGGTGCCGGAGTATTTCTTTTTACTGTCCAGGCTCTACTCTCTTCAGGACCAGATGTAAAAAAAGTATTTAAACCTAAAAGATCATAACCTTCTTTAATAAGTAGATTTAAACCTGTTTTATTTAAACCAATTTCTCTCATAAAAGATTCTCTTTCGTTTTTATCTAAGCCCATAATTTGATCCTCAATATCAGCACAAATAGTAACTATTTTTTCATTAGTATACTTGCTTTTAATACTTTGAGTGAAAGAATTACCTTTTGCCAAATTTTTATCATCGATGTTACAGACAATAATCTTGGGCTTTATGCTTAATAATCCTATAGAAGATAAAAACTTATTTTCTTTTTCATCTTTTATTTGAATATCATTTTCCTGATTTAATTGTGATAGTTTTTCTTCTAGAGTTTTAATTTCTTTTTCACTTAATAATTTCTTTTTACTTTTTTCTAATTTTTTTTGAATTACATCAATATCTGAGAGAATAATTTCTGTTTGAATAGTTTCTAAATCCTCAATTGGATTAATTTTAGAATTTACATGAGTTATTTTATCTGACTCAAAACATCTCACTAAGTGTATTATCGCATCTACCTCTCTTATGTGAGATAGAAATTTGTTACCTAGACCCTCACCTTTAGAAGCCCCTTTAACTAACCCAGCGATATCAACAAAAGTAATATTAGTGTAGATTTTTTTTTTTGATTTTGAAAGTTTTGCTAATTTATCTAATCTATCATCAACGACGTCTACTATGCCTATATTTGGATCTATTGTGCAAAATGGAAAATTTGCAGCTTCAGCATTTTTTGATGCAGTTAAAGCGTTAAACAATGTAGATTTACCCACATTAGGCAAACCTACTATACCGCACTTAAATCCCATTAAGATTTTGATTAACTTTACTTGAAAATAAATCTATTTTTTTTTCGATCAGAGTTGGAATTGATTTAATAATATTATCTGTTATTTCTTTTATTCTCTCTTCTTCATCATCCTTAAAGTCTTCAAGAACATGATTATTAACACGTTTTTTCTCCTTAGGATGACCAATTCCTATCCTTACCCTAGAATAATCTTTACCAATAAATTTATCTATAGACTCAATTCCATTATGTCCGGCACTACTACCACCAAATTTCGCTTTTATCTTTCCAAAATCAATATCCATATCATCGTGAAAAACTATAACGTCCTTTGAATCTATTTTAAAATAATCTATTAACTCTTTAATCGCTGTGCCTGAATTATTCATGAAGGTAAGAGGTTTAATTGCGTAAACTTTCTGTTCTTGAATATTGCCTGTAGTCAGAAGCCCTTTAAATTTAGGTTTTTGTTTTGATAGTTTAAAGTGCTGATTAATTGCATCAATAATTCTAAAACCAATATTATGTCGGTTGTTAGTACTGTTAGTTCCTGGATTTCCTAATCCTACTAGTAAAAGCATATATATTTATTTTTTTTCAGGAGGTTTTTTTTCCGGAGAAGATTTTTTATCTCCAGCCTGTTTTTTATCACCAGTTTGATCTTTACCTTTTTCTTCTTTTTTAGGAGCTTCTCCTTCTTTAGCAGTTGCTGCTTCACTTCCTTCACCAGTAGCTGGAGCTGCTTCACCTTCAGCGCCTTCAGCAGGCACTTCTTCGGCTGGTTTTTCTGGTTCTTTAACAATGGTAGGTGCAGCGACAGTTGCAATAACAAAATCTCTATCTGCTATAGTGGGCGTTACATTTTCAGGTAATTTTACAGAAGAAATTTTAATGCTAGTTCCTATGTCTGTCCCCGTCAAGTCAATCAATATATCATCTGGAATTTTATCAGCAGGACACTTAAGTTCAACTTTCCTTCTGACTATGTTAAGTACTCCGCCTCTTTTAAGACCAGGTGACTCATCGTGATTTTTAAATTTTACAGGTATCTCAATAACAATTTTTGATCCTGAAACAATTCTCATAAAATCTATATGTATAGGTTCATCTGAAACAACGTGATACGCAACTTCTCTTGCTAAAACTTTTTGTTTCTTCCCGTCAATGTCTAATTCTAAGACAGTAGAAAGAAAAGAATCTGAATTCAAAATATTATTTATTGTTTTTTTCTCTATAGAAATTTTAGTATTTGGATCTTTTCCGCCGTATAAAATAGCTGGAATGAATCCTTTATTTCTTAACTTATTAATTTCACCAGCCGTGGTACTATCTCTTTTTATAGCTTTTACATTATTCATGTTATTATTTGGATGAGCTATTTAACTCAACTTTTGTAATAAAACAAGCATTAATTGAATAAATCTGAGACGGATGTAGAGTTTGAAATTCTTTTAATTGCCTCTGCCATTAGCGATGAAATAGATAAAACTTGTATTTTCTTGTTATTTTTTATCTTGTGTGAATTGTCTATTGAGTCTGTAATTATTAATTTCTCTACTTTTGATTTTTTTATCTTTTCAGCTGCATCTTTACTTAAAACTGCATGAGTAATAAAAACATGAACCTCAGTTGCTCCGTTTCTTTTTAAAGCATCTGCTGCATTAACGATCGTTCCACCACTATCAATAATATCATCTACGATAAGACATGTTTTACCTTTTACATTACCAATTATATTCATTACCTGTGACTTTCCTGGTTTAGGTCTTCTTTTGTCGATAATTGCTAAATCTGATTTTAACCTTGTTGCTAAACCCCTAGTTCTTTGTACTCCCCCTACATCAGGCGAAACACAAATTAATTTTTTATTTTTAAATTTTTTCTTTATGTACCTCGCAAAAAGCGGTGTTGTAAACAAGTTATCAACCGGGATATCAAAAAAGCCTTGGATTTGTCCAGCGTGCAAATCAACAGTGACAACTCTATTGGCGCCGGCGTTTGAAATTAGATTAGAAACAACTTTTGCAGATATAGAAGTTCTTGGAGCAACTTTCCTGTCTTGTCTAGCGTATCCAAAGTAAGGAATTACAGCAGTTATATTTTTTGCAGAAGATCTTCTAAGTGCATCTATACTTAAAAGCAGTTCCATCAAATTATCGTTAGCTGGAGTTGATGTTGACTGAATAACAAAAACACTATTTCCTCTAATGTTTTCGTTTATTTCAACATAAATTTCCCCATCAGGAAATCTCTTTATATTGGTATTAACTAATTTAAGTTTTAATTGTTTACAGATATCCTTACTAAGCTTTGGGTTGCTTGTTCCAGATAAAATCTTCATCAGAGTATGCTTACTTATACATTTATTTTTTTAAGTTTTCAAATAAATTAACTTTTTATAAGGCTTATTGATGAAATACATCTACCGTAATCAAGCTCACCTAATTTTTGAGACCTTCTGTAACTAAAAAAATTATCAGATTCTTCAAAAGTATCTAAATCTATACCATCGACTTCTAGCACACCATTTTCAGAAAGAATACTAATTACGAAGCCCCTTAAATCGAAAAAAAATTTGTCATTTTTTGTTTTAGCAAAAAATTTATTGTTAAAATCAGACTTACTTACAAAAGTTTGGTAAAATTCCTCTCCAACCTCATAACTTTCCTTTCCTATACAAGGTCCAACCGAAGCAATAATTTGATTATCTTTTTTTAGTTCTTTAAATTTTTTTATTGTGTTTTCTATGACTCCAGAAAGTGCTCCTTTCCAACCTGCATGTATGCATCCAACTATATTATTTTTTTTGTCATATAATATTATTGGAACGCAGTCGGCAGTTAATACTGCTAGGGCAATCCCTTCTAAATCAGTGACCAAAGCATCAGTTACTAATTTTTCATTTTTTTTATTTTTTTCATCCACTACAATTACTTTATTGCTATGAGTTTGGTGCATTAAAATTAGATCACTTTTTTCTACACCCATTTTTTTAGATACTAAAAACAAATTTTTTTTAACATTTTCTTTTTTATCATTTGATCCTATTCCGCAGTTAAGACTTTTATATATACCTTCTGAAACACCGTTCTTCTTCGAAAAAAAACAATGACTTAGATTACGAAATTGGCTTAATTTCTTTGAGTAAAACATTAAATAAATCCTAATAAAAATTTTTTCTTTTTTTTATAGGTAAAAATAACTTTAAATAAATTTCCCATATAATTATGGCTTAAAAGTCTCTCTAATCTAAAGTATAAATCAGATTTCTCTTTAAAAGACATTTTTTTACTTAAAATTTCTGCTCTTTCTAATATACCCATTTTTTTTAAAAAAAAACTTTGCGAAACAATTTTATTAACTGTTAAATTTCGTTTTTTAAAATAATCTTTTAATAGGTTAAAATTTACTAATGATGTAATATCTGCTTTTCCAATATTGTTAAAAATTTTGTTTTTTTTATGTAATTTTACAGATTGCAAAGTGCTTATATTTAGCTGTTTTAAATATCCATAATCAATTAACAACAAACCTCCGTTTAAACTCTTAATTTTTCTTGTAATAATTTCCAATTCTCTTAATCCTTGTGCTGGGTATTCAATAATTCCATTTTTTTTGAGTAAATTTAATTTTTTTAATTTACTGATAGTTTTTTTAGAAACTTTTCTAAAAATTTCTTTAGGAGAAGATCTGTTATCAAAATTCAGGTATTTTTCGTACACATTTTTTTTTATTTTTTTAAACTGTTTAATCGGAATGGCATCAAAAAATTCATTTCCAAAAAATAGAGCGGGGCCAGCATTAATTTTGTTAAAATTTTTAATCCAAGTTACATTTTGCTCTTTAATTTTATTTCTTTGAACTTTTTCAAGAACACTACTTTTTTCATATAAAAAAATATTTAAGTATTTATAAAAGTTTGGAAACTTTTTGAAAGTTTTGATCATAATTTTACATTGCTCTCCATTACCCGGTCCTAGTTCAATAATATTAAATTTTTTTGGGCAACCTAAATCATCCCAAAAAGAAACAATCCATATTGCAATCATCTCGCTAAATAACGGTGAAATTACTGGAGAGGTTACAAAATCACCGTTTTTACCAAATGGATTTTTAGTGAAGTAGTATCCTTTTTTGTTATCGTAGAGTGCTTTATCAATAAATTTATCTATTGGAATTAACTTTGAAACTCTCATTTTTTTATTTTAGTTAAAATTATAATTCCAGCAATTATCATAATTGAGCTTAAAAAACTTCCCATACTGAATAAATCAAAGATATATCCTATATTTTCATCAGGTTCTCTAAATTGTTCACTTAATATTCTAAAAAAACCGTATAGGATTAAAAAGAGTCCAGAGCAATAACCGGTTTTTATATTTTTATTATAAATTAAAGAGATTAGTATAATAAAAAGTAATACTCCCTCTAAGGCAGCTTCATAAAGTTGAGAGGGATGTCTAGGAATATTATCAGTTTTGCTAAAAATAACTGACCAAGAAAGATTTGTGGGCTTTCCAAAAAGTTCTCCATTAACAAAGTTTGCAATTCTGCCTAAAAACAATCCTATTGGAGCAACGCATGCTATTATGTCTAAATATATAAAAGTCTGAGTATTAATTTTATAAGAAAAAATATATGTTCCTACTATAACACCTATCAAGCCACCATGGAAAGACATACCACCCTCCCAAATTTTAAAAATATCAATTGGGTTATCAATATAGTAGCCAGGGTTATAAAATATTACATATCCTAATCTTCCACCTAGAATGATTGAAATAATTAAATATGAAACAAGATTATCAAAGTTAGCTAAGTCAATATTTACATTCTGTGTCTTAGTTCTGAAAACTAATATCTTTTTTCCCAACCACCAACCCGCTAGAATTCCAAAAATGTAAGCTAAAGAATACCATCTAATCTCAATAATTCCGATACTTAGTAATACTGGGTCAAGATTATGAATATACATTTTGAAATTTATAACATAATTGAATAAATATTTCTTATCAATTAAGATAAAGTATGAACAATTCAGAAAAAATAATGGGATTATTATCTGGTTTAGTTAAAAACGGAATTCTCACATCTAAGGATGTAAAAAAAGAAATACTAAATGATTTAAAGTTTAGAAAAGACGAATTAATAAATAAATTGCAATTAGTTTCTAAAGAAGAGTTTGAAATTTTAAAGAAAATTGTTCAAAAACAAGATAAAGAAATTCAAAAATTAAAAAAAAATAAAAAAATCAAAAAGGCAAAGAAATCTTAACTTGTAAACCTTTATACTTGCTTTCAGATAATTGAACATTTCCACCGTGAGAGTTAATGATGTCCTCTGATATTGATAAACCCAATCCTACTCCTGAGGTATTTAAACTCCTGCTCTTGTCAAGTCTATAAAAAGGCTTAAATACGTTTTTATATTCATCTCTAGGTATCCCAGGACCATCGTCCTCAATTAAAACGATTAATCTATTCAAAGTTTTGTTTGTGCTTATGTAAACATTTTTACCATACGATAATCCATTTTGTATGAAATTATCGAAACATCTTATTAAAGCATTTTTTCTAGCAACTAATATAATTTCCTCTCCCTTTGTAAAATGTAAATTTTTATTGTTAATATTTTTAACGATTTCTTCAAAAAAGTTATTAAAATTAATTGCAACTGAATTTTCTTGAACTTGAGTTTTTGCAAACTGTAAATAGTCATTAAGCATTTTCTCCATTTCATCAATATCTTTGGACATTTTTTCTGATATTTCCTTTTGATTTAACATTTCCAATTGAAGTTTAAGTCTAGTCAAAGGTGTTCTTAGATCGTGGCTAATACCTGAAAGCATTTCTGACCTTTGATTTAGATGCCTATTTATTCTTTTTACCATCCGATCAAATTCATACGATGCTTTTCTAATCTCAGAAGCACCTGATGGTCTAAATTCATTAATATAATGTCCTTTGCCGAATCTTTCAGCAGCTTTTGCCAAGTTAACTATAGGTCTTGTTTGGTTTTTTAAAAAAATTATTGCAATAAAAATTAAGAAGAAAGAAGGGAGAGTAATCCATAAAATAAATAATCTAACTGAGGAGGTAGCTATTTTTTCTCTTGGAAATAAAACTTGTATAGTTTGATTTTTAGATTTAATTCTTAACTCGACTACATCTTTATATTTTGTGGTACTAAACCAATAATTTCCGTTTCCAAAAGTAGATTTTAATTCTCTCCTCAGAGATCTATCCATTGGGCTAAATTTTCTCTCCCCAACTATTTCCGGCAATTCCTCATTTTTTTCATTTATGACAAAATTAAAATTATTTTTATAAATATCTGTAAAAAAATCTGCTTCGCTTTGATAATTGTCATAAATATCTATTAAAGTTTTAAGTTCCGCTACCAAAGATCTGGTCATTCCTTTATTAGCTTTAATCCATATGCTATCAAAAAAAACTACAGTTATTATTAATTGTAAAATAATAATTGGGGCAGCAACAATAATTAAAGACCTGTAAAACAGACCTTTAGGTAAAATAATTTTTAAAAATTTATTCAATCCAAAGGACATAACCTGAACCTCTAATTGTTTGTAAATATTTTGGATTTTTTGGATCTATTTCCAATTTTTGTCTTAATCTAGTGATCATAACATCAATGGATCTTTCTTGTGAAATACCAGAAATTTTTCCAATTTGTAACCTAGAAAAAGTTTTTCCTGGGCTAGATAACATTTCAAGTAAAACTTTTTTTTCTACGTTATTTATTTTAGTAACTTTATTATTTAATTCGATGGACATCTTACTCAAATTTACTTTTGCTTTTCCAATAAAATTTACTCTTTTGACATCTACAGTTTTACTTTTTGAGAGGATATTTTTAATTCTTAGCAGCAACTCTCTTGGCTCAAAAGGCTTACCAAGATAATCATCTGCACCTAATTCCAAACCTTTAATTCTGTTTTCTGACTCTCCCTTTGCAGTTAATAGCACAACCGGTAAATTTAGTTTTTTCTTAATTTCTTTTGTTAGCTCAAAACCATCTTGTCCAGGCATCATTACATCAAATACAGCTAAATCAAAACTAAATTGATCAATAAGTTCTTTAGCTTTTTTTGCATTATCTGCTGTTGAAACAATAAATTTATTGTCATTTAAATATTGCTTGATTAGCTCTCTAATCCTGTCATCATCGTCTACAATCAAAATATGCGATTTATCTTTTTCCATTTATAATTTTTTTTAATACCTCCTTAAATTTTAAAACTGAGTCCGGGTCAGAGCTTTTTAGCGCTTCGAAAATTCTTTTTTTTTGTGTTTCGTAGACTTTATCGAAAAAAACCTTACCTTCTTTATCTAAAAATAAATTTTTTCTTCTCGTATCTTTATCATCTTTGATTTGTTTTATCATTTTAGATTTTATAAGTTCTCTCAAAACTCTATTCAAACTTTGTTTAGTAACTTTTAACTTAAATATAAGTTCTCCCAGGCTAATACCAGGATTTCTTTCAATAAGATTTAATACTCTTAAATGAGCTGGGCCAAAAAATTTTTTTGCCAGTATTTCTTTTGGGTCAGAAAAAGTTTCTCTATAGGCATAAAATATTAATTGTATAAAATCCTTTATTTGTTCATCTTTAAGATAAAGTAATTGTTTCATAATTGGTAAGTTATATTGACTTATTCTAATAAGAAATATACTTTTTTGTAACTAAAAAATCGTTATATTAATTTTTTATGGAAAGCATACCTTACGACAAAAGATCAGGTAAAATCTGGTTTAATGGAAAAACCGTTGATTGGGCAGATGCTCAGATTCATGTTCTTAACCATGGTTTGCATTATGCAAGCTGTGTTTTTGAAGGAGAAAGAGTTTATGAAGGTGAAATATTTAAACTAGAAGAACACACTGAAAGGCTATTTTATTCTGCAAAAAGAATGGGAATAAAAGTTCCATTCAGCCAAGAGGAAATAAATAAAGCATGCAAAACAATTATTAATATTCAAAAAGTAAATAATGGATATGTGAGACCTGTAATTTGGAGAGGCAGCGAAATGATGGCTATATCTGCACAAAAAAATAAAATTCATGTAGCTATCGCAGCTTGGGAGTGGGGGTCTTACTTTGATCCTAAACTTAAGCTTGAAGGAATAAGACTTAATATTTCTTCCTGGCGCAGACCTGCTCCTAACACTATACCATGGGATACAAAAGCCGCTGGTCTTTATATGATTTGTACACTTTCAAAACATGAAGCAGAGTCAAATGGTTTTACAGACTCATTAATGTTAGATCATGAGGGAAATGTTGCCGAGGCCACTGGAGCAAATATTTTTTTTAAGACAAAAGATAATGAACTTCATACACCGATACCAGATTCTTTTTTGGATGGTATTACTAGAAGATCAATAATTGAAATCGCCAAGTCGAAAAAAATTAAAGTCGTCGAAAGAAAAATTAAACCTGAGGAAATCAAAAATTTTGTAGGTTGTTTTTTAACTGGAACAGCAGCTGAAGTTACTCCAGTTTCACAGATTGATAAAAACCAATTTAAAGTATGTCAACTGATCAAAGACTTATCTGAAAGCTATCAAAATTTAGTAAGAAAAAAATCAGCCGCTTAGTCTTTTCTGTCATCTTCATTAAGAGCGTGGTCTAAACCCTTCGCAAAGTAATCGTATGCTGTATATAAGGTTAAGAATGCCGAGAGCCATAATAATATTATTCCTATAGTTTGTGCGTTATAATCTTGAAAATTGATAATCTTATTTCCACTATCGCCTGTCAAAAGTATAGATATAGACAACATCTGTAAAAATGTTTTCAATTTGCTTAAACTAGTTACTGGAATTGAAACACTCACTTTTGCTAAAAATTCCCTCAAGCCTGATACCAGAATTTCTCTAGTAAGTATTATAATTGCCGCTACAACCTCATAATTTTTAATTGTTCCATTCATAACTAATAAAATTAATGCTGACGCTACTAATATTTTGTCTGCTATTGGATCTAGCATCTCTCCTAATTTAGACTCTTCTTTGAAAAGTCTAGCTAGCAAACCATCTAAATAATCTGTGAAACTTGCTAGAACAAAAAGAGCGAACGGAATAATATCTCCATAAAACCCAGGTAGAAAAAATGAAACCACAAAAATTGGAACAATTATTATACGACCAATAGTTAATATGTTTGGTATTTTGGTTTTCATTTACTCGTGGAAATAATTATATATTTTCTTAGCGATATTGTCTTCTATTCCTTCGACCGATTTTAAGTCATCTAAGCTAGCAGATTCCACTGATCTGGCAGAACCGAAATGATTTAATAAGGCTCTTTTTCTCTGTTTACCTATTCCATCGATTTGGTCTAATAATGACTTGCTCAATCCCTTTTTCCTTTTAGCTCTATGTGTACTTATTGCAAATCTGTGAGCCTCATCTCGCAATCTTTGTATAAAAAACAATAGGGGGTCATTTTTTTTTAAAATATATTCTCTATTTTCATAATATATTTTCTCTTCACCTGCATTTCTATTTTTGCCTTTCGCAACAGCCAATATAGGTAAATCATGCAAACCAAGCTCATTTAATACCTCTCTACTTACTGAGTATTGCCCTTTACCTCCATCTATTAAGATTAACTCTGGTAAAGATAAAGAACCAGATTTTTCTTTCATTACTTTTGAAAACCTTCTAAATAAAACTTCTTTCATCATGCCATAATCATCATTTTTAACTTTTTCATTTTTTATATTAAATTTTCTATATCTTTTTTTAATAAAACCCTCATTGCCGAAACATATTAAAGCCCCAATGGAGTCGCTGCCTTGGTTATGGCTATTATCATAAACCTCAATAAGATTTATATTATTATTTAAATCAAATTTATTTGCCAAATTATCTATTAAGTTGTTATTGCTCTCAGTTTGGTAAAGTTTTTGAGTTAAAGCTTGCTTAGCATTTTTTTCAGCAAGTTTAGATATATTTATCTCGTCATTACTTTTTGCTTTTTTTATTAATACATCCTTTTTTTCCTTTTGTGAAAAAGCTTTTTCTAATAGCTTTATATCCTTAACTTCAGTATTTGTTATAATCATGCTTGGGATTACTTTATTTTCATAAAATTGCGTTAAAAATGAAGTTATTATTTCTCTTACATCGTCATCACTATCATGTTTTGGATAAAAAGCTTGGTTTCCCCAATTTTGTTTTGATCTAAAAAAAAATACCTGAATACAGGTTTTTCCAGATTCTTTGTAAATGCTTACAACGTCAGCCTCGTTTAAATTTGTTTGGTTTATTTTTTGCGAGGTTTGAATTTGAGTTAAAGCCTTTATCCTATCCCTTGCAACTGCAGCTTTTTCAAAATCTAATTCTTTACTTGCAAGCTCCATATCTTTTGATAAAGATTTTTGTATTCTCCTAGATTTTCCAGAAATAAAATCTATAGCGTCTGACACTGTTTTTTTATATTGAGCTTCTTCAATGTGTCCAACACAAGGAGCTGAACATCTTTTTATTTGATACAAAATGCAAGGTCTCTCTCTATTTTTGAACACTGTGTCATCGCAAACTCTTATTTGGAAGATTTTTTGTAAAATTTTTATTGTCCAATTTGCCGATCCTATCGAGGCAAAAGGACCAAAATAGTATCCATTTTTTGATTTTTTTCCCCGAAATTTAGTCAACTGAGGCCATTTATCTTTATGACCGATGTAAATATAAGGGAACGACTTATCATCTCTTAACAAAATATTAAATCTTGGTTTATGTTTTTTAATTAAGTTTGCCTCAAGAAGAAGAGCCTCACTTTCATTGTTGGTGGTAGTTACTTCAAGATTATGTGTTAAAGAGAGCATTCGCTCTGTTCTAATTGGTAAATTTGATTCTGTGACATAACTCTTAAGTCTATTAGGGATATTTTTAGCTTTACCAATATATAAAATTTCTCCTGAGGCACTTATCATTCTATAAATACCAGGATTTTTTGGAATTAATGGTATTTTCTCTTTAATAATTTTTTTTCCTAATTCTAAACTATTATTCATCTCTTCTTTTCGATACTTCAATTCCTACGGACTCAGTATTTTTGATAATATCCAGTTTCTCTATTTTGAGACTAACTTTTTTTACTATTTTACTTTTAAAAATTATATCAAAAATATTTTCTGCCAAATCTTCTAAGAGTTCATGATGTTTCTCTGTTGTAATTGAAGTTATTTTATTAATAGTATCCTCATAATTTACAATAGATAATAAATTATTGTTGTCAGGTTTAATATTTGAGTCAGTGGTAATATCAATATTAAATCTTACTCTCTGCTTCTTCTTTTTTTCAAAATTGTGAAGACCTATATAAATTTTGAGTATTAAGTTTTTAATACTAACTTTTCTGTTATATTTATATTTTTTTTTATCTTTAAATTTAATTATTTTCATTCTTTTACGTTTACAATATCAGGTGTTAACCAAGCGAGTCTTTGACCGCTATCAACATTTATAATTTCCCCTGTCATATTATCATTTTTTATAAGAAATTTTACAGTTTCACATATATTTTCTAAATTTACTTTCTTTTTTAACAAAATGGACTTCCATTGCTTTTTAAAATGAGATTCTGATTGCCTTTTATTCTTTAACGTTGGACCCGGAGATATTGCATTAACTCTGATATTAGGAGCTAATTTCATCGCAGATGTCAAAGTTAATGTCCCTAAAGCTGATTTACTCAGAGTGTATGAAAGAAAATAAGGAGTTAGTTTCTCAATTCTTTGATCAATAATATTAATGATGTTTCCTTGGTTGTTTTTAACATATTTTTTAAAATTTTGAGTAAGTATAGCCGGAGCTTTTAAATTAACGTTAAAATGCCTTGAAAAGCTTTTATCATTTAAATTTAATAGATTATCATTTTCAAAAACTGAAGCATTATTTATCAAACAATCTAAACCTTTCATTTTTTTAAATGCATCTCTAATTAGCCTTTGTACATTATAAGAATTGTTTAAATCAGCTTTTATTAAAAATACTTTACTACCTAAATTTTCTAATTCTTTTTTTAATCTATTGGCTGAATTTTTAGACTTATTATAATGTACAGTGATATCCACCTCATATCCCGCCAAACTTTTAGCTATGGCAGCACCGATTCTAGTAGCTCCACCAGTAATTATTATTTTTTTGGCTTCCATTTTTTAATTGCCTTTTTTGGCTTAGTGCCCGGCATACCCATAGTTGATCTTCCCTTAGGGTATACTTTATTTTTTAATTTGTATTGATTAATTTTTGGATTTAGAGATATCTCTAACTCACTTGCTTCTAATTTTCTTATTTCATCACGAATTTTAGCAGCTTCTTCAAATTCTAAATTGGCGGCAGAGTCTTTCATCTTTTTATTCAGAGCTTTTAAATGTTTTTTTAGATTTCCACCGACATTGGAACCTTCACTTATTTTTACATAATCTTTCTCATAAACTGATTCTAAAATATCACTAATTTCTTTTTTTACTGACTCAGCTGTAATTTTATTTTTTTTATTGTACTTTAATTGTTTATCTCTTCTTCTATCTGTTTCTTTGATTGCTTTATCAATACTTTTTGTGACCTTGTCTGCATATAAAATTACCTTTCCATCTATGTTTCTAGCGGCTCTTCCAATAGTTTGAATTAATGATGTTTCTGATCTCAAGAATCCCTCTTTATCTGCATCAAGTATCGCAACCAAAGCACATTCTGGGATATCTAAACCTTCTCTTAATAAGTTAATTCCGACTAAGATATCGAACACGCCCATTCTTAAATCTCTTATTATTTCTATTCTTTCTAAAGTGTCGATATCAGAGTGCATATACCTGACTTTCAAACCATTTTCATGAAGATACTCAGTTAAATCCTCAGCCATCTTTTTTGTTAAAGTCGTCGCCAAAATTCTAAAACCTTTCTTTACTATTTCTTTTGCTTCATGCATTAAATCATCTACCTGAGTTTTTGCTGGTCTTATTTCTACAGGTGGATCAATCAATCCGGTTGGACGAATTATTTGATCAATGTATTGATTATCCGTTTGTTTCAATTCCCAAGGCCCTGGAGTAGCCGATACAAATATTGTTTGTGTTCGCATTAAATCCCACTCCTCAAACTTGAGAGGTCTGTTATCCATACACGAAGGTAGTCTGAAACCATATTCTGCTAAAGTGCTTTTTCTTGTCCTATCGCCTTTGTACATTCCGTTAAGCTGTGGAACTGTTACATGGCTTTCGTCTACAAAAATTATCGTATTATCTGGAAAGTATTCAAACAATGTTGGGGGAGGTTCTCCAGGCTTTCTTCCAGATAAAAATCGTGAATAATTTTCTATTCCCGCGCAAGTTCCAGTAGCCTCAATCATCTCTAAATCAAACTTTGTTCTTTCTCTTAACCTTTGTGCCTCTAAGAGTTTATTATTATCCTGATGTTTTTTTAGGGTGACCTCTAATTCCTTCTTAATTTCTCGAATAGCCTGATCAATAGTTGGTTTTGGTGTAATATAGTGACTATTTGCATAAATTTTAATAATTGAAAAATCATTAGTTTTATTACCTGTTAAAGGATCGAACTCTTCTATTTTTTCTAATTTATTAAAATTTAAACTTAGCCTCCAAGCCCTATCTTCTAAATGTGATGGAAATATTTCCAAATTTTCCCCTCTTACTCTAAAAGTTCCTCTGAAAAAATTTTGATCATTTCTTTTATACTGCAAATTAATAAAAGCCCTAATTAGCTGATCTCTATCATATTCATAATTCTTTTTAAGAGTAATAGTCATTTTCGAGTAAGCTTCTACAGATCCGAGTCCATAAATACATGAAACACTTGCAACTATTATTACATCATCTCTCTCCAATAAAGACCTGGTAGCCGAATGTCTCATCCTGTCTATTTGCTCATTAATAGATGCCTCTTTTTCAATGTAGGTGTCAGATCTTGGAACGTATGCTTCTGGGGTGTAATAATCATAATATGAAACAAAGTACTCTACGGCATTATCTGGAAAAAAACTTTTAAACTCTCCATATAGCTGAGCAGCTAAAGTTTTGTTCGGAGCAAGAACTAAAGATGGTCTATTAGATGCCTCAATAACTTTAGCCATTGTGAAGGTTTTTCCCGATCCAGTTACACCAAGCAAGACCTGTTCATTTTTTTGGCCTTTAAGATTTGCAATCAGTTTTTTAATAGCCTGGGGTTGGTCCCCAGCAGGCTGAAAATTACTTTTGATTTTAAATTTAATACCACCCTCTAATTTTTTATTTATAGAGTTGTTAGTAGTTTCTAAATCTAATTTTTTTTCTTGATACGTATTTTGCATTCTGTGATATTAATAATTAAAAAAAACATTATAAAATTCAATGAGCATAATTTCCAACAATTTAAAACGTATAAAACAGTCACCCACAATAGCTGTTACTCAAAAAGCTAAGGAATTAAAGGCATCTGGTAAAGATATAATTGGTCTAGGTGCAGGTGAGCCTAATTTCGACACCCCAGACAATATAAAAAAGGCTGCAATAAAAGCTATTCAAGATGGCGACACCAAATATACAGCAGTTGATGGAACACCTTCACTAAAAAAAGCAATAATAAAAAAATTCAAAAGAGAAAATAATTTAGATTATCAATTGGATCAAATAACAGTAGGTACTGGTGGTAAGCAAGTAATTTATAACGCAATGATGGCTACTTTAAATAATGGAGACGAAGTTGTTATCCCAGCTCCTTACTGGGTATCTTATCCAGATATAGTTTTATTAGCAGGAGGCACACCTATAATCTTAGAGTGCAATGAAAAACAAGGATTTAAAATCAAACCCACTGATCTAGAAAAATCTATAACAAAAAAAACAAAATGGATAATTTTAAATTCTCCGTCCAATCCAACGGGAGCATGTTATTCAGAGAAAGAAATAAGAGAAATTGGTAAAATTTTAGAAAAACACCCTAATGTTTTTATTTTAAGCGATGACATTTATGAACATATAACTTATAAAAATTTTAAATTTTTTACTATTGCTCAAATCAGCAATTTAAAAGATAGAGTTTTAACTATGAACGGAGTTAGCAAAGCTTATTCTATGACAGGCTGGAGAATAGGATATGCAGCGGGACCAAAAGATATAATTAAAGCTATAGCAAAAATTCAATCTCAGTCGACCACAAATCCTTCATCTATTAGCCAGGCCGCTGCTGTTGAAGCTTTAAACGGGGAACAAAACTTTATTCAAGAAAGATCAAAATCATTTCAAGATAGGAGAGACTTTGTTGTTAAAGCATTAAATGCAATTGAGGGTATTAATTGTTTAAAACCTGACGGAGCTTTTTATGTTTTTCCGAGGTGTAAAGACTTAATTGGAAAAAAAGATAGTAACGGAAAAGAAATTAAAAACGACACTGACTTTGTTCAGTCCTTATTAGAGAACAATGGGATAGCTGTTGTTCAAGGATCAGCATTTGGTTTAGAAGGATTTTTTAGAATTTCTTACGCTACTTCAATGGAAAATTTAAAAAAAGCTTTGGAAAAAATTTTAATTTTTTGTAAAAGTTTAAAATAAATAAAAAATAAAGAACTTATATTTGATTCAAAATTCTCTTAGCAATCAATGTTTTTTTTACCCAATTTTTTGGAATTGAATTGACTCCTTTTAAAGCTGAAAAATAAGCTCCAATAAAATTTACCCTTGAGCAGTTACAGCCACCAGCTTTAATTGTTTTCAAAATTGCGCTTTTATAATTTGTAGAGTTTATAATAGAATGAATAGAGCTCTCAAAAGTTCCAGGATAACTACAAGCCATTCCAAGTTTTTTGACTGCGAAAGGATGAGATTTTTTTTTAATTTTTTTTACCTTTTTAATACCCGTAATAATACTCTTAAAATAAGCATTGTTCTTATATTTTAAAATAAATTCTTTTATAGGATCTTTGGAGCCTTTTAGAGCCAAGTCTAATAAATGAAATTTTACTAAAGCATATTTTAAACTTAACTTTGAAACAGTGACTATTGAAATAATTTTTTTTAAATTTTTAAAATTATAACCGTATAAAAAGTAGGGTAGAGCAGCACAAAAACCATCAGACTCGTTTACTTTTTTTCCACCCGTTAATTTTTTTTCTTTTTTTATATTTTTAACTGTTTCAATTATATTTTGATGTATCCAGGGACCTTTGATTATTCCTCGCCAGTCTTTTACTTTTTTATATTTTTTCCTCAAATTATAATTTTTCCAATAAATACTTCCTGGGCCGAAATTATTTAATATATTTTTCTTAAACCTTTTTTCAATATTTTCATGTCCCTCAATCAGTGTTTTAAGCATGACTTGACCAATATCATTGTAACCAGAAACTTTCCCAGTTTTAATACTATAAAAAGGGCTTTTATTTTTTTTTAAAAAAGTAAAATCTTTTTTCCCCTTTATATAAGCAAGTAATTTTTTTTGATTGTATACCCAGTGTAAAGGTCTTGCTGCAGCATCAGCTACTGTTGAACCCAAAAATACATGAAGATTATTTTTCACTACTATTTACTTGAAAGATGTTTTTCAGCCTCAAGTGCTGCCATACAACCCATTCCAGCAGCTGTTACAGCTTGTCTGAAAATTTTATCTTTGACATCTCCAGCAGCAAATACTCCTGGCACATTAGTAATTGTTGAGTCTGGATTAGTGATTATATAACCTTCTTTATCCATTTTAATCTGGCCTTTAAAAATAGAAGTTGCAGGATCATGTCCTATTGCAATAAATAGACCATCAACTTTTAATTCTGAAATTTTGTTATTTTTAACATTTTTAATTTTTACACCAGTTACAGCTTTAGGATCTTTAGTTCCTACAATATCTTCTACAACAGTATCCCAAATTATTTCAATTTTTTTGTTCGCTTTTAATTTAGTCTGCAACATTTTTTCTGCTCTCAATTCATCTCTTCTATGTATAAGTTTTACTTTAGATGCAAATTTTGTAAGAAACATTGCTTCTTCTACAGCAGCATTACCTCCACCTACAACAGCTACTTCTTTTTCTTTGAAAAAAAAACCATCACAAGTAGCGCAAGCTGAAACCCCAAAACCTCTAAAATCTTTTTCAGATTTTAGATTTAGCCATCTGGCTTGAGCACCAGTTGAGATTATAAAACTATCAGCCGTATAAATTTGACCACTGTCACCAATCGCTGTGAAAGGTTTTTTTGACAGATCGACTTTACTGATGTGATCTTGAATCATTTCAGTCCCAACTGCTTTAGCCTGGCCTTTCATCTCCTCCATTAGCCAAGGCCCTTGAATGACTTTTGAATATCCTGGATAGTTTTCAACATCAGTTGTAGTAGTTAATTGTCCGCCTGGTTCAGAACCATGCACTAATATTGGCTTTAACATTGCTCTTGCTGCGTAAATAGCAGCGGTATAGCCTGCAGGACCTGATCCAAGTATTAACACTTTTGTATGTTTAGTTGATTTATTATTCATCTTATAAAAGATATATAGTAACAAATGTTAAAATTAAAAGCACTTCTTTTGACCCAAGGTATGCATGGTATGATAAGTCAAGTTGAAGGCTTAGCTAAGGCTTTAAGTTTAAATTTTACACACCATACGGTAAAATTAAAAGGCTTATGGAATTATATTCCGCCTAAACTAACTCCCATTTCAGAGAACTTATTAACAGAACAACTTATTTTTGATTCAAAGATAATAATATCTTGCGGTAGAAAAAGTGTAATTCCTTCAATAGCTTTAAAAAAAAGATTTAAAAATCAGGTTTTTAACATACACATTCAAGATCCTAAAGTTTCTAATAAACATTTCGATTTAATTATTTGCCCAGAACATGATAATTTAAACGGTACAAATATATTAAAAACAAAAGGATCTATACATTATTTAAAATTAGAAGAAATTAAAAAAAATACCAGCTATCTTAAAATTGAAAAAGAAAACAAAAAAATAGTGTCATTTATTTTAGGAGGACCAAATAAATATTATAGTTTTTCTGAAAGTCAAATAAATAAAATTTTTAATCAAGTTAAAACTTTGTTTCCACCTGATAAGTATAAATTAATTGTTATTCCTTCTTATAGAACACCAGAGGAAATAATTAAAAAAGCATATAATACCTTTACGCACAATCACTTAGTTATCAAAACAATTGATAAAAAAGCATATTTATCAGCCTTAAGTCTAGCTGATATTATTTTGGTTACATGTGACTCAACTTCAATGATTTCAGAAGCAGCAATTACTTGTAAGCCTATTTATATTGTAAATATGCAAACCAAAAGAGATAACTATAGATTTAAAAATTTTTACTCTTTGTTTAGAAAAATGAAAATTATTAAAGATCTTGATGAGTTTAAAGGTGGTATTGACTTATGGACTTATAAACAGTTAGATGAGACAAAAAGAATAGCACCAATAATTAGAGACAAAATGAAACAAAATGGAATTATTTAAATCACTTACTGGTAAAACAAAATTATACGAGTCTCCATTCAAGCATTATGAATTAAATGAGCCTTTAACTACTGAAGCTATTAAAGAAGTTTGTGAAGCAGATATACCTGATCCTAGGAAAGAAAATTTAAATTACGATGGAACTCGAGCATTAGATGGGGGTGAAGGAACTTTTAGAGCTGGCATAAAAGATGGCGGCAAGGCAAAAAAATTAAGATGTTATGTAACTAAAGAAAATTCAAAAAAATTTCCCCATCTAACAAACTTCATTGAAGAGCTTAGATCAGTAGAAGTATATAAAAAAATAGGATCTTTAATTGGTCGAGATTTAAGTAATTCTTTTGTGAGATTAGAAGTAATTTGTGATAGAGAGGGTTTTTGGCTCAAACCACACTGTGATATTAAAGAAAAATTAATGTCATCAATAGTATTTGTTAATCCTTATGGAGAGTCAGAAAATTTGGGTACAGATTTTTACGATGTAAAATTAAATAAAGTTAAAACGGTACCTTACAAACATAATTACGGATATTTCTTTACAAGCGGGCCAAATACCTGGCATGGGATGGAAAAAAAAGAAATCAAAAAAGAGAGAAGATGTATTCAGATAAACTATGTAACCTTTGAGACTGATTGGAAAGTTAAAAGCTAAATATCTTGCAAAGAAGTAACGCTAATATCACCTAATTTCAGAGATTTTATTCCTTCTAAACAAACCTTAGCGGTAGACATATTAGTACAATATGGAACTTTATTAGTTAAAGTAGCTCTTCTCAGGGCTATCGCATCGCTTAATTGAGTTTCACTATTTCCTCCTCCAGTATTGATAACTAGAGCAATTTTTTTAGCATTAAGCACGTCAACAATATTTGGAGAACCTTGATTTACTTTATTTATTTTTTTACATTTTATACCATGCTGGCTTATATAATCAGCCGTACCACTAGTTCCACAAAGTTTAAAATTTAATTTAACTAATTGTTTTGCTAATTGTACCCCTTCTTCTTTATGACTATTTTTTAAAGAGATAAAGGCCAAGCCTTCTTTTGGAAGAGAATTCGAAGCCGCAATTTGACTTTTAGCAAATGCCATTCCAAAATTTTTATCAAAACCCATAACTTCACCAGTAGATTTCATTTCTGGCCCTAGTAATAGATCGCTATTTGGAAATTTATTAAATGGAAACACAGCTTCTTTCACTGCAAACATGCTTTTAGTCTTATTTTTTAAATCAAATTTAGACAATTTTTCTCCAGCCATTACTCTCGAAGCTATTTTAGCAAATGGTAAATTTTTTGCCTTTGAGACAAATGGAACCGTTCTACTTGCTCTAGGATTTACCTCTATTACATAAATTTCATCTTTTTTTATAGCATATTGCACATTCATAAAACCTTTGACCTTAAGTGCTAAAGCTAATTTTTTTGTTTGATTTTCAATTTCTTTTATTAAAAAAGATTTAATTGATACAGGAGGTAAACTACAGGCTGAATCACCCGAGTGAATACCAGCTTCCTCTATATGCTGCATAATACCTGCTACAAAAACATTTTTACCATCTGATATTGCATCCACATCTACTTCCATTGCATTATCAATAAATTTATCAATTAAGATGGGATTTTTTTCAGCTACTTTAAACGCTTCCTTTACAAAGTCTTTAAGTTGTCTTTTTTCGTGGACTATTTCCATAGCTCTTCCACCTAATACATAAGATGGTCTTACCATTAAAGGCAAACCAATTTTATTCGCAATTTTTAATGCCTGATTAAAAGTTTTTGCAATACCACTTTCAGCTTGTTTCAAATTCAATCTATTTAAAAGACCTCTAAATCTGTCCCTATCTTCAGCAAGGTCAATAGAAGCATACTGAGTTCCTAAAATTGGAAGTTTATTTTCATGTAAAAATTTTGCTAGTTTAATTGGAGTTTGACCACCAAATTGTGTAATTACACCTTTTAAATTACCTTTAGATTTTTCTCTCTTTATAATATTGAAAACATATTCGTCAATTAAAGGCTCAAAATACAATCTATCACTAGTGTCATAATCTGTTGAAACGGTTTCTGGATTACAATTAATCATTATTGTTTCATATTTAGCCTCTTTAAGAGCAAAACTTGCCTGACAACAACAGTAATCAAATTCTATCCCTTGACCAATTCTATTAGGGCCACCTCCAAGTATAATTATTTTTTTTCTGTTAGATGGATCAGCCTCACATTCTGAGTTCAAAGAAAAATTTCTTTGATATGTCGAGTACATATAAGGAGTAAAAGATTTAAATTCTGCAGCACAAGTGTCAACTTTTTTATAAACGGGCAAAACTTTTAAAGCTTCTCTCTTCCTTCTAATTATTGTTTCAGAAACATTTGTGAGCTCTGATAACTTTTTATCTGAAAATCCTATTGATTTAATATAATTAAATTCATTAAAAGTTTTTGGAAGACCTCTTTTTTTAATTTTGATCTCATTAACTATAATTTCTTTAATTTGACTTAAAAACCAAGGATCAATCTTCGAGAGCTTATGTATTTTAACTAGATTAATTTTTTTTCTAATAGCTTCTCCTACAAGCAGAATTTTGTTAGGTATATTTTCTTTTAGTTTTTTCTCAATTTGTTTTACACTTAAATTAAATATTTGATCCAAACCTGAGAAACCTGTTTCCAGAGAAACCAAAGCTTTTTGTAAAGACTCTTTAAAGTTTCTTCCTATGGCCATTGCCTCACCAACAGATTTCATTGAAGTTCCTAAAACTGCCGCCGATGTTGAGAATTTTTCAAAGGTAAATCTTGGAATTTTAGTAACAACGTAATCTATAGTTGGTTCAAAAGAAGCTGGTGTTACTTTTGTAATTTCATTTTTTAATTCATCCAAGGTGTATCCAACTGCTAACTTTGCTGCTACCTTTGCTATTGGAAAACCAGTAGCCTTCGAGGCTAAAGCTGAAGATCTTGAAACCCTCGGGTTCATTTCAATAATAACCATTCTTCCATTTTTTGGATTAATGGCAAATTGAACATTGGAGCCGCCAGTTTCTACCCCAATTTTTCTTAAGCAAGCTATAGAAGCGTTTCTCATTACTTGATATTCTTTATCAGTCAAAGTAAGTGCTGGAGCTATTGTGACCGAGTCCCCTGTATGAATTCCCATTGGATCTAAATTTTCTATTGAACAAATTATTATGCAATTATCTTTTTTGTCTCTGACAACCTCCATTTCAAATTCCTTCCAACCTTCTAAACATTCCTCTACCAAAACCTGATTTACAGGTGACTCATGAAGGCCGTTTTTTACTATTTTGAAAAATTCTTTCTTATTTTTTGCAATTCCACCTCCTAGACCGCCTAAGGTAAAAGCTGGCCTTATTATTGCAGGCAATCCTATTTGTCTTATAACTTTTTTAGATTGATTAAAATTATTTACAATATTTGATTTTGGTAAATCTAAGCCAATTTCAATCATATTCTTTCTAAATTTTTTTCTATCTTCTGCATTTGCAATGGCTTTAGAGTTGGCTCCTATAAGTTCAATTTTATATTTTTTAAGAACACCTTTTCTCTCAGCCTCCATAGCAAGATTCAAAGCTGTTTGACCACCCATAGTTGGAAGGATTGCGTCAGGCTTTTCTTTAATTAAAATTTTCTCTAATACTTCTAAAGTAATTGGTTCAATATATGTTTTATCAGCAACATCTGGGTCAGTCATAATTGTTGCTGGATTAGAATTTATTAAAATTACTTTATAACCTTCATCTTTTAAAGCTTTACAAGCTTGAGTACCTGAATAGTCAAATTCACATGCTTGACCAATAATAATTGGGCCAGCTCCAACAACTAAAATTTTTTTAATATCTTTTCTTTTTGGCATTTTTTTTCATACTATTTATAAATTCTTCAAATAAATAAACACTGTCTTGAGGTCCTGGGTTAGACTCAGGATGATATTGAACAGAAAAAACTGGTTTAGATTTTAGTTTTATTCCTTCTATACTATTATCAAAAAGAGATTGATGTGTAACTTGTATATTTTTTGGCAGATTTTTTTTGACTATCTCAAATCCATGATTTTGACTGGTGATTTCTACATTTCCCTTTATTAAATTTTTAACTGGATGATTGGCACCTCTATGACCTAAATTCATTTTTTTTGTTTTTGCTCCTAAGGCTAGCCCAAGTAATTGATGTCCTAAACAAATACCAAAAACAGGCAAATTATTTTTTATGAGCTCCTTTATAATTGGAATAGCATACTTTCCAGTTGCTGCAGGATCACCAGGACCATTCGATAAAAAAATTCCATTAGATTTTAATTTTAAAATATCATTAGCGCTTGTTTTGCAAGAAACTATTGTAACCTTACAATTAAAATCTGAAAAATATCTCAAAATATTTTTTTTAATACCATAATCTATTGCTACAACATGTAACGATTTTTTTTTATTTTTTGTAAAACCCTCTCCTTTTTTCCAAGTTTTGAAACCTTGCCAAATATAACTTCTCTTAGTTGTAACTTGTTTTGCTAAATCTAAATTTTTTAAACCATTCCACTTTTGAGTAGTTTTAAGCAGTTTTTTTATATTAAATTTACCGTTGCCCATAAAAGATATAGTTCCCTTTGGTGCTCCTTTATCTCTTATAAAGTTTGTTAAGTTTCTTGTATCAATACCTGTTATCCCAACTATTTTATTATTTTTTAACCATTGATCTAAGTGTTTTAGTGATCTGTAATTAGATGGATCTGTGATTTCTGTATTAATTATTACTCCTTTGGTCCAAATTTTATCAGATTCATGATCTTCTTTATTAGACCCTACATTCCCTACATGCGGAAAGGTAAAATTTATTATCTGTTCAGCATATGATGGGTCAGAAATTATTTCTTGATATCCAGTGATTGATGTATTGAAACAAACTTCTCCAGTAGCAGTACCCTTGTATCCTAAACCAGCACCCTTAAAAAACTTTCCATTTTGGAGAATTAAAATAGCATTAGAATTGATCTTTTTAAGATTTTTAATAGAGTTTATATTTTTACTATTCTGCTTCAAATACAACTCATAAGTTAAACTAAAAAACTTATAAACATAATTTTGCGAAACATATGAAATAGAAATATAATCGTCAAGAAAGTTCTTTTTATTTTCGACAAGAATTGTGATTAAAGTATCTTCATTAGAATTAGATATGTCTTTACAAAAAAAAATAGAAGATAAGCTAAGCGAGGCTTTAAAAAAGAAAGACAAAAATGTATTTTCCACGCTAAGATTGGTAATTTCAGCGATTAAAGATGCGGCTATAGCTAACAGGACTAAGGGAAAGGAAATGAACGATAGCGACATCACGCAAATCCTAAAAAAAATGGTAAAACAAAGAAACGACTCATGTGAAGCTTATAAAAAAGCTGGTCGTAAAGATTTACTCGAAGTAGAGAATAAAGAAATCGAAGTTATTAAAGCTTTTCTTCCAAAGCAACTTAGTGAAGAAGAAACAAAGAAAATTTGCGAGGATACTATAAAAAAACTAGGAGCAAGTTCTATAAAAGATATGGGGAAAGTAATGGGAGAGTTAAAATCAAATTTTGGGGATGTTTTAGATTTTTCAAAAGTTAGTTCAGTGATTAAAGGAATATTAAAATGATGAAATATCCAAAAGACTATCTAGACGAAATTAGACTTAGAGTTAAAGTTTCACAAGTTGTAGGCAAGACTGTTCAATTAAAAAAAAGAGGTAAAGAATTTGTAGGTCTTTCTCCATTTAAAAATGAAAAATCACCTTCATTTACAGTCAGTGATGAAAAAGGTTTTTATCATTGTTTTAGTTCTGGAGAGCATGGGAATATTTTTGATTTTTTAATGAAGACTAAGTCGATTGGTTTTGGAGAAGCTGTTAGAATTTTAGCATTAGAGGCAGGAATGCAACCATATAAGTTTTCAAATTTTGATGAAAAAAAAGAAAAAAGATTCAATAATTATAAAGATATATTTAAAAATTATTCTGAGCTTGCAAGCACTGAATTATTTAAAAAAGAAAATATTGATGCCTTGAGATATCTGGAAACCAGAGGATTGAATAAAAAATTAATTCAAGACTTTAAGCTAGGCTTTGTTCCTTGGAAAAGTAATTTTTATGAAACATTAAAAAAAAAATTTAACGAAGAAGAAATAAAGTTAACAGGTTTATTTTATTGTAACGAAAAAACTGGAAAGTTTATAGATCGATTTAATTCAAGAATAATTTTTCCAATAAACAATCTTAAAAAAGAAACAATAGCTTTTGGAGGCAGAATAATTAGAGAAAACAAAAGAATTGCAAAATATATTAATTCACCAGAAACTGAATTTTATAAAAAAGGTAGAATATTATTTAATTTAGATAATGCGCTATCTGAGAGAAATAAAACCAATGAGGTAGTAATAGTAGAAGGTTATATGGATGTACTTGGCTTACAATCTGCTGGAATTAAAAATGTAGTGTCTAACTCAGGGATTGCTATTACAGAGAGTCAGATTGAATTAATCTGGAAATTTTTTTCCAACCCAATAGTTTGTTTAGACGGTGATGAAAGTGGTCAAAGCGCTACATTAAGAGCTGCTGAAAGATTAATACCTCTAATAAATGAAAATAACAAAATTTATTTCTCTGTTTTGCCACCAGGGAATGATCCAGATGACTTTATTAGAAAAAAAGGAAAAGAAGAATTTAAAAATCTTTTAAAATCCAAAGAAATAATACAAACTTTTATTTGGAAAAGATATTTAAAAGATGTTGATCAAAGCAATCCTTTTTCTATATCCAAATTTGAAAAAAAATTAAAAAATCTATGTTTTACTATTAAAGACGAGACTTTAAGAAAATATATATTGGAAAATTATCTAAAAAATATTAGAGAGCTTACTCCTCTTCAAAATAACAATAGAAAATTTTACAACTACCAAAAAAAACACTTTAAAATTTTAAATGAAACTAAAAAACTTCATAAACAAAAAGACCGTTTTTCAAGAGAGCAAATAAAAGAAAATTCTATCTTATTCATAATGATCCAGTGTCCAGAAATAGTAAAATTAAAAATTGAAGAATTATCTGAATTAAATTTTTCTCATAAAGAAAACAACGATTTGAAAGAAGAAATAATTAAATTAATGTTAAGTCAGAATAATCTGACTGAAATTAAGTCCAAAATAAGCAATAGTTATACTAATTTAATCTTGGATATTGAGAGGAACTCAATTTTAAAAAATATTCTTTATAATAAGAACAACGATGAAAAGGGTGCTTTTTTAAATGAATTAATACAAGAATTAAGAGAAATGAATCACCTAAAAAAAATTGAGATTTTAGAGAGCAAAGCTGCAAAAAATTTGGATGAAAATTCCTACTCTGAGTTAATTAAGCTTAAAAGCCAATTAAATGGGGAATAAAAAAAGATAGATTTTTTAAAAATAGACACTATATATATTTAGCACATTAAATTAAGTTTTAAGACTCATGGCAGAAAAAATAATTACAAAATCTTTTGAAAGACTTTTAGACAAAGGTAAAAACCGAGGATTTATAACCTACGAAGAGTTATCCAAGTCTTTGGGTAAAAGAGGAAATTCAATTGAGAACACTGAGAAAGCATTTTTAATAATCGCAGATAATAGTGTTACCCTTGTAGAAAAAAAATCTCAATTTCAATCTAATAAAAAGAAAGAGTCGTCAAATATTACAGAAGAAAAATCATCTGATAAAAGTGATGACCCAATAAGAATGTATCTAAGAGAAATGGGAGGAGTCGAACTTCTTTCCAGAGAAGGTGAAATTGCAATAGCAAAGAGAATTGAAGCTGGAAAAGATGTAATGATCAACGCTTTAACTCAAAGTCCTTTAGTAGCAAAAAAAATATCTGAATGGAAAGATCAACTAGAAAGCAATCAATTATTAGTTAGAGATATTATTGATATTGATTCTACCTACGAAGACTTTGAAGCCTCAGAGGAAGATTTAGATAAATCAAAAAAAGAAAAAAAATCCAACAAAGAAGAAAAAAGTGATGAAAAAGCCTCAGACTCAGAAATTGATGAAGACGAATTCAATATTTCACTCGCGAAAATGGAAGAAGAAATTAAACCTAAAATAATTGAGATTATAACAAACTTAAATAAAAACTACATTAAACTTCAAAAATATCAAAAAGAAAAACTTGATTGTCTACTATCTGCAAAAGAATTATCTATTTCAAAAAACAAGAATTTCAAGAAAATACAATCTGTCTTGGTAGATAATTTCAAAAATTTGCAATTAGCTCCAAGTGTTGTAGAGGAATTAGTTCAACTTCATTACAAAGAAAACAAAAAAATTGTTTCCTTAGAGGGAATTTTACTTAGATTAGCTATAGACAATAAAATTAGTAGAGAAGAGTTTTTAAAATATTATATTGGTAATGAAATAAATCCTAAATTTGAAAATTTTTTAAAAGAAAATAAAAATTGGAAAGCTTTTTTTAAGAAATTTAGGAAAGATTTTAATGAGATTAGAGATAGATTAGTTGAATTTAGTAAAAAGATTGGCCTATCTGTTGGCGAATTTAAAAGACTCGTTAGCAGAATCCAAAAAGGGGAGAGGGAGTCTAGAATAGCCAAGAAAGAGATGGTTGAAGCTAACCTTAGATTAGTAATTTCTATTGCAAAAAAATATACGAACAGAGGGTTGCAATTTTTAGATTTAATACAGGAAGGAAATATTGGTTTAATGAAAGCTGTTGACAAATTTGAATATAGACGAGGATATAAATTTTCTACTTACGCTACTTGGTGGATTAGACAAGCAATAACAAGATCTATAGCTGACCAAGCGAGAACAATAAGAATTCCTGTTCATATGATTGAGACTATAAATAAGATTGTAAGAACTCAAAGACAAATTATGAGTGAATTTGGTAGAGAACCCACCCCAGAAGAATTGGCTAAAAAACTTGCGATGCCACTAGAGAAAGTTAGAAAAGTTTTAAAAATAGCTAAAGAGCCTGTTTCATTAGAAACTCCAGTAGGGGACGAGGAAGATAGTAGTTTAGGAGATTTTATTGAAGACAAGAATGCATTACAACCTTTAGATACAGCAATTCAATCCAATCTAGGTGAGTCCACAACGAAAATTTTAGCTTCACTTACTCCGAGAGAGGAAAGAGTTTTAAGAATGCGATTTGGAATAGGTATGAACACCGATCATACTTTAGAAGAAGTAGGGTTACAGTTTTCTGTTACCAGAGAGCGTATTAGGCAGATAGAAGCTAAAGCTTTGAGAAAACTTAAGCACCCTAGTAGATCAAAACAATTAAAAAGTTTTCTAGAAAAATAAATTATAGTGTAGTAATAGTCTTGTTAAGGGCCTGTAGCTCAGCTGGTTAGAGCAGTACACTCATAATGTATTGGTCCCAGGTTCGAATCCTGGCGGGCCCACCAAACTTTAAGATTTTTAATTTGAGATAAAATTTTCTAATTTAGAAAATAAAACTTTTATATCATTATTATTTGAGTTTAGAATAGAGGAAAATTCTTCTCTTTGTGTTCTAGCTAAACTTAAACCCTCTACTATTAAATCTCTAATTAATGGTTTTAAGGGATCTTTTGTATAAACTCTCCAGTCTATTTTAATTTCTGGCTGAGTATTGCTCTCAGTTATTTTTGAATTTACTATAGTGTATTTTTCACTCTTTTGGTCAGCACCTGTTACCTCAAACTTTTGGGAAGAATAATCTGTCAATCTAGATGTTAAGCTTTTTAAAAAATACTTTTTAAAAAGATCTTGGTATTCATTTAGAGTTTTAGCATCTAATGTTTTTCTCAAATCACCTAATGAGTACATGCCTAATGCTTTAATATCCACATTTTCAGTGGCAATTTTTTCTATTATCTGATTTTTATCTTGAATGCTTAAACTATCATCACTTAAAGTTTTAATTGCATCCTCGACTAATTCAGTAATGAATATTTTTGGGTCTGAATTATAGGAGACGGGGTATAAGCTATTAGGCACTAAAAACACTAAGACTATTAGGAAAAACAATCTTTTCATTTTTTTAAACTTTTATTTGTCTAGATTTCCCCAGTCATCATCTGACTCAGTAGAATTATTTATTTTTTTATTTCGATTTTGAAGATATAAACTCTTTGTTGCTGCATATAAATCTAATGAATTTTTCTCTAAACTTTCAAAATTTGTCATATTTTCTCCTCTAAAATCAACAGCACTAACACCTTTTATCCCAACATAATCTAATTTATTTCCTGAGATGTTATTAATTTCTTTTTCATGCCAAGTAACTCTTGCAAAAGGATCAAGATAATTTTGATCTACTATCATCCCTACCGTATCTCTTACTGTAGTTGGTCCAAGTATTGGTAAAACAAAATAGCAACCACCTTTAACACCATACGTTCCTAAAGTTTGACCAAGGTCTTCTTTCTGATTTTCTAAACCTAAAGCAGCAGCAGGATTTCCTAAACCTAGAACTCCTATTGTTGTATTAACTAAAAAACTTCCAGTAGCATGACTTGCCAACCTAATCTCACCTTGTAAAATATGATTAGGAATTGATAATAATGTAGCAATATTTGAAGTAAAATTACCTGTTCCGTTTCTCACTGGCTCAGGAAGCTTATTGTACACTTTTGCAGCAGGTTCTAATAACAGATTATCTAAACCTTGGTTAAATTTAAAAATTCCCCTGCTAACCTTTTCAAAGCACTCTTTTTCAGTAGTAGCATTAGCGTTAGAGCTTATTACTAAAATTATTGAGCAAATTAAAATGTATAATTTTTTTGATCTCATAGTTCGCTATATATAGAAATTAAATGAATATTGCACATAATTCATACACTTATTTTTGAAGACATTGTTTGTATTTTAGTTTAATTTACCTGTAATTTAGCCAAAAAAATGAACTTAATTTGTCTAAAATCTAAGAATTTCAATAAAACTAAAAGAAAATCAAGAAATATAAGGTTTTTAGTAATTCATTATACTGGGATGCAATCTATGCGTGCATCTATTAAAAGATTAATGAGCACTAAACACAAGGTAAGTTGTCATTATTTAATAAGCAGAAAGGGCGAAATTTATCAATTGGTAAAAGACAATCACATTGCATGGCATGCAGGGAAGTCTAAATGGGGTAAAATAAAAAATCTTAATAGTTCTTCTATTGGTATTGAGTTGGAAAATAGGGGGCATCAATTTGGCTACCAAAAATTTTCAAAAAAACAAATTAATTTGCTAATTAAACTCTGTCATAAACTTAAATCAAAATATCGTATTAAAAATCATTTTATATTAGGGCACTCTGATATAGCTCCTTTAAGAAAATTTGATCCAGGAGAAAAATTTCCTTGGCAGAAATTTGGAAAAAAAAAAATAGGAGTTTGGCCTAATCTAAAGAAAAATAAATTTAAATTAAAAAAAAATTCAATTAAAAATTTAAGAAATCTTTTCTTTAATAATTTACACAAAATTGGATATAGATATTTTAATAAAAACAAATCTTTAAAAACTGATCGTTTAGTAATTAAAGCTTTTCAAAGAAGATTTAGACAAAAGAAAATTGATGGATTAATAGATTTGGAATGTATCAAAATAAGCGCTAATTTAGCCAAAAAATTCTAAATTTTCCTTGATTTTTAGGCTTCAAAAGACTACATAGATCTCGCCAGATAGTTGGATAATCGCCATTATTAATTTAGTGGAGGAAAGTCCGGGCTCCATAAGGACACAGTGCCAGTTAACGGCTGGCGAGGGTGACCTCAGGGATAGTGCCACAGAAAATAAACCGCCTAATCAAGGCAAGGGTGAAAAGGTGTGGTAAGAGCACACCGGTTTTTTGGTAACAAAAAACGCATGGCAAACCCCACTGGGAGCAAGGCTAAATAGAGATGACACTGTATTTTTATACAAAAAACAGTCTTTAGTTCGTCATCTGGGTTAGCCGCTTGAGCTTAAATGCGAGTTTAAGTCTAGATAAATGATTTCTTAAATGACAGAACCCGGCTTATAGACTATCTGGCCTCTATAAAATCCAACAAATGTTCTTGTTTTGTATCATTTAACCACCCAAATTAGACTCTTTAATAAAAACTAATATATTGACTGGTATAAATAAAACCCATACTATCCCATGAAATCCCAAATAGAGGGTTTTTTATGAGTATAAATAAAGAGATTTTAATAGAAAGTTTATTTTTTAATTCTCTTCGTGCGTGTGTTTTAAAAAATTATGTTTTTATCAAGTTACGAGAACAAATTAGACAAGAAAGGGAGGGTTTCAGTGCCAGCTACTTTTAGATCTCACCTTAGTTCGTTGGGTTACAACGGCTTCATAAGCTATCCATCCTTTAACCATTCCTCTCTAGAATGTTGCTCTCAAGACAGAATAGAAAAGCTCTCTAACACAATAGATACACTAAACCCATTTGAAGAAAAAAGAGATTATTTTGCAACCTCGGTTTTATCAGAGAGCATTAATTTACAATTTGATAGTGAGGGAAGAATTTCACTTCCAAAAAAATTATTAGATCATGCAAAAATAAAAAATAATATTTTGTTTGTTGGTTTAGGCAAAACATTCCAAATATGGGAACCAAATCTTTTTGAGAAATTTAAAATAGTTGCAAGAAGAAAAGCACATAAAAAAAGATCTACTTTAAAATGGAACAATAAACAACAAGGGGAGGAAGAATGACTATTAATATCGGAGGAGGAGAACTTAAAGAACTTAAACCAAGAATTTTAGTTTTAGGAGTAGGAGGAGCTGGTGGAAATGCTATTAATGCAATGATAGATGCAGGCTTAGAAGGTGTAGAATTTATTGCAGTCAATACTGATGCTCAGGATTTGAAAGCAAATAAGGCTGATGCAAAAATTCAAATTGGCATGAATTTAACTAAAGGTTTAGGAGCTGGTGCTAAAAATGATATTGGTCAAGCAGCTGCCGATGAGTCTCTTAATGAAATCATAAGTTATATTCAGGGAAGTAATATGATTTTTATAACAGCAGGTATGGGAGGAGGTACAGGCACCGGAGCATCTCATGTGATAGCTAGAGCAGCTAAAGAATTAAATATACTAACTGTTGGGGTTATCACTCTTCCTTTTGATTATGAAGGTCCAAAAAGAATGAGAAGGGCATTACAAGGATGGGAACAGCTAAAAAAACATTTAGACACATCCATTGTTGTTCCAAATCAAAATCTTTTTAAAATTGCTTGCGAAACAACAACTTTCGAAGAATCTTTTGAACTTTCAAATAAAGTTTTAAAACATGGTGTTCAAAGTGTTACAGACTTAATGGTTAGACCAGGATTAATAAATCTAGATTTTGCTGATGTCGAAACTGTTATGAGTTCTATGGGCAAAGCGATGATGGGAACTGGAGAAGCAGAAGGTGAAAATAGAGCTACAACTGCAACAGATCTAGCACTCAACAATCCTTTAATAGACGACTATTCTTTAAAGGGAGCTAAAGGACTTTTAGTAAATATAACTGGTGGTAAAGACATTACTCTTTTTGAAGTTGATCAAGCCGTAAACAAAATTAGAGCAGAAGTAGACCCCGAAGCTGAGCTAATTTTTGGAGCCATTCAAGATGAAAACTTAAAAGGAAAAATGAGAGTATCAATAGTTGCCACTTCTCTTGAAGGATCAGCTCTAAATGTAAGAGACCCAGAACCAAAAACTGTTTTAAATATGGTTAATAGAATACAGAATAGAAATACAGGTTATTCTGACGGCTTATTTCCTAAAAGCACCCATATAGAGAGCAATACTTTAAGCTCTATACAAGGCGCTACAGCTTTGAAACTAGATGATAAACCTGAACTCAAAGAGGCACCTGCAGATTTGATGCCATCCTCTGAGCCTAATGTTAATGAGACAACTTCTGGAGTTTCAATTGAAAGTGCCTCCTACATTGAAAACAATCTACCTTCAACTGATACAGAATTACCTGAGATCAAAGAAGATATAAATAATTTTGAAAATCAGGAGGAATTTACGCCTAAGTTATTTTCAGATGAGGTTTCTAGTGTGGTAGAGAATGAGTCTAGTGAAAATGAAAATGAAAGTGGTGTCAATCAAGAAGACAATCTTTTTGATCAAGACACTGTCGAAGACGAAGAGAGTTTTGAAATTCCTGCTTTCTTAAGAAAACAAAAATTTTAATGAGAGATTTTAAATACCATGAACGTTCCCCAAACATCGCTGGAATACACACATTTTCCAGTGATGTTGAACGAAGTCATTAAAATCTGTTCTCCTGAAAAAGGTGGCAATTTTGTAGATTGTACTTTTGGTGGCGGCGGATATTCAGAAGAGCTACTCAAGTTTCCAAACACAATAGTTACAGCATTAGACAGAGATAAATCAGTAACGGATAAAGCTAAGAAAATTTCAGAAAAATATCTCAATAGATTTTCTTTTTATAATGAAAAATTTAGTAATTTAGACAAAATATTAGAGGGCAAAGATAAAGCAGATACAATTATTTTTGATTTGGGAACTTCGCTTTTCCAACTTATGGATTTAGAAAGAGGTTTTTCTTTTAATTCTAAAAACAAATTAGATATGAATATGGGACTTTCTTCCATCTCTGCTGAGGAAATTTTAAATAATTTCGGTGAAGAAAGTTTAAAAATGATAATCAAAACTCTAGGAGAAGAGAAAGAGTCCTCAAAAATAGTAAAAAATATTATAAAAGCTAGAAAAATCAAAAGAATATCAAAAGTAACAGAACTAGTTGAAATTATCAAAAAAAGTAAAAAAAAAAATTTTTCAAAAAAGACAAATGTTTGCACAAAAACATTTCAAGCATTAAGAATTTTTGTCAACAAAGAGATGACCGAGCTAGTCGAGGGCATTATTAAAGCAACCAAATTTCTAAAAAAGGATGGAAAAATAATAGTAGTAAGCTTTCATTCTCTTGAAGACAGAATAGTCAAATTTTATTTTAAAAATTACTCGGAAAATAATATTTTGCCATCAAGATATTTGCCAGAAATTAAAGACAAAAAAATAATATTTTTTAAAGGAAAAAAAAGCAAACTTATTAGACCGTCAGACAAAGAAGTTGAAAAAAATCCACCATCAAGATCAGCCAAACTTAGATTTGCTATAAGAAATAAAGAGAATTTTATTGAACCAAAAAATTTTAAAAAAAAATTTGTAAAATATTTAAATTTGGAAAAATTAAATGCTTAATAAAAAACTAGTAATATCTTTAATTATTTTCTCAATTTTTATGGTTATTACTTCTGTTATCAAAACAAAAACAAGAGAGATCGAAAAAAACATATTACTTTATGAAAAAAAAATAGCAAATTTACAGAGTCATTTACATGAGGCTGAATTAGATTATTATTATTTGTCTTCTCCTAAAGTTCTATCAAATAATATTCTGGAATATAGCAATGAAGAGTATTTAAGTATGGAATACTCGAAAATTTACTTTAGCTTAGATCAATTTCTTAACGAACAAAATAAAACTACCAAGACATATATTTATGAGAAAAACACAAAAAAAAAATAAAAACTTTAACAAAAATCAAAAAAATTTTTATTTTGAAGATTATATAGAAACAAATTTAAAACAAAAAAATATTTCAAAATCTTTAATATCTGAAGATAGAATTTATTTACTTTTTTTTTTATTTTTTTGTTTAATTACGATATTTTCAATAAAGATTACTGCCATTTCAATGAAAGAACCTCGATTACTTTTAGCAAAAAAAAATAATTTCAGTTTTTTACCATTGAGAAAGGATATTATAGATAGAAATGGAGAATTAATATCTAGGAATATTAAAATATATCATGCTGCAATCAAACCAGATTTAATTAAAGATAAAAATAAATTTTTACTTAATATTAAATTAAATTTTCCAGAAATTTCTCAAGATAAATTAAAAAAAAAATTATTAAAAAATAAGTATTTTTACATAAAAAAACGTCTAACTGCAGATGAAAAGAATAAACTTTGGTCGTTAGGTGAGAAAGGCATTATATTTGAGTCTACGCAATCTCGTATATATCCTCATGCTGAACTTTATAGTCATATCTTAGGTCAGATAGATGACGATAATTATGGAATATCGGGAGTAGAGAGTTATTTCGACAAGGAGTTAAAAAATACTCAAAGTATTAAAGAACCTCTTAAACTCACGTTGGACACTAATTTGCAATTTCTAATTAAAAAGGAATTAGAAAATTCTCTTAAAGATTTTCAAGCCAAAGGTGCTGGGGGTTTATTGATGGATGTTCAAACCGGAGAAGTATTATCACTAGTTTCATTACCTGATTATAACATTAATATGCGCAATCAAATTACTCATTCAGATTACACGAACAAAATAACCAAAGGAATTTTTGAATTAGGTTCAATATTTAAAACTTTTACCATAGCCTTAGCTTTAGAAAAAAATTTATACACTCCTGAAACAATTATTGAAAATATTCCTAACAATATTAAGTGTTCTAAATATACAATTTCTGAACATGATGAATTACCTAAAAATCTTTCTATTGAAGAGATTTTAATAAGATCATCTAATATTGGATCAGCTATGATAGCGCAAAATATAGGAGAGGAAAATTTTAAAGAATTCCTAAAAAAGTTAAAATTACTAGATACACTTGAGTTTGAGCTAGATGAAGTTGGTAGACCAATAAAATTTAATTGGGATAAATGTAAATTAGAGACTGTTTCTTTTGGACACGGTATTACAACTACCCCTCTACAAGCTGCTACCGCATACGCAGCTATGTCTAACGGAGGTTATTTAGTAAAACCAACTTTAAGGTTTAATAATAATATTGAGGCTGAGAGAAATAGAGTAATTTCTTCTAAAACTAGCGAAGAAATTAATTCTATCCTTAGAAAAGTTGTGACTCACGAGCATGGAACAGCAAGCCTAGCTAATATATTTGGTTTTGATGTTGGAGGAAAAACAGGTACAGCAAGAAAAAATAATTACGGAGAGTATTCCAAAAAGAAATTAAATACTTTTATATCCGTATTTCCAATGCACGAACCAAAGTATGTACTATTAGTTTTGCTTGATGAACCCAAACCTGCCCCTAAATTGGTATATAATTATCGGGGACAAAAAATATACACTAATAGAGATGAAGCAGGCTGGAACTCTGTTTACGTCGCTGGCAAAATTATAAAAAAAATTGGACCTATTTTAGCCATAAATAACAACCAAGTTTATAACAACCATGTTGTTAAAAAACTTAATTAAAAATATCCAGCCTAAAGTCAAGACTATCAATATTAACAATTTGTCTCTAGATAGCAGAAAAGTAAGAAAAGGTGATTTATTTTTTGCTCTGAAAGGATGTAAACTTAACGGAAATTCTTTTATTTCTCACGCAATTTCTAATGGCGCAAAAGCTATCGTTTGTTCTAAAAATACAAAAGTTAAAATAAAAAAAAAAATCCCTCTAATAAAAGTCAGGAACGTAAGAAAATCTTTAGCCTATGCTTGCTCAAAATTTTATAGAAAAAAACCAAACAATATAATAGCTGTAACTGGGACAAATGGAAAAAGCTCTGTTGCAGATTTTTATTATCAAATTTTAGAAAAAAATATGATTCCCGTAGCCTCTATTGGAACCCTAGGGATAAAAAGACTCGGGAAAATAAAAAAAACTAATTTAACTTCTTTAGATATTATTTCTTTGCATGAAGAGCTTGCTAATTTGAAAAGATTAGGAATTAACAACGTTATTATTGAAGCATCAAGCCACGGATTATTACAAGGTAGACTTGATGGTATTAAATTTAAATTAGGAATATTTACAAATTTTAGTCAAGACCACCTCGATTACCATAAAAATATGAAAAATTATTTTGATGCAAAAATGGTACTTTTTAGAAATTTGTTACCAAAAGGCAGCCCTATTATTTTAGACAAAGAAGATAAAAAATTTTCAATTTTAAAAAGAATAGCTATTAAAAGGAGGCTTAGAATATTAGAAATTAATAAAAACCTTAAAATTGATCTAAATCAGACTCTGTTTATAGGAAAGTTTCAAATTAAAAATATTTTAATGTCAGTTCTCGCAGCTAAAGCCACTGGTTTAAAAATTCAAAAAATTATTTCAAAGATAAAAAGTTTAAAAAATGTAAACGGTAGGCTAGAACTAATTAAAATCTTGCCAAACAAAGCAAAAATATTTGTTGATTTTGCCCATACTCCTGATGCTTTAAAAACTGTTCTTAACGCTTTAAAAATTCAATTCGGTAAGAATATTTCGTTAGTTTTTGGTTGTGGTGGCGAACGAGATATAAAGAAAAGAAAAGACATGGCAAACATTGCAAAAAATTTTTGTGAGAAAATTTATGTTACTGACGATAATCCAAGAAGAGAAAATCCACAAAGAATCAGAAGAATGATTACAAAAGAGTTAAAAAATAAAAATTTTTTTGAGATAGGCAACAGAGCTAAAGCAATAAAATTATCAATTTTAAATTCAGAACCGTCAGAAATAATTTTGGTTGCAGGAAAAGGCCATGAAATAACGCAGGACTATGGCGATAAGATTATTAAAGTTTCCGACAAATCAATTATAAAAAAAACTTCAACAAAAAAATTAAAATTTAGAAAAAATAATTTTAACGAATATTTTAACTCAAGAATATTAAAAAAAATTATAAATAAAAATAAGACATTTAAATTTGAAGGAGTATCTATAAACTCTAAGGACATAAAAAGAAAAAATCTTTTTATAGCAATTAAAGGAAAAAAAAGAGATGGTCACAATTATCTTCATGAAGCCATAAAGAAAGGATCTAATTATTGCGTCATTTCTAAAAAAATTGGTTCTAATATTTCCAACAAATTTATTAAATGTAAAAACACTTATAATTTTTTGTGTAAGTTGGCTAGATTAAAAAGAAAAAATTTAAAAACAGAAATTATTGCAATTACAGGCAGCTCAGGTAAAACAACTTTAAAAAATTTATTAGGAAATATTTTAAAAATTTACGGTCCTACGTATTATTCTCCAAAATCATTTAATAATAGTTATGGAGTCCCATTAAGCTTATCTAACTTAGAACATTCTCATAAATATGGTGTTTTTGAAATAGGAATGAGTCATTCAGGTGAGATTAATAATTTGTCAAAAATGACTAGACCGAAAGTTGGAATCATTACAAATGTTGCTGAGGCCCATATTGAAAATTTTAAAAATATTACTGGAATTGCAAAAGCAAAAAGTGAAATTATAAATAACATTGAGCCTGGTGGAACTATAATTCTTAATAGAGATGATAAATTTTTTAATTATATGAAAAATAAGGCAATCAAAAAAAAAATAAACTTATTATCTTTTGGTTTTTCAAAAAATTCAGATATCCGATTAATAAAAATAAAAAAATTAAAAAAAAATTTCTCTCTTAAAATTAAAGCGGTAGATGAATATTTAAATATTAAAACTAAAGATATTAATAATCCAAATATTTACAATATTTTATGCTGTATTGCAGTGTTAAAAATTTTTAATTTAGAAATTGATATGATTAAAAACTTTTTTACTTTTACATATTTTTTAGTGGGTAGAGGAAAAATTCACAAAGTTAAAAGATTTAAAACTTATTTTAAACTTATAGATGAGAGCTATAATGCAAATCCTCTTTCTGTTAAAAATGCATTATTAAATCTATCAAAAATAAAAAACAAAAACTCCAAAAAGTACGTTTTGCTGGGGGATATGCTAGAATTAGGCAATAGGTCAGAATTTTACCATAAAAATCTGTCAAAAATTATTAACAATACTGATATAGACAAAGTATTTGTATATGGAAATAAAGTGTTAAAAACTTATAAATACATATCTCAAAAAAAACAGGGAAATATTCTACAAAATAAAAATGACTTTGATGAAGTATTCTCAGAATTAATTAAAAAAAATGATTATTTAATGATTAAAGGTTCAAACGCAACTGGATTAAACAAATTATCAGAGAATATTATTAAAGGAGTAAAAAATGTTATTTAGTTTTTTAACTTCCTTGATTGAAAATTATTCATTTTTAAATGTATTCAAATATTTAACTTTCAGAACTGGTTTGTCGCTAATCACTTCTTTGGTAGTCGTTTTTTTAATAGGAGGCCCCTTAATTAAAATTTTTTCAAGAAATCAAATAGCTGGGCCAATTAGACAAGATGGACCCATAGATCATATAATAAAAAAATCTGGTACACCAACCATGGGAGGTGTAATTATTATAATTGGAATGATCTCTAGTACTTTAATGTGGGCCGACTTAAATAATATATTTATATGGACACTAGTGTTTGTTTCTTTAGGTTTAGGAATTTTGGGTTTTGTAGATGATTTATTAAAAATCAAGTTTGAAAATTCAAGAGGATTAAATTCTAAGCTTAAGTTTTTAGGTCAATTAATTATTAGCTTAATAGCAATTTATATTTTGCTAAATCATTCCGATCATAACTATCTATATAATCTTTATTTTCCTTTTTTTAAAAATCTAATACTTCATATGGGATTGTTTTTTATTCCCTTTGCATTATTTGTAATTGTAGGATCCTCAAATGCAGTAAACCTCACGGATGGACTTGATGGTTTAGCCACAGTTCCAGTAATGCTAGTTGCTATTTCTTTCACGCTTATAAGCTACGTTGTAGGAAATGTGATTTTTTCAGAATATTTACAAATTCAATATATACCTGGAGTTGGAGAGATCTCAATTTTTTGTGGTTCAATAGTTGGATCATGTTTAGGATTTTTGTGGTTTAATGCACCACCTGCAAAAATATTTATGGGGGATACTGGCTCTTTATCTCTTGGTGGTTCTTTAGCAGCAGTTGCTATAATTGTTAAACATGAGATAGTATTAGCAATAATTGGTGGGTTGTTTGTTTTAGAAACTGTTTCCGTAATTATTCAAGTAGTTTCCTTTAAATTAACTGGCAAAAGAGTCTTTAAGATGGCTCCGATACACCATCATTTTGAAAAAAAGGGGTGGGCAGAGTCCACTATAGTTATAAGATTTTGGATAATTTCAATTATTTTAGCATTAATAGGACTTGCTACACTTAAATTACGTTAATTAATGGAAACATTAAAAACACTACGTAAAAAAAAATTTGTAATTTATGGTTATGGGATAACTGGAGTTTCAGTTATTCAATTTTTTAAAAAAAATAAGATAAAGAATTTTGATGTTTGGGATGATAATCAAAAAAAAAATAATTTATTTAACAAAAAAATAAATAGCAGCAAATTCTTAAAATTATTATACAAAAGTGATTATATAGTTAAAAGCCCTGGAATAAATATAAATTCTGTAAAGTTTAAAAAACATTTATTAAAAAATAAACACAAAATAATATCAGACCTTGATTTGTTCTATATTAAAAATTCTAATTCATCTTCAATTGTTATTACAGGTACAAATGGAAAATCAACAACCTGTAAAATTATAGAACATTTGCTTAAAAAAAATGGATTTAAGGTAAATTTAGGTGGAAATATTGGAGAACCTGTATTGAATTTTAAAAATAACAAAAATACATTTTCTATAATAGAAGCATCTTCTTTTCAGTTAGCTTACTCTAAATTTATAAAACCAAAATATGCGTTAATAATAAATATTTCAAACGATCATTTAGATTGGCATGGTAAAATGCAAAATTATCTTAATTCAAAATTTAAGATTTTTAAATTTCAGAAAAAAAATGATATCGCTTTATTAAAAGAAAAAGAGTTAATTAAAAAATTTAAAAGAGAAAAATACTTTAGCAAATTAAAAATAGTATCAGATAAAAAATATCGAAAAATAAGCGATAAAATTAAAAATAGATATTTAAAAATTAAATCAAATTATGAAAACATGTCTTTTGCATATCAACTTGGAAAAATATTAAAAATAACAGACTCTAATTTTATTAAATCATTTAAAAATTTTAAAGGTCTTCCGCATAGATACGAAATATTTTATAAAAAAAATAATATAAATTTTATCAACGACTCCAAAGCTACAAGTTTTAGATCCAGTAAATATGCACTTGAAGATAACAAAAATATATACTGGATAGTTGGCGGTCTTCCAAAATTAGGTGATAAGTTTCATGTTAATAATCTTAAAAAGAATATTACAAAATCTTTTATTATAGGAAAAAATACAAAATTTTTCGAAAGACAATTAAAGGGAAAAATCAAAATAGATGTTTCACACAATTTAAAAAATGCATTAAAAAAAATTTCTTATGAAATTAAAAAAGACAAGTCTAACAAGAAAAAGACCGTTTTATTTAGCCCAGCTAGTGCTTCTTTCGATCAATTTAGAAATTTTATGGATAGAGGAAATAAATTCAAAAATTTAGTTAGAGGTTATGGAAAAAATATTTTTTAAAGATAAATTAGAAAACCAATGGAGAAATTTAGATAAAAAAATATTATTAAGTTTTATCCTATTGTTTCTTTTAGGACTTTTTTTTTCTTTTTCGTCTACCTCATCCTTAGCTAGCGAAAGATTAGAAAAAGACTATTATTTTTTTTTTACTAAACATTTAATTTTTGTTTTCTCTTCATTATTAATTATGTTTTTTATTTCTTTTTTAGATTTAAATCTTTTAAACAAAATGATAATTCCAATGTTCTTTTTTTTATTAATATGTTTAATGCTAGTTCCTTTAGTTGGAATAGAGGTAAAAGGCTCTAAACGTTGGTTAGATTTATATTTTTTTAGATTTCAACCAATAGAATTCGTAAAACCATTTTTCATTTTAGTATCAGCTAAAATACTTACAATGAATGAAAATAAAATAAAAAATAGTTCTTATTTACTTACATTCCTATTGCTTATTTCTATAATAATATTACTTGTAAATCAGCCTGACCTTGGTCAATCTATTTTAATAATAGGTTGCTGGATTTCTATTGTTTTTATATCTGGAATAAATATTCTTTATATCGTAGGTTTTTTTGCTGCCTCACTTATTTCATTAGGTAGTTTATTATTTTTTTTCCCTAATAAGTTTGGATATATCACAAATCGTTTAGTTTCTTTTTTTGACCCATCAAAAGGAGATAGTTTTCAATCTCAAAAAGCGTTAGATGCTATAAAGCAAGGTGGTTTAAAAGGACAGGGGATGGGAGAAGGTGTGCTAAAAGAAAGTGTGCCAGAGGCTCACACCGATTATATAATTGCTGTCATTAGTGAGGAGTTTGGCTCAATAACCTCAATATTTTTAATTATGGTTTTCTTGTACATAGCTTTTAGAATAATAAAAATTACTGTTTCAGAAAAAGACCAGACTTTAAAAATTTCGTTATGCGGTCTTTCATCGCTTTTAATATTTCAAACTTTTATTCATATTGGAGTAAATACAAGTTTATTACCCACTACTGGTATGACACTACCTTTTTTAAGTTATGGTGGATCATCATTATTTGGAAGCTCGATATTGGCAGGAGTTATTTTAAACTATACAAAAAATAGGTTTAACAATGAAAGAATCTGAAAATAAAATATTGATTGCTACAGGTGGAACAGGCGGACATGTTTTTCCAGCATATAGCTTGGCTCAAAATTTATTTAAAAACAATTATTTAGTTGAAATTGTTACAGATAATAGGGGATATAAATATTTAAAAAACTATAAAAATTTAAATTTAAAGATAATTAATTCAGCTACTATTTTTAAAAATAATCCTTTATCAATAATTATTTCTTTTTTTAAAATTATTTTAGCTATATTTAAATCATGGAGAGTTTTATCTAATTCTAAACCCAAAATAGTTTTTGGTATGGGTGGATATTCATCTTTTCCTTTATGCATAGCTGCAAAAATAATGAGAATACCTTTTATTATATATGAAAATAACTTAGTTATAGGTAAGGCTAATAAGTTTTTATTACCTTACTCAGAAAAATTATTTGTTTCATATTTAGACGTTGAGGGGATAAATAAAAAATATAGACATAAAATATATGAAGTAGGAAATATAGTAAGACAAGAAGTAATTAATTTTAAAAAAAATAATTCCTCAATTGATAATGAAGTATTAAATATTTTAGTATTAGGTGGAAGTCAGGCAGCAAAATCATTTGGAGAAATTCTACCAGAAATTTTTAAGAACTGCTTGAAAAACGGCATAAAACTCAAAATTTTTCAACAATGCCTCCTAAATCAAAAAGATGAATTAGAAAAAAATTATAAATCTATTAATGTTGATTTTGAACTTTTTACTTTTAGTTATAAACTATTAAATTATTTTTCTAAAATTAATGTTGCTATTACTAGAGCCGGATCTTCTATGATGGCAGAACTTTTAAACTGCAAAATTCCAATTATAGCTATACCTTTTCCATATGCTGCTGATAATCATCAACTAAAAAATGCAAAATATTTTGAAAAAAAGGGGTATGGTTTTTCAATAGAAGAAAAAGAAATTAATACTAAGCTATTTCCATTGATTAAAACTATTCATAGAGATAAAAACTTGTTAGATCAAATGATAAAGAATCAAAATATTCACTCCGATAAATTTGTTTTTGAAAAAATTAATACTCTAGTAAGAAAATATATATGACTAATATTAATATTGGAAAAAAAGAATTAATTCACTTTGTTGGAGTTGGAGGAATTGGAATGAGTGGCTTAGCTCAAATAATGAAAACAATGGGATTAAATGTTCAGGGTAGCGATTTAATTAAAAATAAGAATACTGATAATTGCAAAAAAGTAGGTATAAGAATTCTCGTTGGACACAAGAAGAAAAATATTTTAAATGCAACAATAATCGTCAGATCTACTGCTATTAAAAATAATAATATAGAATTGATAGAGGCAAGAAGAAAAAGGATCCCGATTTACGAGAGAGCAGAAATGCTTGCTAACATAGTAGCTTTAAAAAAAAATATTGTTATCACTGGTTCCCACGGCAAAACTACAACAACTTCATTGGTTGCTAAAATTTTATCATTATCAAAATTAGACCCAACAATTATTAACGGGGGAGTTATCAAATCTTTAAATAGTAATGCAAAATTTGGCAGAGGAGAATGGGCTGTCTTGGAGGCGGATGAATCTGACGGTAGTTTTTTAAAATTACCAATAAATTATTCCGTTATAACAAATCTTGATAACGAACATCTCGATTTTTACAAAAGTTATAAAAATCTAAAAAATGCATTTATAAAGTTTATCAAAAAAACTCCCCCTATAGGCAAAACAATAATTTGTCTAGATAATAAAAATTTAAAAAACATTTTAAAAAAGATAGATAAAAAAAATTATTTAACCTATGGATTTGATAAAAATTCAAATTATCAAATTTTAAATCCAAGATATGAATTAACTTCTTCGAAATTCGATTTAAGAATTTTTGGCCAAGGTGCAAAAAGAATTACTATCAAAAATATAATTATAAATTTGATAGGGGAACATAATGTCTTGAATTCTTCAGCTGCAATTGCGGTTTGTCTAAATCTTGGGATACCAATTAATATAATTAAAAAAGCACTTAAAAATTTTTCTGGAGTAGAAAGACGACTTACAAAAGTGTTTGAAAAAAACAAAAATGAATTTTTTGATGATTACGCTCATCATCCAACTGAAATACAAACTGTTCTCAAAGGTTTACGAAGAGTCTATAAAGAAAGGAAAATTATATCGATTTTTCAACCACATAGATATTCGAGAATTAAAAATTTAAAAAAAGAATTTACTTCTAGTTTCTCAATTGCAGATTTAGTTCTTCTTTGTCCAATTTATGCTGCAGGGGAAAAAAAAGATAAAAATTTTAATGTTGAAAACTTTGCAGATCTCATAGCTGAAAATTCCAATGTACAGGTTGTACAGGTAAAAGATAAAACTGATTTATTACGTTTTTTTAAAAAAAATCTTATTAATAACGAAATTGTTGTTGGAATGGGCGCTGGCTCAATTTCAAAATGGATTTATGATTTAGAAAGTGCAATATGAAAATTCAAGACAGTTTGAAAAATCAATTTGGAGATAAAGTACTTTTTAATGAAAAACTCTCAAAGTTTAGTTGGTTTAATCTTGGCGGTCCTGCAGAAATTTTTTTTAAAGCAGAGAATATTAGTCAATTGTCCTCTTTCATCAAATCTTTAAAAGAACAAAAAAAAAAAATTAAAATTTTAGGAGCTGGATCAAATACTCTCATAAGAGATGGAGGCGTTGAGGGAATAATAATTAAATTAAGCCCAAATTTTTCATATCTCAAATTATTAAAAAATAATATAATAGAGGCCGGTGCAGCAACTCTAGACAAAAAACTTTCAGACTTTGCTAAACAAAACTCTCTAACTGGATTTGAATTTTTATCTTGCATTCCTGGTTCTGTCGGAGGAGGTATAAAAATGAATAGTGGTTGTTATGGAGAAGATATTTCAAAAATAATTGAGTCAGTTAATGTGATGGATTTCGATGGTAACAAAAAAGAGATTAAGAGTAATCAAATAAAGTTTTTTTATAGAGGATGTAATTTGAAAGAAAATCTAATTATATTAAGTGCAAAATTCAAAGGTCAATTGGGTAATAGAAAAAATATTGAAGAAAAACAGATGGAGTTGATTAAAAGAAAAAAAGACTCTCAACCAAATCAAATAAAAACTTGTGGAAGCACTTTTAAAAATTTGGAGAATAAAAAAGCATGGGAACTCATCAAGGAGACTAATTGCGATAAGTTATCTGTGGGATATGCAAAAATATCAGAAAAGCATTGTAATTTTTTTGTTAACGAAAATGGAAGAGCTAACTCTAAAGATATAGAAAGATTAATTGAAATCGTACAAAAAGAAGTTTTTAAAAAAACTAAGATTAATTTAGAGTTAGAAATTAAGGTAATCGGAAAAAATTGATGAAAAGATTAAAAAAAAACATTTTAGTTGTTCAAGGAGGCATTTCAAAAGAAAGAAATATAAGTCTTGAGACAGGAAAAGCGTGCATTAAATCAATGAAGAGACTAGGGTATAAAGTTAGCATACTTGATCCAGCAAAAAAATTTTTAAATGAAATAGACAAATCAAAAACAGATGTAATATTTAATGCCCTTCACGGAAAAGATGGAGAAGATGGACTGGCACAAAGTTATTTTGAATACTTGAGAATTCCTTATACTCATTCTGGTGTGATCTCATCTATGAATGCTATGGATAAAGTAATTTCAAAACAGATATTTAGAAAAAATAAATTATTAACACCAAAATACCATGTTATAAATTGTGAGACTCCAGAAAAAATTAATTTAAAAAAAATTATAAAAAAATTGAATTTTACCTATCCTGTAGTTATTAAGCCTTCCTCTGAAGGTTCAAGTATAGGAGTAAAGATTTGTAAAAATATTAAAATTTTAAAGATGTCAGTTTTTCAACTAAAAAAAAAATATAAAACATTAATTCTTGAGAAATATATCGGTGGCCAAGAAATTCAAGTAGCAACAATAAATGGAAGAGCAATTGGTGCCATAGAACTTAAACCTCAAAGAGGATTTTACGACTATAAGGCAAAATATTTTAAATCTGCAAAAACTGTTCATATCATGCCAGCGAATATTCCAAAAAAACAATATCAAAAAGTTTTAAAAATTGCTGAAAAAACTCATAAGATTCTTAAGTGTAGAGGAGTTACAAGATGTGATTTTAAATATTTAAATAAAAAATTTTATTTATTAGAACTCAATACACAACCTGGAATGACCGATCTTTCTCTAGTACCAGAAATAGCAAAGTACCAAGGTATATCTTTTGACAGTCTTATTAAAAAAATGATTTTAGATGCAAGTATTAATCGATGATCAGAGCAGTCAAATTCTCTTGTTTTGCAATTTTACTATTTTTATTGTCGACTTTTTCACCAGCTATTCAAAATAAGGAATTTGGCTTTTTATTCAATATAAAGAATATAGAGATTGAAAATAATAAAATACTTAATTCAAAAGAAATTATTTTAGAATTACAAAATATAAAAGGAAACAGTTTACTTTTTCTTGATAAGGAACCTATAAAAATAGCTCTAAATAGATTCGATTTTATATCAAATTTTCAAATTAAAAAAATATATCCACAAACTATAAGAATAAGAATCTTTGAAGAAAATCCAGTTGCAATATATTTTGATGAAAAAAATAAATTTTATATTTCTGAAAAAGGAAAATTGATTAATTATATAGAGTTAGACAATTATAAAAATTTACCAACATTATTTGGTGAAAAAAAAGGCTTTTCAAATTTTTTTGAAGATTTGAAAAAAATTAATTTTCCAATAGAGAAAATTCAATCTTTTCACTATTTTAAAATTGGTAGATGGGACATAATTTTAGAAAAACAAATAGTTTTGAAATTGCCCAAAATTAATTATTCAGATTCTCTAGAAAACTTTCTTTCTATAAATGAAAAGACTATTTTTGAAAAATATAAAATATTTGATTATAGAATTAAGGATCAATTGATTTTAAACTAAAATATTATGGAAACAAACAAGCCGTATTTATTTATAGAATTAAATGAAAAAAACTTCATTTTTTTAGCTGTCAAATATGATGAAAATTTTAATTTTGAAGTTCTTCACTCCGTTTTTGCTAAATCAGATGGAATTCATAATGGAATAGTTTTAGATACAGAAATTTCCACTAAAATAATAAAAGATAATCTTGATATTGTGGAAAAAAAAATAAATTTTATATTTAAAAGTGCAACAATAATAATTACCCATAATAACTTTGATTGCATTAATATTTCAGGCTTTAAAAGATTAAATGGTGCCCAAGTCTTAGAGGAAAATGTGTCTTATATTTTAAATAATTTGAAAAAAATTGTTTTAGACAATCAGCCAGAGAAATATCTTGTACATCTATTTAATTCAAATTTTATTTTAGATAACAAATCATTAAAAAACCCTCCCATTGGATTACATGGTGATTTTTATAATCATCACTTAACTTTTTTCCTATTACCAAAAAATGATTTTAAAAATTTAAAAAATCTATTAAATAATTGCAATTTAAATTTAGACAGAATTATTTTAAAACCATTAACTATTGGCTTAGATAAATTATTAAACAATAAAGATAAAAACAATTTTGCAATTATTCATTTTGGTAAAAAACAAAGCAATATATCTATATTTAACAATTTATCATTTGTTTATTCAGAAAACTTTGATTTTGGAACAGATATAATTATGAAGGATGTGTCAAAAGTCTGCTCCTTGAGTTTTGAAAATGTAAAAAAGATTTTTTTTGAGATGGATTTTGATGAAATAAAGCAGAAAGCAACAGAAGAAAAATACTTAGACAAAAAGTTTTTTGTCGAAAATAATTTTAGAAAAATTAGCATTAATCTTTTAAATGAAATTATCAATGCAAGAGTAGAAGAATTAATTAATTTGATATTAAAAAAAAATATTAATTTAAAAATTTCAAATGAAAAAATAGAAACCACATACTTCTCATTTGATGATTTAAATTTTATTGACATATTTAAACAAAAATTCTTGAAAACTAATTCAGATAAAATGTTAATTAAATTTGAAGAAAAAACCCAAGATGAGCAATCAACCAGCTGTTTAATTTCAGCAGAACTAATCGGAAGAGGTTGGGAGAGAGAGGCAATTCCAACTGTTCAGACAAAAAAATCAATTATTGCAAGGCTATTTTCTATATTTTTTAAATAAATATTTTTTGTATTTTTTTGAAACATAATTTGTTTTTCTACTAAAAACAAATTTGTATATGAAAAACACTAAATGAAACAAAAAACTTTAAAAAAAACAATTTCTCTTCAAGGTGTTGGTTTACATAATGGTAAAAACGTTACTCTAAACATTAAACAGGCGCCAATAAATCATGGAATAAAATTTAAAAGATTAGACTTAAAAGATAATAATTTAATTGATGCAAATTTTAAAAATGTAAAAGCCCCAATACTTTGCACAAGATTAGAAAATTCTAATGGAGTTTCGATTTCTACCATTGAGCATTTAATGGCTGCTTTTTACGGAGAAGGTATTGATAACGCTTTAGTTGAAATTAATGAATCAGAAATTCCAATTATGGATGGTTCAGCAATTGATTTTGTTGAAGCAATCAAAGATGCTGGAACAGAGGAACAAGATGGTTTAAGAAAATTTATAAAAGTCCTGAAAAAAGTAGAAGTAAAAAATGGATCAAAATTTATCTCAATTGCTCCATTGGAAAAAGATTTGATAATAGATTTTGAAATTGTTTATGAAAATCCTTTGATTAGAACTCGCAGAAAAGAATTTAGTTTTAAAAAAGGAGATTTAAGCACGATATATAATTCGAGGACTTTTTGCCTTTATAAAGATATTGACCAAATTAGAAGTCAAGGTCTTGCAAAAGGTGGTTCTCTGGATAATGCGATTGTAGTAAAAGAAAATGAGATACTAAATGAAAACGGACTTAGAAACAGACATGAGTTTGTGAGTCATAAAATACTAGACTGTCTTGGAGACCTATTATTATCTGGTTATAGAATCCACGGTCACCTCAAAACTTCTCAAGGTGGTCATCTACTTACCAATCAATTGCTAAGAGAACTTTTTTCAAATGAAACTAATTGGAAATTTGAAACATCAGATGCTCAAAATAAAGAGCTAAAAGACAGTACACAACAAAGTTCTATAGCAGTAAACGCTTAAAAGAATCTAAAAATTTACCTATTTAATTTTATTTGATATCATTTTAAAAAATGTATCAAAAATTATCTTATATTGTTTTAATATTATTCTTATTCTTTTCGTGTTCAAAAAAAGAAAAGCTTGTTGAAACACCAGACGGAAGAGAAAAATCTTTTCAAATTTATCAAGAAGCACTAGATGCTTTTGATGAAGGACAATATTTTTATGCGTCAAATAAATTTTTAGAAGCGGAAAATATATTACCTACAATTGAAGCTTCTGCAAAAGCTTCTTTAATGTCGGGTTATTGCTTATATCTTATTAATTTTTATGATGAATCTGAAGATGGATTGGAGAGATTTATAAGAAAATATCCTGCAAATAAAAATATTTCATACGCATACTATTTATTAGCTATTGTTAATTACGAGCAAATACTTGATGAAGCAAAAGATATTATGCCATTACTAATTTCTAAAGAAAAAATAGAATTTTTTATAAAAAAATTTCCAGATACCGAATATGCTCTTGACTTAAAATTTAAATTAGATTTAATTAATAATCAGCTCGCTGCTAAAGAGTTATATGTAGCAAAATATTATATAGAAACCCAAAAATGGATACCTGCGATAAACAGGTTAAAAATAATTGTCGAAAATTATAGTGAAACTATTTTTATAGAAGAGGCTCTCCATAGACTAGTTGAAGTTTATTACAAAATAGGACTTGAAGAAGAAGCTAAAGTGGCTGCTAATTTATTGGGTTATAACTATAATTCTAGTGAATGGTATCAACAATCTTATAAAATTCTTAATAAGAATTATAAAATTCCCAAGAAAGGTGAATTAAAAAAAAATGAAGGAATTATCAGGACAACAATTAAAAAAATTATAGGAAAGTAAATGAGCAAAGCCGGAAACGATATAGTCAAGGACTATCAAAAAAAGATTAAACTAATCAAAAAATATAATAAATTATACTACAATAATGACTCACCAAAAGTTTCAGATGCCGAATACGATAAGCTTAAAAAAGAAATTCTTGAAATAGAGGAAAAAAATAAATTTCTATCTAAATTTGGAAGTATTAAGAATTTAGTTGGTGCGGAGCCATCGAGCAAATTCAAAAAAATTAAACATAGTAAGCCTATGCTTTCATTATCTAATGCTTTCGATAAAGAAGATATAAAAAATTTCTTAAAAAAAATAAATAATTATTTAAATAATATTAAAATGAAAATTGAAATTTTTTCAGAGCCTAAAATTGACGGTATTTCTGCTACTCTAATTTATGAAAATGGTAGTTTAATTAAAGGTATTTCCAGAGGTGATGGAGATACAGGTGAAGATATTTTACAAAATTTAAAAACAATAAATCAGATACCAAAAAATATTAAAGACAAAAATATACCAAAAATTCTGGAAATTAGAGGTGAAGTTTATATAGGAAAGAAAGATTTTCAATTAATTAAAGACAAATTTGCAAATCCAAGAAATGCAGCAGGTGGATCTTTAAGACAAAAAAATCCTAAAGATACGGCAAAAATTCCTTTAAAATTTTTAGCTCATGGTTTTGGAGAGATTGTTCCTATGACTTTTGAAACTCAATCAGAATTTATAAATAAAATAAAAACTTGGGGATTTTCTACTAATCCCTTTAATAAATTACTTAAAGATCCCAACGATATTGAGGATCATCATGCTCGAATTGAAAAAATGAGGTCTTCTTTAGATTATGATATTGATGGTTTAGTATGCAAAGTTAATAACTTAAAGCTTCAGTCCAGATTAGGAAATACTTCCAATTCTCCGAGGTGGGCGACAGCATATAAATTCTCTTCAGAGAAGGCTTCAACAAAAATAAATGATATTACAATTCAAGTTGGAAGAACAGGAGCAATTACTCCTGTTGCAAAAGTAGAGCCGGTTACAGTTGGTGGAGTCGTTGTTTCAAATGCAACCCTACATAACGAAGACGAGATTATTAGAAAAGATATTAGGATTGGAGATTATATTACTATTCAAAGAGCAGGAGATGTTATCCCACAAGTTGTTTCAGTGGATAGATCAAAAAGAAAAAAAGATAGCAAGAAATATGTTTTCCCAGAAAAATGCTTGTGTGGTTTTGCTACAAAAAAAGAAATTAGCAAAACTACAAAAAAAAAGGATGCAGTTAGAAGGTGTATAAGAGGTTTTGAATGTGATTTTACCGCAAGAGAAAAGCTAAAACACATAGTATCCAAGGAAGCCTTTAATATTGAAGGACTAGGAAAAAAAGTAATAGACAATTTTTGGGAATTAAAATTTATAAGAAAGCCGTCTGATATTTTTAATTTAGATTACTATAAAATTCAAAATTTAGAAGGATGGGGACGTTTATCAATTAATAATTTAAAGAAAGCAATAGATAAGTCAAAAAACATTGTGCTTGATAGGTTTATTTATTCTATAGGTATAAGGCACATAGGACAAGAGAATGCAAAAATTTTAGCAAATTTTTTTAAGACTCCAGAAAAATTTTCTGAATTATTTAATCAAAGTAAAAGAAAAAAAATATTAATTAATTTAGAGGAATTAGACGGCATTGGTTTTACGCAAGTAGAGTCGATAGAAAATTTCTTTTCTAATAATACAAATTCAGAAAATATAAATTCATTAATGGCAGTTTTGAATATCTCTAATTCAAGAAAAATAAATAAGAAAGGAAAATTTGGTAATAAAAATATCATGTTTACTGGTGGATTTGGAAAAATGAGTAGATCAGAAGCGAAATCTTTAGCGGAAAACAATGGAGCTAAGATTCTTGGAACAGTATCAAAAAAACTAGATTATTTAGTTATCGGAGACTCAAAACCAACAAAATCAAAAATCGACAAAGCAAAGGAACTTAAAATTAAAATAATTAATGAGAAAGATTGGTATAAGTTATTAAACAGGTGAACATGCTTTTATCAAATCAACTTTTTCTTTCAAATTCATAAACTTAATTAATTTTCCTTGAACTTTATTATGATATGTATTTATCCATTTTATTTCTTTTTTATTTAACATTTTTTTGTTTATCAAATCTTTTTCTAGCGGAACCATTGTAAGTTCATTAAATTTATTTTTATTTATATAAATTAGATTTTCAATTCTGATTCCGAAATGACCCTCCTTATAATATCCAGGTTCATTTGATATAATCATACCTGATTTAAGTTTAACTTTATTATTTTTAGAAAAAGATTGTGGTCCCTCATGTACATTTAAAAAGTACCCAACTCCATGTCCAGTCCCGTGTGGATAATCCAGATTTATTTGTTTTAAAAATTTTCTTGCTTTTTTATCAATTTCTGAGCCAGTTGAATTTTTTTTTAATCTATATCTCGATACAGCTATGTGACCTTTCAAAACGCGTGTATAAATTTCTTTAATAAGAGAAGAGTTATTTTCTAAAGAAATAGTTCTTGTTACGTCTGTAGTGCCAAAATGATACTGTCCTCCAGAATCCACTAGATACAAGTCTCCTCTTTTGAGAATTTTATTAGATTCTTTTGATGCTCTATAATGAATAATAGCACTGTTTGGACCAGCCCCAGAAATAGTATTAAAACTTGAAAATTTATATGTTTTGTTGAGAGTTCTGAATTTCTCTAGTTTTTTTTGAGCAGAAATTTCAGTAATTTTCTTGTTTTTAAAATTCTTTTTCAACCAAAATAAAAACTTAGTTAGTGCAATACCATCAATTATATGGCACCTCTTTATATTATTTATTTCAGTTAAATTTTTTGTAGATTTAAGTTTGTAAATTGGATCTTCAAATTCCAATATATTGTTGTTTTTTAATAGATTTTTAAAAAAAATTGAGCAGGTTAAGCTATCTACCCAAACTTTTTTATTCCATATATTTTTTAAATTATTTTCAACTGTGTCTTCTTCATAAAAATTTACTTTTTTGTCAAAAAATTTTTTTATGTTCTTAAACTTTTCTCTCTTAGAAAATAAACTTAATCCTCCCTTATTGCTTATCAATAATCTACAGTTGGGCAACGGCGAAAAGAAAGAGTCATGTCCTCTAATATTTAGTATCCATGCAATATTTTCTGGAGCTGTTACAAAAAGGTAGTCAACATTATATTTTAACATTATATTTCTGACTTTAGTAATTTTTTGATTGATACTTTCTCCAGCATTTTTTCTTGCAAGAGAAAAGAAAGGTTTGATTTTTTCTTTAGGTCTATTTTTCCAAGTAATATCAACTAAATTTTTATTTATAGATTTTAGTTTTATTTTTTTAAAATTTAGTAAAAAGGATAGTTGTTTTTCACTATGCAACCTAGGATCAAATCCAATAACTATTTCTCTTTTGGTCTTAATTACATTTTTTGGAAATCTTTGAGGTATAGTAATAATTTGAAATTTCTTTCCAGATTGAATTTTAGCTTGTATTGTATATCTACCATCTACGAATAAATAATTTTTATTTTTTAAGATTATAGAAAATCCAGCCGACCCAGAAAAATTTGAAATAAATTTAAGTCTATCAGTTGAGGGAGTAACAAATTCATTAAAATATTCATCATTTTTTGGAATAATATACCCATCTATATTGTAATTTTTAAATAAACTTTTTAATTTCATATGAACTTTTATTTAATCAATTTTTTTTTTAGTCTAGTCCAACCTGGACTACGGTATTCCTGATTAGTTTCAAAATCTTGATCTTGATTAAATTCAAAATCTTCTGGTACTTCTTTAAGTCTTGGTTGATTTTTTTCTACACCTTTTTCAGGAATTTCATTAATAAATCTAGAGGGTAAAGTTTCATTCCAATCTCCATGGTAAGCTCTTTTCATAGCAAATGAAATGAAGGCTTCATTCTTAGCCCTTGTAATTCCTACGTAAGCTAATCTTCTTTCTTCCTCCAAAGCAAAATCACCACTCTCTTCTAATGATTTCTGATGTGGAAACAAACCTTCTTCCCACCCAGGAAGAAAAACTACTTCAAACTCTAATCCTTTTGCGGCATGCATTGTCATTAAATTAATCTTTTCTCCCTCCCATTCCTGATCTATAGAGGTTGCTAATGCAACATGTTCCAAAAAAGCTTGTAAGCTATCATAATCTTGCATAGCCCTTAATAATTCTTTTAAATTTTCTAATCTATTTTCATTTTCTAAATCTTTTTTATCTTTAATCATTTTGGAATAACCTGACTCATCCAAAATCATTTTCAAAAGATCGTAATGTTTCATTTTTTTTGAGTCTTTTCTCCATTTATGAATCATATTTAATAACTGAGACAAACTAATCTTTATTTTTGGTTTAAGCTGATTATTTTCAATCATTTTTAATATTGCGTCCTCAAGACAAATTTTATTTCTGTTGCCAAATGAATATAATTGATTAATTGTACTTTCACCTACTCCTCTTTTAGGAACACCAATAATTCTCTCTAAAGCTAAATCATCAAATTTTTGATTAACTATTCTTAAATATGATACAGCATCTTTAATTTCTGCTCTTTCATAAAATTTAATTCCCCCGATAACTCTATAACCAAGTCCTACTTTCAAAAATCTCTCCTCGAATTCACGAGTCTGGTGTATCGCTCTCACTAAAATTGAGACATTGTTTAGAGAATATTTTTTTTTAAGTTCACGTTCAATAATATCACAAACTCCCTCTGCTTCCTCTTTTCCGGTCTGGTAACAATTTAATTTAACTAACTCACCTTTTTCAGCAGATGACCATAATTTTTTTTTAACTCTATCATTGTTATGTCCAATTAGCGAAGAAGCAGTGTCCAATATATTTTTTGTTGATCTATAATTTTGTTCCAATTTAAAAATTTTACAATTTTTATATACTTTATCAAAATCCAAGAAATTTTTGATTTCCGCTCCTCTCCAACTATAAATTGATTGATCGTCATCTCCTACGCAGCAAATATTTTTATAATCATTCACTAAAAGGTTTAGCCATTTATTCTGAATAAAATTTGTATCCTGATACTCGTCAACCAATATATATTTGAAATTTTTTCTATATAATTCTCTTATATCGTTATGATTCTCAAAAAGTTTAACACAATATAGAATAAGATCTCCAAAGTCGCACGAATTTAAGTCTCTAATCTTATTTTGATAAATTTTATAAACACTTAAAACTAATTTTTCTAAATTATCTGATTTTTTTAAATTTACATCTTCAGGAAGTTGTCCTTTATTTTTCCATTTATCAATAATAGCTATTATAAACGAAGGGGATATTTTTTTTGCATCAATATTTTCTGCTTTACATATTTTTCTTAAAAGTTTCTTTTGATCATCTGTATCTAGTATTGTAAAATTACTTTTTAAATCTAAAGCTTCTGCATGCCTTCTTAAAAATTTAACACTAGTTGAATGGAAAGTTCCAAGCCAAGGAACTGAATGTGGTTTACCATTAATAAGTTTTAAAACTCTATTTTGCATTTCTTTCGCGGCTTTATTTGTAAAAGTCACGCATAGTACTTGATTAGGCCAGGCTTTTTTTTGATTTATAATATGGGCTAATCTAGTCGTAAGAACTTTCGTTTTTCCAGATCCAGCTCCAGCTGCAACTAAGCAAGGGCCTTCAGTTTCTGTTACTGCTTTTCTCTGAGTCTCATTAAGATCTTTAAAAAAATTATTAGAAGAATTCATATTGAAATTAATTACATAATACTTATAGAAAAATATTAATCGATATTATTTTGGCTTAGTCATTAAAACCGGATTCATAATTTTATCGTACTCCCTCTCATTTAAAGCACCTGATTTAACAACCTCATGTTTTAGTGTAGTTCCATTTTTATGAGCTGCTTTCGCTATTTTTGCAGCTTTATCATATCCAATCTTAGGTGATAACGCCGTAACCAACATTAGCGAATTATCCAACAAAGATTTAATTCTTTTTTTATCTGCCTTAATACCTTTTATACAATATTTGGCGAAAGCTTTGGACGAGTCTGACATAATATTAATTGATTGAAGTATATTATGGATAATTAAAGGTTTAAAAACGTTTAACTCAAAGTGCCCGTGAGAACCTGCCATTGTTATTCCATTATGATTACCGATTACTTTTACGCAAACCATTGTAACAGCTTCGCATTGAGTGGGATTTACTTTTCCTGGCATTATAGATGAACCTGGTTCATTTTCTGGAAGTATTAATTCTCCATAACCTGCTCTAGGACCTGATCCAAGAAATCTAATATCGTTAGCAATTTTCATCAGGCACACAGCAGTAGTATTCATAGTTCCAGAAAAATTAACAATTGAATCATGAGCTGCTAAAGCAGCAAATTTATTGGGCGCTGTTTTAAAAGGTAATTTTGTTATTTTTCTAATTTCAGAAACAATTTTTTTATCAAAATTCTTTTTTGTATTTAAACCTGTTCCTACAGCAGTACCACCTTGGGCCAAACAATATATTTCATCTAAAGCTCCTTCAATTCTCTCAATACATTTTTTAAGTTGAGAGTGATATCCAGAGAATTCTTGCCCTAAAGTTAAAGGAGTTGCGTCTTGTAAATGAGTCCTTCCAACTTTAACAATTTTATTGAATTGTTTTACTTTTTTTTTAAGTTCTTTTTCTAAGAGTTTTAGTGAAGGTAATAATTTTTTATTTGCCTTTAAGGCTATTGCTATGTGCATTCCAGTAGGAAATACATCATTAGTTGATTGCGATTTATTTACGTGATCATTTGGATGTACTGGTTTTTTGGTTCCCATTTTACCACCCATCATTTGTATCGCTCTATTTGCAATTACTTCGTTAACATTCATATTTGTTTGAGTTCCAGATCCAGTTTGCCAAACCTTTAAAGGAAAATTTTCTTTAAGTTTTCCACTTATTATTTCATTGGCTGCCATAACAATATATTTACCTATACGTTTATCTAAGTCTTTATTTTTTACGTTAACTATGGCTGCAGCTTTTTTTACGATCGCAATTGATTCAATTAATATAGGCCTAACAAGAAAATCCCCTATATCGAAATATTTATTAGATCTTTGAGTAGATGCACCCCAATACTTATCACCAGGTACTTTGATTTTTCCAAGACTATCAAATTCAGTTCTGTATTTCATTAGTGATTCTAATATATAATACACCCTGATTTAATTTAAAACAAATTACTATTGGAGAAATAATGAGCAATTTTGAAAGTGTAAAAATATTTATGCAAAAATTTGGTCAAGAAGTTAAAAACAAAGCTGAATTTCCTGATGAAAAAATCGTTCAGCTTCGTTTAAATTTAATTAAAGAAGAGTTAGATGAGTTTAAAGAGGCAGTTGAAAAAAAAGACATCAAAGAGGTCGCAGATGCATTGACCGACATACTATATGTTACTTATGGAGCAGGGCATGCCTTTGGAATAGATCTAGACAGCTGTTTTAAAGAAGTTCAAAGTTCTAATATGAGTAAATTGGGTGATGATGGAAAGCCGATTTATAACGATCAAGGAAAAGTAATGAAAGGCCCAAAATACTTTAAACCTGATCTCAGTAAATTTATTGAATAAATGAAAGAAGCTTACTATTGGATTCTTATTGGTATAGCGCTAGGCCTGGTATTACATTTAGGAAACAAATATATTTTTTGAAATACTAAGTTTCTAATATTTTTCTAAACTACCTTTTACGTTTAAATTTTTGTTCCTTCCAAGAAAAGAAGTAACATCACCATATAATTTAATTTTTTCTTTTCCTATCGACGTTAAAATAAAAGAGTTTTCTAAATTTCTATCTAAATTTACGAATAAATAAATTGTATACTGAACATTTTTACAATTTGAGTTTAGTTTTCCCTCAAAATCTTTTATAGAAATCTTAATTTTACAAGAAATGTCTAAAGAATTACTATCTTTAAATACTAATCCACCTGTCCAATTGCCATTGAATCTTTTTCTTAATTCATTTTTGTGATTAATCACCTCTGAATCTCCATTAGAAATATTTTTTTCTAACTCATCTTGAGTTTTTTTATATTCTTCTTGATTTTCTTTATCCTCTTTATTTTTTTCGAATGCTCGTTTTCCATGTTTCAATATATCTTGAATTGCAATATTAGGCGGTATTGGTAAGGGCACCGCTTTTAAATTATTAGTTGAAAAATAAATAATAACTACAATTACTAATATTTTTAAGCTATTGAATTTCATAAATTAATTATATATCAAATATATAATGAAAAAATTAACAAGCGCTTTCTTTATAATTCTTATTTTATCGTCTTGCGCTACTCCTACGGTCGTGAATGTAGTAGGTCCAACTGACGGTTCGATGACTTGCAATCAACTAGACACCCAAATAGCAATAGCAAACAAATATGCTGATGATGCAAGAAAAGAAAAAGATATGGGTACTGGAACAAATGTAAGTGCCTTGTTGTTTTGGTTGCCAGGTTTGTGGGCGACGCATAAAAATGTAGAGGAAGCTGTTGATGCCGCTAATCGAAGAGCTGAACATTTACAAAGTCTTAAAAATAAAAAGAACTGTCCTTAATTTTCCTTTTCGAAAAAAATTAAATTTATTATCTTGAAGGATGCTCAGAGTAAGCTTATTGCTAGGCACCCCCAAGTCTCTATTATTTTTTTATTACTTGTTAACTATATAATATATTATAGCTACAACTGCTAAAATTTCCCAACCGCTCATATCGGCTCCTTTCACACATATTATACATCAAGAGGAGCTAATAAAAGATCTTAATAACATGATCGATTTATATACGATGCTAGTTTTCAGAGGTGGTACAGATCCAGATATAATTGATGATTATGTCTCTGATGATATTGATAATGAAGAAGAAGAAAAAAAAGAAGAAACTTTAATAGAAAAAAGAAGGAAGAAGCTTCACAGGACCACTGAGCGTTCAAGCACTAACGCAAGAAAAGTTAAGCAAAAACTAGGTTATACTTGTGAAGTTTGTGGATTTAATTTTAAAGAAAAATTCGGTGATATAAGTTTAAATAAAAAGAAAGAAGAATTTATAGAAGCTCATCATAAAATACCAATTCATACACTTCCAGAAAACGAAACAATTGAATTTAAAATTGAAGATTTTGCAGTTTTATGTTCAAATTGCCATAGAATGGCTCATAAAAGAAAAGAGCCATATACAATAGAAGAATTAAAAAGATTTTTGAAAAAATGAAAAAACTTTTAGCTATCATCATTCTAAGCTTATGCTTCCTGCTTCCATCCCAGGCGGATGATATCCGAGACTTTCAGATTGAAGGGATTAGTATTGGGGATAGTTTGTTGGATGAATTTAGTATAGAGCAAATAAAATCAATTAAGCAAGATCTACAATATCCAAAAGATAAATTTATTGTGTACCAGTTAGGAGTACTTAAATCTTTAGATAATTACGATCTATTGAATGTTTCAGTTAAAAAAGATAGTAAAAAATATATAGTTTCCCATATACAAGGGGGTATTAGATATAGTAACGCAAAAGAATTCACAAAGTGCAATTCACAAAAAAAAAAAATTGTAGAAGAACTTGATGTTCTTTTTAAAAACCTAAAAAGACGAGATGAAAAATATAAATCTTCTTATGATAATAAATCTCTAATTGACGGGACTGAATTTTATTTTGATAGCGGTGATGTAATTGCCATCAACTGTAATGACTGGATTAAAGAGGCAGGATTATCTAAAATTCTTGATGTAGCAGTAGCTACAGAAGAATTTTTATTTTTTATAACTAAGGAAGCATACAAATAAATCATGAAAAAAATACTGACAATATTAATTCTAATCTTCGTTCTCCAAGCCCCATCCAAGGCCGATAATATCCGAAACTTTCAGATAGAAGGGATGAGCATTGGGGATAGTGTACTGGATTATTTACCAAAAAATAAAATTAAAAAAAAAGTGTCACCAAATAAAAAAATTAAAATCGTACGTGCAAGCAAAAAAGAAAACCTTGAAATCTATGATAATTCACAGCTCTGGTGGTATGATGAGGATAAAGACTATAAAATAGTAGGGTTAGCAGGAGAATTAAGATTTAATAATGATATTAAGGGTTGTAGAAAAAAACAAAAGGAAATAGTTGAAAATATAAAAAGTCTATTTTCAACATTAACAGCACGAGAAAGTGAAAATAAAAATATGCATGATAAAACTGGAAAGAGTAAAGTTTTCCATTATACTTTTAAATTCCCTAATGGAGATAAAATAAATATACAATGTTACAAGTTTTCAAAAGACTTTAAAAAAAAAAGAAACGCAATTGACAATCTTAAAGTAATGATAATATCAAAAAAAATGGATGATCATTATAGAGATGCTAGGTGATGATTCACTCGCTATGGCCGGAGAATACAAAGAGTGGAATTTAAAGGCTTTTAACTAATATTATAAAGAGTTTATTAAAGTCTCTGCAATTTTTTTAGATTTCCCGTAAAATTTTATTTTTTTTATCGAGTCCAAATTTGATTTGTCGTTACCAACTATAACGAAACCTATCATACCTATACTTTTGTGTGGGGTGCACCAGTAAGCGTAAATCCCTGGAACTTTGAAGGTGTAACTTGTATCTTTACTGTATTTAGATTTTAATTTTTCAGAACCTTCGGGAAAGCCACCATTTATAAATTCCACATTGTGCCCTGGATTCACCGATTTCCAAAAAACGGTATCTCCAACATCTACCTTGACAATTTTTTTAGAATAAACGTTAATTTCTTTTCCTAACTTATTCAGCATATCAATGTTTTGATCAGCACTGTAAGCCGGAGTAAATAAAAGTATTACAAAAATTATTTTCAAAATATTTCTAAACATAATTTAAATATAGTTTAAAAATTTAAAAAATTTACTTATAAGATTGCCACTGCGACCAAACAACGTCTGATTTAATCATATAAAGGGGCGTTCTGTTGCCAGGTCCCCCTATCAAACTCAAAATCTACCATGCGCCGAACCAAATACCAACACCATGAACTATTGCTATTGGAAACATAATTGCTCCCGCAATTAAAAATCCCCATCTATCGTCAGAGAAGCATACAAATAAATGAGTGAACCATGCTGCGGTACTAGCTGCAATTAAAAACATTCCAAATAAACCACCTAATCTTTCCATCTAATCCTCCTTTTTATTTTTATTTAATAAATATTTTAATAACATCAATAATCCTAAAGGCGGAAAAACAATCGCTATAATAGGTATGCCTCTAATGCTAAGAGGTTTAATTTTTTTATTAGTGTTATTATCATTTTCCATTGATAAATAAATTATCATTATATGAGCTCTTAAGTCTAGGATTTTGATTATAGATTTAAAGGGCTATCTGTTGCCGTGTACAAAATCTCGATTTTAATTAATTTGATTTTACTCAATATAAGATTATATTAATTTAATGCTAGATATAATTATTTCAATAATTTTATACGCACTATTTGGCTTTATAGGAATTTACGGCTTAACTAAAATTCTTTTTTTTAAAAAACACTTTCAGAATAAACAGAATGCAATATATTTAACAATTTATTATATCGTATTTGGTTTTTTTATTGGTCAAAATGATCCAGAAAACACGGGTGTAGCTTTTCAAATAGGATATGGATTAGGAAATTGTTTTGTTGCTATATTAGGAGCTGCTATAGCAAGTTACTTTGCCAATAAACAAAGATTTTTGATTAATAAAGTTTTTTATATGTCTTTATTCGGTTCAGTAGCATTTGGAAGTTTATTGCTTCTAACTACAATCTAAAAATTATTGTTTGGTGAATAAAAATTCATTAGCACTATTTTTTTTGATACCTGCAGCTTTATTAATTTTTGCACCGTTATTTTCTTTCCCTTATGGCTTTTATACTTTACTTAGATTAATAATTAGTATTACCGCTGGTTACATAATTTATCATAGTTACAAAGGAGGAGGGGGAATTAATGAAATTTCAATTATTTTTGCTTTAATTTTAATTTTGTACAACCCTATAGCTCCTGTACACTTAAGCAGAGAAATTTGGATGCCAATAAACTTTATAACATCAGGAATATATATTTTTGGTTACTACAGAATTAGAAAAAAAATTCAATGATATTTTTTAATAGACATAAAAAAAAAGGAAAAGATATTGGAAAATCTGTAAGACAAACTGTTCTTCAACCTTTTCAAATATATGGAAAAGAACCACCTAATTCATTTTTTTTAGACGATTATATTTATGGATTTGTAAATGCTTCTGTAACAAATTTAATGACCTATGTATTTGGTGGAAAAGATTGGAGCCTTCAAAAAAAAGGTGAATGTATTGCTGAAGCATTTAAGGCAATTGATATATTGCTTTATGAATATCATCTTCAAGTACTAGCTGATCCAGAAAGGTTTAAAGACATGCCAAATAGTTCAAAGAAATTTAAAAAAGGAATGGACGATGCAACAACTTTAGTCGGAGTTTCATACGGTTTTTTAAAACCTGATGATCCAGATCCTATCTTAAAGAACGCAAAAAAAATAGCTGCTGCCACTGGAGATCTGCTACCCGGATCAACAAACAACTCAAAGCTCGGAGGAGCTGTACTTACTTTAACGCTTCACGATTATATTAAAAAAACATTTATAAAATAATTTTAATAAAAATTCCGTCTGTAGGCCGAGTCACATGGTTGTATTTTAAAATTTTTATTGGGAACTCTTACTAATTTGAAAATAGAAAGGGGCGTTCTGTTGCCAGGTGCCCTGGAGCTATCTTATTTTTCTTTTTTTGTAAGGATTTTTTCCGAACCTGTTATCCTTTTTATCGCCATGCGAAACATATTGAACAAATAAATATAAATATAGTCCCAAAGTTATGATCGCAAATAACAATGATAAAAATTCTTGCGTTCTTTCAAGAAGCTCCATTAATAATGCAGTAGGCATTGGAAGTAATTGAAGCCATCCACTTTTGTTAACATCATGCAACCTTCTGGCAGTGACTGCAAAACTAGGCACAATCATTCCAAAAACAAAAACTGTCCAAAGCCACATAAAATGAAATGAGATTCCGAACATTAAAATCATCGAGGCTATATAGACAATAAAAAAGAACAAATAAAAAAACCAAAATTCTGATCTAGTTGCTCTTCCCGAGAAATTGCCATACTTCTTAAAGCACGTTTTAATTGATGTTTTAAAATCCACACTTACCCTTAAGTTATAATTAATTAATTTTCAAGGGGCGTTCTGTTGCCAGGTGCCCTGAACTTTTTTATCTCTCTACTCTACTTAAAAAATTATATATATGACCACTCCATTCTGAAGAATACTCACCAGGAGCTTTTTTTAAAAACCCATATTTCTCAGCAGCTGATAAATCTGTATTCTCTAACTTATCAAAAATCGGTTTAATCATATCTCCTAAATAATTAGGTTCATTTTTATAGAGTTCAGCTTCTACATTTAGAATTTCAATTACTAGCCCAGCAAGACCGGGTGCTTCTTTAGCATAATTCACTATATGAGCGGTGAAGTCTAATCCATATTCATTGTTCCCCAAGGGGGAGCTTGCGTATCTTATCTGGATCATTTTTAAAAAAATTTCGTTTGGTTTTAATTTTTTATTTTGCGACTTAATTGACTCATATCCTTTGATAGCCCATTTTGTTGTTGAACCGATACTACCAAAGTTCGCAAATGCAGATAAAAAACCCATCTTATAATTCTCAATTATTAAAATTCAAAAATAATCTTATCATAAGGGGCGTTCTGTTGCCAGGTGCCCCATACCCCGTTCACTTAATTAACAAGTTAATTAAGCAGCAAGTGCAAATTTATTATTTGCATTTATAATTAGTCCGTTACGTCGGAACCATCTCGAACGAAAGAATAGCCTTTAGACACCCGTCGATCCTGGTTCACCCCCATAAGTTGTAAATGGTGGAGGTGGTGGGTACTGCCCCCACGTCCGTAATGTTTATTACGAAATTCGTTTATCGTCATAGTTGGAAAACCAACACTATTAATATAAAACTCTTTA